>Ga0114922_10000146_pt1 | contig 65029 bp, 49 predicted proteins | sample AartaG_FD_100975 | JGI IMG/M metagenome (GOLD analysis project Ga0114922, IMG submission 100975) | Deep subsurface microbial communities from Aarhus Bay to uncover new lineages of life (NeLLi) - Aarhus_00045 metaG | ecosystem: Environmental > Aquatic > Marine > Oceanic > Sediment | place...
AATGGATGCCGATATTGTGCATATCCCGGGCAATAGTTTTACCAACGCCGGGAATTTGTTGTAATTGCTGTAAGCTGGATGATTCCATAGAAAGGTGCCTCAGATATTATTCACCACTTTTTGCATAGCAATTTAGCCTACCGGAAATAAAATGTCAAGAAAATACTATAACCCCACTTTGTTCAACGACAACTCTACCGCGTTAGGCGAGTCGAAGGGCAGCTAAGCCAAAGCACGCTCGCGAGGCAGAGAAAAGAAGGGAAAAGGCAAGGGGGAAAGTCAAAATTGGGGTTAGTTCGTGGGTATTTTGGGGGTTTTGTTTGGGGCGAAAAGAGATTATTTACGTCTTGACATGGCAGTGGGTTTGTGGTAGGTTTTTGATTAACAGCGCGTTTTTCCCGTAAAAACGGCAGAATATATTGGAGCAGGGATTTTCACATTTTAGCTGGAGGATAATGAGATGTGGAGTCGAATTGCGGTTTTTAGCGTTTTAGTGGTGGTTTTGTGCTTTGGTTCGGCTGGCTTGGCTGCGCCGCCAGTATTAGAGGTATCGCCTACGTATATGGAGTTCAGTGCGGAGCAAGGCGGTACGAATCCGGCGAGCCAGGCATTATCGATTTGGAGAGGAGGCGGCAACGGGCCACTGATGTGGGATGTAACGGAGGACTGCAACTGGCTTTCTGTTGCGCCAACGAGCGGAACAAGTATGGGGGAGGTGGACGTTGTCGGTGTGTTCGTAGATATTAATGGTCTGGGGGCGGGAACATACAATTGTGAATTGACGGTAACGGGCGACAGGGCTGAAAACAGTCCGCAGATTGTAGATGTCAATCTTGTTATCACGGGGCCGGAGATATCGCTTAGCGCAACTCAGTTTGACTTTACGGCCAGTTACGGCGGGGCGAATCCGGCCGACAAGATACTTAGCATAAGTAACAGCGGGTCGGGGACGCTGAACTGGGAGATAACATACGACTGCAACTGGCTTACGGTTGAGCCGAATGACGGGAACTCTGCGGGGGAGTGGGATGATGTTAATTTGAGCGTGGATATTACGGGTCTGAGCCGGGGGACATACGATTGCAATCTGACGGTTAGCGACCCGAACGCTATGAACAGTCCGCAGACGGTTGGGGTGAGTTTATCCATTATAGCTGAAGGTCTGTGGGTGGAGCCGGGCAGTTTTGATGTCAGCGTGTTAGAAGGAACGAGTTTAGAAGAGACTCTGACCATAACAAACGATGGCAACGAGACTGTTGATTATATAGTTCGCAGCCGGCCGGTGGGTGGTTCAGGCGGCTCAGCGCTCGGTAAAGGTGTATCGGCTGATACGGGTATGGGCAGTTCGGTGCGGGAGGGGCACGACTTTACGACGATTGGCAATGCGGCTTATAAGCCGGGAGAGTTGATTGTGCGTTTTGCGCCTGCGCCGGATGGGCAGGTGCGGAGCATGGCGGAGAGGGACGGGATACTCAGTTCATTGGGCGGCGGCTACGTGAAGGAGAACTTCGAGATTGTGGAGGGGTTAAGCTCGGTGAAACTGCCGGGGTGGATGAGCGTTGAGGAGGCGCTGGAGCGGTTCAATGGGGTGCAAGGAATTTTGTATGCTGAGCCGGATTATGAAGTCGAGGCGGATGCGACGTTTCCATTCGACCCGCGATTTGATGAGCTCTGGGGGATGCATAATACCGGGCAAAGCGGGGGGACGGCGGATGCGGACATTGATGCGCCGGAGGCGTGGGACATAGGGACGGGCAGCGATGAGATTGTCGTGGCGGTGATAGACACGGGGGTTGACTATATGCATCCGGACCTGGCGATGAATATGTGGGAGAACGAGGCCGAGAAGAATGGTACGCCGGGTGTGGATGATGACGGGAATGGGTATATCGACGACATTTACGGTTACGATTTTTACAATAACGACGGGGACCCGATGGATGATATGTCGCCGATTTACCACGGGACACACTGTTCGGGGACGGTTGGCGCGATAGGAGATAATGGCGAAGGTGTCGCCGGAGTGTGCTGGACCGTTAAGATAATGGCGGTGAAATTCCTGAACTCAGGGGGGAGCGGGTGGACATCGGATGCGATTAAATGTGTGGACTACGCGAGATTGATGGGGGCGGACGTAACGAGCAACTCGTGGGGAGGCGGCGGGTACAGTCAGGGACTTAAGGACGCGATAGATGCGGCGGGTGCGGCGGGGATGCTGTTTGTGGCGGCGGCCGGCAACAGCAGCAGCAATACCGACAGTAATCCTCATTATCCATCGAGTTATGACTGCGAGAGTCTAATCTCGGTGATGTCTACTTACAGGAATGACGCGAAGAGCGGTTTTTCGAACTGGGGGCCGACATCGGTTGATTTGGGGGCACCCGGCAGCGAGATACTGAGCTGCAAGAAGGGTGGTGCTTATCAATATCTGAACGGGACGTCGATGGCGACACCGCATGTAGCGGGGGCCTGCGCACTTTTGTGGTCGATGGACCCGGCGTTGAGCAACAGTGAGGTGAAGGATATTCTTTTGCGTACTGTTGACCCGACGTTGGCGGGGCTTTGCGTGTCGGAAGGCAGGCTTAATCTTTACAACGCGATTTTGGAGACACGGGTACCGTGGATTGAGCTTGAGCCTGCGGAAGGCACGCTTGGGCCGGGCGATTCGAATGTGATAGATGTAACTTTCAATGCCTTCGAAGATGGTATGGAGATGCCGGCGGGGACTTACGAGGCAGAGATAGTTGTTGTATCCGATGACCCGTGCGGACCGGCGATTGTTGCCGTAACGATGACGGTGAATGCAGACGATTTGGCGGTGAGCCCTCATGCGGGGTTGGATGCGAACGGGCTTGAAGGGGGGCCTTTCGAACCGGGTTGCATTAGTTATACTTTAACGAATAACGGGACAGCGTCTGTGAGCTGGACAACGTCCCAGACACCAGTCTGGCTGGATGTTGAGCCCAATCAAGGAGTGCTGGATGCGAATGACTGGATAGATGTAAATGTCTGCATTTCGGCAGAGGCGAATTTGCTGGACCCGAATATTTATTCAGAGGCTGTTATATTTGAGAATCTGGGCAGTGGGAGCATTAAGCCCCGTCCGGTTAGTTTGACGGTGAAGCCGCCGGACTGCTTTACGGAATCATTCGGTGTCGATTTGGATTTTCTGTCGCTGACGTTCAGCCCTGACGGCTCGAACGCTTACTATGAGGCCTGCAGGGAGAGAGTCGAGGAGTTTCCAACGGACCCGAACGGGGGGGCACCTATTTCGCTAGGTGATGATGATTTTGCCGAGGTGGTGCTGAGCAACGATGCGAATGTTCTATTCTATGGGAGCAGATACGACCGGTTCTACGTTGGGAGTGACGGATATATTACATTCGGACAGGGCGACAGCAATTCAGCTGCGTCGCTGGAGAATCACTTCGCGCTGCAGCGTATATCGGGCGTGTTTACCGACTTGGACCCTTCGAGCGGCGGGAGTGTTTCGTATAAGCAATTTGAGGACGCTGTGGTTGTAACGTTCGAAGATGTGCCCTTGAGCGGGGATGCAGGGGCGACGAACAGCTTTCAGGTAGAGATGTTCTTTGTGGACGGGAGTATTTGCGTTAGCTGGTTGGAGCTTGCGGCAACGAGCGGTGTTGCGGGGCTGTCGAAGGGCAGGGGTCTTCCGCCGGTATATTTTTCTGAGAGTGACCTGACGGGATATTTGCCGTGCCGGCCGTGGTGCGATGTTAGTCGGGATTACAGTGTTAATTTTGAGGATTACGTTGTGCTGGCGCTGCACTGGCTGGAGGAAGACTGCGGGATACCTTACTGGTGTGAAAAGACGGACTTTGACCTTAGCGGTACGGCTGACGGGGTTGACCTGAAGATTTTCTCAGAGGATTGGCTCCAGACAAATCCGTGGTGGCTGGAGCCGGTCGCGCACTGGAAGCTTGATGAGGGGGCAGGGGACGCAGCATATGACTGGTCACGTTTTCACCACGGAATTGTCAACGGTGCGGCGTGGACAAGCGGGTATATTGACGGTGCGTTGGATTTTGACGGCGTGAACGATTATGTCACAGTAAGTTCGCCGGCTAGTTTGGATGACCTGCCCCTGGGTGACATGACAATCTGTGCGTGGATATATGACGAATACAGTTCAGGTACAACGTGGGGGACTGTCGTTGGATGCTATGCTCATGACCATGGCTGGCATCTCAGGACATTTTCGAATGCAAGTGGCGATAGGTCTCTGTACTTTCAAGTGCCACACTCGACGACGTGGGCTGACTACTGGTCGATGGACGGGACTATACAGTCGAATGCGTGGCATCATGTGGCTGCGGTGTGGTACGCGGCAACGAGGACAGCGAAATTGTATGTCGATGGAACTGAGACATCGTATCAGGAGGCGATTGGCGGGGCGGGTTCCTATAATTCTGATGCCTCAAGAAATAAGAACATAGGGAGAATTCCGCACGTGGGAGGGGTACACTATTTTAAGGGGACCATAGACGACGTTCGGCTTTATGACCGTGCATTGACAGTTGAGGAAATCTGGGAACTTTACGGGGCCAAGCCGGGGAAGGCATTTAATCCGTATCCGAAGAACGGAGCTGTAAAGGTGGACCCGAATGTGGTACTTAGCTGGTCACCGGGAGGCGGGGCTGTTTCACACGATGTGTATTTCGGGACCAACTTTTCTGACGTTAACGATGCGAATACATTGTCGCCCGAGTATATGGGCAACCAGGATGTTAACGGTTGGGACGCTAACAACTTCGACGCGAACGGTCTTGCGTTTGAAACCACTTACTACTGGCGGATTGATGAGGTCAATGAGGCGGATGTCAACAGCCCATGGAAAGGCGATGTATGGAGCTTTACGACCTGGGGAGAGTTTGGTCCGAGCCTTATCGGTTACTGGAAGTTTGACGAGGGGTCGGGAAGCACGGCGCACGACTTAGCCGGAGACAATGATGGGACTATCTATGGTGCAGTCTGGACAAGCGGAAAAATGAATGGTGGCTTGAACTTCGACGGCTCGAACGACTACGTGAGCGTTGGTTCTCCCAGTAGTTTGGATGATTTACCGTTACATGACATGGCAATTTCCGCCTGGATCTACGACGAATACAGTGCAGGTACGACATGGGGGACTGTTGCCGGATGTTATGCTCAGAATTATGGCTGGCATCTCAGGACAGTCTCCAATGCCAGTGGCGACAGGTCGCTGTATTTTCAGGTGCCACACTCGAGTACGTGGTCGGACTACCAGTCCGTTGATGGGACTATACAGTCGAATGCGTGGCATCATGTCGCTGCGATATGGTACGCGGGAACGAAGACAGCGAAATTGTATATCGATGGAACTGAGACGGCGTATCAAAAGACAATTGGCGGGGTAGGGACATATAATTCAGATGCATCGCAAAGCAAGAACATAGGGAGGATTCCGCACGTTGGAGGCGTACACTATTTTAACGGGACAATAGACGATGTTCGGATTTTTGACCGAGCGTTATCCGCCGAAGAGGTAGGTCAACTTTACGAACAGGGATTAATTGAGAAGGCCTCAAATCCCAATCCCAGTGACGAAGCGACGGGTGTGGACCCGAATGCGGTCCTTAGCTGGTCGGCGGGGCATTCTTCTATTTCGCACGATGTATATTTTGGGAGCGATTTTAATAGTGTAAATGATGCGACGACGGTTTCGCCAGAATATATGGGCAACCAAGAAAGTACCAACTGGGATCCGTGTGGACTTGATATCAACAGCACCTATTACTGGCGGATTGATGAGGTTAACGAATCTGAGGCCAACAGTCCGTGGAAGGGTGATGTCTGGAGTTTTACGACGTGGGCCGAATTTGACCCTAATCTGGGCCTTGTGAGCTGGTGGGAGTTTGACGAGGGGAGCGGAAGTACAGCATACGACTCGGCCGGTGACAATGACGGGGCACTGAATGGTGACACGGCCTGGACGGTGGGTCAAATAAACGGTGCATTAAGCTTCGACGGAGATGCTGATTATGTCGAGAGTGCTAATAGTATTGCGGATTTGCCTATGGGTGACCACACGGTGTGTTTGTGGGTGAATAAAGATAACCTGGATTCAGAGGCTATTATTTCAGCGGGAGACGGTGTGCAGTGGTGGCTATTGTCATACGGGTCACAATATTCAGCATACGTTGCCCATTGGGATGATGGTGTGAACCATAAATTTATATTTACTGACAGCCCCGCTGTTGTAGGGGTATGGACGCATTTGGCAATCAGAAGAAATGGGAGTGAGTATTCTTTATTCATGAATGGGGTAAAACAGGCTGATACTGAGACGGTTAATAATGATTTCCAGGTTGAAGAAACTATCTGGATTGGAATGGCACAATGGAGCCCTGATGGTTTCACCGGCTCACTTGATGACATACGGACTTACGGCCGGGCGTTGAGTGCTGGTGAGATTTGGCAGCTTTATCAGAGCGGCTTGTGAGCGGTGGTTATGGAGTGAGCCCCGATGACGTAAATACAGTATGGTTCAAGGTTGACGGGCCGGGGACGGTGGATTTCGGTGATAAGAATGTTGTGAAAACGTGGGCAAGGTTCTCGGAGCCGGGAACTTACGTGCTTGGATTAGAAGCGGTTGACGAACTGATAAGTGAAAGTAACGAGGTGCAGATAACGGCGCGGCCGGGCAACAGGCTTGGCGGCGGCGAACTCCACACGCTTATCGTTTTAGAGGACAAGACGGTGGTGGGCTGTGGTCGTAGTAACAAGGGGCAATTCGGCATTAATTAACGCACAAAATGAATCTCAACCAGCTCGCCCGGCGGAACCGCCACGACACATTTGCCTTTTTTTGCGAGGCTTTCCACCATATCAGAATTACTTTTCCTTATCTGGGCTTTCTTGAAGGTTCCCGGAACACTGATTCTTACATTCTGCGGTATTTCAGATACAAACCTGACATCTATCCGCTCATCATCCCACGACAGCTTTTTAATCTCTATCTGCCCGCGACACAGAACTCCTTCGATAGTACCCGATGGCCACTGCTTTGGCAGCGCCGGCAGCAGCTCTATTGCTCCGGGCTCAGAGGCTATCAGCATTTTGATGATGACGGCGGGCATTCCGCCACAAATATCGACGTTGAAGATACTGTCCGGGTTGTGCGTTGAGACCATATTCGGCCGCCAATAGACATTTGCCAGCATGTCAACAACCTCGTAGGCCAAGTCCGCCTCACCGAGACTTGCCGCCGCCTGTCCAAGCTGGACCAGCCCGAAGGACATGACGCCGCCTCCATCCGCCCGGCGAGGTCCCATACGCTTCTCGATCACATTCCTGAAGGCGTCTCGCAACTTTTGATCGGAGGCAATCTCCTCCGGAAGGCCGTCGAACAGAGGATACAAGTGCGAGATGTGACGGTGCTCGTGGTTGTCGACGAGCTTCGGCGTGGTCCATTCCGCAACCGTTCCGTCCTCGTTGATCCGATATTCGGGCAATTTCTGCTGCATCGCCTTCCATCGTTGCACGGCTTCTCGGTCCGTGCCGAGTTCCTCGCACGCCGTGACGAGATTGGTCAGCAACTCCTTGACAAGGGCGATGTCCATCGTCGCGTTGATACACGCCTGCGAATCGCTGTTTGACGGCGTGTTTTCGGGCGAATAGGAAGGGTTGAACACGTATCGCCCGTCAGGGCCTTCACGGAGGAAGTCTTCGAAGAACAGGGCCGACTCTTTCATGAAAGGCAGCGCTCGCTTCTCGAGAAACTTTCGGTCACCGGTATAGAGATAATAGTCGTAGAAAAAGTGCGAGGCCCACGCCGCGCCCGGCGTCCAAAACAGATGAATGTACTGCTCGTCGAAATGCACGTTATACCCGTGAGAACTGGTTCGCGATGGCACCATGATTCCGCGGCAGCCGTAGAGTATGCGGGCATTCTGTCTAAAGTGCGGAACGAGCGATTCCATATAGTCGAGGTATGCCTCCATGCATTCGGGCATGTTGGCCATAAGCATGCTTGCGATGGCGGACGGCACGTTACCGTTTTGCGTGTAATCGCTTTGCCACGGCGGTGTCCAAGTACCGGTCCAAACGCCCTGCAAGGTGGGGGGCAGCTCGCCCGAAGACGAGAGGATGGCGTATCGGGCGGCATCGAACTGCTTCTCCAGTAGCGCTTGGTTCAGATTCCCTATGCTCGATTTTTCCAGGAGCACTTCGGAAGACAATCCGCGGTCTTCACCACCGCCGAGGTCCAGCCGCGTGCGGTTGAATATCTCACCGTGCAGCCGTTCATGGCGTTTGAGTAATGTGTCGAAATCGGCTTTAAGCCCGTCAAGTCGTGACTTTTGTTCGGTCAGTTTCGACTTGTTTATGTTATAGAGCACATCAAGCCAGACGAGAACCAGTACTTCATCGGCGCCCTTGACAACAATTGCATCCTCCAAGGTCTCCAAAGAGCCACCACGGGCCTTCACGTATGCAGCGCCTTCATAAGCTGCGATGCTGTCCGGCCGCCTCTTGGCGAACCGGCTGCGATACGTCAGTACTGGGCCCTGTGCCGCAATGGTGACGTTGTCCACACCTTGCCCAAACGATGCTTCCTCTTTTTCCTCTTCCTCTTCGGCGTCTTCGGGAGTCGTCGCGAGCGCAATCCGGCAGTCTACAGCTCCGTTTCGCTCGCCACGGAGCGAAAGCACCGCCACATTGTCTGCTCGGGAAACGAAAAGGCGCCGCAAAAACACACCCCGGTCGTCCTTCCATCGCACGGAAGCAACACCTGTCTGAAAATCCACCGACCGTGCATAGTCGCGCATTTCTCCCGCAGGACTCATTGTGATCTTCAAATCGAAGGCCGGAATGAGCGGATCGGTCCAGCGCATCCCCCGATAACCTTGCTTGCGTGCCAGGCCGGAGACGAACTCTGCCGCTTGGCTATACCGGCCTTCGTCAATCATTCGGCGCACAGTATCCAGGTGCGGCGCCATGTTTACGACCGGCTGGCTCGGGTCCTTGGGCATAAACAGACGCTCATGTGAGAAGATGATGGTCTCATTCAAGGGGCGGCTCATGACCAACGCGCCGATATTCCCGTTGCCGCTGATTAAAGCCTCCTCCCAGTTCTCAGCCGCCCTCGTGCTGACAAATCCCCGCTGGGGCTGGATAATTTCATGAGCTAATGCCGACGAACAAACGACCGTGCCAATAATGAATCCGAACAGTATTGACCTTGTCATAATTAAGTACCTCCTAAACTTCCACCCTCGCGAACTCCTTTCAATTTCAAACGCGCAAAATCGTCTTCTCTCAATCATAACAATACCAATTCCTGGCGTGGTGTCAAAGGCAATCAGACAAGAAATTTGGCTGGTGGAAGCTGCGGTTCTGTCTTTAGCTCTTTCGCCTACAACCTGACGCATAGCAGGATCAACACATAATCGTTCTGCATCATTGGTATCATCATATCCCGCCAAACGACTATAGACAGACTGACGCAACAAAACCATCACGCTGTGCTGTGTATTCTTTCCTGTTCGATTATCTTCGCTTTTAAATTGATGACGTGGAACAGAACAAATGGTCCGGCGAGCTTGGCTGGTCGCAGGAACCATTCCCCGTTACACCCGGGCCGCATACATTTAAACCGGCGTATACAAAAGATATCTCTGTCTCTACTGGCAGCGACTGCGCCTGGCTCGACCAAAATCAAAGTTGAGTAACGAGGATTTATGTAAAGCACGCTTTTAGCAAAATAGTTTTTTCTTGAGATCAGGGGGCGGAGAGACCAACGGATTGAACATACGTTTGCACTCCTGAACGTATAATTATCATAAAAAGTTACAGTTGTGATATTTATGAAAAGCTAAGAATATTTGCTATTTCTAAAATACAACCCAAAGTACAACTGTTTTGTATTTAGCTTGCCACAAGATATGTGCAGGATGTTTCCAAATGAACGGAGCAGCTTTTATTTAAAAAGCTGTTTTATAAGGGTTCGTTCAGGAATCCTATTAAAGAGGATACATCAAAGTTCATATGTTACTCCTTTTTGATTTGCACACCCAATAATACAATATAAAGTTATAACTAGAATTAAATAATTCTTCATTGAACAAACTCCTTTGTAAATTCTTGTTTGTCGGTATAATCTAAATACAATATAATCGCTTTCTTGCTACATATTGGCATTAATTGACTTTTCCCCCTGCTAATTCTCCTTTTCCGCCATAGGAAAGACAGTACGGAAGGCCGCTCCTTCGTTGCCCGCATCCGCGTATGGCGTCAGTATCACACTGCGAGGCTCACTAGTCCTATCGTCATTAAGGCTCACCCCATACCGCCGGCGACTGCCGCTGGAGTCTGCAGGCCCGGGCCATTGATATTTACGGTAGGATTTAATCTGTTCAAGTACAATATTCTCCGGGATTGTGATTAAATCATCCTCGGCCCCAAGCCATGTGTCGATGTTATCGCGTACGTCAATTGAGAGAACTTCGGGACCACGCCGGATCACGTAGTTGTCCGGCGAAAGCTGCTCAAGCACTAAGGGAATATCGAACTGCACCTCGAGCTGATGCTCGCTCGAGCCTTCGAGATTGACGTCACAATACCCCTGGACATCACAATCGTTTGGTACGAGACTCCCATCCAATTTTGCCTGAAAATCCGTACTCCAACCGGGAACACGGACGCGCAAAGTTCCTTTCCAGCCCGGGGGTGTTTTCAGGGTGACTGTACTGGTTCCAATCTCAGGGAACTCGCTATCCTGTGTGACGTGGACTTGCCCGCCACTCGTGTTGAGCGTCGCACTGCTCGTTTCGAAAAAGTTGACGTAAATGACGTTGCCCTTTGTGGCGTAAATGAGTTGCGGCAATCTCGCGATGCCCCGTGGTCCCGACCAGAAACAACATCTTGTCGGCCCGTGGAACCAGTTTTTGGAGTAGCGCAGGGGGGTCCAGTAACACCACTTCATGCCATCCGCAGACTGTGCCGCCAGCAATGCATTGTAACAAGTTTGCTCGAGCGCTTCGGCGTACTTCGCCCGCCCCGTTATGGCATACAGGCTCTGCGTGAAGAAGATCCATTCGGTGGTGGCACAAGTCTCCTGCAACTGGCCGTCCGGCACGTCCTGTAACGGCCCCGCATAAAGGTCCTCTGTTTCTCCAAGGGATCCCGTTGGGAACAGATGGTCGCGGACGAGCCCATCCCAAACCTGCTCTACCTTCGCCAACGTTTCGTTGTCTTGTGTAACCTGGGCATATTCGACTACGCCACCCAAAATGGCACTGAGCATATAGGGATGGGCCAAGTACGGTTCACCGTTGGACAGCATTTGTTGAATGGGCGGGTAATGCTGAATAACCTGCCCAACAAATTCGAGCAGGTCCTCGCGGCCGGTATGCCGATACAGCCGAACCAATTGGCCGATTACGACGACCCTCGTAAGTCCGCCGTTAACTCTGCCCTGAAAAAAACTCGCGTTTTTATCTTCGATGGGACCATAGGTCTTCACAATCCATGCACCCACGCGGGTCGCGGCCTCAAGGGAATTGCGATTGCCACGCAACTCATAGTGAGTCAGTAAACCAATCAGTGAGTTCCATTGACACCACAAGTCCCAATCTTGTTCCCAATCATTCAGAACACGGTCCGTCGGCAGTTCGACCCCCATATATCCATCCGGCTGCTGGTGCCGGCGCAGTGACGCCGCAAAGGCATCGACCATCGTCAGCTGAGCGTCGTCGCCGGTGTTGACTGCCGTCCGAGTTGCGGCATCCAGCCATTTCCCCGCGTACTCGCCATCCCATACCCTCTCGAGGAGTTTCCCGGGGGAGTAATGGCGTGTAGCAAACGCTTCGAGCATCTCCTCGCCGTAATAATCATGCTGGTAACGCACATAGTTGATATTGCCTTTGAACCGCGCGTCGAAGCGGCCCTTGGGATCCAACTTAACGGACCCCGGCGACGGAAGCGTGACGGCCGCATCCTCGAAGGAAAAAGCGTCGGCCGGTTCTGCTGTCTGCTGAGTATCCGGCTTTGCTGCAGGTTCGCTATTTGGTTTGCGTACGGTCGCACAGCCGCACACCAGGGCAAGCACCAGGAGCTGAATTAGAAAGCATTCTCTTCGCATTGTTAGCTTTTTCATGTGTTTTTCCTTCTTCTATTATTTTGCATTAACCTTGCTTGTTTGTCCCGATTAACTCCATTCGGCAAGCCGGTACTATCGGACGACGTTACCCGCACGGCCCCGTTTCCCGCTTACCAAACCGACTTGAGTTCGCTGATAGCGAGTAACACTTTGGCTGAGCCACCATCGTTTCACCGGCTTTCGTGCAGAACCTGAATCTTGAAGCTCCAGGCATAGTCACATGGCAGTGAGTCGGGGATCCCTTCAATCACCAGGTTATCCCCTTCCTGATGCCAGGGCAGGTTCCTGCTGCTGCCGAGCATCCGAATTTCGGAGCCCTTTACCGGCTTTACTCCGGGGATGGTATAGGGGGCACTTGGAGGCTCGCTATCTTTATAATCAGCAAAACCAACAGTCGGAGGCCATTTGTTCCCCAGTTCGATTGCGTACAGGTAAGGTCCTTTCTCGGTAAACCTTAATGTTCCCGCTTCCCAGGTATCGACTCCGCCTTTGGCAAACGGTGCAGGGTCCGCAGCGTAGAGGGCTTCTTTGTTCACGTCCATCCATTCGCCCAGCTTCTTCAACCCCTTGACCTGCGCTTCCGGGAGTGTTCCATCGGCCTTTGGAGCGACATCCAGAAGGGTTACACCGTTTTTGCTTATCCTGTCCACTATTCCGTCCACCAGCATGTTAACCGGTCTGCAGCCCACGCCGCGTGCGTAAGCCCAATAATTTCCAATCGGCACGTCCTTCTGCCATCTCTGTTTTTGGGGAGATGTCATCCCTGCCCACTCCCATATACCATCGGGGAAAATTCCGCCCTCTATATCAAGCACGGAGCACGAAAGTGGAGCGCTACCACCCTTTTGGGTTATCATGACCTGCTTACCCCAGCTCTCACCCGCGTTATAGTAGTACGCCAGAAACGACTTCCAATTATCTTCGCCACAATATTCGTCTTCAAACCAAATCTGGTCCGGCTGATACTTGTCAACCACCTCTAGCAGTTTATTATTCAAAACACTGAACGGGCTCTTATTGTAAAGGTCTGCGTATGCGGGGTTAAAAACAGCGGAACCTTTCGGGCAGTATCGCCTTGCTTCGTCAAACATCTCGCCTGGCGGCTCATGGAAAGTAGCAACGGTTTTCATCCCAACCTTCCTGGCAGCCTGAAACATCTCACCAAGTATATCGCGGCGAGGCCCTTTGTCCACAGAGTTGAACTTATCGAATTCACTGTCCCACATAATAAACCCGTCGCCATGCTCTGCGGCTACGCCCGCAAAATCGGCACCGGCGTATTTGTACAATTGGGCCCAGCGATCCGGGTTCCATTTTTCTGCTTTGAACATCGGGACAAAGTCATGGTAGCCAAACTCGCATGGCTCACCATAGGTCTTGCGATGATGATCATAGACTCCATAATTGGGTTGATCCGAATTATTGGGTACATACATAAACCACCCGTACCATAAGCCGCTGTCAACCTGTTCGGCACCGTCGTTAAACCGGAAGCCTGGTACCGAGTAAACTCCCCAGTGGCAGTATATGCCAAGCACGGCGTCATCGAACCACTGCGGCACTTCCCATTGCGAAAGCGACTCCCAAGTCGGTTCATATTTTTCTGCTTCGGCCTGCTGAGAGCAAGACGACACAAAACTCAACATAATTAAAACTAATACAAGCTTTTTCATTTCTTACTCCCATGAATACATAGTGCAATATATTTTTTTATAAAAAATGTTCATTTTATAACAATAACCGTTTGGTTTAGATTCGGAGCGGTGACGGGGTATACAATATTGCCTGTTGATATTTGTGCTTCAAGGTAGTACTCAAAATCATTCGGCTGGGGTGGCAGTGTCAATGAATAGACGCCACGTGCAATATGAGTTAATTGTTTTGATTCATACTTGCCTTTGCCTAATGGGCGATAGAATAAAGTAACGGACTCTGGTTTGCCCATAACGCGCACTTTTAAATTGAGCAGTTCGTTTGCGTATAAGCTTGTCTGCAATGCGTCAACCATTATCAAAGGCGGTCCATCATATTCCATTGAAGGATTTGCATCAGCCGGGATTTCTTTGCCCAAGCCCTCTTTCAATCTCTTATCCCACTTGAGCATCATCAGCTGATACCAGTTAAGTATTTCAAGATTTATAATTTCGCCGAGGTCGCTGGAGTTAGAAACCTTTTTAATTTCGTACATCATGAGTTCCTCGAACAACCTTGCCATTTTTTTTCGAAGGGTTAGAGCTTTGGACCAATTTTCATTTTCCGTAGCATCTTCAAATTTATAACGCACCGTTCCGTATTCACCCATTATTCTGTAACACCTGAAGACATTAAGCCAGTAATCAAAACGTTCCAGATTTGCGGTACCGACAATTTTATTTCGCAGATTTTCAAATTTTGTTACAAATTCATACTTAGATTTCTCGGATGCCCATGGTTTCGGATTCGGCATAACAGCTCCCGGTGCATCGTTGTCTCTATCTTGGTCATCGGAGTCCCAATTCAAAATCCGACTCATTGAGCCCGAACCACTTTCACCTTTTTTCTCGAACTCTGCAAAAATTTCAGCTACCAGTTTGGCCGCTTCAGACCCGAATTGCCGGGTTGCCCAATCAAGATAAAATTCATCAATCCATTTATTTTTATCTGTGGGAAGCTTCTTTTCGAGAGGTTGACCGGTTTGTCCGTAAACCCAAAGTATGTCTTTCATTGAACCGATATTCGAACTCAATACGCGGGTACGCCAATGCTTTGCGATCAAAGCATCACATTTTTTGTCTAACGCGGCTTTAGTGTCTGCATAAATCCGATGTGCTTCCAATTGAGGCTGCAAGAGTCCCCAGTCTTCTTCGAGCCAGGTTGCCGCCCATTTAACCCGGCTGGCACTTAAATCTTCAAAGCCCTGGGCCCTGTCCCAAAGACCGTAAATTGGTACTTGAGGCGGAAGAGTGCTGTCAAATTCAGCCGGGTTATCTGTCGTACCGATTATCCAACCTGCCAGGGCAAGTTGGAACGGAGCGTTTGCTTCCTGGAGGGCTTGATATGCGATTTTCATTTCATTCTTGAAAGTATCTATCTGCTCATCATTTACACCGTGCATTGACCAGACTTCCCATGCCCATAACCAGTAGTAGTCTAAGGGATGCGTTCTTTTAATGCGTTCGAATATCCCTTTGTATATCTGTTTGATTGTTGACGGGTCCTTTGGATTTTTTCCCATTGAAGTTAAGCGTTTTTGAAGTTTCGGAGGCATCGCCCTTATCCAGTCATAGGAAACTTCCGGTCCTTTAGGTTCAAGTCCCATTGGGAGCTCGGTTCCCACTGCAGTTTTTACGCCGAGATTGTTTGCGTGGTTAAAAGCTTTTTTAAACATCTTTCCTGTGCGGTTGAAAACCTGATTGCTGCCTTTCACATCCGAAGGTATAACTTCACCGATGACATCTGAGCCGAAACCGTTGGTTTCGAATAGTTGACTTGCCCCGGCGTGAAAACGCCTGGTATCGCGTTCGGCAAATCCCCATCTCCTGTCAGGTCGATGGGTATGTGCATAGTAAGCCGGATACGACCATTTGACGGTACCGTCTGAATTTATATCCTGCTTTAAACCAACCCATACAGTCGGTTCAGGTCCCGCCAGTATATTCATATCTTTGTCCTGTGTTGTGCCCGCCCAGGGGTATGTATGCAGGCCTATGAAATTCATGCCGAGTTTCGGGAGTTGAGATATTACGGTCATATAATCATCGGTATTCCAGAGATCAGGTCCTTCGGGAAAGTCGTGGAACGGCAGGATACCACGTGTTTTCAATAAAGGTTCGCCCACTTCATCGAAGCCGGAAATATCGAGTGTGATTTTTTTATCGGGTATTACATCCCGGGTTAAGCTGAATCCTACCCCGAGATGCTCGGCAAAACGGTAGGCACCATAAAGAGTAGATATCGAATCATAACCAGTGATAATTAAAATCTGTCGTGAGTTCTTTTTAACGGTTTTAATTATAAAGCCGCCCGGATTTGTTTTGTGGCTGAGAGAATCTCTTAAACTGGCCACCATCTTATTGTCATCATCGGCAATAAGGATAAGATCTTCGTTTTCGGGTATAGAGTTAATTTTTTTCAGTGGAAGCTTTTGGCCGGTCCTCAGGTAGATATAACGTCGCACTTCTTTGGCGGCTATTAATTCCTGAAGGGAGCTGTCTGCTGGATATACAATGGCCGCATCCTCGAAGGAGAAATCGACATCAAGTTCTGCGGTCTGCTGAGTATCCGGCTTTGCTGCAGGTTCGCTATTTGGTTCGCGTACGGTCGCACAGCCGCACACCAGGGCAAGCACCAAGAGCTGAATTAGAAAGCATTCTCTTCGCATTGTTAACTTTTTCGTGTGTTTTTCCTTCCTTTCTTAAACTTGGATTTCCCATTTACACGCTTAAAAAACATAATTTTCTCAGTACGACATCAATAATCTTACAAAAATCAACTTGAATCATTAAGAATTTTCTTTTGGCAGATCGAGAATGGCGGAGGAACAGCGAACATGAGGTGGGGAGGGGAAAAGGCGGGTAGGGAGGAATGTAGTGGAGCTGTATGATGCTGAGGTCTGCGCCGGGGGGGATTGTAGGCCGGGAGATGACGTAAATACGGTATGGTACAAGGTTGACGGGCCGGGGACGGTGGATTTCGGTGATAAGAATGTTGTGAAAACGTGGGCAAGGTTCTCGGAGGCGGGAATCTATACTCCGGGATTAGAAGCCGTTGACGGGGTTGACCTGAAGCTGTTCGTTAATAAATGGCTGTATTGGTGCCCGTATGACTGGCCGGGGAGGGTGGGAAAATTGGGGGCGAGGTACGAGGGGGATTTTGAGCATTTAAGCGGGTTTGTTTGGGCGTGTTATCGGGCGTAAGGGCGCCAGAAGGCGGAGGGTACTTCGTGTGTGGGTTGTGCAGGTCGTAGTATATGGGCGGTAAGGGGGTTTGTTTGCGGGAAAGTCGAAAAAAGCGGAAAAAAGCGATTATGCAGGCCAGTTAGCAGGTCGATGGAAACGGTATTGTCCGGAAGGTCAGCGAGAGTCTTTGGGGGCTTAGCGGCCGGGAAAAAGGATTAACGAATTATTCAATTATTTAGACCAGGAGAAATAGAAATGGCAAAGAAATCAGGAAAAAACCGAAAAGAGGAGACTGGTTCCAGCGAGGTGGTACTGCCCACTTTAGATTTGGAGCAATATGAAGTTAACATCGAGGAGGAGACCGGTGTTAAAGATCAAATCCGTGGCTCTACCCGTTATGCCTGGATTGGGGCGGGTCAGTGCGGTGGAAGACTGGTGAAGTCTTTCTATGACCTTGGTTACAAGAAGGTTCTGGCAGTGAACACGACGCACCATGATTTGGATTTGCTTGAGATTCCGCAGGACCAAAAGTTCCTAATGGACATAGGTGAAAAGGGCGCCGGCAAGGAGATGGCAAGGGGAAAAGAAGCCATCCAGCAATATCAGCAGGACATACTGCACCTTGCGAGGCAGACATTCGGCTCTCAAGTTGACCATATCATGGTTTGCTTTGGCGCCGGCGGCGGCACGGGCAGCGGAAGTGTTGCCGGGCTGATTGAGATAGCCAAAAGATACGCCCGATACGTCGGACTGAAGAACCCCGACAAGAAGGTGGGTGCAGTTATGACGCTGCCGACCGTGGGCGAGGCGAGCTCTCCTTTGGTGGCGGAGAATGCTTATAACAGCGCTTCGGAGTTGAGTAAGATGGCGGCCGAGGGAAAGATATCACCGTTGATTATTGTAGACAATGACAAAATCAACAAGATGTATCCGGGAATGACGGTGAAGTCATTCTGGCCGAGCATCAACAACACTGTCGCAACGTTGTTTGATATCTTCAACCGGCTGAGCGCCCTGAGCAGCCAATATACATCGTTTGACCCGGTGGATTATCACAGCATTCTGGAATCGGGCGGATGCGCGATAATGGGTCTGACGAAGGTAAGTGAATTCGGCGACAAGTTCGCGCTTTCCGAGGCAGTGAAAAAGAACCTTGAGAAGACGCTTCTTGCGGGCGGATTCGATTTGACTACGGCGAAACTGGCCGGCTGCGTGGTTGTCGGCGGCAAGAAACTGATGGCCGATGTCCCGGGTCTGCAGGACAACATAGACTATGCTTTTGATGTTTTGTCAGAGATAACGGGACAAGCCAGCATACATCGCGGGATATATGAGGACAACAGGAACTCGCTGCGAGTTTACACGATAATCGGCGGGCTTGGCAGTCCTACCGCGAGGCTGGAAGAGCTTAAGAATCGAGAGGCTGTTGGCGTTAGTTGATTAAGTTTTGGGCTTCGCCAACGAGCGATTTAATATTTTCACCGGTCGCGCTGCTGCTGAGGTTAGCGGCAAAGGGGGCGCAGTGTGGCCGGTGAAATTCGTTTATCGGGCAGGTGTTCGGCGATAGTGACGATTCCGGAAGGAAGTCTAACGAAGAGCAAGCAGCATATAAAGGAAGTAAAATGGAGGACAAACCGGTTGGAGGCAAAGAGGAGGCTGAGGAGCTCGGGACACCGGCAGGGATAACCGAAATCACGGAATTTATCAACGCAATCCAGCAGGCAGAGGGGCTGGACCAAACCTTTGAAGAGCCAATCAGTGAAGTTTCAGGCAGCGATTGGCCCTTTGGCGACGAAAGCTTTGGTAAACCAGCAAGCGACCCGCCCTTTGGCGACGAGAGCTTTGCTGAGCCAGCAAGCGGCTCGCCCTTTGGCGACGAGAGCTTTGTTGAACCGGCAAGTGAGTATGAGAGCGATGGTCGGTCACTGCCGGAGCTGGCTTTAGAGCACTATGAGCCAGATGTTGAGGAGGCAAGCGGCGTTGAAGATGAGGCCGAGCACTCTACCCGCTATGGCTGGATAGGGGTGGGTCAGTGCGGAGGAAGACTGGTCAACACTTTGTACGACTCGGGCTACGAGAAGGTATTAGCTGTAGATACGACCGGTGCGGAGCTGGATTTGGTCGAGATTCCTGAGAATCAAAAGTTCCTGATGTACACAAGGGAAAAGGGCCCCGGTACGGATGTGGAGAGATGTGAGGAAGCTGTTGAGGGACATAAGCAGGGCATTGTGAGTCTTGCCAGACAGGTATTTGGCACCGACGTTCAGCATATTATGGTTTGCTTTGGGGCGGGGGGCGCTACCGGCAGTGGAAGCGTTGCCGGGTTGATTGAGATAGCCAAGAGATATGCCCGAGCAATTGGATTGGAGAATCCGAACAAAAAGGTCGGGGTGGTTATGACTTTGCCTGCTTTGGGCAAGGTCCGTGCGCAGGTAGTTAAGAGTTCGTACCGGGTGGCCTGCGAGCTGGGTAAGATGGCCGCGGCAGGGAAGATTTCACCGCTTATCATTTTGGACAACGACAAGGTCAACAACCTGAATTGCGGGATGACGGCCAAGTCATTGTGGCACCATGTAAACACGACTTTCGTAAGTCTGTTTGATATTTTTAACAGGCTCAGCGCTTCAAGCAGCGAGTATACATCGTTTGACCCCTTCCATTACCGAAGCATTATGCAGGCAGGGGGATGCGTGACAATGGGCGTGAGCAGGGCAGATAAATTTGACGGTCGGTTTGCAGTATCGGAGGCAGTGGAAGACAGCCTGCACAAGACGTTGTGCGCGAGCGGATTCGATTTATCTACAGCGAAAGAGGCCGGGTGCATAATTGTAGGCGGCAAAGATGTGATGACCACTGTGAAAGGTCTGCCGGACAAGATAGAATCTGCGTTTGACGTCCTGTCACAGATAACGGGCCAAGCGACCATACATCGAGGGATATACGAAGACGACAGTGACTGTCTGATGGTGTGCACGCTTGTAGGGGGGTTAGAGGCCCCTGCTGGGAGGCTGCAGGAACGGGGCACAGACTTATACTATCGAATGAACAAGGTCAATCTGAAGGGCCCGCCCCTTGTTCAGCGGAAGGAAGACATCCTGCCTCTGGCTGAGTACTTTCTCGCAAAACAGGCGGACTTTTATAAAGAACAATACAAGTGTCTAAGCTCAGAGGCTGAGGAGCTGCTTTTCGGTTACGACTGGCCCGGCGATGTTGAAGAGCTGGCACATGCTATGGGAAGGGCCTATGAGTTAAGCACAGGTCGTCAAATCCGGCCTGATGTATTGGCTTTGGAAATTATATTTTCCGATTCTGAGCCTTCTTCAAAACACATGCCGGCTATCCTCAACAAGACAAGGCGCGATATTATTGCGCGGGCCCTGGACCTTGTACGAGGCGATGAGCCCACCGCCGCCAAGAGTCTGGGATTAGAACATCGCCGTCTAAAGTACTTAATCAAGAAGTTAAACATCTCTTCTATCAACGAGAACATCGTCGGATAAGAACAATCTTACCGGCTGTTTTGGGATTTGCCTTTCAAGGGAGGTTTGTAAGAATCATTCCGGGTCCATCTTAAGAGTACCTTGTGCTGGTTTGCTCTACATGGGTGGCCGAATGCGAAATCAGCAGAGTTTACAGGCTTTACGCCCTTAGTGGGGAAAATGAGGGTGCGTTCACGGTATAATTAGCAGGGGGCGAAACATCGGCCCTTAGCGTCATTTCCGGCTAAAAAACCTTGCAATCCAGGCGCAAATCGTGTATAATGCTAGCCGCTTTAGCGGTTGGAAAAGCGGAAAATGATGGAACAGGAAGGCCCTTTTGCGCATCTTATAAGCGGATGGGCAGAAAATCTTCGAAATTTAGCAAAAAAACTGTAACAATCGCCCGGTTTAGGGCACTTAGATAATAGTACTGCACGGAGGCGTCAGTTGCAGAACGTAGCAATCGGGAATCTCGAATGAACTAAAGGAGGCAAATTATGAAAGGGAAAGGTTTTACATTAGTCGACCTGCTGGTCTTAATCGCGGTTATAACTCTGTTTATGGGCGTACTGATGCCTGCCGGGGCCGCAGTGAGGCAGCGTGCCTATCGGATGGTCTGCGGAAGCAATCTGTCCGGCATCGGCAAGGCGATGCTCAGCTACTCCGACGACAACGAGGAGCAATATCCACGTGCCGGCTGGCCAAACAGCGGTTGGAGCCACATGGGCGAGTTAAGAAACTGGTATGACCAGCGGGGTAGACATTACGGCAAACCGGGCTCAGACGTAACCATTACCTCCAGTTTCTATCTGCTTATAAAGTATGCCGATATGACGCCTCAACAGTTTGTCTGCAGGGGAGACCTCGGAACCAGGGTCTTTTCACTCTCTGATGTGCAAACGGGGATTCTCCCTCCGGATGTTAACGATATTACGCAGGTTTGGGACTTCGGCCAGAAGCAGGACATGAAAACCAACTTCGTTGCGGGCCAGTACTGTTCCTACTCCTACCATATGCCTTATTATCACCCTCTTACGAACGAACCTGGCTTTCCCGTCACTCCGGCGAGTAACCCTGCCAGCCCTCTATGTGGAGACAGAAGCCCTTACTTAGACAAAAACGCCGAGCCTTATCTCGAGGGTAAAGACTGTCTAGGTGACCCCAACGAAGACGCGCCAACATGGCATCCGGACGCGTATTACTACGACCCTGATAAGACCGGCAACTCTGCATGCCACCGGCGTGAAGGACAGAATGTCCTGTTTAATGACGGCCATGTCCTATTTGCTGAATACCCGAATGTCGGCATTAATAACGATAACGTCTGGAAAAACTGGGAGAGTACCAATGCACCGACGTACCCCGAGGAATGGCAGGTCGGCCCATCGCCATATTGCCAGGTGATGGATATGGAACCCGGGCAAGAGGCACCACAGGGCAAGAGAGACGCCTTTCTGGTCGGTGAGGTGAACAAAGAAGTTCGGTAAGGTCGATGCTGAGTATGTCAACCAACATTTTGCGTAAAATCACAAGAAAGCCCCCGGGCATTACGAAAAAAGGAGCGGAAAAATGAGACGAACGGTTCTTATATGCCTTGTTTTATTAGCGGGCGCATCGCAGGCAGCCCGCGGAGAAATAATGGCCTTATGGCCGGACGGCAGTGGTGATTATCCCACAATCCAGGCCGCAATCGACGATGCCTGCGACGGGGACGTGATATACCTTTTCCCCGGTACCTACACCGGCGACGGCAACAGGAACATCGATTTCCTTGGTAAATCCATCATAGTCCAGAGCGTCGCGCCGGATTTTCCGTCTATCGTTGCTGCCACAATCATCGACTGCAACGCCAGCGAAGCCGATCCCCATCGAGCTTTCTATTTTCACAATAATGAGGATGCAAACGCTATTGTTGCTGGTTTGACAATCACTCGAGGCGGGCCGGGAATCTGGATCTCGGCTTCCAACCCTACCATCTCCTACTGTACAATCAGCGACTGTTTCAGCCCGCGTATCGGAGGAGGAATCTATTGCAGTAGCTCAGAATCTGTGATTACCAACTGCACTTTTACGGATAACTCGGCAGCACGCGAAGGTGGGGCCATCTTCTGCCGGGACAGCATACCAATTATCCAAAACTGTACCTTCAGCGGTAATTCAGCTACATCTGGAGGTGGCTTGCACAACGACAGCGATTACTACTACCGAGACGCCGCGCACCTTACGATTGCCAACTGCACTTTCATCGGTAATTCGGCTACCAATGGAGGTGGTGGAATTTCATGTCGTGAATCGAGGACCATTGAGATTGTTGACTCGGTGATAAGCCACAATTCCAGCCCTGCCGGCGGCGGAATTATGGGCTTGGAGTCCCGTGCAACCTTGACGATTACGAACTCCACTATCAGCCATAACACCTCTTACGAAAGCCATGGCGGCGGAATCTGGTGGGATGGTTCGGACATTCGAATCAACGGATGCACGATAAACGCGAACAGAGCCGCCGGCGATGGCGGCGGTGTTTATTTCGCAGCGGACGGTTCCGTCCGAAGATCTGCCACAATGAAAAACACAAGGATATGCGGCAACCGCGCAGGTAATAACGGCGGTGGAATCCTCGACACAGACTTTGACCTAACATTGTCATTTATGAACTGCATTGTCAGCGGCAACGCGGCATCTGAGGCCGGCGGAGGCATACACACTCTCGAGGGCGGTCGTATATCAGAGATGATTAACACAACTATCGCTGACAACTGGGCTGGATTGTCGGGCGGCGGAATACATGGTGGCTGTTACAGCAATCCCGTCACCATCACAAACAGCATCCTCTGGGGCAACACCGACAATAGCGGGACCGGACTACTTGCTCAGTTGTGGGGATGTGGGGCAGAAGCTATAGCTTACGCCACTTTTAACTGTATCCAGGATGACAATCCCGATGATGCCAACATTCCATTCGGTGGTGACCCCAACTTCAATATCGACGACGACCCGTGCTTTGTTATGCGAGGCTTTTGGGCGGACGCAAACGACACAGGCACACCCGTTGAGCCCAATGACCCCAATGCCGTCTGGGTCGAGGGTGACTATCACCTTCTCATCGATTCGCCCTGTATCGATGCCGGCAGCTCTGCTGCGCTGCCACCGGCCAAGAGTTTCTCTCTCGATATTGACGGCGAGCCGAGAGTCACAGGTCAGGACGTCGATATGGGCGCCGACGAATTTGAACGTGTCGTAATTGTAAACACCCCGCAGGAAGGTGATGTCTGGGCGGGCGGCAGCTTGCATGAGATTAACTGGTATAGCTACCAGACAGCCGGGACAGTAGATATCTCCTACAGCCACGATAACGGCGATTCGTGGTTTTCTATTGAAACCGCCGTCCCTGATACCGGCTCTTACATCTGGCAGGTCCCCACCTCGGTCGATTCCACTCAGTCTCTGGTCTCGGTCGTTCCGACCATACCCGAACCCAACATCATCATCATAGATAGCGCTCTCTTTACAATCCACCCTGACTTTGTCCATCCACCTGTCCCGTCGCAATGGCCGTCACTCGCCGGCGGTTTTGACAGGTCAAGCCTCAGCGACAACCTCGGCCCTGAGGTTGGATGCGTCAAGTGGCAGTTCCAAACGGATAGTCCCGTTATCTCAAGCGTCACGGCCGGCCCGGGCGGCAGGACTCATATTGCCTGTGAGGATGGAAAACTCTACACCCTTGATTCTTCAGGCTCGCTGGTTTGGATATTCAATGCCAACAGCCCTATTCTGTGTGCACCTACCGTAGGACCGCATGGCTCGCTATACGTGGGTACCGACGATGGCATACTTTACGCCGTCAGCATTGGCGGGACCATCCGATGGACCCACAGGACCGGCGGCTTTATCTGGTCTTCGCCCGCCGTCTCATCGGACGGCACGGTCTACGTCGGCTCTGCTGACGGGCGCCTTTATGCCCTTGCAAATAACGGCACCCTGCTCTGGACATTCGAAAACGATGCCCGCGGCGACGGCGTCCAAGGGGCTATCTTCGCCTCGCCGGCAATAGCTCCCGATGGAACGGTCTACATCGGCGGTCTGTATGACCCGAACCTTTATGCCCTTGACCCGAACGACGGAACAGTTAAATGGGTTTGCAACTTTGAGCATACAACTCAAATCCCGGGAATCCCGGGCGAATATAGTGAGCCACCGCAAGAGGTAAATGTGGCTGGCTGGCCTTTTGTCTCTCCGGTTGTTGCCTCCGATGGAACAATATACCAGACGCTCCTCTTCGACAGCGAAATCTTTGCAATCGAACCCGAAGACGGAACTATCTTATGGTCTACAAATCTCGCCGCCCCGAACATCGAAGGTTTTGACTATTGTTATTGGCTGCGCCCTTGTGAATGGCGATACTTGCCTCCTCACTACTGGCCTGACTGGGAATGGTATCACTACTACGGGCGAGAATACTTTCTAAAGTATCCTTATGTCGACGGCTGGCGCGAGCCCGCTTTGGGACCCGATGGCATAATTTATGTCAGCCTCGATGAAGACCCCTTCCTGCGGGCTGTAGACCCAAACGGCAGCGTCAGGTGGATCAAAAACGTCGGCATAATGGGAGGATACACGTTTGCAGTAGGCGCCGACGGCCTTCTATATGTCGCCTCTGACGATACCCATCTTACCGTGCTCGAACCCAACGGCACTGAAATAGCCCGATTTCGAGGTGCTGGTCCCCTGCGCTTCCCTGTTATAGCCGGCGACGGCACAATCATAATCACTGATGCCAACAACACCGTAAAGCAGATAGCAGCTTCCGGCTGTGATGGACTGCCCGCTGCGCTGCACAGGCCTGAGGACCTCGCCGGCAACTGGATTGTCAACAATGTCGACTTTGCGATGCTGGCTGACAACCGGACGCAGTGCGTAGAGTTAAATGTCTCACCCTCTCCTTATGAACCATATCCAACGCCGCCCTTTTACGAGGGTGTGCCGACATATCTGCAGGGCGACATAGACAGGAACCTGATTGTCAATTACCGCGACCTGTGGCTCTTGCTCGACCGATGGTTAACCTCGGATTGAGAACAAGACCACACGGACCAAAGCTTCTAACATCTTCTGACTATATAAGGGGTGGTCCGGCCTCGGTGGGGATGACAAGGGGGTCGCGGGGTTTTTTCTTTTTTTTGTTTGGGGGGTGTGATAGACTGCCGTGTTCGTAGTTCACTGTTCGTAGAACGTGGACGTATGGATTGAGGATTCCAAGTTAGGGTCAGGGATGGAAGGTTGTGATACCAAGGCAGCTGGTTTGGGGGCGCGGGTGAATGCCAATGGAGTCGGCAGTCTGGAGGGGATGAGATTTCACTTTATCGGTGCAGGGGGGATTGGTATGAGCGGATTGGCGAAGATTTTGATAAGGAACAAGGCGATCGTTCGCGGGTCTGACGAGATGGGCAGCGAGGTAGTGGACAGGCTTTGTGAGTTGGGGGCTGATATAAGGATTGGGCATAAAGAGGAGAATGTGGGCGAAGATGCGGAGGCGGTGGTGATATCGGCCGCGATAGAGGAAGATAATTGCGAGCTGAAGGCGGCGCGTAAGAAAGGATGCAAGATTTACAAGTACGCGGAGATGTTAGGGGTACTGTGCAATCGCTGTGAGGGGATAGCGGTGGCAGGTACGCACGGCAAGAGCACGACGAGCGGGTGGCTAACGTACTGCCTAAAGCAGGCGGGACATGACCCGAGTTTTATAATCGGGGGCGATATACCTCAGTTGGGCAGCTCTTCGGGCGTAGGGGAAGGTAAATACTTCGTTGCTGAGGCGTGTGAGTACGACAGGAGCTTTTTGAATCTGAAGCCGAGATTAGCGTGCGTACTGAATATTGAGCAGGACCATCTGGACTACTATAAAGGCGAGGATGAGATAGTCGAGGCGTTTGGCGAGTTTGCGTGCGGCGCGAAGGCCGATGGTGTGGTGATTGCGAACGGGCAGGATGGGAATGTGGCGAAGGTGATTGCGCGGTTAGGGGACGGTCAGCGATGCAGGACGTTCGGACTTGATGAAGGGTGCGATTTTCGTGCGGAGAATATTGAACTGGCGGATGGATTGTACAGCTTTGACGTTTATCATGGTGGAGAGCTGGTTGGGTCGACGCGGATTTCGCTGCCGGGCAGGCATAATATTTTAAACGCCTTGGCAGTTACAGCGATGTGGGTCAGCCTGGGGCTGCCGGGGGAACAGGTGCTGGGATTATTGGGCGATTTTACGGGCGTTGACCGCAGGCTGATGTTGAAGGGCGAGGTTGGGGGGATAATGGTGCTGGACGACTACGCTCACCATCCGACGGAGATAAGGGCATCATTAGAGGCGATGCGGGAAAGGTATCGGCCGGGGCGGATTTGGTGCATTTTTCAGCCGCATCAGTACAGCCGGACAAGATTTTTGCTTGATGACTTTGCAAAAAGCTTTCAGTTTGCCGATGTAACTATTGTGCCGGAAATATATTTCGTACGGGACTCTGAGGCGTCCAAAGAAGAGGTCAACGCGAAGATATTAGTTGAGCGAATCCGTGAGAGGTCGGGCGAGGCGGTTTTTGTCGACGGGTTCGGGGCGATTTGCGATTATTTGAAGGAAAATGTAAGTGGTGGGGATTTGGTAGTTACGATGGGCGCGGGGGATATTTGGAAGGTTGCAGATGAATATATTCAGTGGCTTAGAAAGAATAGTTGAAACGGATTATCCGCTGGCGAAGCAGAGCTGGTACGGTTTGGGCGGTCCTGCAGATTATTTTATCCGGCCGGAGACGGTTGAGCAGCTCAAGGAGGTAGTGCAGCGGTGCAATGAAAACAAAGTCCGGATTTACGTATTAGGCTTTGGCTCCAATCTGCTGATAGGCGACAAGGGTCTGCGGGGAGCGGTAGTGAAACTTGAGGCAGAGGAGTTTGCAGGGACGCAATTCGACGGCGAGCAGGTTACGGCCTGGGCGGGGGCAGAGCTGAGCAAGTTGGTCTTGACCTGCGTGGAGAAGGGACTTTCGGGCATCGAGGCTTTGACTGGGATACCGGGCTCGGTAGGCGGGGCGGTAAAAATGAACGCGGGGGGGAACTTCGGCGATATCGGCGCGGCGGTAGAGACCGTTACGCTGATGGACAGAGGGGGGGATATCTTCGAAGAGAGCAAGCCGGAGCTGATATTCGACTACCGGCAGACAAATATCACTGCCAAGTTCGTTCTGAATGCCCAGTTGAAGTTAGCTGAATCCGACCCTGAGCAAATCATGCGAACGGTGAAGGAGATGTGGATTTATAAAAAGAACAACCAGCCTTTAAATACGCGTAACTGCGGCTGTATCTTCAAGAATCCACGGGGAGTTTCGGCCGGGGCGCTGATTGACAGAGCAGGTCTGAAGGGGCTGCAAATCGAGGGCGCGGCGGTGAGTGAAAAACATGCAAATTTCATAATCGCGGAGAAGGGGTGCAAGAGCCGCGACGTCATGAGGCTGATAGACGCGATAAAAGAGAGGGTCAAGGAGCATTTCGACATTGAACTGGAACTCGAGATAGAAATCTGGAAGTAGGTAATTGGTAGTCGATAGTAAGTTAAAAGTCGCTGTTCTTATGGGGGGTGTCGGTGAAGAGCGGGAGATTAGTATTCAGAGCGGCAGTTGTGTTGTGCAGGTGCTGAGGGAGGCCGGAGTCAATGTCATTTCCGCCGATATCAGTCCGGACAATCTGGATGTACTGGAAGATACGAGCATAGACGTTTTCTTTATTGCGCTTCACGGCAGATTTGGCGAAGACGGGCAGCTGCAGGAAATACTTGAAGACAAGTCGCTTGTTTACACGGGCAGCGGAGCCAAGGCAAGCAGGTTAGCGTTCGACAAACTGGCGAGTAAAAAGGCCTTTGCGGAAGCCGGCGTGGCGACGCCGGCGGCAGTAGAGTTTGACAGTGACGGCGATATGCATCGGCTTGAAAAACAGCTTGAGCAATTTGCGGAGGCTTATGTGATAAAGCCATTAAGGCAGGGGAGCACTATCGGCATTTCTATTGTCGACAATCCACGGGAAGCAATTGCGGCAGCAAAGAAGTGTCAGGGCGAGTTCGGCGATTGTATGATAGAGCGGTACATTAGCGGGCGAGAGGTGACGGTCGGGATATTGGGGAATCGGGCGCTTCCCGTGATTGAGATTAAGGCCAGGGCCGGCTTTTATGATTATCATGCGAAGTACGTTGACGAGGAGACAGAATTTCTTTTCGACACGGTCGAGCCGGCGCTGGCGGTGAAAATCCAGACGGACGCGATTCGCTGTTTCGCGGCGCTGGGTCTTCGGCACTTTGCGAGAATTGATTTTAGGTTAGGCGAAGACAGCAAGCCTTATGTCTTAGAGGCCAATACGATTCCGGGGCTCACCAGCCATTCACTTGTGCCAAAGGCGGCGGCAAAAGCGGAGATTTCGATGAGCGAGGTCTGCGCAGAGATTATTGAGGCGGCGCTGGAAGATAAGGGGATGAAAGAAGCTCCGGTTAATCCTGCGATGAAGGCAAAGAAGTAACGGTGGCCAAGAGAAGAAAGACAAAACGCAAGAAAAAAAGAACATCATTTAAGCTCGGCACTTCGAAGAGAAAGAAGAAGGTAAAGACAACTTCGGGACCGAGTTTGAAGAGCGTTCTGAAGGTGCTGGAGGTTGGGTGCGTGATTGTCGTCGCGGCTTTTATTTTCTACTTTTTAGAGCGGTACGTGAGAACAATAAAGCCCGTTCAGAGCGCAGCGTTGGAGTTAGTAAATGTGCCGGAGTGGGTCAATGAAGCGCTGCAAGAGAGAATTTATCAGGCGGCGGTAGCTTACGGAGAGGACATAAAGGTTGATGAGACGGCGGCCCGGACGGTGCAGCAAAATATCGAGGAACTGGTTCGGTGGGTGGATGATGTAAGGGTGCTGACCACGCATGACCGGCTGTTGATTGAGGCCCGGTGGCGCAAGCCGGTGGCCCTGGTCGAGCGGGCCGGTCAGAAGTGGTACGTGGACAGTGAATTAGTGGCGCTCGATTTTGTGCCGGTAGCGAGTCTGCCGATTGTGAAGGTGGCAGGACTGACGGGGCCGCGGGAGACGCCGGAGCCGGGGCAGGTATGGCGGCGCAGCGATTTGGCCGCGGCGGTAACCATATTAGCCAAGCTGCAGCAGATGGACGAGACGGTGACGCCGCAGAAGCCGCTGCTCTATGAGATAGACAGCATTGATGTGAGCAATTTTGAGGGACGCAAGAGCCAGCGGCAGCCGCATATCGTTCTCTATACGAAGGACGATACGGAGATTATCTGGGGGGCGGAGTTCGGCACGTGGCAGAGGTATCTTGAGGCGCCGGATGATGAGAAATTAGCGAAGCTCTACAGCTATTACGAAGAGTTCGGTTCGCTATTGGGTGGTGCGAAATACATCAACCTGCGTGACCCGCAGGAGACAATTCCCAGACCGACCGATAAATATTAGCTCAGTCGTATAGCGAACTTAGGCGGTTCCGGTGCGCACAAGCAGGGGCAGATAATATTTTGTTTGCCGTTGACAAGTATGGTGTGGTCTGTTATGATTCGTTCGAAAGGGAAGGTATTCTCGAATTGGCAGTGTGCGGATATCTTGAGATGAAAGTGAAGAAGTGGTTAATACTATTTTCTTTTCTTATAGCCTTAGATGTTGGTGCGTTCGGCGAGACAATTTGTTCGTACATAGCTACAAGTCCTCCACAAAATCAGGGATGGGAAGTTAGCCAGGCTGGGCAAGGCGTGACGGGCAAACTCCTAAAGAATGCTAAGTCAGACGAAGGGTCCGCATGGCGGATATGGGATAGCACACATGAAAACGGAGAATTGTACTATACATGGGTCTTTTCTCAGAGCGACCAGGAGCTCATTGCGCAGAAAGGCTGGCGGCTGACTATTCTTCTTGAGGTTGAAAAGTGTGAGGTTCCTGAAGATAATGAGAAATTAAGTAAATCAACCTCGCAACTCGAAGTGTATGGCGGCGAAAACGGAAGAAACACACGATTAAACTTTTCTTTAAGGTCCAAGGAATATGGTTCAGACAGCTATGTCACGGCCCTTAGTGTTGACGGAACAAGAATTGATAATCTGGGATTCGGATACCAGAAATTCGAGGCCCAGGCAAAGCCTAATCAAGATGGTACATTTAATATCGACTTGTGGGTAGATGGCAGGAGTCGATACTGCGGCGAAAATCTCCAAATGAACGGAGTTTTTCGCGGAGGAGTACGATGGGGGTCCTTCGGAACAGAGGGAACTTCAACGGTGAAATGGCACAAAATTGTTTTAGAAACGCTGGAAGAATCGAATGAATTAAAGATTATCGGCAAGGATGAGCAAGATTTTGATTATTCGTTCTTAGAGGTACATTTAGGGGCAATATTTGATGTAAATGCACCTCAGCTAATTTCAAACATGCCCTTGGGTAAATGCGCCGAGTTTGATTTCGAAGGGGTCCCTCTGGCTCTCTCTAAACCGGTGCTGAACAATATGCATGATTTTTATGAACTTTACTTTGCTGTCCGTAATCCTGTTGAGTACGAATACGAAGATGATATAAGAATATCAATGACTTACGATTATCAAGATAATTTAAAAAGCATCACAGTACACGGTGACCTGATATATAGGAACGAAATCCCATATCAATATTTTTTGGATGGCTCGACGGAGAGACCGCTGTCTGAGTTGGCGGATTTAATAAAGGAGACTTTAGAGAGCGGCATCGAAAATGAAGAGGAGAGCGATTATTTGTCAGTAATGGTTGATTTTGTGCACTTCAGTATTATTGCTGTGGATATTCACTTGGTAAAAAAGCAGCAGGTGCGGTGAGAATTAGGAACCGTGCGTACACGTTCTGTACGTTATGAGGCGTTTGCTTAAATATTATAAAAATAGACTAGAAGACGTTTGTTTTCTCCGAACTCGCTGTTACTGATTTTCGGATAGCATCTTTGTGTCTTTCACCAATACGCTTGTAAATTTGGCATCATGGAAACTCTGTTTAATAAGCCCGATAAGGTCTCCATCGTGAGTTTTGGTGTTAATCGCGGATTCATATAGGGAGCGGTGGTTAGGGGCTTGTGGAGGTATTCAGGGCAGAGGGCAGGTCGGAGTAGAGGTAGGGGATGTGGAACTGGGTGCAGAGGGATTTGATTTTATTCAGGGTTGATTCGCTTAGTCTGCTTTGGAAGTCGGGGTCTGATTTGCAGGAGAAGATTCTACAGCCGGCGAAACGGTAATCGTAGATTGTGCATTTGCCATTAGTGTTATAGGGGCAGCGGCCGGTCGGCATTGGTTTTAAATCTTCGTCGTGCAGCTTTGCCGTTAGATACATCAATTCGGGCGGGGTGACAAACAGGCGGTGGTCGAATTTGGCGAAATCGCAGCATTTACCGCAGGCGTTGCATTGAACAGGTGTATCGGCTGATTGGCGAATTTGCGAATCGAGCCAATCATAGATTTCAGCTACCTTTCGCAGGAGCTGAGTACTTCTTTTGCATTCTGCCACCATTTTTTCTGCGATTTTATTTTTTGTATTTGGCCGAGACTGTGGAGTCGGCCGCGGTTTATGCCGGGGCATTTTTGTGCGGCCTTGTTCCAAGCTTTTTGGCTGGTCAGGTTGCTCGGCCAGAAGGGCCAGGTCCTGCACTGGTTCGGGCGGACGGTATAAATAGCGCATTTTCTCCGGCCGTCTGTCTGCTGCAGGAACATACAATCCCTGGTGACCGGCTGTTCAATAACTGTCGTCCGCAGGCCAACGCGTCTGAGATATTCTCGCCGCAGTTGTCCGATTGGTATTTTGAGGAAATCGGCGAGGAGCTCGATTTCCGGGCGGGTGACCCAGATGTAGCCCGCACCGGGGCCGGAGCAGCATCTGCCGCAACACAGACACTCAAAATGCAGGCCGGCAGCATACCAAGGGATTTTTTTGCTCTCGGGCATTTATTCTTATCGGCGAAAAACTACTGGTTAATAACCTGCCTATTATACCACCACATCTGTAGTTCCGGAAGTTTTTTCCTTGACGGAATTTGGTATATCGCATATAGTTTTGCTGGTTTATTGGGGGGCTGGGTCTTGCTAGTATCGTATCAGAGCGCCAGCCCTAGGAGTTAAGGAGATAATGATGGAAATACCGGCTGCTCAAAAAATCGGAATACTTATGTCGTTGTATAAGGAGACTTTCGCAGAGATTAGAAGGTACAGGGATATGGAATGGAAAATACTTCTGTGGACTGTAATCCTTATGGGTGGTATCGTTACCGCTACGCATTTGGCCCCAGTGAAAGAGGCTCACAAGCCATACGTTCAGACTCTGCTGTACGTTTTTACGGTTGTTGCAGCAATATATGGGGGATGGCACATCCATTTTGCCCATAAGCGACTCACGTGGTATCGGAACATTCGCAGAAGATGTGATCGGGTATTTATGTTCTTCGATGATAGTATCTACGACACCCGAGATAGTAAACCCATGCTCCCAAGAGGCTGGAGAGATGAGAATGTGCCGTACACTGATGGGCTACCTCACCTTATTTCTTGGTGGGTTCTAATAGCTCTGACAGCAATATATGCGGTTTATTCGATTGCTTTTATAAAACCCAGCTAACGTAGGGCAAACCAAGTACCCCCAACACACTTGATGCATCACGATCTAATCTACCATTTAAGGACTGCACCGGTGTCGGCGGAGGTTGCCATTGTCGCGTATTTCGCGAGGTAGCCCTTTGTAATTCGCGGTTTTGGCGGCTTGAAGGACTTTTTGCGCTGGGCCAACTCTTCATTAGAGAGCTTTACGTTTATAGTATTGTTCGGGATGTCGATTTCGATGATATCGCCGTCTTTAAGGAGGCCGATGGGACCGCCTACGGCAGCTTCGGGGCTGACGTGTCCGATGCACGCTCCCTTTGTTCCGCCGCTAAACCTGCCATCTGTAATGAGCGCGACGGATTCGCCGAGGCCAGCGCCTATGACGTAGCTTGTGGGGCTTAACATTTCCTGCATGCCTGGGCCGCCCTTTGGCCCTTCGTTTCTAATGACAATTACATCACCGGATTTTGCCTTTCCGGCCAGGATGCCATCGCAGGCGTCTTCCTGGCTCTCGAAGATAACGGCGGGACCGGTGTGCGTGAGCATTTCGGGGGCGACACCTGCGGTCTTAACCACGCCGCCGTTGGGTGCGAGGTTGCCTTTTACTATGGCGAGGCCACCTGTCTTTGAATAAGGATTGTCGATTTGGCGGATGACGTCAGTGTTTTTGATTTCGGCGTCGGCGATATTTTCACCGAGAGTTTTGCCGGTTACCGTAGGACAATCGGTGCTCAGCAAACCTGGGATTTTGCTGATTTCTTTTAGTATCGCGCTTATGCCGCCGGCGGCGTCGACGTCCTCGACGTGGAAATTGCTCGAAGGCGACACTTTGCAGATGTTGGGGCATTTTTTTGAGATTTGGTTTATGCGTTCGAGGTCGTATTTGATGCCGGCTTCGTTGGCAACCGCCAAGGTGTGCAGGACGGTATTTGTCGAGCCGCCCATAGCCATATCCAGAACAAAGGCGTTATCAAGAGACTTTTCAGTGATTATATCCAGGGGCTTGATGTCCTTTTCGATAAGGGTCATAATCTGTTTGCCGGCTTGTTTGTAAAGTTCTTGTCGCTTAGGGTCAACAGCCAGAATTGTACCATTGCCGGGCAGGGCCATGCCGATTGCTTCGCAGAGGCAGTTCATTGAATTCGCGGTGAACATCCCGGAACAGCTTCCCTGTCCCGGACAGGCGGATTTTTCGAGTTCTTTTAATTGAGCGTCGGTGATTTTGCCGGCGTTGAATTCGGCGACTCCTTCAAATACGCTGATAAGGTCAACCGTTCTTCCGTTTTTTGTTTTACCGGCCGCCATAGGCCCGCCGGAGACGAAGATAGTCGGTATATTGAGCCTGACTGCGGCCATCAGCATACCCGGTATTATCTTGTCGCAGTTGGGGATGCAGACAAGGCCGTCGAGGCAGTGCGCCTGGGCCATAGTTTCGACGGAATCGGCGATTATTTCGCGGGAGGCCAGAGAATATTTCATTCCTGTATGGCCCATGGCGATCCCATCGCAGACGGCTATGGTGTTGAATTCGAAGGCGGCTCCACCGGCCTGGCGAACAGCGTCTTTTACGAGCCCAGCTACCTTGTTTAGGTGGACGTGGCCGGGCACTATTTCGCAGTAGCTGTTGGCAATGCCAATGAAGGGCTTATCCATGTCTTCGTCGCTTAGACCGCATGCGTGCAGCAGACCCCTGTGGGGGGCACGCTGGAAGCCTTTTTTAACAGTGTCGCTTCTCATTCGCTTTATTTCTCCAAAAAACAGTGCACGAATTAACCTGAGAGTTTGAAAAACCCATTTTAGCCGGTGATTTAAGGCAAATAAAGAAAAATCAGTTGTCTTTGTAAAGATAAGCCGTATAATTGCCGTATGAATTTTAGCGTAAAATCAAGGCTTTTTTAGGAGAATACATAATGGTATCGAGGAAGATTTTCGATTGGTTAGCGGGCGCAGCGGTTTGCATAGTTATTGTAACAGTGGGCTGTGCGCCTGTCGCTGAGGAGGCTGTCAAGCCCGAGGTCGGACTCGAGCAGCAAGTGGCGGAAGCCGCGGTGGAGGAACCCGCCAAGGTTGAGGTAGAAGTCGAAGAACAGGTCCCGGAAGTTGCAGAAGAACCGACTGTTATCCCGGTTATCGAGGAGGCAGCCAAACCCGAAGAAGAGACGGCCACTCTGGCATTGAAGTTCACAGTAGGGGATACGACGACCTACCGGCTGATAACCGACGCTCAACGCGGCGTTAAGTGGGAGGGGGCGCTGCCAGGTGAATCGGGTTTCAAGGGCGGCAGCAGGCACAGCAGGACAGAGATGACCTTTACCCAAGAGATACTAAGTGTGGATGAAAAAGGCAATGCTGTTGCGAAGATTACGGTAGAGGGTCTGAAGTATTTTATGGCAGTTAAAGACAAGACCGAAGTGGACTTTGACAGCTCACAGGTAAAAGACCCGGAAGGCCAGTTTGCGAAGATGCTGGGCCACAGTTATACAATAGAAATCACGCCGGCAGGCGAGGTCGTAAAGCTTGTCGATGCGGAAGATATACGAACATCGGTGCGGAGGGCCCGGCGGGTTCCGAGGAAGGCGTTGGCATTTCTCAGGCCCGAGCCACTTAAGCAGCGTCACACGATACCAGCCCTGTCGGCTGCCGGCAAAAAGCAACTACGCACAGGCGAGAAATGGAGCAGCATAAAGACTTTTTCTTTTGGTTTGATGGGGTCCAAGTCTTACGAGAAGATTTATACGGTAAAGGATATCAAGGAGACGGACGGTCGGCAGGTTGCCGTGGTTGAGATGAAAGCGATTCCCACTGCTGAGACGGCCCAGCAGCTACACAAAGAAGAAACAACGCCTGATTTTTCAGAAGAGTTCGACAGTAAGGCGACGTATAACGGCCGGTTAAAGATGGATTTGACTTCCGGGTCGGTGGAAGAATGTTCCGAAGAGATGCAGTCAAAGTGGACTGTTGCCCTTCCATCAGAGGAAAAGCCGGACCAGGGGCCTTCTGTTTTGACAATGACCGAGGCCCGTTTCTACAGCCTCAAAAAAATTGATTAGAGAGGCTTAGAGGCAAGGTTTGAGCCGACAGGGCTCCGTTAAGGTATTTGCTTAGAAGGCGGCGTATTGAAGCCAAAGCACTTGAAAGGAGTAAAATTGAGAACAGTACTGACTATTTTCGCGGTTTTTGTGTTGAGCGTTCTTATAGGATGCGGCGGTGCTGCCAGGGAAGGAGAACTATTAACGGTAGATTTCCAAGAGGGCCAGAGCCTGCGATACCAGTTTGTCTCGAGCAGAAATATTGAGGTTGACTGGGACCCGACAGCAAGCGGCCCCAAACCACCCAAGAACAGGGTCAATACAACGTCGGAGTCAATGAATATGGTTGTTGCCTACAGGGCGGTTGAGGTAGACCCATACGGCCTTACGACTGTCGAGGCAAGGTGCGAATCGGTAAAGGTCAAACGAGGTAAAGGACCCCGCAGAGACGCCGTGGAAAGCCTGCGAGGCAAGACTTTCACGTTCACAGTCAGTCCTGCGGGTAAGATAGAGGATTATTCGCAATTAGATGCATTGATCAGCGAGCTTGGCAAGAAAGCGTTCGATGCAAGCAGTAAGAGAGGAAGGGTTAAAAACCCTGATATGATAAGCGATTTTATTGCGACGCAGTGGTTTCTGTGGGATTCGGTTTCGAGTATAGAGAAGGCGACCGAGGGTGTCAAGGCGGGGCAGAGCTGGAAGTCTCAACTGTCCGTACCTACGCCGATGGTAATGCGGAGGGCACGGGATGTTACATACAGTCTGGATGAGATACGCGAGAGTGAAAAGGGTCGACTGGCCGTGATACGCAGTTCGTATACGAGTGCCGAATCAGTTCCGCGCAGCTGGCCGGTGCCTTATACGGGCAAGTTCCAGATGCGCGGCAGGTTTGGCTTTCTTAGAAAATACAATGTCCTGAATCTGGAAGGAGAGGGCGAGGAGTTGTTTAATATCGATGCGGGGCGGACAGAGCATTACAGTCAGCGATACACGCTGGAGCTGGAGGCGTCTTTGCCGATGGCTATGGATGTAAGTCCGCGGATAACCATCAAACAAAATTTGACAATGAAGCTTCTCGACTGAGGGATTATTAAAAAGTGCAGGAAGAACATGGAGGTAATTGCGGACAGGGGCGTAAAAATTTATGGGCCCCGTGGCGGACCGAGTACATCCAGAGTTTAAGCGAAAGCGGCGGTTGCTTTATCTGTCGTGATTTGGAAACTCCGCAGGATGACGATAAGAATTTGGTGTTATGGCGTTCGTCCAAAAGCATCGTAATACTAAATCGCTTTCCTTATAACAACGGGCATTTACTGATAGCGCCACAGCGACACATCGGCGACCTTGAGCAGGCAAGTAATGAGGAGCTGTTGGAATTGACGAAGCTGGTGAGGGAATCACAAAAGGTGCTTTCTATGGCGATAAAGCCCCACGGTTTCAATGTCGGGATGAATTTTGGCCGATGCGGAGGCGCCGGGCTGCCGGAGCACCTTCACGTCCACGTCGTTCCGCGATGGGACGGGGACACTAATTTTTTGAATGTATGCAGTGATACGAATGTTATAAGCCAAAGTTTGACCGAGCTTCTCGAACAATTAAAACAGATAAGTAAAGAACATAGCCTTCCCGATTTATAGATATGTCAGATGAACTTAGCTGCTACGCGGTTTGTGAAGCTCTTAGTCGGGGCCGGAAGTTCTCAGAAAAGCCGCACCCGTATCGCTCGGGTTTTGAGCGCGACCGTGACCGCATAATTCACTGCTCGGCATTTCGTCGGCTGGAGGGCAAGACGCAGGTTTTTACGCCGGGACTGGATGACTACTACCGCACACGTCTTACGCACAGCATCGAAGTGGCACAAATCGGAAGGACCATCGCAAAGGCCTTGGGTCTCAATGTCAGCCTTACCGAGGCAATATGCCTGGCGCACGATTTGGGTCACTCGCCGTTCGGGCATGCGGGCGAAGAAGTCCTCAATGGTCTGATGGCTAAGTTCGGGGGATTTGAGCACAACCGGCAGACACTGCGGATCGTGGATTTGCTCGAACATCCGTATCCGGAATTTACGGGGCTGAACCTGATATATGAGACCCGTCTGGGTTTAGCAAAGCACCGCAGCACGTATGACAAACCAGAGGATGGTGCTTTTACCGAACTGAACTGCTCGCTGGAGGGGCAGATCGCCGACGTTGCGGACCGTGTCGCGTACAACTGCCATGACCTTGAAGATGGCATGCGGGCCGGCCTGATTAAAAGCGAACAGTTGAAAAATGTTGAGATATTCACGGAAGCCCAGAGCCGGTTAGACGCGAAAGCAATCAAAGACCGAACGATTCGCAGAATGAGAACCGCGAAAACGATTATCGACAGGCTCGTCAGCGACTGTATCGACGCAAGCAGGAAAACTATCGCCGGGGCAAATCCCAAAGCAGTTGACGATGTATATCAACACAGGGAAAATCTGGTCACGCTTTCAGATGAAAATGACGCCAGGCTTACTGAGTTGGAAGAGTTTTTATTGTCGAACTTTTATCGGCACAAATCGGTCACACAGACAGCAGGTGAAATCAAGAACTGGCTGGGAAAACTTTTTGAAGCACTTTGTCAAAAGCCCGAATTGATGCCGGGTTACTTTCAACGACTGGTTGCTAAAGAAGGGCTGCAGCAAACGGTATGTGATTATATCGCGGGTATGACGGACAGGTTCTGCCTGAAAATTCTCGAAAAAATCTGACCAGAGGCAGTCGTTAGTGAATGACGCCATCTGCTATTTGACTTCGCTTAAGTTTTCAGTTAACCTTCGAGGACTATGGAAAGATTGGTTGCATCGTGTTTTGGCCTGGGCAGGCTTCCGGTTGCACCCGGGACGTGGGGCTCTCTGCCACCGGCGCTGGTCTTCGGTTTGCTGTGTCACTTTGGAGCGTCGAGTGTGCTGACATTAATCGTAATGGTGGTTTTGGCTTGTGCAGGTTGTGTTGTATGCGTGAAATTTGCCCCTGCGGTAATCGCGGCAACCGGTAAAACCGACCCTCGGGAGGTGGTTGCGGACGAACTTGCCGGTCAGGCGATTACGTTTTTGGCTATTCCATTTTTATTTACGGAGCGGGTTTCAGCCGGTCAAATCTGGTTTACTGCAGGACTGGGCTTTTTGCTGTTTAGAATTTTTGATATTGCCAAACCCTGGCCCATCCGCAGGTTCGAAAAATTTCCCAAAGGCTGGGGTGTGCTTGCCGATGATTTAATGGCGGGCGTTTATGCGGCGGTAGTTCTGGCATTTTGTGTCAAGTTGTGGATTGTCGGGTAATTCGCCCTTGTTATAGATTTAGGAAGCACCAACAGTGACAGAATATTCTGTTGAAGTTTGCAGGAGACTGGAGGAGAGGTTCCGTGCCTGTGCGTTATATCGGCCTATGCGTGTCAGGCGTTATGATGCGGGTACGGAGTTGGTTTACGATGTACTGGGGGTATCTGAAAAAGGTAAGGCGCGGGTCAATCTGGTTGTCGAGAAGTTCGCAGGGGGTGGATTTGCGGGGCAGGTCTATCGGGTGAAAGTATCAGAGATTGAAGGAGGGCCAATAGAGGGCCTTGAAGTCGACGGTGTTTATGCGATGAAGATACTCATCCCACCATCGACTTTTTCCCGGGTGTTTCGTAATCTTCTGTACTGGATTGGCTTTCAGGGGCCATTTCAGCTTCAGGTAAATCCGGCCGCGGCCAAGGCCGGGGCGCTCTGGCAGAAATTCATCCGGCGCGGGGCGAAGATCAGATTCGGCCAGAGCCGTGCGGTTGTGGATATCTATGCTACATTTGTGGACGGCGATTTAGGCAGTTGTGGCGAGTTGGGTGAGTGGATTGACGGGCGTACATGGCAGCTGGAGGTTGATGACCGTCTGGATTTGTTGGGCCAGTGGCGGCGCGGCGAGTCAGTTGACCAGCAGCAGCCTGGCTCGCCGGAGTATCGGGCCAAGCGGGAGTTTATGGCGGATTTTGTGAAGTTGCTCAATGATATGGGGGCATACGAGTTTGCCCGGCAGTATGAGTGGTGGACTGGTAAGAGCCAGCCGAATTGTCTAAAGCGAATGGATACTGAAGCCAGTCCATCGGAGGGTTTAGTAGCTGTTGATTTCAGAGCGGGGCTCGCTCTTTTGGCGTTTTTGCCGATGAGTCCGGCCGATTTCAAGCTGATTGCCAAGGGTCTTGTGCGCGGCTCTCTGGTGCAGTTCGACAGAGGTGACATAGGCAAGTTAGAGCGATTTGTTGAGGTGCACAGCAATGAGTTTGCCGATATGCGTCAAATGCTGGAGGAGCTGAAAGGCGCTGAGCACGTATACCGGTCTTCGGTTCCGGATATTACACACAATCATATTCAGCTGCTTTCCAGCAGCGGGTTATGGTCGAGGATGCTCGACAGCGCGATTGCGGGATGGAAAGTACGGAATCTTATTGATACGCATTGTGAGCGGCGGCTGCGACGCAGCAGAGCTTTGACGCTGGTGTTTGCTGTGTTGGGGCTGATACCGGTTCTGGGCAAAGTTTTGCGGAGGATTTGGGGCAGCGGCGATTGGCGACAGCATTACTCGGCGCTGTTCGCGAGCTGGGTGTATCTGCAGAGGGCGGTGCGGGCGAGGATTGCCGAGAAGGTTATCATCTGGCACAGGGCCAGGCGAATTGATGCTGAGACGGCGCTTAGGATTGCGGAGTCAGTCTGGCGGTTTTTGCGCCATTTGCCTTTTTCGATAGTGCCTGCGGGGCTACACAGGCTCCTGACGGATCGGCGGTATGCGAAGGAGCGTTTAGCATATTATATTGTTCGGCCGGTTCGACTGTATTTTAACGCCCAGTTACGTGAGCAGTGGCTTCGCGAGATGGTGACAGAGGGAAAGAGCAAGCATATACTCAGTAATGAAGACGCGGAAGTTATCCTTTCTCGGGTCAAGGACCCGTTTATACAAAAGTATCTGAAGAGCCTGGCAGTTCATGTTTGCACTTTGCCGGTGACACAGATTGTCTCTGTGCTTGTGGCGATTATTTATGTTCTGATGCATCCTGCGATGTCGAGGGCGCAGGCGTGGGGTATTGGCATTGGTATTATAGCTTTATTTCAGGTGGTACCGGTTTCTCCGGGTTCGCTGGTGCGGGGACTTTATGTGCTGTATCTGGTCATCAGAGAACGGAATTTCAAAGACTATAACATTGCGGTATTTCTTGGCTTTTTCAAGTATATAGGTTATTTGGCGTTTCCGATTCAGATGGCGTATCATTATCCGACGCTGGCGCGGTTTATGGCTGCCCACTGGGCAACGGAGGCGACGCATATTGTTCCTGTGTTCGGTGAAAGGGGCGCATTGTTAGAACACTGGGTATTCTGTTTGTTCTATAACTGGCCGTTGACCGTACGGCGTCGGATGCGAAAGCGTGCTGAAATGCGGGCATCGAAGGAACCGCGATATTGGCACGCAGGCTTGTGTGCTATCGCTGCGGCGGGGATATTCGGGATTGCGGATTTTGCTTACCTTAGAGGCGTCGGAGAGCCGCCGGGTATTGCAGGTATTTGGTGGCTTGTGTTGTGCGTGCCGCTGGTCTGTGGTGCGGTGGTGACTGTGGGCTGCGGTGGGGCGGCATTTTGGAAGAGGGTCGTAGCGGCGATTGTCTGCGGCTGTTTAGCCGGGGTATTTTATACGGTCTTCTCGGCCGTATTGAACCAAAAAGGCAATGTTATGCATGGCTTTATTGTGGCAGATTGTATCTGGCGAGTATTTGTTTTTGCGATTTTGTCAACTATTGGAGCGGTAATTACAGAGCTAAAGCTCCCTGAGCCGCAGGTGGAGTAATTGTGGCCTGTCAGATAGAGATTACGGCATAGAAAATTCAATATTTGGGCGCCTTTTATGGCAGTTTAGCCCTTGTCAAAGCTTTGAGTTTATGGGAAAATATTGTTTGTCTGGCAATCTTGTCTTTTGGAGCCTGGAAAGAAATGTCGAGCAGCTACAGTTCTCTTTGTGACGACTTTTATCTGGATATGTACGTGAATACCGAACTGGACCTGCCGAACCAGCGCGACACTGTTCTTGCTTTTTTCGAGCAGATACAAAAGCGATTTCCTTCTATGGGGTGCTTCTACCGGCGCGAAAAGAATGAGTACTGTCTGGAGGAAGACCGCAGCAGCGGCCAATATCGCTGGGTCACTCTCGAAACAGACCGAATCAGTTCCGGAGTTGTCAATCCCTCGAGCTTTGAAGATGCTTACTGCCAGGATAGATTAGTGATTGAGCTTATGCCTTATATGCTCAGTGTAAATCATCTTGACATTGATTCGGTGGATGTCACTTTCGCCATGGATTTCGATTACGCAGGCAATCACGATGAGGTCATCGCCGAGGCACTGTTTGAGCAGAGCGCCTTTAACTGCCTTTTAGATTTACCGTCAGCAAAGCCTATACGCTTTTCACCGGCGGTGGTCGTGGCGCTATCGGACGACTGCCGGACCCAGGGGCGGATAAGCGTAGGGTCAAAAACAAGCATCTATGAGCCAGGGGAAAAAGGGGAAACAGCAGATGAATCAATAAGTCTGTCTTTTACAATCCGGCAATACCCTTCAAGCACGGAGAAATTTGACGCACTAAAATCGTTTGGGAATCAATGCCGGCTGGCTGAAGAACTTATGTCTGAAAAGATAGTTCCGAACTTCGTCCGGCCGTTAACAAATGTTATAGTGCAAAAGCGATTAAGATAGAATCCACGAGGGAACTTAGAATGGCTATTGAAGCACCGCTAAGCAAGTTCAAGAAAAACAACTTCAAAATCGGCATTGCCATTTGTGTTGGCCTTGCAATTTGGTTCGCATATGACGGTTATTATAACGAGGACTTCAAGGCTAAACATACGGGTGACGACGGCAGCCCGAACAGCACGCTGGCCTTCAATCAGAAATCGCCGCCATACTTAATTGGAGCCGGGGTGCTTTTAGGTGCGTATTTGTTTGCAATCAGGAACAAAAAAGTTATCGCCGATGAAACGGAACTTATCATCAGCACAAAAGAGAAAATACCGTATGATTCCATAGAAAGTATAGACAAGACCAACTTTGATTCAAAGGGCCATTTTACCATAACGTATAAAGATGAGGCTGGCGGTGAAGTTAATCGCAAAATCAGTGACAGAACGTATGACAACCTGGCGGTAATTTTAGAGCATCTGGTGGCAAAAATTAGTTGAAATTATTAAAACAGGGGCTACAATTCAACCGGTCAACCGCAATCGGCTACACTGGTAAGCTGTTGCGGTTTATCTTTGGGAACATTGGCAGCAATTTTTTAAAAGTAGAGCAAAGATGAACTCTTGCGTTATCGGGCTACAATGGGGCGATGAAGGCAAAGGCAAGGTGGTTGATATCCTTGCCGAGAACTGTGACATGGTCGTCAGATACAGTGGAGGCGCCAATGCCGGCCACACGGTTGTCGTCGGAGACAGCAGGTTTGCTTTACACCTTTTGCCGAGCGGTTCTGTTCGGCCGAATGTGAGCTGCGTTATCGCAAATGCCGTAGTGGTCGACCCAGAGACACTTTTGAAGGAAATTGAAACACTCGCACAAAAAGACATCACGCTAAACGGTCGCCTGTTCATAAGCGAAAATGCCCATGTTGTCCTCGATTATCATAAAACCGAGGACCGGCTGCGGGAAGAATCGCTCGGCAAAAACAAAATTGGCACAACAATTCGAGGCATTGGTCCCTGTTACTCGGATAAGGTGGGCAGAAGCTACGCCGTCCGCATGAGTGACTTTAGGGACCTTGGTAAACTCAAACACAAACTGCAAACCATCGTTGGGTACAAGAATAAAGTCTTCGAGGCTGTTTATAATGTCGAGCCGATGAGCGCCGATGACATCTTTAAAAAATGTGAACTTTATGCCGATAAGCTCCTTGGTTTTACGACGGACACAACAGAATTGCTTCACAGATCAATTGCTGACGGCAAATCGGTCCTGTTTGAAGGTGCCCAGGGTACACTGCTGGACCTGGACCACGGTACTTTCCCATTTGTAACCAGCTCGAACTCAAGCTCTCTCGGCATGCCGGCGGGTTGCGGCGTGCCGGCTAAAATGATTGACGAATTCTTAGGCGTCTGCAAGGCCTACACGACAAGGGTCGGCGGCGGCCCCTTCCCAACCGAACAGGACAACGAAACCGGTCAATACATCCGCGACAGAGGCCATGAATACGGCACGACGACCGGCCGGCCCCGCCGATGTGGTTGGTTTGACGCAGTGGCGGTATCCTATGCTGTAACCATCGGTGCCATTGACTGCATAGCACTGATGCACCTCGACACGCTCAGCGGTCTGAAAGAGATAAGAATTTGCAGGGCATATGAAATCGACGGAAAGCAGATTCGCTTTTTCCCGTCAAATATAACCAAGCTCTCGCAGGCGAGTGTCATTTACGAAACTGTTGACGGCTGGGAAGAGGAGATAACCGAAGTGAGTGATTTTCACAAGCTGCCTGCGAACGCCCGAGATTATGTTATGCTTATCGAGGAACTGACCGGAAAACCGGTTACGGTTATTGGTGTCGGGCCAAAACGAAAGCAGACAATATTCAGGTAAGTGCTTGCCTTCAGAAATTGGAAAAGAGCAGCGAAGAAAAACTGAAAGAGACCGCCGAGCGCCTCGGAGTGACGCTCTCACAAATGCCCCGCCATATCGCCATAATCATGGACGGCAACGGCCGGTGGGCACAGAAAAAAAATCTACCTCGAGCCAAGGGACATCATGAGGGGGGAAAGACGGTGGAGAAGATTGCTCAGCGCTGCGTCGACTTTGGCATCGAGTGCCTGACCTTGTATTCTTTCAGTATGGAAAACTGGAAGAGGCCCAAGGCCGAGGTCGATACCCTTATGCATATCTACGCTCAATATCTCGTTGAAATTCGGCCTACGCTGATGAAAAACAATGTAAAGCTAATTCATCTCGGCCGACCGGCACAGCTGCCTTTAGCTGTAAAAACTGAGCTTGCAAAAACAATAAAAATGACCGCTGGCAATACCGGTATGACACTTGCTTTGGCGCTAAACTATGGTGGCAGATCGGAAATAGTAGATGCAATCAAAGAAATTGCTCAAGAATACAAGAAGGGACAGCTCGAGTTCAAAGACATCGACGAGGAATGCGTAGGCGAACATCTGTATACGGCCGGCCTGGCCGAACCGGACCTGTTAATACGCACGGCAAACGAAATGAGGGTCAGCAATTTCCTGCTCTGGCAAATCTCATACAGTGAGTTCTATGTTACAAAAACTCTTTGGCCCGATTTCAAAAAGTCAGATTTGGAAAATGCGATACTTGCGTACGCAGGGCGGGAGCGGCGTTTCGGCGATGCCAAGCCGGTCTGATTAACCACTGAAAATTATGCTCAAACACAGATTGCTTTTCGGTACGTTACTGTCGGCATTTTTTATTGCCGTGGTCGTTCTTGACGGCTGGATGGATGGCTCATTAACCACTTCGCCAGCCGATGATAAGGCTGTACAGGGAACGATTCTCTGCATTCTTATTGCCGCACTGATAATTCCGGCTCAATTCGAACTTGCCAAACTTGCTGCGGCAAAAGGCTTAAAGATTTTCACCCCTGTTTCGACCATCGCCTCAATTCTGTTTGCGCTGAGCTGGTATTGGCCGCAAATTCTCGAAACGTCACCGCAGATTTATCTACCTCTGCTGGCGGTTTTCTCGTTGATGGTGCTGTTGTTATACCAATATACCCACTATGGCACTTCAGCAGTATTGGCTAATTGCGGTGCCAATTATTTCTCTATTATCTATCTGGGGCTTTTAAGCGCGTTCTGTATAGCTATCCGGATTGATTTTGGTCCCCGGCCACTGCTGATGTTTGTTTTTGTTGTAAAATCTGCTGATATAGGAGCTTACACAACTGGAGTGCTTTTTGGCAGGCACAAGTTTTCGCCGAAGGTCAGCCCCGGCAAGACATGGGAGGGCATGGCGGGCGCGGTGGCAATTGCAATAATAGTTGCTATTTGCTTCGGCGTGGGTTGTGATATAATGGTGTTGTGGTTGGCAGCAGTTTTTGGTTTTTGTTTCGCCTTTGTCGGCCAGTTCGGCGATTTGGCCGAGTCTATGATAAAACGAGATGCCGAGCAAAAAGACGCGGCAAACAAGGTGCCTGGCTTCGGCGGAATATTGGATATAATTGATTCACCGCTGCTCGCCGCGCCGTTTGCGTATTTGTTCTTTATGTTTAGCTCTCGATAGAGGAAAGCTTTGGAAGTCACTATACAATTAGATTCAGCTGACAAGCAGCTTGAATTGTTCGGTCCTTCTGACAGTCACCTTCGCCTTTTGCGCCAATCGCTTGGCGTTCAAATCACGGCTCGGAAATCTAATTTGATAGTCGCGGGCAAAGAAAAAAACGTGAACAGGGCCGCTGAGATTATCGACAAAATGCAAAAGCGCCTGATTAAGCGAGGCTCTCTTACCACCGGCGATGTAAATGCCTTTATCAGCCGACGTGGTTCGGGCGCAAGGGGGGCCAGCAGCGAGGCCATTACAGTCTATGCACATAAGAAGGTCATCGAGCCGAACACAAAAGGCCAGTTGAAGTACGTTGAGGCAATGCTGGCCAAGGACCTTATTTTTTGTATAGGGCCCGCCGGGACCGGCAAGACATACTTAGCTGTCGCCGTCGCGGTTTCGATGCTAAAATGCAAGCAAATCAGGAGGATTGTGCTTGCGCGTCCCGCGGTGGAGGCCGGCGAGAAACTCGGCTTTCTCCCCGGAGACATACAAGCAAAGGTTAATCCGTATCTTCGTCCTCTTTTTGATGCCTTGGAAGATATGATGGATTTCACGCAGATGAGGAAATTCATGGAGCTGGATATTATAGAAATCATTCCGCTTGCCTTTATGCGCGGCCGGACGTTAAACGAAGCAGTCGTCATTTGCGACGAAGCTCAGAACACCTCACCGCTGCAGATGCTGATGGTCCTGACCAGACTGGGGCACGGCTCGAAAATGATAGTAACAGGGGACATAACGCAGGTTGACCTGCCGGCTGGTCAGAAAAGCGGAATGGTGGAAGCAATTCAAATACTGCGAAGAATCAAAGGTATAGGTTGTGTGGAATTAACCCAGCAAGACATCGTACGACATCGATTGGTTCAGAATATCGTAAGGGCCTACAAAAAGAAAGTAAAGGCCAAGTAAACTTATGGCGAAAACTATGGTTCAAAATTCGGGACTTTTGAATTTGCAGTTACGGTTTTATGTTCTTGACTTTTCGTTTTGCGTTTTTGACGGTGTGAATCAATGAGGTTTTTGAAAAAGACAAGTCCGCGGCGAAGCCAGCTGCGCAAGAGTATAACCACCGAACGATTCTCGCAGATAAGCCGGATTGCCAACATGGATAGTTTAATCTCAGTGCTGCTGGTGCTGCTTTTCGTCATCGTTTGTATTTTTATTCTTTCGTTCGGATTACTTCAGCAGGCCCGCTATCGCGAGTTAGTACCCATAACTGTCATAGTGGCGCTGATTTCTCTGGCTTGCAGCTTTTATATTTATCACTACCAAAGCCGGATAATAACAAACCACGCGAGAGCTCTTGCACTGGCGGGCCTGTTTGTCCTGCTGTTAGCCACAACCAAAGTCGGTGTGCTGCTGACAAACCAGACTTCATGGGCCACCGGAACGGCCATCACAGCGGCTATCATTTTGACAATTGCTTATGACCAGCGGTTCGCAATAGGTATGAGTATATTTTACAGTCTGTTTGCCTGTTTGGCAGCGGGACCTCAGATGGACATGAGGCTGTTTTTGACGATGGCCGCGGGGATTTTCACCTGCTGTTTCTCCCTGAGAGAGATACGCACAAGAATGAAATTGCTTGAGGTCAGCGCATTGGCTTCGGTAATAGTGTTTATAACAGCGCTGACGCTGAACTTTCTTACCCAAAAGATGCGGGTGGAGGATGTTTTTAGTAATGCCGGCTGGCATGCGGCCGCGACCATTTTGGCAGGTATGCTAATTCATAGTTTGCTTCCGGTGATAGAAAAAGTCTTTCGAATAGCAACAAGTATGACGCTGTTGGACTATAGCGATGCGAATCAACCGTTGCTGAAGAGACTTGCTATGGAAGCACCCGGGACATTTAGCCACAGCCTGCTGGTAGGCTCGGTTGCTGAGGCGGCCGCCGAGGCTATCGGCAGAAACGGTCTTTTGTGCAGGGTAGGCGCGTATTACCACGATATTGGCAAAATCAATAAGCCCAGCTACTTTGTTGAGAACGAGATGGGTTTGACCAGTCGGCATAAAGAGCTTTCACCTGCCATGAGTCAACTGATTATCGTGGGACATGTCAAAGACGGGATAGAAATGGCCAAAGAGTACGGCCTGCCCGCCGTGCTGCGGCAATTTATCGAGACGCACCACGGCACGACACTAATTGAGTATTTCTACAATGAGGCCAAGAAGAAACATGATGCAGAACAATCGTCCGAGAACTCTGCCGGGCCCTCTGAGAGTGAATTTAGATACCCTGGGCCGAAGCCACTGGCAAAGGAAGCTGCCATTGTGATGTTGGCCGACACCGTAGAAGGTGCCGTCAGGTCCCTGACGGAAATTACCCCAACGAGGATAGAGGCGGCTGTGCACAATATGGCCATGAGGCGCCTGCAGGACGGTCAATTCGATGAATGTGACATGTCCCTACGGGAGTTAAGTCAGATAGAAACAAGTGTGTCAAAGACTCTTGCGGCACATTATCACGGGCGAGTTGCATATCCAAAGCCGCCCGATGAGCCGCCCGAACCGCAGAAAAGACACAAAGTGGGGGTCCCGGAGGAAGCGCAATCCCGCCCCAAGCAGGTCGAGCAAGAGCCCAATTAAAATTATGCAAATTGAGAGGCAACAGCAAAATATAGTCGTTCAAATCGCCAAAAACTTCAAAGAGATAGACATCTGTTTGTCCTCACTCGAAAAATTGGTCAAAACAGTCTGCAAGCGCTTTAAACTCTCAAGAACAACGGTTAGTGTCGCACTGCTTGGTGATAACGAAATCCGCGAATTAAACAAACGGTATTTGAACCGTGACTATGCAACCGATTGTTTAAGTTTCGACTTATCCAATGGCCGGGGCAGCAAAACACAAAAAAGTGAATTTGGAAACCTTGATGAATGTGCAAAATCATTCGAGGTCGTGGTCAACGCCGAGATGGCTGTTAGAGAGGCAGCCCTGCGAGGCCACTCAAGCGAAGCGGAATTGGCACTTTATATAACTCATGGCCTGCTGCACAACCTCGGATTCGATGATTCGGCGCCGGACCAGGCCAAGAAGATGCGTGATACCGAACATGAAATTTTACAACAGTTCGGTTACGATTTGACAGATGGTTCGTAATATTAATCGGTAGCGATGAACAAGGAACCAGAAACTAATTGAAGGGACATTGAGTGAGTTACATTGGATGGACTGTGCTGCTGATTTGTTTTTTGACGGGAGGCACACTGTTTTTTTCCGTCAACGCCGCCGCTCTGCGAACGTTTTCGCGTGTTAAACTACAGGATGCCTTAAAAGCACTGAACAAAGAGCAGGCTTCAGAAGAGCCCATCGATGATCTCGTAGGCAACAGCGAAAAACTGGTTTTGACCTGTTTGCTGTACCGACTTATATTCAATGTGTGCATATTACTGCTGCTGCTGGCCTGCCTTTCGTCGACGCGGGGTGGTGCTCCGGCGATTACCGATTATCTTCTTACCTTTGTTATTGCAGCGGCGATATTCTCGATTTTCAGTTTAGCAATCCCGCATGCTTTGGCCAAGTATGCCGGCGAGAAGATACTAAGCCGAACATACAAACTGTTAGTGCTGCTTCCGATTCTTGCCTGGCCGGTCCTTTACGTCTTTGACCTGTATGACCGCTTTGTGAGGCGGCTGGCCGGAGTGGTCCAAACGACTCCAGAGGAACAGCAGGAAGAAAAACAGGAGGAGTTCTTAAACGGTCTTGAGCAGCGCAGAACCGAAGGCGTTCTTGATGAGGAAGAACAAAAGATGATAGAGAGTGTGTTGGAGCTAAGCGACGCCACGGCCGACGAAATTATGACGCCCCGCACGGACATAGTGTCAATCGAAGTCAACTCTGATTTGCAGACCGTTTTGGACACCGTAACCGGCGCAGGCCATACGCGCATCCCCGTCTATGAAGAAAATATAGATAACATAATCGGCCTTGTCTACGCCAAGGACCTGCTGACCGAAATCGGCAAAGAGCCCACAGATTTCAAACTGCGCGACAAAATCAGGGACGCATATTTTGTCCCTGAAACAAAACCTCTCAGGGAACTGCTTCATGCATTTCAAAATCAGAAGCTGCACATAGCCGTTGTGCTCGACGAATACGGCGGGACGGCCGGTATCGTTACACTCGAAGATATCCTCGAAGAGCTTGTCGGCGAGATAACCGATGAATACGAAGAAAAACCGCCCAAGCCTGTAAGGAAAATTGACGAAAACACTATCGAGGTCGACGCAAGAACATACGTTGACGACCTGAATGACGAGTTTGAATTTGACCTGCCGGAGGACGAAGATTACGATACCATAGGCGGCTTTGTCTTCTCGCACTTAGGTTATGTCCCCAAGACCGGCGAGAGCTTCGATTACAAAAACCTGAAATTTACCATCTCCTCGGCAGAGGCCAGAAGAATAAAACGCATCAGAATCACCAAAGCACCCGAGAAGTAAAATGCTGACCAAGGATGTGGCAATTTGCATACGTGCCGTCGACTATTCCGAGACATCCCAAATTGTAACGTTTTTTACCAAAGCAAACGGCAAAATCGGCGCCATCGCCAAAGGCTCGAAGCGTCCTAAATCAGCGTTCGACGGTCCCCTTGAGGTGTTTTCGCATGGGAAAATCGTCTTTTCGGATTCAGCCGGAGCAAAGCTCGCCACCCTGACCGAATTCGAACAACAATCGGCCTTTACCAATCTGGCCAATGACCTTTTCGCCATGAACAGTGTCTCGTTCGCCGCCGAGTTGGTTGACAAGCTGACAAATGAATGCGACCCGCACCCGCAGCTCTTCGACAGCTTCCTGCAGTTTCTACAAAATACCAACGAGCGGCACAATGCCATGGCGCTGCTGATATTATTTCAATTGTCACTGCTTAAGGAAATCGGCCTGCAGCCCGTCCTGAATGCCTGCGCAAACTGCAAGAGAAGTTTCAACTCCGACTGGTCTCAATGTTATTTCAGCAACTCCATGAACGGCCTTATCTGCAGGGACTGCGAGAACAGCTTCCCCGACAAAATCAGACTGACAAAGGATGTCGCAGCCTGCCTGAACAATTTGAAATTGATTGCTGATACGAATGAAAAGACGCTGATGGAAATAGAAAAGGTCCTAATCCACCACTTCACCGAAATCCTGCACAGACCCCCCAAAATGGCAAAACACATCCTGAAAAACTGACCTTTCATTTAGAGAACCGGAATTTCAAAAATTGGTTTCGTTTTGGCAGAGTCTGCCGGGCTGTTCATTTTCGTAACTCTTTGTTACAGCTTAGTTTATGTTCATATTTTCCCTTCGGAAATTGGTTTTGTTTTTCATTTTTTCGTCCTGCGTCCAGCGTCCTTCGCTATGCGTTGTGCGTTTGGAAGTGTGCTTGAGATTGGGTTCGTTTTTTCGGTTGAGCGGAGATGAGCAGTTTCATAAGGCGTTGTTAACCCGGAGGTTACGTTCGTTTTGGCATCCATAAAATTGGGTTTGTTTGACATAATTAGGTCAGTGGTCAGGGATCGGGAGCCAGAGGTCGGGGGTTAGGGAATTTATTGAGTTTTCAAAGAGCGGACGGACAGAGGGTCCGCTCAATGTTGGAGGGGGTTGCGCGGTTGGTGCGAAAAAAGTCTCCCATTTAGGACTCGCGATACTCGTAACTCTATTTTAGCAAGGCAGTTAAAAAAGTTTTAGTTTTTCGGATTTTTGGCCGTAGGTAGCTGCACTTTTGATTGAAAAATTCCCAAGTTAGATATACTTGCGCCATCTCACGGGGTAAAGGTTTTGGATTGAATTGGGAGGAGGAATTGTTAGAATGTGCGCCAGCAGAATCTTTTAAAAGGGATAATATGAAAGCGAAAGAGCACTGGCTTTTGTTAGTAGTCGCTACTGTGTTTGTCACTGGGTGTAAGGAAAAAACCAACGATGCGGAATATTATAATAACCTGGGCTGGGATTATAGCGAACTCGGGCTTTATGATGAGGCGATAGAAGCTTACAAACAGGCCATTCGGATAGAACCCAATGATTCGATTGTTCACTTAAACTTGGGGGTAGCCTACAGTGAGCTTGGTCGACACGATGAAGCAATAGATGCTTACAAGCAGACAATCTGTTTAAATCCTGACTATGCGGAACCTCATTTTAACCTGGGGATAACCTATGGTAAACTCGGTCGCTACGATGAGGCGATAGAAGCATATAAACAGGCCATTAACCTTAAACCTGACGATGCAAAGGCTCACTATAACTTGGGGCGGGCATATGGCGAACTAAGTCGCTACGACGAGGCGATAGAAGCCTGCAAACAGGCCATTCAGATAGAACCCGACTTTGCAAGTGCGCACTTAAACTTGGGGATAACCTATGGTAAACTTGGCCGCTATCAAGAAGCAGAAGAAGCCTTTAAGCGAGCCATTGCCAATAAAACTGACTATGCAAAGGCTCAATATTACTTGGGGCGGGCCTATAGCAAACTAAGTCGCTACGATGAGGCAATAGAAGCATACAAACAGGTCATTCGCTTAAAGGGTGACGATGCGGATATTTACTATGAACTAGGCTGGGTCTATGACGAACTCGGTCGCTACGATGAGGCGATAGCAGCCTTTAACAAGACCCTTCAAATCAAGCCTAATGATGTAAAGACTCTTTCTATCTTAGCAACCATCTATGGCGAGAACGGTCATTACCAAGAAGCAATGGAAACCTTCAAGCAGGTCATTCAACTCAAGCCCAATGATGCGGAGGCTCACTTTTGTTTGGGCTTTGTCTATGGCAAACTCGGTCGCCATAATGAGGAGATAGAGGCCTATAAGCAGGCCATTCGCCTGAAACCCGACTATGCGGACGTTTACTATAACCTGGGTGTAACGTCCACCAAACTCGGTCGCTACGATGAGGCGATAGAAGCCTATAAACAGGCCGTTAACATTAAACCTGACGATGCGAACTCTCACAATAACTTAGGCGTAGCCTACACAGAGCTGGGTCGCTACGATGAAGCGATAGAAGCCTTAAAGAAGGCTATTCATATCAAGCCCGATGATGTAGAGACTCTTATTGCCTTAGGAGCTGCTTATGTAGAACTTGACCGTTATCAAGACGCCATCGAAGCCTTCAAAAAGGTTATTCAAATAAATCCTGATGATGCAAAGGCTCACTGTGCCTTGGGGGCAGCGTATTTGTTAGTAGATGACATCGACTCTGCTCTTGAAGAATATGAAATACTTAAAGAACTGGATAAAGATTCGGCCAACAAGCTTCTCATCTTGATTAACGAATAGTTAGCGTATCCAATAAGATTTTTCCCCTTGGGGGAAGTGATGTTGGGAGAAAAGAATAAGTAAATCGAGGCTGACGTTGCCTATGGGACAGGTTTCGTGGGAATGATAGAAGGGATTGCTTCGCTGCGCTCGCAATGACCTATGGTTCACTTTTCTCAAACAGTTCGGGCTGGTCGGTGGGTTTGGTTTTGTGATACTTGAGGCCAAGGTGGTCGCAGGCCTTTTTGGTGACTTCCCTGCCGCGTTTGGTCCGGCGGACGAAACCGATCTGCAAGAGATACGGCTCAACCATATCCTCGAGCGTGTCCCTCTCTTCGCCGAGTGTGGCGGCAATGGCATCGATACCGGCCGGGCCGCCGTCGTAGACATTGACCAGCGCACGCATAAACGCCCTGTCTAATTCGTCCAGGCCCAGCGAATCAATCTGCTCCATCTTCAAAGCGCTTTCGACTATCTTTGCGCTGAGCACGCCCTTGCCTTTGACCTGTGCATAGTCGCGCACCCGCTTTAGCAGCCGGTTCGCCACCCGAGGCGCACCGCGGGACCGGCCTGCAATCAGTTTCAGCGTCTCGTCCTCACATGGCAGGTCCAGCAGTCTCGCGGACCTTTCCAGAATCGCCGTCAACTCGTCGCTGCTGTAAAAATCCAGATGATATAACATCCCGAATCGGCCGCGAAGCGGAGCACTTAACAGGCCCGCCCGTGTCGTCGCACCAATCAGGGTGAAACGCTTCAGCGGGAAATTTATCGTCTTTGCATGCAGACCGCTGTCGACGGTAAAGTCAACCTTGAATTCTTCCATCGCGGGGTAGATAAATTCTTCCACAGGCGTGCTGAGACGGTGAACCTCGTCGATAAAAAGTATATCGCCGGTATTTACATTGCTTAAAAGGCCCATCACGTCACCGGCCTTTCCCAAAGCCGGCCCGGATGAACACCGAATTCTAGCGCCCATCTCATTTGCCACAACATGAGCGAGCGTCGTCTTACCAAGTCCGGGCGGGCCATAAAACAAAATATGCTCCAGAGGCTCGGCCCTCTGTTTGGCCGCCTCCATCGCAATAGAAAGTTTCTCGATTGTCCTGCACTGGCCCACGCACTCGTTAAGGCTCTTCGGCCGGAGAGAGACGTTAAAATTCTCATCCATCTCGGTCAGTGACTGCCCGCTTATAACTCTACCTATAGCCATATTCGGTAAACCATAACTTTGAACATTGAACTACACTTCTACTCCCTGCTTTAGTCTGTACACCAGAGGCACGAGCTCCTCAGCCGATGTTGCGTCCGGGTGTCTCTGACAGGCCAACTCGATAAGCTCAATCGAGTCGTTTCTCTTTTCGCCCCAGGCAATGAGAATCTCCAGTGCCTCTGCCTGGAACGGTTTAAATCTCGGCTCGGCAGCCCGCGGCGCCTCGGCCCCAATCGCGAAGTGCTGCAACTTACCGCGCAGTTCAGCAATAATCTGCTGGGCCATCCTCTTTCCCACGCCGTCGAGTGACATCAGCATCTTATCGTCGCCATCCTCTATCGCCGCCGCTATAGTGGCTATCGGAACGCTCAGCGACCGCAGCCCCTTCTTTATACCTATGCCCTTTACGCTGGTAAACTTTGTGAAAAAGTCCCTTTCACCGGCATTCAAAAAGCCAACCATTCTCGGTATCAAATTCCCGCCGCGTGGTGTCCCCTCATAATATTCCATCGTGCAAAGACTAATATCCGAGCCGATTTTATCCGACAGCGCGCTTACACAATAGCCCGGCAGCATCACTTCGTAACCGACCGGCCCGACCTGTACCAGAGCGCTATCGGCATCGAGCTTGACAAGCATTCCTTCAATCCTGGCTATCATAACCTGCCCTTTAATGTTACCATTGAGTTTGCGCAGCACATTGCCGCCGCTATCGCATCGGCCACATCGGCCGGCTCAGGCACCTGCGGCAAGGACAGAAGCGTCTGAATAGTCCTTTGAACCTGCCCTTTCGAGGCTCTGCCGTTGCCGGTGAGCGATTTTTTTATACGCGTAGCACTGAAACTTCTGACCTCAACGCCCGCTTCTGCGCACTTCTGTAGTATAACGCCCCTGGCGTGTCCCATCAATATCGCCGTTTTAGGATGCGCATAATGCGAGTATAATTCCTCGACCGCAACGACCTGCGGACTGAACCTGCCCAGCAGCGACCCGGTATCGGCGGCAATCTGGTTCAGCCTAACCTCCATCGGCTCGGCGTCATCTGTCTGGATAATACCGGCCTCAACCAGGCTGTCTTTGTCTGCGGCCGTCTCCAAACAGCCGTATCCGCAGACCTGCAAACCCGGGTCAATACCCAGTATCCTCATTTCCTCCTCCATGCAGTGGTTCCATCCGGCCTGTCTTCCAAGACAATACCGATGTTATCAAGCTCGGCACGGGTTCCGTCGGCCAACCCGAAATCTTTGTTTCTGCGCGCTTCGTTCCTCCGTGTTATCCAAAGTCTCACCAGCTTATCTATCATCTGATCGGCACCAGTAACCTGCTCCTCGTATTGCTGCTCGACGATTCCGAGTGCATCGTCTCCCAGTCGGCCAAACAACGCATCGATTGCACTTAACGTCTGGTCGGTCGTGTTTTCGTCAAGGAGCTGGTTAGCGACTCTGACAAGTTCAAAAAGGACCGAGAGCGCTACCGAAGTGTTTAAGTCATCGTTCATTGCGGCTTCGAATTTTTCCCTGAACTGCTTTAGCTGCTTTGCCAGTTTTGTTTCGATTGGACCTTTGGGCGCCTGCAACATTTTTATTCTGACCGCCTTGACTGTTTCGGTCAGCTTTTCGTGTCCACTGTGCGCCGCAAAAAGCGCCGCATCGGAAAAATCCAGAGGGCTCCTGTAGTGGCTGTTCAAAATCAGCTGCCTGACCGCCATTGGGTCATAATGCTTGGTCAGTCTCTCGTGAGCGCCGGAAAAGGCCTGTTTTAGCGTAATAAAATTATTCAGGCTTTTACCCATCTTCTGGCCGTCGACCGTGACCATATTATTATGTAGCCAGTATCGAACGAACTGCACACCATTGGCCGCCTCCGACTGGGCAATTTCACACTCGTGATGGGGGAACTGGTTTTCCAGTCCGCCGCCGTGGATGTCTATGGTCTTGCCGAGATATTTCATGCTCATTACGGAGCACTCCAAATGCCAGCCGGGAAAACCAGGCCCCCACGGACTCGGCCATTGCATAATATGATTGGGCTCGGCCTTTTTCCAAAGAGCGAAGTCCGCCGGATGTTTTTTGTCCGGCGAAACCTCTACTCGTGCACCTGCCTGCATATCTTCGACGTTCCTGCCCGAAAGTTTCCCGTAATCGGCAAATTTCGACACATCGAAATACACCGAGCCATTGACCTCATAGGCATAGTCTTTTTCCAAAAGTGTTTTTACCAATTCTATCTGCTCTATAATATGACCGCTCGCTCGCGGGCTGATGTCCGGCCGAACGCAGTTCAACCTGTCCATATCCTCAAAATAGCTCTTCGTATAAAATTCAGCCAACGCCATCGGATGCTTCTTCTCTCTCCTGGCGGCTTCGCCGACCTTGTCTTGCCCCTCATCTGCATCATCCGTCAAATGCCCCACGTCCGTTATATTCTGAACGTACGTGACACTATACTGTAAGTACCGCAGATACCGAACCAGGATGTCGAAGCTCACATAACTTTTCGCGTGCCCCAAATGCGCATGTCCGTACACGGTAGGCCCGCACACATATACCCCGACCACGCCCTTCTTCAAGGGCTTAAATTCCTCTTTCGTTCGCGTCAGGCTGTTATAAAGCTTCAGTTTCATCTGCAAAGACCTCGAACAAACTACCTCGTTAAAGTGTCCTCTTGTACTTTCTTTTCAAAAGAATTACCGCCGTCGCAGCCATCGCCTCGCCGGTACCTATATCGCCAAATCCCTCGTTCGTTTTCGCCTTGACATTCATCGCCGTAAAATCGAGCCCCAGAAGACTCGCGATACACCTTTTTATCTGGGCCTTGAATGGGTCCAGTCGCACCTCCTCGGCATGTATCGTCAAGTCAACATTAACAATCTCCCATCGCTTCTCCTCCAGGCGTTTTTTGACGTCAAGCAAGAGCCCCTTACTGTCGGCGTTTTTAAACTTCGGGTCGGTATCAGGAAACAATGTCCCTATATCACCCATCCCAGCCGCACCTAACATAGCGTCTATAACCGCATGGAGCACAACATCGCCATCACTGTGACCGGCCAAACCGTCCTGGTCGGGAATAAGCACACCCCCGAGCATAAGCTTTCTACCCTCAAGCACCTCGTGGATATCCGTGCCGATTCCGGTTCGATACTCGTGGTCGTGCTCTTCTATCACAATGTCCCCTTTGTACTCGGTACGTCGGTGCCTACAATTTCGACCGCTGTGGCAAGCGCCTGGGCCAATGCCTTGAAAACCGCCTCGGCTATGTGATGGCTGTTCGTCCCATATGGAACGTTTACATGCAGGTTGAACTTGCCGCTGTTCGAAAAGCTCCGCAGCATCTCTTCTATGCATTCGACATCGAAGTCCCCGATTTTGTCGGTGCGAAAGTCGGCATTATATACACAACTCGGCCTGCCGGACAAATCAATTGACACATTGGCCATGGTCTCTTCCATCGGCACGGAACTGTGGCCGTATCTGGCGATACCTTTCTTATCACCGAGCGCCTCTGTTAGACACTCGCCGAGGCATATTCCTATATCTTCAACCGTATGGTGAGCATCGGTCTCTAAATCACCTTTGGCCTTCACCACTAAATCGGCTTTGCTGTGCTTGCTCAGGTGGGTGAGCATATGGTCTAAGAAGCCTATACCGGTATCAATTTCGTATTTACCGACGCCGTCCAGATTAAGCTCGATGGTAATGTCGGTCTCCTTGGTCTGTCTGTGGGTTTTGGCGGTTCTTTCTTCCATGGAAGTTACCTCATTCTGATAAAATCTCTTTCAAGGCAGAAATCAGTTTATCATTTTGCTCACATGTGCCAATAGTAATTCTCAATTTATCTTCAAGTCCGGGATAAGCAAAGTATCTGACGTAGATGTTTCGCTTTACCAGTTTCTCATAGACCTCAACCGCTCTGGCATTGCTGCATTTTGTCAGAATAAAGTTGGCGCTGCTGTCGGGGACATCAAATCCGAGGTCTCTGAGCTGCTCTGTCAGTCTTTTGCGTTCCGCCTTTACTTTTTCGATTGTTTCTTTGAAATACTTCCTGTCCTTTATTGCCGCGGCAGCTGCGGTTGTAGCAATGGCGTCGACATTGTAGGAATCCTTTACCTTCATCAGGCCCTCTATCATCCCCGGCCGGGCAATACCATAGCCGAACCGAATCCCCGCAAGCGAGTAGCCCTTGCTCATTGACCGGAGGATTATCACATTATCCAATTCCTCAACCAGGCTTACACAGTTCTCCTCGGCGAAATCCACGTATGCCTCGTCAATCAGCAGCACGCCGGAGAGTTTACTCGCCAATCCGGCCAGCTTGTCAACGTCTGCAAAGCTGCCGGTCGGCGCGTTCGGGTTGCAAACAATAGTTAAGTTAGCATCGGTTTCGGCCAATTTCCCCGGCAGATTAAACTCGCTGTCGAAGGGGACCTCAATCGTTCTGCAGTTTTGCAGATTGGCTAATACCGGATAGAGAGAATAAGTGGGAACGGGATATGCAACCGGGCGATTTTCATCGCAAAACGCACGCAAAGCAATAGTCAACAGCTCGTCTCCGCCGTTGCAGCAAATAATATGCTCCGGGCCGGTGCCATTGACTTTTGCCGCCGCCTCTCGAAACGTGCTGCCAACCGGGTCGGGGTATCGGCGAACCTGGTCGGCCTGGATTTCCGCCAGCACCTTTACCACCGCAGGCGACGGCGGATAGGGATTCTCATTGGTGTTCAGCTTTACCACGTCCGTCCGCTTCGGCTGAAAACCCGGCTGATAACCTTCGGCCCTGTCAATATTTTCGCGAAAATAACCCATATCTGCACCAACACAATCCAGCCTCAGATTATAAGGATGTTTGAATAAAAGTGAAAGAGAAGTTTTGCGTTTACTCGCAGCAAGACGGTTTAATCGCGGATACAAGCCAATTTTGCCGACATCCGCGACAGTCTGAAAAAAATCGGTAATTATCTCCAAAAAGCCTTGATTGGAGTCGCTTGAAGCGGTATAATTATCGTATAATTGAAGCTTGCAGGAGGATTTAAGATGAAAACGCATCGAATTCTTATCTGGGCAATTGTGTTAGCACTATTGCTGTCTTCGCGTGCCGTGACTGAGGTCATGTATAATGTTACTGACCTGGGCAAGGGTTCAGCTACGGCCATTAGCGACAACGGACAAATTGTTGGACACTGTGGCAGCCGCGCGATGCTGTTTGACCCTACCGGCGACGGTAACAATATTATGCTTGATAACCAGGAAGGCGTTATTAGTTATGCTCTTTCAATCAACAACGACGGTCAAGCTGTAGGCAATATCGAGCCAGCACCCGGCGAGTCAAGAGCGGTAATTTTTGACCCTACAGGAGAAGGTAATCATACTTACCTGAGCACACCCAGCGGTTTTAGTAGTTGCGCTTATTCAATCAACAACAATGGGCAAATTGTAGGATATGTCAAATCTGGCCCTTCAACCCCTCCCGAGGAGTTCGTGTATGTTGCGACGCTGTTTGACTCTACCAGCGGAGATGACATTACTTACCTGGGTCCAATGCTACCGCGAATTGGCAGTGCAGCTCTTTCAATTAACGACAACGGACAAATTGTGGGATACTGTCGCGGCCATGCGACGCTGTTTGACCCTACTGGTGATGGGAACAATATAGACCTTGGCACACTGGAAAACCGTCCCGGCGTTGCAAATTCAATCAATAACAGCGGCCAGATTGTGGGGGCTGCTCATGGTATGATAGGTGGCAGCCCGCTTGCGATACTGTTTGATCCTACAGGCAAAGGCAACAACATCGCTATGGGCGGCGGTGCAGCTAAATCAATAAATGACGATGGCGAAATCGTGGGGCTTGCCCTATACATGATAGCGCCGATGCGTCATTATGCTGTATTATTCGACGCTACCGGCGAAGGCAATAATGTTGACCTTAATACTTTGATTGACCCTAATCTCGGCTGGGAGCTGAGTTCAGCAGAGTGCATAAATGACAAGGGCTGGATAGTTGGAGGGGGTTCGCATGCATATCTGCTCAAGCCTATTCTCGCAGCGATTGAGGCTGAAATTGACATCAATCCCGGTATGCTTAATTTGCGAAGCAAAGGCAAATGGATTACCTGCCATATCAGATTGAGCGAAGACTACAACGTTGCCGACATAGACCCCAATAGTGTTCTGCTCGGAGAACAAATTGCAGCGGATTTGATAGAGTTGGAAGGGCAGGCTGCAATGGCCAAATTCATCCGTTCAGAACTTCAGGAAATGCTTGCTGATTTAGACACATTAGGAGAGGTGGAACTTCTCGTAAGCGGTGAACTTATCGATGGGACCAAGTTTGAAGGAACGGACACCATTAACGTAATAGATAAAGGCAACAAAAAATAACTCTCCTTAGTCAGCCTGGTTTTCACAAGAAAACACACAGCAGAGTGGTCTTTAGTCTTGAGTCTTTTTATTTTTGGCAGTAGTCGATGAGGCGGGCGATTTCGCTGCGCAGGTCCTTGCGGTGGACAATCATATCGACGAAGCCGTGTTCGAGCATAAATTCAGCCGTCTGGAATCCTTCGGGGAGCTCTACCTTTATCGTCTCGGCAATCGTGCGGGGCCCGGCAAAGCCAATCAAGGCGCCCGGCTCAGCTATTAAGCAGTCGCCCAGCATTGCAAAGCTCGCCGTCACCCCACCCGTGGTCGGGTCTGTCAAGACCGCGATGTAAAGCCCCCCCGCCTCGTCGAATTTGCCCAGCGCCGCGGAGGTCTTGGCCATCTGACCGAGCGATACAACGCCCTCGTGCATCCTCGCCCCGCCGGAACAGCAGACCGCCACCAGTGGCAGCTTTTCCTCCATGGCCTTATCAACCGCTGCGCAGAGCTTCTCGCCGACGACATAACCCATCGAGCCCATCAGGAAATTCGGCTCCATCACGCCCAGGATAACGCCCCTTCCCTTGATAAAGGCCTTGCCGATTTGAATAGCTTCTTTTGAGCCGCTTTTTTTCTCCTCGGCCTTTAGACGCTGCTTATATGTGGTGTCCCTGAACTTAAAGCCAAGCGGGTCTTCGGCTGTCAAATCGCTTAGAATCGGCTGAAATGACTCTTCATCGGCCAGGTACTTAATGCGGGTCTCAGCCGGGATACGAAAATGATAATTGCATTCCGGACAGACGTTGAGGTTCTGCTCCACAGTTTTTTTATACAGCATGTGCTCGCAGCCCGGACACGCCATCCAAAGCCCTTCGGGCATTTCTTTTCGCGGCTTCAATGAATAGCCGTTCCAGTCGGATTTAGCTTTTTTGGCTGTAGCCATTACCTTCTCACCAAAAAGATGTATGGTATCCTATCAAAGATTTGCTGTCTTTGCCACAAAAATTACTTTGCAGCGTCTCGAATGGCGTTTATCGCGGCAACACGGTCGGATTTTGAGAATATCGCATGGCCCGCTACGAGGGTGTCGGCGCCGTAAGAAACCACAATCGGCGTCTTATCCGGGTCTATCCCGCCGTCGACTTCCACGCGTATATCAGGGCCAACAATCTCGCGGACGCGAATTACCTTTTTGGCCGCTTCAGGCATGAACTCCTGGGCGCCAAAGCCGGGATGAACCGTCATCACCAAAACCATGTCGCACAGCGGCGCAACCGCTTCTATTGCCTCCACGGGCGTCTCCGGATTCAGACATATCCCCGCGGTGCAGCCAAGCTCGTGCAATTTGCGAATGATGGTCCGCGGCTCGCCGGCCGCCTCGATATGGAATGTAATATGGTTTGCGCCCGCGTCGGCAAAGCGCTCAATATATCTGGCCGGCTCAGCTATCATCAGATGGCAGTCGAAAACAAGGTCGTGGTCGTGCTGGCGGAGCTTGGCAACAACGGGCGGGCCGATTGTCATGTTCGGTACAAAATGGCCATCCATAATATCCAGGTGCACCATATTGACCCCCGCTGATTCTATCTCAGCTATCTCGTCGGCTAACTTGGCAAAATCGCTGCTAAGTATAGAGGGTACAACCTCGATTGTTCCGGCTTTAGGTAAACGTAAGTCCGCCATGTCTTTCCCACTTCCATTGGTATTTGTTGATACGTATTTTGTCAAACGATTTTATTTCTCGTCGAGGATTTCGAGACACTTGAATTTCTTGCCCTCCAAAAACTCCAGCGAAGCTCCGCCGCCGGTGGAAATGTGACTTACGTGCTCATGCAGACCGAGCTTTTTTATGGCGCTTGCACTGTCACCGCCCCCGATAATACTGCATGCACCCTTCTTTGTAGCATCGGCAACAGCCAGAGCAATCGCTTCTGTGCCTTCGTCAAAAGGCTGTATCTCGAAGACGCCCATCGGTCCGTTCCAGACTATTGTCTTTGCGCCGGTGAGTTTTTCGACAAAGAGCTTCCTGGTCTCTGGCCCGATATCCAGACCGCGCCACGCCGCCTCAACATTATACGCCACTACTTTATTCTCAGCACCGGCCTTGACCTCCGGAGCGACTACACTATCGACGGGCAGGACTATTTCGCAGCCAGCCTGGTCTGCCTGTTTGAGCAGCCCATCAGCTTTCTCAACAAAATCGTCTTCACACAGACTATCGCCGATGCTGCGGCCCTGCGCCTTGAAAAATGTATAAGCCATTGCGCCGCCGATAAGAATGCTGTCGACTTTATCAAGAAGATTCTCGATAACACCTATCTTATCGGAAACCTTCGCTCCGCCTAATATCGCTACAAACGGCTTTTCCGGGGCACTGAGCGCTTCACCAAGAAATCTCAACTCCTTTTCAATCAAAAAACCCGTAACTCGGGGTTTACCCTCCATTACCGAAGGCACGGTATACATTGAGGCGTTGTCTCTGTGGGCCGTACCGAACGCATCGTCAACATAGATATCCGCCAGTCCGGCAAGGGCCTTGGCAAAACTGTCTTTGGCTTCGCGCAGTTGCGCATCTTCCTTTGCAGCTTTGTCCTTTATAATCTCTTCCCTGTGGAAACGCAGGTTCTCAAGCAGCATACAATCGCCGCCCTTCAGTGCCGCTGCCTTAGCGGCTGCGTCATCCCCGATGCAATCATCGGCAAAAACAACCTCCTTTCCCAGCAGTTCAGAAAGCCTCCCGGCCACCGGCGCCAGAGACATCTTCTCATCTCGCACACCCTTGGGCCGGCCGAGATGGCTCATTAGTATCAATGACCCGCCGCCGTCAAGTACATGCTTTATCGTCGGAAGGGCCTTAACTATACGATCGTCGCTGGTAATATTGCAGTCCTCATCTAAAGGCACGTTGAAATCGCACCGCATCAGGACTTTTTTGCCTTTTACGTTTATATCCGCGACCGTTTTTTTTGCCATAATAAGCTCCTACGTTTTTTTAAAAACGTGAACCCATAGATACTTCTAATTTTTGTTGATAATATATTTTGCCACAACAGTGTTTAATCTGCCTTTTACAGGTTTGTTCCGGGCATGGCTCTGGAGAATTGCCAGATCGGTTTTCCAAACCACATCGCCGGGGGCCAGTAAAAACACACTATCAGGTTCATATACGTCATAAAGACGTCCATCCTTGTAATAATAATGAGTAGTGCATATTTCTATCTGATACGCCCGCATAAGTGGAGGAAAGTCGTGGGGCACAAACCAGAGCTTAATTTCCCGTTCGGCGTCAGCTGTTGTTGCTGAAGCATGAATTAAATTATCCATTCGATTATCGATAATATTGCCTTTTGCATCTTTGACCGGCACAAGTGTTCCAAGTGCCCTGATACAACCGGGTTTTTCCTCTCTTGCCTGGTGTGGATTTGTCGGGCCGGCTGTTGACCTTATAGCCTTTAGAACCTCGGGGCCTTGATAGACAATCGCAATTACCCGGCGCTTCCATTTTTCCTGCTCAGGATAATGAGCCTTGCCCATAATGTGGTCTATCAGTAAGTCATAAAATATCTTTCCCTTGTGTTCGGCATAGTGCTCTTCCGCAAGGAACCTGGTGACATTGACAACCTTGGCGGCGGCAAAACGCGCTCCCGTGTGAACTTCTGATAACTGGGAAAAAATAAATCCTGTGATGGAATTCTTAAGGGCGTCCGGCTTGATGAGAACAAGCGACTGTTCAAGCTGTTTTTTGTCCATAATCCATCACCTGCTTATAAAA
>Ga0114922_10000147_pt1 | contig 64736 bp, 46 predicted proteins | sample AartaG_FD_100975 | JGI IMG/M metagenome (GOLD analysis project Ga0114922, IMG submission 100975) | Deep subsurface microbial communities from Aarhus Bay to uncover new lineages of life (NeLLi) - Aarhus_00045 metaG | ecosystem: Environmental > Aquatic > Marine > Oceanic > Sediment | place...
CAGACATGCTCGGTCTGCCAACGACGGCCCACGCGTGCGTGCACGCTAAACACATACGAAAAGAGTTTCCCCCAGCAGAGGCGACGAAACCAAGGCTTGAACCAAGATCTCTAATCACACCCGTTCGGATCGGGAGCGGTCTTTCGTCTTGAAACTCGATGTCGGTTTTCGGTGCCTGACACTTTTAGCCGTGGTTCGGCAGAAGCCGATCAGTCATCGTCAGCCGGCACCACCGAATCAGCCCCCGCGCGGTTCACTGTTTGGGGAGGCCGGCCTGCTCTCTGAAGAACTCCACCAGCTTGGGGGTAAACGAATCGAATTGCGGATACCGGGTCCTGTCGGCTTCATATTCCGCAAGCAGTTCGGCAAGCGCCGGCGTCCAGAGCAAGCCCTTCCGAACAGCTTGCGCAGCGCATCCCTCAGCCGCCTCCCGGCCCCGGGTCGCCAGTTCATACCGCACCTGCCAGGCGTTGACCACGGTCTCGTCGATAACACACCACCACTCGCCATAGGCGTCCAGGTCCAAACTGTCGCCTACGCTCTCAAGGAGGCGCTCGCCGGCCTCGCGCATGCCCTCCGCAGACAGGTATGAGGCCGGGGCCCCGAAATGAGGAGCAAGGTACAGATGCAAAAGCTCATGGACGATGGGTCCGACGGTCCAGTAGCCCGCCTTTGCGGGGTACGCCGGCACACCATCCTCATCCCATATCCCCACGCCAATGAAAACGTAATACTCCACACGGTCGCCGAGCTGGACCAACCCAGGATAGTTGCAGCCATCGTTTTGAAGGCAGAGGACGATGTGAGCTGGCAGCCCCGGCCGATGGCCGAAAATGCTCGCGAACCATTCCAGGTGCGCCTCCGATTCAATCTGCTGCCGATAGCGGGATTCAGTTTCCCGATAGAGGGACTCATGTCCCTGGCAGAACTCGTTGAAGTCCGTGTCGGCGACGAAGCGGCGGGCCTCCTCCACCACGCGTCCCGCCGGGGTCTGCCCGTCCGGCCCCCAGTTGCATAGTATTCCCGCCGGGATAGGCTCGAAAGGGACTCGTTCCTTCAGGTTCACGGTGTCGCTCAGGTGCATGGCCAGAGCCATTGGAGCCCCCAGCGTTGCTGCACCGTGGAGACAAGCTTCACGCAGGGATGCTCACGGAACGGCCCGAAGTGCTCCATGACCTCGTCGATGTACTCAGCGTTAGCAGGCTTCTGAGCATACTCCTGTCTGCCGCCAGCCAACCGCCAGAGGGTGCTCATCAGCTCCGTGCGCGGGTCAACGGTTGTCTCGACCGGGATTGAATGATCTCTCGGCGAATCGTCGCCGGTCTGCTGTTGCATTCATCAGCCTCCTCATAAATTGCCGGCCGGCCGGCCTCACCTGGGCCGTGGTCACTGTCGGCCGTTGGGGTCCTATTGACCTTTTGCTGTGGGGTCGCACTTACTCCTTCGGCAAAGGCTATTTCAAGTTGCTCGCCGCGCGTACTTTCTTGACCATCTCATGAGGATCGAAGCCTTCCCAGTAGAGCATGCCCACGATGAAGCGGCCCTCCTTAAGGATGGGCAGGATGGCGTCGAGCTGGTCGGGCGCGATGTTGTCGAGCAGGATCGGCGCGTGGAACGACGCCTCCACGACCCTCTCGCGCATCACCGGATCTTCAAGCATCAGGTCGGGAAGGTGAGGCTGGTTGGGGTCGGGGCCGATCTGCTGCACGAGCGTGCCTTTTGTCCGGCAGACCAGATCGACCTGGTGGATGCCGATGGCGTGGTTGTGGAAGAACCCGCCGCCGGTGGAGGTGAAGAGCTTCTCGGTGAAGGGGCGTTCGAACTCGGGCTGCATCTCGCGGCTGATCAGCCCGACGGGATCGCCGTTGACGAACACGCCGCGGTCGGGCATCCACGTCCCCCACACGCCAGTGCCCCACCCCTGCTGACAGTCTACGTTGTCGTAAATGAAGTTCTCGATCCGAATCGACCAGTCGGCGCACCATTGCGTCAGGTTTTTGACCTTCTCCGGTTCGGTGTACATTTCGAGGAAAATATCGGTGCCCCGAATGCCGTTGGCGGCGTCCAGCGGCGAGCGATGCAGAAACGGCAGGATGAAGAAATCCTCGTCCCAGTGCCGCCACAGCGCCTGATTGATGTGCAGGGCAAACTGCACCCACTTGTCGTCGGGATCAAATTTCAGCTTCTCGATTTCTTCCCAGGGCAGGTTCGGTTCGTGCCAGCTCGTGCCGCCGTCGTAGACCGGGTCGTCGCGCGTCATCGCCGCCGTGATCCCGCCGATGCCCCAGTAGACCTCCGCGCACGGCACGACGTCGTCGTCGATTGCGTAAACCGTCTCGTATGATTCCCGCAGCAGCCGCGCGTACTCGGCGATCATCTTCTCGACGGCCGCGGGCTTAAGGACGCTCTCCACCGGCCCTTCGTGCAGTCGAGGGCAGATGGTCTGATCCAGAATCGCGTACCGCCCCCAGCTATTCGCTCTGCAGAGCAGGTCCCCGGCGTCGTTGCCCGCGTAGAACGCCTTGTGCCGCTGGACGCGCTCCCGCAGCTTCTTTATGTGCTTCTTCGTCACGAGGCACATTCCATTCTTAATGCTTCGTCGGCCTTTCAATCATTCTCGGATTCCTCCGGGTCGTTCTCAAGATGTTCATTCTCGGCGCCTTGGTCAAACTTCATTATTGGAATACCAAGCTTCTTGGCGAATTCCAAGGCAGATGCAATAATCTGGTCCGTCAGGGTAGTAAACAAGAGGCAAATCTCAGCGAGGTCCCTTGGTGAGAACGTTACAACAGAATTGAGAGCAAATTCTTTTCTGCGTTCAGGAAATCCTGCCTTCATTACCGAGCCCTCCTGAATAATCACACCTTCCCCACTCAGCACTGGCTCCACGGAGATCCTTTCGCCAGAGGAGGTTTCGCCGTAGACCTCGAAACCCCGCCACCTCACAAGTAAGACCCCCGGCTCGCCACAATCTTCAGGCCCCACGATCCCTCTCCGATGCGCGAGACAATTGCGAGCCCGGTTGAGGCTAGAAAGGTATTCGGGCTCCTCTAGCCGGACATCAAAGGACCGTTCCAGGCTTTCCAGCTTGGCCTTCAGTCCCTTACGGCGAAATTTCTTGTCGCATTTGGTTAGGTCGGCCTTACGTACCTCCCCGCTGCTGGCGGCCATCCACAAGCACACGCGATGCGCCTCGTCAAGGAACACAGAGAAAGTCTCAGTAAGTTCACGAAGTCCACAAGCCACAATCCAGCGCGAGAACTCGCTCTTGAACTCGGCCACTTTCTCCTCACCGACGTCGGACGCAACGATTTGAATATGTGTGATATGTGTGAGTTGGTACCTCTTGAAGTTGGGGTCTGCGGAAGCGTTAATCCCCAGCCCCATGAACACGGCTGCCCGCCTCACACCTTTTAGGGCGATTTCCTTCAGCGCTGGAAAGTTGATGTTGATTTGTCTCATCTTGTTAAGGACCATTGACCTGGCCGTCTTCACGTGGTCTGACAGGTCGACCAAACCGCATCGCTTCTTCGTGCGTCGCTACACAAAACTGTGAACAGAAACCAAATGCGTCTCCTCGGCAGTGCTCCCCACCGGGCTTGCCCCGGTGGAAGCGTGACTGGTGACCAGAACGCGTCCGCCAATACGAGCTACGGTGGCCGCCGCACAGCCGTTCGGCTGTGCCGTTGCCTGCCCCGACGTGCGAGGCGCCGTCGATTGCCGGGAACTGTTCCGTAGCCATGTAACAGTGTGGCCAGCATGGCCAAGGCAGGCAACGGGCCCTGTATCAGGCCGCCTGATACAGGGCGGCGGCCCGGTCAAAAGCGCATCCACCTCGACTGGTTCCCAGTCATCGCTCCGCGGGGACAAGCCCCGCGGAGGCGGCCGGAGGGAAATCCCATCGTTGCCGAAATGTTTCTGCCGCGCCTTCTCGGTCATAGCCCTTTCCTTCTGCCGGATCCTGTGCGTTCAACACTTAGAGTTTATTCGCGCTCAATCTTATTCTCACCCTGCTGGATGGCAATTGCCTCGCCGTCTTCGAGCGCGACCTCTCCGCACACTCCTTTCGGCAGTGTGATGTACCCGTGGAGCCGGGGCGATGCTTCCCAGTGGATGGAGATGTCGCCGTGCGGCGTAGGTACGATGCCTTCGGCCCACTGCAGATCGCCCAACTGGGGCCTGACGGTCACTCGGCCGAATCCCGGTTCGGCCGGCTGCAGCCCGAGGACAAACGCGGGGAACAGGTAGTTCGGCCCGGCAGACCAGCCGTGGCACTGGCTCAACGCGTGCTCCGGGAGCGAATGGTCGATGCCCTCCGGGATTGAAGTGTCGCATAGGTCCCAGAAGGTCGTTGCGTCGTGCCCGAGCATGTAGCCCCAGTACTCTCTGATGTCGTCGAGCGCCTGCTGCTGCAGGCCGGCGCGGTACTTCGCCATGAGCACCCAGAACTTCATGAATCCGGCGCAGGGGCGTTGGATGTCGGTCTCGGCTGCGGCTCGTTCGAGAAGCTCCCTGGCTTCGGCCTTGCCGCTGGTGATGCCGGAGAGTACGCCGAACGCGTTGACGTGCCAGCTTGTGCTACCCTCGGGGTCGTCGAGAAATATCTTCCTGGAAGGCGAGTAGAACATGGAGATGATGCGTTGTTTGTGCTCTGTGAGGAAGGCATCGCATTGCTTCTTGACGGCTGCATCATCGACGAGCACGGAGAGTTCGGCGGCGCCGCGGGCGGCCTCATAAAGCTGCATCGCGAGGGTCCCGGTCGACCGCCAGAAGCCCTGGTTATACGTGGGGCAGTCGCTGAGGAACCCTTCGCCCAGTTGATCGTCGAATCGCACGCCGCACAGATAGTCGAGCAAGCGTGTAAGACACGGCCACAGGTCGCGGACGGTCTCGAGGTCGCCGGTATGATCGTAATACTCTTTCACGCAGCCTACGAAGTCGGCGCTGTAGTTTATCAATCCCCAGCCGCAGAGCGCGTTGGGCAGGGTGGGCATGTAATCGATGTTGAATGGGTGCTGGTGTCCGCCGCCGGCCGCGGCGCACGCGGGCAACGAGCCGTCGCCCATCTGCGTCGAGGCGATCATGTACAGGCATTTCCGCGCCAGGGCGGCGTCGCCGAACAACAGCGCGTTGCACAGATACTGAACGCGATAGTCGCCGGTCCACAGGCAGCCGTCCCTCTTGATGCCGTCCTCGTAGAACTGTTGCATGCACAGGAGCGTTGTGTGCTCGGCCACCTGCCAGATTTTGTTGAGCAATGGATCGGAGCAACTGAAATGACCTCGCCGCTCCACCGGGTAGTGGACGAGCGTTGCCGTGACTTTTTCGACGGACAGGCTTCCCTTGTTCTCTGGGATGAAAAGATGAACATACCGGAACGCCCGCCGCCCGCGGTTCTTCAGCTCGCACGGCCCGGCGGCAAGTTCGAATTCATCTTTGGGCAGTCTGTACCACTCGCCGCCGAACTCCTTCCTCCGCATGGCTTCCGTCATATCCTCGCCGTAGTAGATGGTGATAGAGGTCGGCTGCCGGGCCTCACCCACCACACAGACCGAACCCACGGTCTCTTTGCCGAAGTCGATGATGAGTTGAGACACGCCTCTTTGGCTATCCATCAGCGCACAAGACGCGTCGCGAATGATGCCGTCCGGGTTCGTCACCCATCGCGACAGCGCCACCGACTTCGGCGCCAGCGTTGTCTCGCGTAATTCTATCGGCTGGATCTTGTCCGACCACATTTTCGCATCATTGGATCCCGACATGTTTTCCATTCTCCGTGCTCTGAGTGTCGAAAGACAAGCATATTGTATGTTAATGCCGGGAACGTGCAAGCGGAAAAGCGGGGAAGCCAGCCTGCACTTTTCACGCTCGAAAGCATGGGAGCCGGGGGCAGTTACCTGCTTTTTTGCTTGACAGCCGATGCGACGGCTGCTAAACTTCGTCCAAGGCCTTGGGGCACGTGAGGGTGGTCCGACTGTTGCTTGCGCGAGGAGGGAATGTTCACGGTCGCAATGCCAAAGGAAAAACTCCGCTGGACCTGGCGACGCGATGGGAACACGCTGATGCCGCTGAAATCTTGAGGCGCCATGCCATGGATTCAGAGCGAACGCGGCTTATCTTGCTTATGGCTTGACATTCATAGAGGGGCACACTATAATCGACCACGACGCGGGTATTGACTTCTTTTGACCCGGTCGACATAGTGGGAGAAACGAACATGACGTTGACCAAGCCATACATCCCCCCGGAGTGGCTACCGCACGCGGCCACATGGTTGCAATGGCCGAAAGGTGAGGAGAAACACCACGAGCACGTCTTCAGCGAGATAGTCAAGGCTTTCATACCAACCGAGCGTGTTAGGCTGATCGTGTCGGATGCTGGGGTAGAGAAAAGTGCCAGGGCTGTCCTTGCAGATGCCGAAATCCCGACCGACAATGTGGAGTTTCATCGAATACCGACCGATTGGTGTTGGTGCCGCGACAACGGCCCGCTTTTTGCTTTGGATTCGCACGGCGTGTTTGTTATCAACTGGCTATTCAACGGCTGGGGACAAACGAAGTCCTACAAGAACGACGACAGGGTGCCTGTGCATGTGGCGCAGACACTCGGACAGTGCGTCATCAGCTACGAGATGGTCGTCGAAGGCGGCGCCCTCGAATTCAATGGAGCGGGAGCGGTCATTGCATCTCGGCCTTGCTTGCAGCACCGCAACTGCTACATGCCTGACCAGGACATCGAGGAAGTGCTCAGGAAAGCACTCGGTGTGGATCAAGTCGTTTGGCTTAGACGGTTTGAAAAGGATGATCTCACAAAAGGCCATCCCGACAGCATCGCACGCTTTGCGGATGCCACAACAGTCATCGTCGGTGAAGTCGCGAGCCAGGACGATCCCGAAAGCGCCGTCTACGAAGATGCGGCAGAGCGCGTCGCCCGTGCTGGCTTCGACGACCGGCGGATGCCCATCCCCGGCCGTGTGACGCACAAGGGCACACAGATGCTTGCCAATTACCTGAACTGGTACATCACAAACGGCGCCGTCCTCGTCGGGACCTTTGGCCATCCGGATTGGGATGATGCCGCACTCGCGTTCATCGCCGACCTCTCCAAAGAGTTCTGGGGCGGCAGACAAGTGGTAGGCATTGAAATCAGAGCGCTGTGGGCTGATGGCGGCGGCATACATTGTGTTACGCAGCAGCAGCCTGAGACTGCCTCTCAGAAGTGACGATAGACTTGACCTGCAAGAGAATCAGCATATTTTTGATATCAAACACAATCCTATTTGGGGGTTCTGCTGATGAGTGTTCTGGAGCGAGCTAAAGCAGCGCTATGGGCTAAGTCAGGCCTGCCCCATGATCACAACGGTTACGTATCAGATGTGCACCGCAACTTGCTTAGTGGAGTGCCCCCGGAGTCGTTCTGGGCCGACTTCAATGAAGGCAGTGGCCAAGAGCTACAGCGTAAAGCTCGGGCACTTCATTCATCCTCCGTGTTGGTAGTCAACACGTTCGGTCCGTGGAAGGACGAACCCCACAAGCTGACGATCAAGGAGCACTCTAACTTCAAGTGTTTGGGGTTTGAGGCCAAATGCCCGACTGGCCTGTCGGGGGCACCGCCAAATCTCGATGTGCTTCTTCAATCAAGTGATACCGTTCTGGGGATCGAATCCAAGTTTCTCGAGCCGCTCACACCAACACGCCCGCATTTTCCAGACTCCTATACACGGGAGAGCCTGCCTCAATGCGAAGACGCATGGTGGGAGATTCTTGTTCGTGCCCCCAACATGGGCTTTTGCCATTTTGACGTAGCTCAGATTATCAAGCATTACCTGGGACTACGGAAACAATACAGTGAAGACCGCAGTATCTACCTGCTGTACCTTTTCTGGAAGCCACTCAATGCTTCCGATTTCGTAGAGTATGAGAAGCTGGAGCGAGAGATCGAAACGTTTCAGAGCGCGGTGCAGCCCGCTAAGGGCGTGACTTTTCGGTCCCTGGACTATATCCAGCTCTGGAACTCATGGCTAGAGGATACTGAGTTGGCAGAGCACGCCAATCGCCTAATCGATAGGTACTGTGTCAAAGCATAGGGATGGTACACCGGCGCTGCTTCATGGGGATCGGGGCTCCATCAGGAACCACTGGAGCAGCACAAGGAGACACTTATGGGCATATGCTGCAGAGACTTCCCCGCTTTCTGGCGCGACTTGGAAGGCCTGCTCACACGCGTGCCGCCCACCGACACGCTCTTCAACCAGTACCGCGACTTCAGCCCGGCGGTGGATGTTCCCAACGCTGCGGCCATACGGCTTGCCAATCTCCGGAGCTACATGGAGAAAGCCTGCGAATTGGCAACGATCCTGGTCGTCGGGGAGGCGGCCGGTCCCTGGGGTGCCCGCTTCTCGGGCGTGCCGTTCGTCGGGGAAAGACAACTCCTGGACCCTTCATTTCCGATTAATGGCGAGCGGTCCAGCAGACCGGACCCTATTCGGAAGATGAGGCTTGCTCCACCATTCACATCAAGTTCCGCGAAGATCTTCTGGGAAGTCTTGCTGCCATGCCACCATCGCTTTGTCGTGTGGGACGCCTTTCCCTTGCACCCCCACGAACTGGGCGATGCCCTTACTGTACGCAATCCCAGCCGGGAAGAAGTTTCCCAGTTTGGCGAGGTGCTGCGGCTCATAGAGGCATACATCCAGCCGTCTCATATCGTCGCAGTCGGAAGACATGCATTTGAGGAACTCGAGGTGCTCGGCGAGTCCCCAGTGTACGTGAGGCACCCGTCGATGGGCGGAAAGGCTAAGTTCGCAGCAGGCATGCAAGGAATCTTCGGGAAACAGACATGAGGGCCGTCGGCACAGAAGCGGCATGTCAACCGTGCTCCGGGAAAACTGGGGGAAACTGGGGACAGGACTGTCCCTAGTTTTCTAAGGCATTCAGAGGGCAGGCAATTCGCTCGAAGACTCGCTCAGCCGGCCCCTACAACGACGCGGACGCCTTAATTTCACGCCATTGGGGGCGAGCCCAGTGGGGCGCACTCCGGACGAGGCGCATTCGGTTTGTGTTCATTTTATTGTGTGGCGGAGCACTTAAGTAATGCTTTCCGAGCGAGTTCAACGGCTTAAAGAACGCGCACTCGCCGGCGGCGCGGCACGCGGCGCGCCCGGGTATCGCGCATACGCACGGATGCTGGCGGCTACGGAATACGGCGCTCAGACATGGGGCCAGCGGCGGGCGTTTATGCTGAAGGCGCTCGCCGAAGTCGCTCCTATTGCGATCACCGAGGATGAGAGGATTGTCGGTGAGCACCTGTTCTGCGAGGCCACGGCAGAGCTTGATTCCTCGCCGTGGTGGAATGAGGCGGCCGAGAGGCAACTCGATGCCACTGACTTCGACGAGAGCACGAAACAAAGGATAAAGGATGTCCTGAAGACGGAGCAGACGCAGAGGTCGGCGCCGTTTGCGACTGTGGACGGGCGCTCCGATGAGGCGTTTGCCGAAGGCTGGCAGAAAGGCCTCTACTGGGCCTATGGGATCACGCAAAACCACTCGGTCCGAGATTTCGCCAAGGTGATACTGATCGGCTTTGGCGGCATTCGCGACGAGGTCCGGCGGTGCATGCGCTCCTGCGACATCACTGACCCCGAGTTCGCGCACAGCATGGCCTTCCTGCGCGCGGCGGAGGCCGTGTGCGATGCCGGCATCATCTTGGGGCGGCGCTACGCCGATACCGCCCGAGCGATGGCGACACAGTGCGATGATCCGCAGCGGAAGCAGGAGCTGTCCGAGATTGCCCAGGTCTGCCGGCAGGTCCCGGAGCGTGGTGCGCGAACACTGCGCGAGGCCGTGCAGGCGCTGTGGTTCACGCACATCCTCACCTGCGCCGAAGATGGCATCAACGCAAACTCCATCGGCAGGCTCGATCAGTATCTGTATCCGTATTACGAGTGCGACGTAAACGCCGGCACGCTCGACTACGAGGGAGCGGTTGAATTGATGGCTGAGCTTGCGTGCAAGCTATATCGCGATTACGATGTGCAGCAGATATGCCTCGCCGGCCAAACGCCCGACGGCACAGATGCGGCCAACGATATGACTTACGCCGTGCTCGACGCCACCGAGCGGCTCGGGCTGATCCGCTGTATCTCAGTGCGGCTGCACAGCGGCAGCCCTCGCAAGCTGCTGCTCCAGTCGGCACGGATGCTTCTGCGCGGCGGCGGCATTCCGTTTTTCTTCCTCGACGAGGCGATTGTGCCTGCGCTCGAAAGCTTCGGCGTGAGGCACGAGCACGCGCTGGATTACGCGCCCATCGGCTGCGTGGAGATTACCATTCCCGGCAAGGCCGCGCCGCACCCGGTGTCGGGCGCGATAAATGTGGCCAAGTGCATGGAACTGGCGCTGTTCGACGGCAACGACCCACGCACCGGCGAGCAGCTCGGACCACGCACGGGCGCACTTGAGGATCACGCAACGTTCGACGACTTCGTCGCAGCCTACAAGCAGCAGGTCGAGCACGCCGCACGGCTGGTTGTCCACTGCTGCAATCGCGGTCAGCTCATTCAGATCGAGCGCGAGCCGCTGCCGCTCTACTCTACGCTGACGGACAACTGCATCGCGCGCGGTCGCGACATCCACGACGGCGGTGCGCTCTACAACTATCATTCGATCATGGTCTACGGCGTGCCGAACGTCGCCGATTCACTGCTGGCGGTGAAGAAGGCAATCTACGAAGAGGGCTCCGTTTCGGCCGGTCAGTTGCTGGAAGCGCTCCGCACCAACTTCGACGGTGATGAACCGTTGCGACAGGAACTCCTGCGCCTGCCCAAGTACGGCAACGACCAGGCGGAGGTCGACGGGCTTGCGGCGGACGTGGCAGCACATTTCTGCGATTACCTGCGAGAGTTTCGGGCGCCGTTCGGCGGCTTCTACGCGGCACACCTTTTCACGTTTGTTTGGCACATTGACCACGGCAAGCACACGGGCGCCACGCCGGACGGGCGCCGCGCGGGCGAGCCCCTGGCCTACAGCCTGTCGCCTCAGCAGGGACGCGACGTCACAAGCCTCACCGCGATGATGAAATCCCTCGCGCGCATACCGCACTGCAAGGCGGCGGGCAGTTCGTCGGCCATCATAGAGATCGATCCGTCCAACTTCCATGGCGAGGCCGGCGAGAAGTTGATGGCCGACATTATTCGCTCCGGCATCGACATGGGCATCGGCCAGATGCAGTTCAACGTGACGTCCGCCGAGCGCCTGCTGAAAGCCCAGCAGGATCCGGAGCACTACGGCAACGTGCAGGTGCGGGTGTCGGGCTACAGCTCGAAGTTCAGCTTGCTCAGCAGAGAGATCCAGGACCATATTATTGCGAGGACCAAGCATTGGGGATAGAGCAGTGCGGGACGTTCGGCGCAGGCCCAAGTGGGGTGAAATTAAGGCTTCAGAGGGCAGGCAATGCCTGGCCTTCGGACAGGTTCGCCGAGCTTACGCTCGGTATGTGTTTAGCGTGGGTGCACACGTGCCTCGCCGGCGGAATACGGTAGATGAACATAACGCCCGAGAACCATTGCGTAGGCCGAAAAATCGGCATGGGCGCGGTAGGGGCGGCGCTTCGCAGCACATCGTGGTGGCCGACAGGCCCCCACGATGTGACCGAATTGCCCGCCCTCCGGCGGATTCAGATTCATGTTTGCGTTCGAGTCAGGTTGGCATCATTGTGTATATGGTCCGACGTGCTATTGCTTCACATCATCGTCCATACAGAGGGCGGGCAATTCGGTCTCGCCCGGCCCCAAAGGGCTGGCCGAGCTGCGAAGCGCCGCCCCTACATGACCCATGCGCATTTACAGGCGTTCTCTGCGCGACCTGCTTTTGGGCAGCTCGGCATGATTAGCCGAACGACGCTAAACACATACCGACCTTACGCTCGGCAGGTCATGCGCGGCAAGCCGGCGCGTCGCGATTCGGCGGGAAGCCGGCCCCTACAACGACGCGGACGCCTTAATTTCACGCCATTGGGCGCAGGCCCGAATGGTGAGCGCCCCTGCTCGTTCGGTTCTTGGTCACTTTATTGTGCGGCGGAGCATTAAGGAGGACCCATGAGAATACTTCGCAACATCGGTTCGCTGGCCTTCGTGTTGGGGCTCTTTACGGCAGTATTTGCCGGGATACCGTGGTACGTGATCGTCACCGACGACCCGGTCGTGCCCTGGTGGCTCAGGATAGCGCTTTTCTGCCTTCTGGGCGGCATCCTTGTGGTCCTTCTGACAGTGGCCCTCGAACAAAGAAAGAACAAGACTGCAGCAGAGGGTCCACTGGTTGCTGAGCCTGAGAGGGCGGTTCTGCTGTTGAACTCCCCGGAAATACCCGGCCGAGCGATCACGGAGATTCTCGGTCTCGTCCAGGGCCACACCGTATTTGCCATCTGGCTCGGCAAGGATCTATCCGCCATAGTCAGGTTGATCCTTGGCGGCGAACTGACTGAATACACAGAGATGATGGGAAGAGCTCGGTCGGTAGCCACCAACAGGATGATCGCCGAGGCCGCAGCGATGGGGGCGGATGCGATAATCAACGTCCGCTATATGACAACGAGCGTTGTGGGGAGCGCGGCCGAACTTCTGGCCTATGGCACGGCCGTGAAGCTCAGCGTCTGAACTGTCCATCATAGTTTCCTCGCCATTCCCTCGCGGCCCAGCCGTTTTCGGTACCTGGCACTTTTACTCCCTCCACCTCATTGTGACCTCGTAGAGGCCGGCCGCACCACGATTACTCAGGCTCTCTGATCCGACTTGTATGCGACCTGTCGGGGCGCCTCGGAGCGAGGGCGCCGTTCTGGATAGGATTGGCGTTGTACGAGATGACCGCATTCACTTCAACTTAACTTGCATGTGTGACGGTCAGATGCGGAACAGAAACACTGAGAGAGAAACCCATGTACGGGCACCTGGCTCTCTTCGCCGCGTTCGTTTTCGCGTACAGCGCCATCGCCGGACGCCTCGAACGGACCCCGTTTGGCGGGGCGATCACGCATACCGCCTTTGGCCTGGCTTTCGGCTCGCTTGGGTTGGGTCTGTTGGCGTTACATATCGCTGGGGAAACGATCAAGACGCTTGCTGAACTGACCCTCGCGCTTGTGCTTTTCACCGATGCGGCCAACACGAACCTCCCGGTGCTGATGCGCAGCTTCCGTCTTCCCCAACGCCTGCTGCTGGTCGCCCTGCCACTGACGATTCTACTCGGGTTCGGCGTTGGCTTTCTTGTGTTCGACACCCTGACCCTTTTCGAGCTGGCCATCTTGGCCACCATGCTGGCACCGACAGACGCCGCGCTCGGCAAGGCCGTGGTCACCAACACGGCGGTCCCCGCCGGCATCCGGCAGGGACTCAACGTGGAGAGCGGCCTGAACGACGGCATCTGCGTTCCGATCCTGTTCGTGTTTCTCGCCCTTGCAAAGGGTCCGGCGGGCAACGGAGGGACCGCAAGCCTCGCGCTGCGCCTGGTTGCCCAGGAACTCGGCATCGGTCTCGCTGTTGGTATCGGGCTGACTTTGCTCGCAGCCTGGGTGCTTAAGGCATGCGCCAAGCGCGGATGGGTCACCAAGACCTGGCGCCAACTGCCGGTAGTTGCCCTCACCCTGGCCTGCTTCGCACTTGCTGAGAGCGTCGGCGGCAGTGGTTTCATCGCCTCGTTTGCAGGGGGCATGCTCTTCGGCGCTTTGGCGCGGCATCATAAGCATGAACTGTTGCTGGCTGCCGAGGCAACGGGCGACACCCTGGCGCTCGCGACCTGGGTGATCTTTGGTGCTGCTATCGTCGGTGTCGTTATCGGAAATCTCACCTGGTCGATTGTGATCTACGCCGTTCTGAGCCTCACCTTGGTGCGCATGGTGCCGGTGTTCATCTCACTAACCGGGTTGGGGATACAGCCCGGCAGCAAGCTCTTCCTGGGGTGGTTCGGCCCGCGTGGGCTTGCAAGCATCGTCTTTGGCGTTATCGTATTCGGTGAGCACCTGCCAGGAGGCAAAATTCTGACGGCGACCGTAGTGTGTACCGTTTGTCTTAGCATTCTGGCTCACGGGCTGACGGCAAACCCCCTCGCAGCAGCATTCGGCGGCAAAAAGAAGATGAGATGACCTCTGCCGGCACACTCCACGGCGGCTGTTCCGAGCAAGCGTCGGTGGGGCCCAGTCGAGCCCCCCGCCGCCGAATCCACAGAGAACGCCGCAGGAAATGAAGAAACACGCCCCTCAGATCGTCTCACGACTGTTCAGCGTAAGGCGTGTCGGGAAATCCCGGCGTCATCATGAGCTTGGCTGAAACTCCACAGGCGCGATCGGCAGCTTCAACGCTGTTGGAATTGTGCAAGCACAACATCTCTTCGGACGTAGACGTGTTGAGGATGCGTGCACACGATGTTCGGGGCACGTTGCCGGTCCGCCCGAGTCGGGCGAGCCAATCGCTTCGAACGCCCGTGCAAGCCTCATTCCATTGGAAGGAGCTGGTAAGAAGGAAACCATTCCATGAAAATAATTCTCTGCAAAGTCTGTGTGTTCGTCGTGGCACTTGCCCTGGCACTTCCGTCAGCGAAGGCACTACCCCAGACCTTCGGCGACTTCGCGGTCACGTATTCCGCGATCGACGCCGGCGTAACGATGTTCAGCGTCCCCCCACAGGTGGCGAACCCGTCACCGTTCCCCAGTTCGTACTATTTCAACGACACAGGTACGTACCCTGATCAGGTGGGCCATGACACCTTAAACGCCGGTCAGATCCGGACGTACCTTGCAGGCCTGGGACTGCCCACCGACACGGTCGGGTTCTGTCTCCAGTTCTATCCCGAAGCATCGGTGACCATTGGATATATGATAATCGAGGTCGACGAAGAGCGCGTGGCGTACGGCAGCGGCACAATCACATCAACCGAGCCGGTGATGACCAACATTTACTTCATTCCCGGGCCCTTCCTCGACACTTGCCATTCGACGGGCGCGGTGACCTTCACCTACTATCTGTTTGGCGACTATGCGGAGGAGGTCCACGTGATCAAGCTCGCCGCGACGCCGGAGCCTGTGTCTCTGTTGTTCCTCGGAACCGGCTTTGTCGCAACCGTACTCGTAAGGCGCAAACGGAAAAGGAGATGAGCAGGCACGAAGGATCAACGTCACCGCGCGGCCATTCCCGGCCACGCCCTTTGTGATGAGCGGCAGTGACAGCCATAGCAGTTGCGATTAGTTCCCGGTTCTGATTGACCCACGCACTGATCCTCACCATCACATTCAAAACCAGAGGCAGTGGGACTGTTGAAAAAGCCCTGCCATCGCCGCAAGAACAAGTATATAATACCCGGTATGGGTTGGCGGCCCCGCAAGAAGAGAGCAGCGGGAAAAAATAGGTAACTGTCCCTAGTTTTAATGGCAAGCGTTCCATGCGTAACATTCGGTTCAGGGATGAAACATTTGCTTCACGGAAGAAATATGAACTCACGCGGACGAACATTCCTGGCTCTCGAACACAAGGTCGGCGATAGAATACCGACCGACTTCTGGGCGACGGAGGCGGTGATCGGCCGCCTGGAGAGCGAGCTGGGCATGCCGCACGCCCAATTCCTGGATCACTACGACACAGACCTCCGCTACATCGAAGGCCCCCGGTACGTCGGGCCGCCGCTTGAGGAAGGGGCCGACATCTGGGGGGTGAAACGAACCACCGTGACCGCCGGCTCTGCCGGACGAGCGGAAGCCTACAGTGAAGTTACCAAGCCGCCATTGTCTGAAGCGGGCCGCATCGAAGATATCGACAAGTATGTGCACTGGCCTTCTCCCGACTGGTTCGATTACGAAGTCGTGGAAAAGCAATGTGAAGCCATCCTGAGAAGGAAGCGTGTTGTCGTGTTTATGGGCGACCGGCTGAACCGCATCGCCCAGCTCAAGCCGGCTATGTATCTGCGAGGGACCGAAGAGATTCTTGTGGATATTGCTGCCCGGCAAGAATTCGTGCGGGCGATCTTCGCGAAGATCAGGGAATTCTATCTCGCTTACCTCGAAAGGATCCTCTCCGCCGCGAAAGGGAAAATCGACATCGTCCTGACCGGCGACGATTTCGGTTCGCAAGATGGGCTCCTCATCAGCCCGGCGATGTGGCGCGCCCTCATCGAGCCCGGCTTCAGGGAATACATCGACCTCATCAAGAGCTATGACACTGTTGTCATGCATCACACCTGCGGATCGGTCGTCGACATCATCCCGGACATGATCGATTGCGGTCTGGACGTCCTGCAATCGATTCAGCCCGAGGCCAGCGGGATGTCGCTGGCAAACTTGAGGGCGAAGTTCGGCGACGAGCTGTGTTTTCACGGCGGGATTTCCATTCAGAAGACAATGCCCTACGCCTCGCCGGACGACATCCGCCGCGAAGTCAGCCGCATCGCGGAGGTCGTCAGATCCAGCGGGGGATATATCTTCTGCACGTCGCACAACATCCAGGCCGACACATCGGTCGAGAACATAACAGCCCTGATGGATGCATACAGGGAGTACGGCGGGATGTGAGTCGGCCGTAACACCTCACCGCAAAGCCGCAAAGAATCGGCTTGACATGCGGCGCGCTTGGAGTTACAATTAGCAATATTGGGATCGATGGGCTCTGGCTGCACGGGGTCGATCGAGGAAAGAGACGGGGGGGGGAATAGGCAGCAAGGTGGTGCTAGCCCCCTTGCACAAACTGGAGTTGGATAATGGTTTCGAATAACCGCCACACAAGCCCAGAGGCCCAAACACCCGAGGCAGGACAACCCTTGAGTTTTGAGTATTACGTTGCCGGATGTTTTGATCTTCTTGGGCAGGAAGACAGGCTGCGGGATGTACGGTCACTTCCCTCCTCCGAAGAGGAAGAACATCGATTCATGGCTGCTTTCCGCGATACGGTGGATGCCGTGTGCGGGTTTCGTCAATGGTTCAATGAGTACTTTAGCAGGTACATCGATACTCCCTGTCCGCCTCAATTGGAGCAGTTCTTGGGGCCCAGCCAGTTCAAGGAAACGCTCGAAGTAGGTCAGATTGACAGGATGAAGTTGCAGGCTTTTTCCGACACCATTATTGTGTTTTTCCCGCTCGGGAATTCCTTCAAGAAAGTCCAGTGGGGGGCCATCCACGCCGTTTTATGTGCCTGCGCCCTCCTCATACCGGAGTTTCTGGCCAAGGGTATTCCCATTCGTGGTGCAGTGGAGCTAGGTTTGGGGGTCGAGATCTCTGATGGTGATCTTTACGGCGCTGTCCTCAGCGAGACAGTGCGATTAGAGAAGAATGCGGGGTATCCCCGCATCTTAGCTGGCAAAGCTCTCGTCGACTTTGTCCGAAACAATGCTCCAGCTCCTCAGTACTGGTTTGAAAAAGATGATACGTGTGATGATCGCTTCATCGTGGACTACGCGGGAAAGTTCTCCCGGCAGCCCGGCAACGCGTTTCTGAAGGGAGCCCTGACAAAGGCGCAACAGTACGCCCATACCGAACTTGCACGACATAAGCAAGAGCTGGGGCGATTCGCCCCAGATGAGTTGGACAGAAGTAAGAAGAAAGAGAAGCTTGTTGACTACTATCAGAAATTGACGAGGTATCTGGACTCACGCTTGTGCAAATGATTGGCACAGGGAGGCGGTTGAAAAAGCCCTGGCCGTCGTTCAAATGGCAGTTAGGTGGGCCGACAAAAACAACTTGCGGCGATTCCACAAGCGCTTCGGAACCTGGTGGAGGCTCTTTCAACAGCACCACAGGCCCCGTTGTCATACTTGACATCCCCTGCCCGTCAGGCAAAACGGGGACGAATTCAACGGCGCCGACTCAACGACTTGCCCCGCAGGGCTTTTCCTCAGCCGCTGGTGGGCAGGCAACTCGGTCACGCCCGCCGGTCAGGAGGGCCGGCAGCTTTGTGCCGCACTCGTGGCTATGCCTGCAATAGGTTTGTTGATGATAGTGGGCGTACTGCCGATATCAGTTGAGGAAGTAGCCCGTATCAGCACTGAAACGTTTATCGCTGCGATGTCAATGGGGTTACATCCGGTGGTCTTTCCGATAGTGATTTCGGTGATCTTCCTAAGGCATGCTGATCAGTGTGATGAATCGGCACAGGCGGCGGAGGCTAATATGTTTGGCATATCTTTTATCGGTGAGAACGGATTCTGCCCTGCCTGGGTGAAGGGCGCAGGCCAGTGGGTGTTTCAGCGCACTCTCGTGATCATCGGCGGTATGGAGTTCGCAGCGTTTGCCGCCGCTGAAAGGGTCGGACCCTCACGGGAGGTAATTGTGTGGGTACCGCGGCGGAGGGGGATAATCTCCGGACTGTTCCCATGCAAGATGCACAAAGAAAGGAAGCAGGCACTGGATCAACTGTCCTTCCTACAACTCGTATGTTTCCAGTGTTCCGGTGCGGTGGGCTCGCCGTCGGCCGTTCGAAGTTGTATCCAAGAAGCGTGGCTTAAGCCAGAGAACTGGCGCTTGCGTTGCCCTTCCTGTGAAGGCATAGTCGGACCAGATCTCGCGTCAGTGAATCCGGACTCGATTATCAAGAGCTGGCTGTCTGTTGGGAGGCCCCCGCTTGAGAATCCTGCGGCAAGCGCGTCGCTTCAATCGGCAGCAGCCATCACGGATTTGCCGAAATGGATTAGTGAAACGGACCCGAGCCACCTCGAACTCGCATATGTCGCGCAGCAGATGTGGCCGGACATAAAGAGCATGCTTGATGCTTTCGGGCCCGCTGCTTAAACTCGCATAGGTGCAGGACAGTTTCCTTGGGGTAATATCTCTAACGAAGCCGCCGGCATCGAGCAGCGCACGAAAAGCGGTCATTCTTGAGGGGAAATGGTATGCCCCGACCGAATATCGTCTTCATACTGATCGACGACATGGGATGGAAGGACCTGGGCTGATACGGTAGGGGGTTCTACGAGACGCCGAAGGAGACAAAAAAGATGAAGCAAAACAGGTTCCCCAAAGGATGGGATGAGGAGCGCGTTAAGCGTGTTCTTGATCATTACGAGAGCCAGACCGAGGATGAAGCGCTTGCCGAAGACGAAGCCGCGTGGGAAGACATTTCCCAGACCTTCATTGAAGTTCCGAATGAACTTGTTCCGGCCGTGCGAGAGTTGCTCGCAAAGAAAACTCGTTGATCTTCGTTGTTAGCGGCAAGTGGACCCAGCGGCCACAACCAGTTGGTCCGGCCCATGCGGTACACCGCGCGGCTGAACGGCCCCGCCGGTCACGCGTGACGTTAGCCGGGGAGGAGATGAAAAATGATCGAGCGTTTCAATCGCATCGGCTTCTACTGGGCCCTTCCCGGCGCTGCACTGCAGGTCTTGGGAGTCGCGTTGCATATCACTCGTGGCTTGTGGGTGCCCGCAAACGCCGACACAAGCCTTGACCTGACGCTCGTATGCCTTGGATTTCTCCTGCTTGTGATGGGGCTGGCAAACTATGCCAAGGCGAAAGGAAGAAGCACCGCGTGGTGCCTGTTTGCATTTCTGGGTTTTCCCGGTTGGATTCTCTCATTGGTAATACTGGGCAGCCTCAGGGACCTGGCGGCGGATGGAAATCGCGTGGCCGGCTGACAACCTGGATGCAGGCGAGGGAAAACAGCCGCGCCTCATCCGCGACATTCGCACCTGCGCAATTATGAAGGGTTCGCCATGAATGTCCGTAGGTTTACCGACAACCCCATCATACGCCCTGACATGGATGACCGGATGGGCAGCAATATCAACGGTCCGTCGTTGATCCGTGTTCCGGGATGGGTGCGCAATCCCCTGGGAAGATACTACCTCTACTTCGCAGACCACGGGGGAAGTTATATCCGTCTGGCGTTCGCGGACCGTCTCGAAGGCCCGTGGCAGGTTTACAGCCCCGGTGTGCTGGACCTAACGGATTCCTTTTTCGACTCACACGTCGCCTCGCCGGACGTCCACGTGATCGAAGACGAACGCGAGATACGGATGTATTACCACGGCTGCTGTATTCCGGAGCCGCCGTATCAGGTCACGCGTCTGGCGATCTCTGCGGATGGGCTGAACTTCGTGGCTCGTCCCGAAATACTCGGTTCATTCTACTGGAGAGTATTCAAATGGGATGACCTCTACTACACCCTGGAGATGCCGGGGGTATTCCGGAGATCGAGGACCGGCCTCTCGGACTTCGAGGAGGGGCCGACGCTCTTCACTGAGAACATGAGGCATGCCGCGGTGCAAGTGCACGGGAACACCCTGAACGTTTTTTACTCAAACGCACACGACTGCCCGGAGCACATCCTTTGCGCGACGATCGATCTTCAGCCCGATTGGGGTGATTGGAGGGCGTCCGAGCCGACAACGCTCCTCAGACCGGAGAAAGACTACGAGGGCGCCGATTGCCCGCTCGAAGCATCGGAAAGGGGCGGCGCCCCCGGCCGGGTGCATCAACTTCGAGACCCCTGCATATTCGAGGAAGGCGGCAAAACCTACCTCCTGTATTCTGTTGCGGGTGAGTATGGTATTGCGATTGGGGAGCTGACCGGCGAGTGAAGGTGAACTCTCATCGTTAGGTGCCTGCAAGAAAGGGGATGTAGGATTTCACCACAAAGACACAAAGGGCACAAAGTGCCGCGGGACGCTGAGGAGCCCGATTGCAGAGGCGGGTCCCCGTTCGCGTTCGGTCTTGATGTAGGGGCGGTTCGTGAACCGCCCACTCACGCAGACGGTGTGGCGAGGGAGGGCGGCTCGCGACCTGTCCGCCGCAAGGCTTCTGCAGGCGGGGCCGCCCCTACACGAACGACCACCGTTTGCAGTTCTTCGCACGCCGGCGTACAGTGCGCGCTGTTCGCAGCGCGTTTCTCGTCGCCCGGCCAGTGAACTTGTCGTTACCCAGGGAGAGAAAGGACAAATGAAATGGAAGATGTGAAAGCCACATCTGAAAAAGGAACTGCTACTGCAAGTACTATCGTCCTGGCAATCGATGTCATCGGCCTGCTTGTTCTCGGCGGCGTAACTCTTTCAGCAAAAAGAGCTTTTGCGAAGATGTTCGCAGACATGAAGGTTGAGCTTCCGGCCGTCACAAACACCATTCTCTCGATTCCTACAGCCGCATACGTGGGAGTCTTCCTGTCATTGATTGTGGTCCTGATTCTGAAGGAGATTCTCATCCGAGCCGGGACGGTGAAGTTAGTGATCAACCTGGCGGCTATAGTGGGAGGAATCGTCTATCTATCTGTCTACATCATCGCTTTATTCCTACCCTTGATCGAGCTGATGACGCAAGTATCATAAACAGCGTGTCTTTAACCCGCTTCAACAAGCAGAAGCGTGAGTGTTGTGCGGAAAGCATACAGTGAGCAGTTGGCCACATAAGAAGGAAGTGTGAAGTATGCGCGGTCTCCTCATTTTGGCTCTATATTTCTGTGTTGCCACGTCTTCGATAGCTGATGACAGGCTTCTGGTTGAAGCGAAAGTCAATGGTAAAGCCGTTCTTCTTGCCTTTGATACGGGCACGGAGGTCACTACCCTGTTCCGCCAGGCAGCCAGACGCCTGGACCTCGAGGTGACCGACCCGTCGCCTGATGTGAAGATTGAGCCCGGCAAGGTTGCACTCGGCTCAACGGAAGAATGCCTTTTCCAAGTTGGCGACTCCATGATAAGAACCAGGCTGCGCGTTTTTGATGCGCCCCAGTACTTAAAATGGAATGTCGACGGGTTTCTTGGATGGGCGGATGCAAAGAACACGATTCTGTGGATCTCTGCTGACAGGAAGAAGCTTTCAGCGTTATCGGCCCTTCCAGACGATATGGGCCTGTGGGCCAAATGGGATCTTGGCCAGGATTCGCCTATTCTCGCAATCACACTTCCCATAGCGCCAGGCGCAGAAGGAACAATCCTCATCGATACCGGCTCTCCCTACGGAGTTGCACTGAGCCCGAAGCAATGGAAGAAATGGCGCGACGAGCACAGAGCTTGTCCGTTGACTCTGGCGGCCGCGTACTTTCCCGCTATCGGCCTAAGGGTCTACGAACAGTCTTGGGCCGACAACCTCGCTTTTGGGCGGTTCTCCATAACGAACGTACCCGTGATGCCCGCTCCGCCGGTGTGGGAGCGCGCGTTCACGAACTATCAAGCCACACTCGGTCTCTTTGCCCTTACTCGCATGGACGTTATCATCGACGGAAAGAACGCGGCTATCTACACTCGGCCAAACCCAAGGCCTGCATCGAGGTACGAATACAACCGATTGGGAGCTGTCTTTGTTCCGGCCGTCACGAAGAGTGATGAGCTCGTAGCACACGTGGCAGAGAACAGTTCGGCCCAGGAAGCTGGTATCCGCAATGGAGATGTTCTGCGCAGAATTGGAGATCTCGACGTTACGAAATGGCGAACGGATTCTCGGGTACTTCCGTTGGCCCGGTTCTGGTCTCGCCCCGCTGGGACTGAGCTTGAGCTGACACTGATGCGCAACGGCAGGCCTGTCAATGTTGTCGTTGTACTGAAGGAGATCTTTCCCCAAGTGAAACTCAGGCACGAATAACACTTACTTGTTTTCAGGCTGCATCGAGTGGCCCGCCGTGAAGGACCAGTCCTTATCCACATTTTTTCAGGTGCGTACCGTCCGCCTCCACTCCGGGCGCTACAACAACCTTGAGTGACACATGCTCTGCTGCCGAGAACCCATCCACCAAGAGGCAAAGAAAAATGAAAAGCAAGATCGGACTTTTTGCGGGAGGCATCGAACAGTACTGGACGGAAGCGGGCATGAAGCAGCTTCCGCAGATTCTCGATGCTGATGCCAAACGACTGGCCGATAACCTGAGGCAGGACTTCGAGGTCGTGTATCCCGATATGGTCGGCAATGTCGCAGATGCGCGCCGCGTCGGCAAGATCCTGCGGGATGAGGGGGTGGATCTTGCGTTGATGTACCACGCCACATACATAGACGATGCAATGACGATGGCCTTTCTGGATGAGATCGGGGATATATTCCCGGTGTTGTTCCACTCCCAGGGATTCGGGAGTTTCACGGACATAAAGGATCTCACCGACGCCGGAAGATCGTGGGGGAACAACAGCTCCGTGCAACTGCCGAGCACACTGATGCGGGTGAGGCCCGACTTGCGCCTTGGCTATGTCTTTGGCGGGCTCGACAACCCGCGGAGTCTGCACGAGATCGGCCAATATGCCCGCGCTGCAAAAGCTGTCAGAAATCTGAAAGGCAAGCGAATAGGCTTTTTGCCACACCGTTGCATAGGCGTGCCGATGTACGACACCTATCCCGATGAAGCGAAAATGATGGGGCAGACGGGAATCGAGATCGACTTCCTGTATATCATCGAGCTGGTCAATCAGATGAAAGCGGTTTCGGACGACGACTGTGAGGCGCTGGTGAAGGAGCTCTACGAAAAATACGAGGTCGTCGAGCCGCCGCGAGAGGAAGTGGAGCTGACAGCCCGCATGGCACTTGGGCTGGAGAGGCTTGTCGATGAGAAGAACATCGATGCGCTGGCGATCGATTTTTCCGGCGGGATGATCCCGTTGACCGGCGCGATGCCCTGCGTAGGAATGGCTCGCCTGAGCGACAAAGGCATCGCCGTGGCAACGGAGGGAGACCTGGCCGTATCCGTGGCGGGATTGATAACGATGGACCTCACCGGCAAGGGGTTTCATTTCTGGGAACACCTCGCTTTTGACGAGGAGAATAACTGGATTCTCGGCGGACACGAGGGCGGGTCGGCGGGTTTTGCCATGGCCAAGAAAAACACCAAGCCCAAACTTCGCAGCAACCAGTACATCAATTGGGACGGCATCCCCGGTGCGCCCCACTATGGCGTTGTGCCGGAGTTCATCACTGAGCCGGGGCCGGTGACACTACTGACCTTCTTCCGCGGCCCCGAGGCGTATGAGATGCGCATTGCGTGTGGTGAGTCCGTGGACATCGATCCGATGCCTTTACATTACGAACACACCGTCTTCAAGCCTCGCGTGGGCCTTAACGAGTATTTCAGACAGATCGCCGAGGTGGGGGTCTGTCATCATTTTGCCCTCACTCATGCCGACATCGAGGGGGAGTTGCGCAAAGTTGCCGAAATACTCAACATGGATGTGAAATGTTTGACATGACCTCGCGCCTGATGCGTGCCGTTTGCTGCTTTAGGCCCGCGGCCTGGGCACGGATATGCGCCCCACGAGGAAACCCAGCACCACGGCGCCGATCACGGCGATGATGATGTTCTGTTTGCCAACCGTGAGGATTTTGTCGAGCGCTTCGGCGGCCCCGGCGGGAAGGGCAATAGTCGCGGCATCGGCCTCAGGCGTTGTGAGGTCGTCGGTGGCCGTTGCGGAAGCTTCTGAATCGGCCGAGTCTTTGTCGGGGTCGGGGGGCTGGATTTCGCCCACGACCGTCGCAGTCTCCTCTGTTTCGGCTGGGGCGCGGAGTTCGTAGACCGCCACTGCGCTATGATCGGCGTTCATCGTGATTTCGGCCTTTGCCATGCCTTGTATCTTGTCTGCTCCGTCGATTTTCCAACCAACGAAGTTGTACTGCTCGCCCGCGGTAGAGGGGTAGGCGTCGGCGAGCAGGGCCACCTTTTGCTGCTTGTCGCAGGTGGCCGTGTAGTTGGTAGCGCCCGGCTTGTCGCCGAAGATGCTCACGCCTGTTATGGGTGTAGACGTCACGGTCAGCCGGGGCGAGAGCGCTGCTTTCTCCTGCGGCTTTGCCAGTACCGGCTTGGGGCGCGGAGGTCCTTTGGGCTCCACCTTCACAGGTTGAACGGTTGGGGGCTGAACGATTCGGGGTTGAACGATTCGGGGTGGGGCCTTAGGAAAGCCGCCGCCCCAATTCACCACAGGGGTATTATTCTGCATCTTGACGGCAAACTGCCGGCCGTCCGACAGGCGCACCGGCCAGGGGTTCACGTTGCCCGTTGCTGTGACGGCCGCGGTGCCCCAGCATTGGTCATTGTTGAAAGTCGAGTAGCGGTTGATCTTGACTCCCGGCTTGAAGATGTCTTTGATCGAGAGCCTCCCGCTTCCGCCGATGGTGAAGTTGGGCTCGATCGTCATGGTGAATCTGGCGCCAGCCCCCAGGGGTGCGCCGCCCCTGGTGAGGAGCTTCCAGGGGAAGGAAATCTCCTGGCTGTAGCCTTTTCCGTTGGCATCTCTCTGGAATGCCTGCCGGGCGCCTTGCTGCCGGGCGTCCCTGATGTTGCCCTCATTGAACTGCTTGCCGTAGGCGATGTCGATCCTGTGCTTCTTGTCTTTGTCGCACGACCACGCGGTCACGTGCAAGAAGCGCTGCTGCGGCATGATGAAACGCACCTGCAGGCAGTCGCCCCTGAAACCCGTCTCGGAAGCGGCGCTGTTGGGGTTGTTCATTGGGGTGTGGTCTACCCACCGTGCCAGCAGGTAAAGATTCTTGGCGTCGTACATCACGTGGAACCAGCATGCGAGCTGGGCACGCTGTCCTTCAATGTGACCGCAGGCGAAGATCCCCCCGCTCAGGTCCCAGTCGTCGACCTTACCGTCGATCGTCACCTTGCCGGGAGCCGGCAGCACCCGCATACCAAGGTGTTCGGTCTCGGTAGACCAGGCCGGATGGGCGAGTATCCCCATTGCCAGAACAAGGCCTGCCGACGCTACGAATCCTGCTATTACGAGCTTTGCGTTCATCCTCTTCTCGTCACCGGTGGTATTTTGGCCCGGTTTGTAAAAACAACATCCTGTACACCGAGTATACTGCATGCACGCGGGATTTCAAGCCTTTTGAAGTAAATTATTGTAACGCCTTCGCTGCGCCTTGCCACGGCGTGCAGGCCGGGCTTTGCTCGTTGAAAACATCAACGACGGAAGGTATACTTCAGATAGGGGAGAAGCTGACCTGATCCTGCAAATGCCGGGACTACACCCTGTATGCGAGTTGCCCATCCGCAATTCCTGCTCCTGCTCATACCGATCGCGGCGCTGCTGTATCTGCTCGCGCGGCGTGAGTCGGCATACAGGCCGTGGCTGCACTTTCCCTTGCGTCTGTTGGTCGCCTCGGCCGCGGTGCTGGCTGCGTCGGGCGTAGAAACGCGACGGCCCGATTACTCGTTCGAGCGGTTTGTCCTGCTCGACGTATCGGACAGCGCCGGGCTCGATGCGGAAGCGGCGCTGAGGGAAATCGGAGAAATCGCCAACGGCATGGATCGCCGCGATCGCCTGGCGGTCATTGCGTTCGGGCGCGATCCGTCGCTGGAGTTCGGCCCCGCGTCGCCCGGGACGTTCGCCCTCAAGGAACTTGGCTCGTCGGTCGTGAAATCCTCCACCGACATCGCGGCGGCGCTGGCGCTCGCACGGTCGATGCACACCGCCAACGCCGCAGGGCAGATCGTGCTGGTCAGTGACGGCAACGAGACGGCCGGCAATGCCCGCAGCGAAGCGCTGCGTCTTGCGGCCGACAGGCTCCCGGTGTATTGCCTTGCCATCGAGCGCGGCGCGGGCGACTTCCGCGTGCGGGTTGTCGATTACCCTCAGGACGTGAGACCGGGGCAGACCTTCCGCGTGACGGTCGAGGTTGCCGGTGTTGGCCGCACGCACGTCGCGCTCCGGACGGACGAAGGAGTGAGCGGCGAAGACGACCTGGTCGTGAACGGGCGCACGCTCTGGCGAGCAGAGATGGCTCTGCACTCCCCGGGGCTGCACCTCATTGAAGCCGGCATCGTGTCTGCCGATGATCCTGTTCCCCAGAACGACAAGTGCATGGCGGCGGTCCGGGTCGAGGGGCCCGCGTCGCTATTGTGGATCTCCGCCGAAAACAGTAGCCTTGCAGAAGCGGCGAAGAAGACGTTCGCGGTAACCGAGATCAAGCCGACGCAAGTGCCGGCCTCCGCGGCCGACCTGCAACCTTACGACGCGGTGATCATCGAAGACTGCCGCGCGTCGGAGCTATCTACAGCCTCGATGGCCAGCCTGCGGACGTACGTTGGGCGGATGGGCGGCGGGCTGATAATGCTGGGCGGCGGCAGGGCGTTCGGGCCGGGCGGCTACATCGGCTCGCCGGTCGAGGAGGCGCTGCCGGTGGAGTGCGACCCCGAAGAACAGGCATCGAAGCCGGTGTGGCTTGTGGCGGTGGTCGATCGCTCGGGCAGCATGGCCGAGAAGGCCGGTGGCCGGACCAAGCTGAGCTTCGCACAGGAAGGGGTGCTGCACGTCATCGAGCAGCTCAAGGAAGAGGACCGCATCGCGGTGATCGCCTTTCACGGGGCCTCTGAAGTAGTCGTTCCGCTGGGGAGTGCGCGAAACAAACAGCGGCTCCGGGAAAAGATTCTCGGGCTGGACGCACACGGAAGCACCGATCTCAACGCACCACTGGAAGACGCCCTCAAACAACTGGCCGGCGCAAACGACGACGCGCTGAAGCACGTAATTGTCCTGTCGGACGGCCTCTCGAAAAGCCCGGTGAACGTAGACGAATGGGCGCGGCGGTTTTCGGTCGCGGGCGTGAGCGTCTCGGTCGTTGCCACCGGAGATCAGGCTGATCGGAAGCTTCTGAAGGGTCTGGCCGACGGCACAGGCGGCAGGTTCTACTCGGTCGATAACATTGAGAACGTTCTCGACATCCTGGAACAGGAGGCCCGGCCCTCGATCCGCAAGCTCATACGGAGGTCCGACGACGGCTTTGCCGTGCGGCTGCTGGAGTCGTCGCTCACAGAAGGGCTCAGCGGCCCACCGAGCATACCTGAGTACGTGTTTGTGAATCCCAAGGGGGCCGCCGAAACGGCAATCGAGGTGGATGACGGCAAAACGCTTCTGGCGATCTGGCGTTTCGGCGTGGGTCGCAGCGCGGCGTTCGCGGCGCCCGCGGGCATGCTCGCCGGTTGGGAAGATGCGGGTGCGCTGTGGGCGCACATCATCGGCTGGGTCGCACGAGGCCCGGGCGAAGAATCTCTGACAACAACCATAACGATCGACAGGGGCATAGCCAGGGTTGAAGTGGCCGACGGCACCGGCGGGTTGAAGGACTACCGGGCGCAAGTCGTGAGCCCGTCGGGTGAGGCCTTCACCATTCGTCTGCAACAAGCGGCGCCGGGTCTGTATGCCGGCGAATTCGCGGTCGACGTGCCGGGTGTGTATCCAGTGACGATTGTGGAGAATTCCGACGCCGGCCCCACATTGAAAGACAAGGCAGCGGCGGTGCTCAGCTATTCGCAGGAATGGTCTGAGACTCGCGCCGACAGGGGATTTCTTGCAGGAATAGGCGAGGCCACAGGCGGCGGCATGGTGAAAGACCTCGGGGAGCTTCCCGCCCCTGCCGACACCGACACCAGGGCCTTTGGCAACATGAGTTGGCTGCCCGCACTCCTTGCGTTGATTCTCTTTTTGATCGAGCTCGCCATTCCGTGACCCCCGGGGTGGGTGCGATTAAATATCTACGATCGTGGGAGGGAAACTCTTGAAAAGAGTTTCCCCCCACCCCCCCTTCAGAAACTTTTCACGGCCGAGCCGGCAGCCGGCTCGCCCTGGTGTAAGAGTCCAAGAGTTGAGGGGGGGCGACGACCTTCAGAAGCCCTTAGGCTGTTAAAGCAAGCCGTGCCGGTGGCCGGCACGGCTGTGAAAAGTCTTTGGAGAAGGGGGCGCCTTTCGGAAAAGGCGTTGGGGAGAACCTTTCTTCAGAAAGGTTTCCCCCAGTGCAGTCGACGAAACCAGGGTTTGAATCAAGATCTCTAATCACATCCGCCAGGGTCCGGCGCTTCGAAGCTCGAAGAAACTCAGTAACAAGACTGGTCCGCGGATTGTTTGATCAGGTAGCGTTCTTGGCTTTTTTCAGGAGGAAATGATATGCTGCCGACAATTGCTATAATCATCGGCGCCGTTGCTATTCTGGCCCGTTTGCCCGTGGTGATATGGCCCGAGAAGGGGCGGGATTTCTGGGGTCGAATCGTGACGGTCCGCCCCTTCATCAGCCTGCTGGGTCTGGTGCTGGTGGCCGTGGGGGTCTTGATAGGCTATGCGGCGTTTCGCGAAGCACTTCCGCTTGAGTTCGTCTTGTGGATAATCGGCGGGCTCGCGTTTGTTTTTGGTGTGATTTACATTGCGGCCCCGCAAACGGCCGGGCAAATGTGGGAATCGCTGGTTGTTCCGCGGTCGCGCGGCGTGCTGCGGATCATGTTCGGCTCAGGCGTTATTATCGGGCTGTTTCTGGTGGTCCTCGGCCTTACGTGGATGGCTCAGAACCACCAAATGGAAGCGGATATGCCGCAGCGAACGGCGTCGCGGGAGGGGAATAGCCCGCAGGCGCTCGAGGCGCTCAGCAGGCAAGTTTCGAAGTTGGAGACGACAGTAGCGAGGAACTCTGAGGCCGCCGAGCAAGTTGCTCTGATCAACAAGCAACTGCCGGATATGAGAAAGGCCATAGAGGAGAGTTCCGAGGAGATCGCGAAGATCCGACAGTCGCTTGTGCGGCTGGAGGATGACTTCAACAAGCTTCGCGCGGAGATCAAGAGCGTGCCCGAACCGAAGGTCAACGAACCTTGATCATCCCGCGGTAGAGCCCATTGCGTCGATAGAGCAGCACCTGCACACGCCTGCCGGCGCGCAGATGCTCGAGCAGGGAGGCGAGTCGGTCGAGGTCGGCGACGGGCCGACCGCCTATCCTCAGTATGAGGTCGCCCTTTTCGAATCCGGCGCCGTAAGCCGGGCCGTTTCGGAGGACCCCGGTGACGATCAGGCCGATATCGGAGTCGACGTCGAGCAATCGCGCAACGTCGGATGGGATCTCTTGAAGCTCCAGGCCGAGCTTCACTCGGGCGAGTTCGAGGCCGGATTTCTCCGGCAGTTTTTCTATCTTCAGCGTGGCCCTCGATCGCCGGCCATCCCGCGAATACTTGATTCTCACCTTGTCGCCCGCGCTCTTCCTCAGCACGATCTTCGTGAACTCGAACGGATGCCCTACGGGCTCGTCGTCTACCGCAAGGATTACGTCCTTCTTGCGCAGCCGCGCGGATGACGCGGGCGAATCGGCCTTGACATCCGATATCAGCACACCTTCGAGAGGAATGCTCATATGCTCGGCTATGTCGGGCGTGATCTCCTGCAGCCGCACGCCGAGCCACACTCGTTTGAGCAGGCGATAGTCGAGAAGGTTGGCGAGCACGTTCTTGACCCGATCGACGGGCAGGGCGAAGCCGATGCCCTGGGCCTCGGCCACGATGGCCGTGTTGATGCCGATCAGCTCGCCGTTGATGTTCACCAGCGGGCCGCCGCTGCTGCCCGGGTTGATGGCCGCGTCGATCTGAATCAGGTGCTCGAGCAGGAGCTTGCCTTCCGCCCTCACCGCGCGGTCGGTGGCACTGAGCACACCAACCGAGACGGAGTTTTCGAGGCCGAAGGGATTGCCCATCGCGATGACGGTCTCGCCGATCATCAGGTCCGACGAAGTGCCCATGCGAATGCACGGCAGAGGCCCGGGGGCGTCGATCCTGAGGGCCGCGAGGTCGCTGTCGGGATCCGAGCTGATCAGCCTTGCCTCGTATCGCCGTGCATCCGAGAGGATGACCGTGATCTTGGTAGCCCGGTTTATGACGTGCTCGTTGGTGACGACGATTCCGGAAGGGTCGACTATCACGCCCGAGCCGAGGCTTCGCTTGAGACGCCCCCGCGTGTGGAACCGTTCTCTGAAGTCGCGAAAGAGCCGGTCAAACATCCTGTCGCGGAATCCGAAGGACGGACCGTAATGCTGTTGGATCACGCGCTCGGTGGAGATATTGACCACCGCGGGCGAGCAGCTTTCGATGGCTTCCACAACGGGCGTTCTACGCGAGGCCCCTGCTGCGGGCATCGCGCACAAAGCGGCCAGCGCCGCTGCGATCAGTATCTCGTTGCGCTTGCGCATAATTCACCGCTCATTCTTTTTCGTCAGACTTCTCTTCGGCCAGTAAGTCGGTGAAAGCCTTGTCGAGCCTGTCGACGCTGTGCTTCGGCAAAACAAACACCGGCGCCGCGTCGGCCGTGCGGGCGTAAGCGGAGCCGTCTTCGAGCCTGCTGCCGATCTGCAGCACCTTATTATCCTGGTCGCCTTTGAGTTTCAGCGTGAGGACGGTGGTCGGCTTGTCGAGCCCGTATTTCGCCGGGTCGTCCGGCGTGTACTTCTCGTAGCGGTCGACACGCGACAGGAGCAGGTTGATCAAGCTCCGTATTGTCTTGTCGTCGGCTTTACGCCCCTCGGGCATCGTTATTTCCCAATCGGAGTCCTTGTCTTTCCGCTTGCAGGCGAGCTTCTCCTCGCCGCGTTCGACGACCAGTTCCGTTGCGTCATCTTTCTCGAATCTGATGACCCTCAACGACAGCAGGTTCTTGTTGAGGTGGTCGACTACATCCTTGGGGACCGTGAAGACGATGTCCTTGCCGTCGACCTTCGCGTAGTAGTCGCCGTCGACCTCTTTGCCGATCCGCACTGTGTAGGTCTTTTCCTTGTCTTCTTCGCCGCCTTTCACCGTGACGGTCGCCGTGATCCGGGGCTTGTCGAGGCCGTAGGGGGCGAGGTCGTCGGCCTGTTCGGCGACGATCTTCTTGGCGTCGAACGACGAGAGATCCCAAAGGATACTGTTCACGTTGCTTGCCTCGGCCGTGCCGGCAACCGGCTTGCTGAGCATCCACTTGTCATCCTCTTGCTTTGCGGCGGCAAAGAAGATGCCGTCTTCCCGCACGACGTGGAGCTTGCTCGATCTCGAGTGGGAGAAGTCGAGCATTCGCTTGGTGCGGAAGGCAAGATAATCGCGGGCGACCTCGTCAGCGATCTTGCCCTTCACCTTCAGGACGGCCGGCTTCGCGGGCAGCTTCACGTAGCAGGCTTCGTCTTCCTTCTTACCGACGAGGAGTTGAAGCTCTGTTTCCACATCGTCCTTTTTCTGTTTGAGCATGATGGTCACGGGCTTGTCGAGGGCGTATTGTGCGAGATCGCCGGGGGCGTCGATCCACTCATCGATTTTCGTCTCTTCGAGCAGCTTCGCGATGTCCTTCACAGCCGAGCTGTCGGCGGCCACTTCTTCAGGCTCGAGCATTTTCCAATACCAGCCGTCCTTCTTGACTGCGATTGTGGATTCTTCGCTCTTGATCTCAAGGAAGATGACGTCGGCGGCCTTCACGGCCAGGAGTGTGCGATCGCGGAGGTCATTCGCTCCGGCTGAGAGCTTCTCGACGATCTCGTCTTTGAGGGTGAATACCGAGTCGCTACCTTCTACGCGTGCGTATACCTTTCCCGTCTTCTCGTCTTCGTCCTCGGCGGGCGGGACAGCGTTGCCTATCAGGAGGGTCTTTGTTCCTTCCTCTTTGTCGCTCCAGAATCTGACGCTGATGGCGGGCTCGTCGAGGCCGTATTGCGCGAAGTCTTTCACATCGTCTGCGGTGAAGTCCTGCTTCTCAGCGTCGCTTACGCCGCTGATAATGCCGACGACCTTGCTCGACTCGGCAGTGTCTTCAACGGGCTCTTGCAGGCGCCATTCATCGTCGTCTTTCGCGAGTATCACTGCCCCTGATTCGTTGGTCAGCTCGATCTTCTTCACGCGGTAGCTGAGCACCTCAAAGGGATGGCGATAGCGGAAGTCGGGGACCTTGTGGGTGATGTCTTTGAGGATGTCGTCGCCGACGCAATAGATCGTATCTTGGCCTTTCAACTTCACGTAGAGGTTCTTGCCGCCGGGGCTTTGCTTGCCGATCTCTTCGACCGCCTTGCCGATGAGGAGCGTCCACGTGTTCTTCTTGTCGGCGACGGTCACCTGCGCCTGCGGCTCGTCGAGGCCGTATTTGGCCGGATCGACGGGGCCATTCTTCGGCTTCACGGAGCCTTTGTGTCGCATGAACTCGCAGGCCGACAGCACGCCCTCGACCTTTGCCTGGTCTGCGTGGTCGGCGAGCGGCTCAACGATGCGCCACGTGTCGTCGACCTTTTCGCAGGCTATGTGCAGGTCTCCCTTGGTAAACTCCATTCGCCGGGCTTCCTGCGTGCTGAAATCGGGAAAGACCTTGTCCTTAACCAGCTCGGCCTCTTTGGTGGGCCTCAAATGCTTTGGGAGAATGACCGCGAGCGGGATAGCAATAATAACCAGTATGAACAGAACGAGTGTTGTCTTATAGTTCATTTTCCGGGTCTTGCCTCCACAGGTACTTCACTTCCGCGCCGTCAGCGGGAGCGCCTCCAGTAAACGATGCCGCCGATCACCAGTGCCAGGTAAGGCAGCCCGAAGAGGGTGCCGTAAAAGATAGCGGCTATTTCCTGAGGGCTGATGCGAATGGGAGGAGCGATCAGCGGTTTGGCCGCGATGCCCAGCCGGGTGGTTTTGTGCGCAAGCCAGTTGATACAGTTGAGTGTGAAGTCGATATTGGTGCTTTGCCTTCCCACGCTTGCATCGGTAACGAACTCGCTATCACCCACGACCACAATGCGCGAGCCATTGAAACTGGGGTCCGGCTGCGGCGGGGGGGCGTAGGGGCTGGGCGGGGGCATGTTCGGATCTCGCTGCTGCGAGCACGCTGCGACAGAAAGCGGCCGGGAGGTCGGATCCACGCCAGGATCGTACTTGACTTTGCCGGTGGAGATATCAGTTTCACCCCAGCCGTTTTCAGTGGTCTGGGCCAGGGATGCGACTTCGTATGGTGCGGGCACAGGCCGCCCGTCCGGCCCTGCCTGGGGGGCGGCGGGTTCGACCATGCAAGCGATGTCGAACAGGGCAGACAGCGTGGTCATCTTCTCAGTTATCTCGTGCCGGGGGTGATGTGCGAAGACCATGAGCGGGCTGAGGAACCTGCCCATGAGAGGATCGCCGTGGATGGCCGTGACGTCCTGTCGCACGGTGATGCCCCATTCGGCGAGCAATGGATCGAGGCCGGAAGGCTGCACTTGCTGGACAACCGGATCTAGTGCCACGAGTAGTTTGCCTGGCTTTTTCGCGTTGCCGAGGTAACGCGAGATCGCGTGGATCTCTTGATCAGAGAACGGCTTCTTGGGGCCGATTATGGCCAGGATGTCGCAATCTTCCGGGATCTTCTGAGCAGCGAGATTGATCGTCTTCATTTCGTAGTTGTCGTTCTCGATGTACTTTTTCAGCCTCATCGACATGCCGGGCTCGCCGCCACGCATTGGCTGAATCGCTCTTTCGCCCTTACCCGTAGTGAAATAGATGACATCCTTCTTGTGCGTTGTTACTTTTATCAGCGCGGAAGTGAATTCGCTCTCGCCCTTGTACTTGGGCGAGGTCTGCGATCCGAGGCGCATTGCCGCGTAGTCGACTTCAAAGAGCTCGGTTGTCTTGATCTGCTTGGACGCGTGAGACGTCCGGAAAACTACGCTCTCAACTTGATCGCCGCGAAAGTCATTGAAGAATGCGAGCGCCTTCTCGTTTTCTGTCACCGGATCGATATACTCGACCGTCATTTGGCCATCGGCCAGGCGAACATAATCTTCGATCATGCTCTTGGATAATTCGTAAACAGGGCCAACGGGCGTGACAACGAACGTGACCTCAACAGGTTCGGCAAGGCTCTTGGCGACCTCAACAGTCTTTGAGGCGAGAGTAAACTTCTTGGATTCGGTGAGGTCGCGTTTGTGGTAATACTTAGACGCAATGAGATTTGCAACCACGGCGAGCGCAAGCGCGAGGAAGCACATCACGAATACGTTGGCGCCCACCATCCCGCGGCGGGCGGCGCCGCTGCGGAGCATCGCGGGAATATTGACAGCTATCGCGCCGAGCACAAGGGCTCCGCCGATTATCGTCGGCAGCGCATATGGCAGTCTGGCCGTTTCTTCAGCCGCCTTGTGCCAATTCATGAAGCCGATTGCAAGCGCCACAACACCCGCAGGAATCAACAGAGCCACCGACAGACGCCACTTGATAAAGGCACTCCCGGCCAAGAGGATGAAGCCGACGGGAATGAACGTGATACTGAAGTTATTGTTCCATGTTGTCGCGATGGGAAACGCCATAGTGCCCACCATCAGGCAAGTGAGGCCCATGACCGCCATGATGACTCCCATGGTCTCCACAAAAGCGGACTTATTATTGTCCAAACTTCATTCCTCCAACGAACGAATATAGCATTAGCAATTTCATCTAAAGACTGATACAGTATTAACGCCACCTGTGGCTTTCAACAGCGCGGACCGAGAAGAACAGAAACAGCACGCTGAGTGTGATGAAATAAAGCGCGTGTTGACTGCTGATGACGCCGGTGGTAAAATCGAGGTAGTGCGTGACCGCTCCGGCGTACTTGATGACGTTGCCGACGCCTCCGCCGATCTGCTGGCCCATGTAACCCAGAAAGAATAAGAGGAACATCGCCACGAAACTGACGAAAGCAGATATCACCTGGTTCTTTGTGAAGGCCGAGATCAACAGCCCAATCGAGATCAGCAGCGCTCCCATCAAAACGAGACCCACATAGCTCGACACGACAACACCATAATCAGGGGTGCCTTGCCGGGCGAGGATGTAAACAAACACAACCGTAGGCGCCTGAAGGATCAAATAGAATAAGAAGGCACCAGCATATTTGCCGACCGCGAGCTCGACGTCGGTGATGGGGGCGGTAAGCACTGTTTCGAGCGTCCCCGACCGGGCTTCTTCGGACAGCAGACGCATCGTGATGATCGGGCACATGAACAGGGACAACCACGTCATCATCACGAACGTCTGCCCCATCTGGGCTTGGCCAGTTCCCTGTATCTCGGCGTTGAAGAAAAATGCGACCATCACCAGATACGCCGCCATCAGGATGTAGGCGATCGGCGATACGAAGTAGCTCATCAACTCGCGCCAGGCGATGGCCGGGGTCTTCGTGAACATCACGCCGACTATGCATCCTGCCCCCAACAGGCCGAGGCCCAGGATGTCTGTGTTCAGCGAATCCGAAACCGCAAGCAGAAGCACCATCCCCAAAATGGCGGTAGCGGCACCGATGACGTAACAGATGGTTCTCTTGTTCAATTCGTGCCCTCCTTCGATGCGACCACGGCCTCATCTTGCGCAGTGGTGCGGACAAATATTTCCTCCAGCGTCTGGCCCTGCGCCCGCAGCTCGTCCATCGTCATCTCCCGCGCTATCTTTCCTTCGTGGATGATGATGAACCGCTCGCAGACTGATTCGACCTCGGGGAGGATGTGCGTGGAGATCAGCACGGTGTAGGCGCTGCCGAGCTCCTTGATCAGGTCTCGGACGTGCCTGATCTGGTTGGGGTCGAGGCCCACGGTGGGCTCGTCGAGGATGAGGATTCTCGGATTGTGCAGGAGGCAATCGGCCAGGCCCACTCTCTGGCGCTGGCCCTTGGAGAGCGTGCCGATCACCTGGCTCGCGAAATCGATCGCCCCGCAACGTTCCAAAACTTCCCCGATCCGACTCTTGCGCTCTCTGCGCGGCACGTCCTTGAGCCTGGCGCGAAACTTGAGGTACTCGGTCACCCGCATCTCGGGATACAGCGGATTGTTTTCGGTCAGGTAGCCGATGTTCTGCCGCACTTGCAGGCTCTGGCCAAAGACATCGTAGCCGGCAACGGTGACCTTGCCCGACGTGGCCGGTATGAAACAAGTGAGGATGCGCATCGTGGTGGTCTTGCCTGCGCCGTTTGGGCCGAGCAACCCGACGATCTCGCCTTCCCCTACATGGAAGGTGATATCGTCTACGGCGCGGAAGTCACCGTACGCTTTTGTCAGGTGCTGCACGTCAATCATAGGGTCTCATCCGCTCCTTCTCAACTAGTCGAAGCCGTTTCATAACAAAGAGTATATTGTACAACGGATCCGGGCCGATTTTCAAGCATATACCGGGCAAGAAGTGCCCCCGTGCCCCCGTGCCCCGGGTGTGATTAGAGATCTTGGTTCAAGCCCTGGTCTCGTCGCTTGTACTGGGGGGAAACCTTTCTGAAAACTGGGCTATGCACTTCGCTCAAGTTTGCCCCTACATCTTGGTCTGGTAAGCACGCGAAATCCCGTAAGTTGTGTCGCACTTGAGTAAAGTAGATAGGCCGGTCTGAAGAAACGTACCTGTTTGGCGTGAAGCGGCATCCATGCAGCCTGTGCGGCCCGCCTGTGCAACACGCAAACAGCCCCTGTGACGACGTGTACGGACAACTCCTGAGCCGTCAAAACATAAGAAAGACCAAGATATTTAATTGCACCCGCGCCCAAAGGGGCGTGGGGAACTCCTTGCCCTGAGTTGCTTCCGGGGGTGTCGAGCGATCCTTCGAGGACAAGGACGCAAAGGGAGGCGGGGGACCGGCAACGGAATTGCATGTCTACAGGGGCACTACGCCCCGTTTTCCTTAAAGAATCGCCGGGAAATTGTCGATGTATATATTTACGCTGCTGTGTTTTTCAGTTGTGGTGCGCGCTGAGTTTTCGATGGTGCGCTGCACCGGACGAATGACAGCCGAAGATTCATCACCAACGGTCGGGAGACGTTACCCTTGCGTTTACACAAACTCGAACTCTATGGATTCAAATCCTTTGCCGATAAAACGGAATTTGTTTTCGATGACGGCATGACTGTCTTCTGCGGTCCCAACGGCTGCGGCAAGTCGAACATCGTCGACGCCGTAAAGTGGGTACTGGGCGAGCAGAGCGCCAAGTCGCTGCGCGGCTCCGAAATGGCCGACGTCATTTTCAACGGCACGGCCACCCGCAAGTCGCTCGGATTCGCGGAAGTCTCGCTCACGATTCTCAACGACAAAGGTCTGCTGCCTGTCGATTACGAAGAGGTGCGGATCACGCGCCGCCTCTTTCGCTCGGGCGACAGCGAGTATCTGATCAACATGCAGCCTTGCAGGCTCCGCGATATCCGCGAGCTGTTTATGGACACCGGCGTGGGGATGGACGCCTACTCGGTGATGGAGCAAGGCAAGATCGACGCGCTGCTGCAGTCGAACCCCGCCGAGCGCAGGACCGTGTTTGAAGAGGCCGCCGGCATAAGCAAATACAAGGCCAAGAAAAGGGCGGCCATGCTCAAGCTCGAACGCGTAGAGCAGAATCTGCTGCGACTGGGCGATATCATCGAGGAGGTCGAAAAGCAGCTTCGGTCGATCAAGCGCCAGGCCTCCACCGCGCGGCGCTACAAGGCAACGGCCGACGTCCTCAACGAACGAAAGCTCCAACTGGCCCTCCACCGGTATCACGAGTTGAGCAGGAGCATATCGGTCGTGGAAGACGAAGTATGGCAGGCGCGCGACAAGCTGCAGTCGATGCGATCGTCGTCTGAAATGAAGGAGGCCGAGCGCAGCGAGATCGAGACCGAAGCGATCGACATGGACAGGCAAATCGCGCGGGTCGACTCGGCCGACGCCCAGATACAGGCGCAGATCGCCGCGGCCGAAGAGGCCGTTAACCTCAACCGCGAGAGGATGCAGGAACTGCAGCTCGCCGAGTCGAAATACACCAGCGAGATCAATACGCTCACGAATCGCCTCAACGATACGAAGAAGGAACTGGATCGCTCGCAGGCAGAAACCGCCGCCATCAAGGAAGAGCTGGTGACCGAGGCGGCGGAACTTGAAGAACAGCTCGATGCAATCGCGGCGATCACGCAAGAATGCTCGGCTATTGCACGCGACGTCGAGAAACAGCGCGTGACTGTGATGGACCTGATGCGTTTGGCCGCATCGCAGCAGAATCGGTTGTCCGGCCTCGAAGCCGAGAGAAAATCTCTCGAAGAGCGAAGGGGGCGCGTAAGGCAGCGCATCACCGACCGCCGCGGCGAACTCGCAGAGGTCGAAGAGCGCATAGCCGGCGACCTGGTCGAGATCGGCACGCTCTCCACGAAGCTCGACGAGGGCCAGGCTGCCATCGCCGAAAAGCAGGCCCGGCGCAACGACGTCAAAACCCACGTCGAGCGCCTCGGCGAGCAGATCGCCGAAAAACGCAACGTTCTCGCCGCGCGGGAATCGCGCCGCCAAGTGCTGCACGACCTCGAAGAAAAGCACGAGGGCCTCAACCAGGGGGTGGTCACCATACTCGAGGAAATGGCTGCGAACAGCGGCAAGGCCCCCGGCATCAAAGGGCTGGTCGCCGACCTCATGGAGACCGACCTCGAATACGCCCCCGCGCTCGAGGCCGCGCTCGGCGAGGCCGCACAGCACCTGGTGACCGAGTCGGTGGGGCACTCCGTGCAGGCCGTCGAATTCCTCAAGGAAAACCAGAAAGGCCGGGCCACCTTTCTGTCGCTCGACCGCATCGAGAACAACGGACACGATCCGCTCCCGGAGACCAACGGCTGGTTCGTGGGACGGGCGTACGAGATGGTCCGCTGCTCCGACAGCCACGGGCCGCTTTTCGCGAGCCTCCTGCGAAACACGCTGATCGTCAGCGACCTCGCCGGCGCGGTTGAGATGTCGTCCAACGGCTTCCGCAACTTCCGGCTCGTGACGCTCGACGGCGACGTGATCGACTCGGGCGGGGCGGTCACCGGCGGCTCCAACAACGGCCGTATGGGCGTGATCTCGCGGAAGAGCGAACTGCGTGCAATCACGGCCGAGCTGGAAGCCCTCGAGGGCGAGGTAGCCGCTTTGCAGGAAGAATACCGGCAGCGATTGCACGAGCGCGATGAGCTCGAGATCGCGATCGACGACCTGCGAAATGAGATTCACGCCACCACGGTGGCCCTCGCAGAAAAGCGCAAAGAACACAGCCGCCTCACGGACGCCAAAGAACGATTCATTGAAGAGATCGCCGCCGCGCAAACAGAGCTCGAGGAGCTTGGCCGCAGTCTGGAACGCGCCGGCGGGGAGGCACAGGCTGTGCAAGCCCAACTCGAAGAGCTTCGGTCCGAGGAGCGGGCCGCCCGAGCCGAAATCGACGCGATGGAAACGCGCCGCAAAGAAAAGGACCAACAGCGGGCGGAGCTCGAAAGCCGGGCCACGGAGCGAAAAGTGCACATCGCGCAACAGCGCGAGCGCAATGAAAGCCTGAAGTTTGCGATCGAGCGCTACCGCCGTTCGATCGAAGACAGCGAGGCAGCCATCGAACGCGACAGGCACGAGATAGAGCTGTGCGGTCAACGGCGGAAAGACTCGGCCGCCGTGATCGAGCAGAAACAGGCCGAGATTGATCGCCTGATCGGCGAGCGCGAGAATCTGAAGCACAACAGCATGGACCTCCGCAATCAGCGCGCAGCGCTGGGTGAGAGATTGCGGGAGGTCCAGGAGGCGCTCAAGTCGTTTCGGGCGGAAATCGAGGCCGGCGAGGGTGTGATCCACAACCTCGAGCTCAAGCTAAGCGAAACTCGCCTGCGAATGGACAACCTGGAGGAGACGACCCGCGAGCGTCACCACGTTTCGCTTGCCGCGAAGCTCCAGGATTACATCGCTGCGATGGAGGCCGAAGAAGATCCGTTCGACGGTGACGCCGCCCGGGCCGAGATCGAAGAACTGGAGACAAAGATCCAGCAAATGGGCAACGTCAACCTCAACGCGATCGACGAACAGGAACAGCTCGAGACGCGGCATTCATTTATGGTCTCGCAGCGCGACGACCTGACGTCCGCGAAGAATTCGCTTCAGGACGTCATCCGCAAGATCAATCGGACCAGCCGCGAGATGTTCCAACAGACATTCGACGCCGTCCGCGAAAACTTTTCGGTCACTTTCCGCAAGCTCTTCGGCGGCGGCAAAGCCGATATCCTCCTGGAAGAGGAGAAAGACGTTCTGGACGCGGGCATCGAGATTATCGCCAAGCCGCCGGGCAAGGAGCTTCGCTCAATCAGCCTGCTCTCCGGCGGCGAGAAATCGCTCACGGCCGTGGCGCTCCTCTTTGCGATCTTCCGGTCAAAACCCAGCCCGTTTTGCATCCTAGACGAGGTCGATGCCGCCCTCGACGAATCCAACACTGACCGCTTTATCGGCATCATCCGCGAGTTTACCGAGTCACAGTTCCTCATCATAAGCCACAGTCGCCGAACCCTTGCTTCTGCCGATACTATGTACGGCGTGACAATGCAGGAGACGGGCGTCTCCAAGAAAATCGCCGTAAAATTTGAGGAAATGCCGGACGAGCCTCAAGAGCAAGTGGCGTAAAGAACCACGGATGGTGAAGCATGAATCGGACCTGTGCTGAAATTATGTACGTGTCGATGTGCGTCGTGCTCGCCACGTGCTCAGTGGCCTGTGGCGGATTGCTCGATGAGCACTTCGGCGTTACCCTGGCGCTTGGCGAGGGCCAGTACGACCCTTACCAGCAGACTACCACCTACCGCTTCGACCCCGGTAGCTTTGCTCCTACGAAACACACCGACACCGTCGACTACGTCGTCGACGACTGGTACGGCTACTGGTCGACAAGCAGCTTCCAGGCGACGACCGTGCACGGAACTTACCCCGGGGCGGCCGAACCCTACGATGTAGAAGCCCTCTACTTCGACGACGACCCTCTCAATCTCTACATAGCGGTCGTTACGTCATTCCCCGGCCCCCCCGGTTTCACCGAGACAAGGCTTCGCAGCAATCCGCTCGTGGTAGCCGGCGACCTCGCGCTCAATCTCGCGCTCAATCCCGAGCACCGCGGCGACGGTTTCTCCTACGACTACGGAGTGAACATCAGCCACGAGATCCGTTGTGGCTGGCGCAATGCCGCGCCGGACGGGGATGTCGTCGGCAATGAGGTATTCAGGACGGCCAACTCCGACTGGTACGTGGGTACGCGGCGGTACGCAGTACCGGCAGGGCGCGAACTGACGAACTTCGACCCGGGCCATCGCGGGTTCTCGGGCGCACAGGTCGGGCACGCAGAGGTGGCCTATTACGAATACCTGTTCGACGGAGGGCTGCTTGAATGCGGGTATCCCACTTACGTGATCGAAGTCACGATCCCGCGAGAGGCGCTGGAAGACCTCGGGGAAGGCGACCGCGTTGCCGTAAGCTGGGTTGAGGGCTGCCGGAACGACGGCAACGATTCCGCGAGCATCCTCAGGTTCGATAATCTTCCTCACGTCGATTTCGACCACGATACGGCAGGTGCACAGTCCATAGCCGAGGCGCACACGATCACGCTGATGGCCCTGGGTATGGCACTGGCATACATCCGCCTTAATCGCCGGCGACCGCACGGGCGGCGAGCGTGAAGCACCCGGCCTCGCGGCAAGCACCTCGCGCGCCGGAGGCCGCGGTCTCCTCACCATGCTGGCAATCTTTCCGGTTTTCACCTTGACCTCTCCTCCGGCGCTTCCGATACCCGGTTGCTTCACGTTTCGGCTTCGCAGCTTGAATCAGACCACGCATGCTGATAGAATGTATTGGTAGACCTGTTGGGTTTCCGACACGCCGCAGAAAGGATGCCAAATGAGAAGTGTTGTGACCGGTGGCGCGGGTTTCCTCGGGTCGCATCTGTGCGACTACCTCCTGAAAAAAGGGCACGAGGTCGTTTGCATCGATAACCTGATAACGGGGAATACCGACAACATCGCGCACCTGTTCGGCAATGACGGGTTCACGTTCGCAAAGCACGACGTCACCAATTACATCTACCTGCACGGTCCTGTGGATTTCGTGCTGCATTTTGCTTCGCCGGCCAGCCCGATGGATTACCTCCGGCTGCCGATCCAGACGCTCAAGGTCGGTTCGCTGGGCACGCACAAGGCGCTGGGTCTGGCAAAGCACAAGGGAGCACGTTTCCTGCTGGCGTCGACGTCGGAGATCTACGGTGACCCGCTGGTGCATCCGCAAACGGAAGACTACTGGGGCAACGTCAACCCCATCGGCTATCGCGGCGTATACGACGAGGCCAAGCGGTTTGCCGAGGCGATGACGATGGCCTACCACCGTTATCACAAGATAGACACGCGAATCGTGCGCATCTTTAATACTTACGGCCCGCGCATGCGGCTGGACGACGGCCGGGCGCTGCCGAATTTCATTTCGCAGGCACTCCGCGGCGATAAGATCACCGTCTACGGCGACGGCAAGCAGACGCGCAGCTTCTGCTACGTGTCGGACCTCATCAGGGGCATCTACAAGCTGCTGATGTCGGACGAAGCGATGCCTGTGAACATCGGTAACCCCGACGAGGTAACGATCTATCAGGCGGCGGCCGAAGTGCTTGAGCACAGCCGCAAGCTCGGCGCGAAAAACGCCGAGAAAAGCTCGCTGGAGCTTGTGCCCATGCCCAGCGAAAACGCCGATGATCCGAAACTGCGCAGGCCCGATATCACAAAAGCAAAGGCGATACTCGGCTGGCAGCCCGAGATCGCCAGAGAAGAAGGCTTCGCCCGGGCTGTAAAGTACTTCATCGACAAGGGCAACGGGTGAGGTCTCACCCCCCGCCCGCTGAGGACAAATGAACGACCACGTGCTGAAACGTCTGCCGGAGGGGCCGCGCAAGGCTGTGGAGCTGGTGTGCAGATCCTTCTCGAACGCGGGCGGTTTGGCGGGTTTGTTCCTGACGGGGTCGTTTGCCCGCGGCGTGGTCGCCCCCGACGACCTCGACCTGATCGTTATCTGGGATTCGCCCCTCTCCGACGTCCGGCGCCGCGAGCTGGTAAACAACTGCCGCGGCCACCGTGTGGGAGATCCCGATACCGACCACTTCCATCTGCACGGGGTGAGGCCGGAATTTCATTTCATGGCCGGCAAGGGGCAGGTGGAACGGATGATCGCCGACTTCTGCTGGCGGGGCGAGCTGCCGCCCGAAAGCGACAGCGACCGTGCCGAAGGCCTGCTGGCGTCGCTGGCGGGGGCCGTGCCGGTCTTTGACCCCGAGGGCCTCGCCCACCAGTGGCAAAAAATGCTCACCGAAGAGTACCCCGCCGAGTACCAGGTGAAGCGCGTGCACGAACAATACGCCGCGGCATGCAGGCGGCTGGCACACTTCTGCCGATGCCGCCGGCACCGAGACCTGCTGTATCTGACGCGAACACGCCTCGAGTGCGCCGAGCATCTCGTCAAGACGCTTGCGAGCCTCAATCGCAGCTTTTACTGGGGCTCGAAGTGGACACGCCGCCAGCTCGACACGCTGACAATCAAGCCACACAACGCCTGGGCGCGAATCTGCGACGTGCTCTCTGGCGACGCCGACGCCGCCCTCGCCGAGATGAAATCGCTGGCTCTCGACGTAGGCCGCCTGATCCGACGCGAGCTACCCCAGGCAGACGTTCAATTCTCGATGAGTATCGTGAGCCACATTGAATAGCGACCAGAGGCCGGTTATCGCAACACAGCAAAACACATCGCGACACCACAAGCTCTCGATTCTTATTCCCGTTTACAACGAGAAGGAAACCGTTGTTGAGGCCATCGAGCAGGCCGGGCGCGCACCCGTCGACATCGAGAGAGAAATAATTGTCGTAGACGACGGCTCCGACGACGGCACCGCCGAGGTCCTGCGGTCGTTGGAGATGGACAATGTGAGCGTTTACTTTCACGCAGAGAACGCCGGCAAGGGCGCCGCGGTGCGCACCGCACTGCACCACGCCACGGGAGATATCATACTCATCCAGGACGCCGATCTCGAATACGACCCCAACGACTACCCCGCACTGCTCAAGCCGATCCTCGACGACCGAGCCGATGCGGTATTCGGCACGCGTTTCCTCGGCGGCGAGCATCGCGTGCTGTATTACCGCCACTATCTCGGCAACAAGATCATCACGGCCGTCTCAGACATCTTAACAAACTTGAACCTCACCGACGTGGAAGCGGGCTACAAGGTTTTCAGGGCAAGCCTGCTCGAAGGAGTTGAGATCGAGTCGGACAGGTTCGGCCTCGAGCCGGAGCTTGTGGCCAGGATCGCGAAAACGCGCTGCCGCATTTACGAAGTGCCCATAAGCTACCGCGGGCGCACCTACGCCCAAGGGAAGAAGATCACATGGCGCGACGGCCTCGCCGCGATCTGGTGGATCGTGAAATTCAACCTGTTTCGGTAACGCCGCGAGCTTTGAGGTGCGACACCTCGATTCGTCCTCGTCCTCGTCGTCGCCCCGCCTCTTGGCGGACATCGTCGTCGAGTTTTTCTGTCGCCCCCTGCGGGGGCTCTGCGGTGTGGGGCAATCGTTTTCCACGGGCTTACGCCCGTGGCTACAGACTATCGCCCTCCTGTCCGCCGGAGGCTTCCGGCGGCGGGTCGGGCTCAAGGGCGACTCTCGAAAAGCGCTGACCCACCTTGCGCAGGTAAGCCAAACAAATACTCAGAAAGATTTCCCCCCCCCCCGGCACAGCCGTCGGCGGTCTACGCCGTCGGGGCTACGGCCGGGCGTTTGGCGGTGTATCTGATGAGCAGCAGCGCCGGCGCAAGGACGAGGGCGCATACGACGCCTTCGACCGGTTTGCCCTGGGAGAAGAGGATGGCGGAATCGAGAAGGATTATGCCGGTAACGGCAACGCGGACCACCGAGCCGATCGCCCCGGGGGTGAGCGATCTTGCGGCGACGGCGGCGGTCGCGAAAACCCACCCCGCCAGCAGCGTGAGCGGCACGAGTGCCAGCCACGCCGAACCGTGCGGGCCGGCCCGGTCAACGGCAAAGCCGGCCAAGGGCAAAAGGGTGAGCAAAATACCCGAGACAAGCGCATACAAACCTTTCTTGTCGAGCTTGTGTTCTTCCTGCAGGCTAAGCAGCGTGATGGCGGCCACGTAGATTGCAAGCGTGGCGGGGAGCGGCCACAGCTCTCTGATTGTCTTGTTTCCGCCGGCGGCTGCGATGCCGAGCCACATGTTGACGAGGCGGCAGGCACCCATGTTGAGACATCCGATAAGGCCTCTGTGCTTGAGCCATCCGTTGTAGGTGAAAGTAAGAAGCACGAGGCCGAGGCACAGCAGAAAAACGCGGGGCCCCAGGGAATAAGCTGCACACAACCCGAGGAAGATCAGCAGGGCGGTGAATCTGCCGGCGGTTTTTTTGCTGATCAACCCCGCGGGGAGAGGGCGATCGGGGTGAAGCGTCTTGTCGCGTTCGATATCAAAGAGATCGTTGGCGGCCATCCCCGCCGAATAAACGAGGGCCGAAATGACCATGGCCGCGCACAGCCGGAAGGCCGAAACGCTTTCGGCCCCGGCGGCGATCATGTACCCGACGTAGGGGTCGACGATTGCGGTGGGCAGGTTCCACACGCGGACGAGTCGGAGGAAGTCGCCGAGGGCCCAGCGTTGCCTGTTGTGCGATCTGATGTTCACTGCGGCTGCCTCGCGGCGGCTAATCGTAAGAAATCACGTCGGATAACAGCGACAGGCTCACAACGACCTCCCGCCTGATTTTGACAACGGCGCGACTGGGCCGGATACCGTGCCGGCGAGCTTCCAGCGCGTACGCTTCTTTCGTGCTTATCGAATCGGTGATGTCGTGAACGTCGACGTTGCGCAGCGTAACAAACCTGTCGGTATACTCAACCAGCACACCCAGGTACAGGTAGGGCGATTGCGTGTCGACCACGATTTCTTTTTCGAAGTATTTGGACAGCTCGTCGTGCTCGGCCATTGGGCCCTCCCGCGAACATCAATCGATGTGACGCCAGATCGCGTCGGTTATGGCTTTCTGTCCGTCGTCGTTGGGATAGGTGTAATAAACGCTGTCGTCGAGTTCCGACTTGTAGTACTTGAGGTAGTCGGTGCCGTTGAGACGATAGTGAATGTCGACAAAGACGGCGCGGTTGCGCTCGGCCACCTTGGCCATTGCGTCGCGGTAGAGTTGCGACAGGTTCACATTAGTTGCCAGGGGCGGAGGCGACACCAAGACCATCTTGATCGAGGCGTCCTTGGCGCGGATCAGATCGAGCATCACCTGGATGCTGCGTTTGAAATCGCGCACCGGCACGCCTCGTATTACGTCGGACAATCCCGGGCTGATGACGACCGTGCCGGGGTCGCGTTTGCTGATGGCTGTGGCGAACTTGGGCACGTCGGCGAGAATGCCGTTGATGCTCTCGGACCGCTCAACAAAATCGAAAGTCCTGGTTCCTTCGGGCCACCGGTCTTCGAGCAGAGAAACATAGTTGGTGAACTCCTCGCCGCCGGAGGGTGTGTTTTCCATCGGGCAGCCGTAGAGGAACACGTTCTTGTTTGAGCTGGTCATAACGCTCTTGAAATAGCGGGGCACGAGCCATTTTCTAAAGGTTGCCTGGTCGATCAGGTGCGTTGAGATGATGACCGGATGGCCCTTATCGTCGACGAGGCATCCGATGCGCGACCTCAGCTTCCGAACCTTTCGCCCCAGGGGCATGACGTGAAACATCGACGAAGCAAGTACGTCGCCCGATGCGCTCAGCGTTACCGTGATCTCCGAGTCGCGGCCGTAGGGGCAGGTGTCTAGAGGGATCGACAGTGCTGCCTCTTCAGAACCGGTGACATCGAGTCTGCCGCGCCTCCTGCTAAGACGACCCCCGCCGCCGGGCTTTGTGAGGACGTACTCCCAGTCGAACGACATTGCGCGGGCCATCGAAGAAAGGATGCGGAAGGATAGGTTCTCCTGCTCGCCGACGAACACGATGTTGGGCGCGCCGATTGTTTCGAGCTTGAACTCCGGGTATGCCAGCGAGTGGGCGTAGGGCCGGCAGATGCGCTCCAGCTTGCCGATGCGCTTGCCGGACCGGTAGGCCTCCAGGCGGATCTTGTGCGACTTGCCGATCTCCAGTCCCTCGGTCGTACGCTCGCTCGTAGACTTCCGCTCGCCGTTTATCTTCCAGACGTAATCCACCCGACCCTTGCTGTCGTCGAAGGAGGAAAGATTGATCAACTCCACCGGCGCCACGGTCTTGGTCGGCAGCTTCATGCCCACTGTAGACTCGTTGAAAGCGAAATAGATCGACTCGGCGCCGTCGGCGCGGGCAAACTCCTGAGGCATGGCCTTCACGTACTTCGCATAGGCCTGGCTGGGGATAACGTCGACCTTCTTCTTCCCGGGCGGTTGCCACCCGAGGCGAACGCCTTGAAAGTTGTGCATCTCGGCGAGAAGCAGCCTGAAATGATGATATCCTTTCTCAAGGATTACGGTGTGCGGGTCCGTCCATTTGGCCGACGGCCGGTGAGTGCCGTTGTTCGTAGCGATCAGCTCTCCGTTGATGAGCAGAAATCCCGGGCCGCCGGAATCGACGGCGAACTTGTATTCGCCGGGTATCTCGCAGTTGAGGTAGCCCTCTACGCACGTTACGTATCGGTTGTTGCCCGACCGCAAACCCACGGGATTGACATGACCCGCGATCTGGTTGACCAACTTCCGCCCCTGCAGGGAGGTGCCGCCGCGGAGCACGGCCTTGACCTGCTTGAGCGATCGCGGAAAAATCGTTGACGCAATCCTGAGCGTGGTGAATGTCAAAGACTTGGTGGCCGGCAGCCAGTTGTCCCTTTCGCGCGGTCTGGGGCTGTCGTTGCCGAAGTATATCCAGAAATCGCCGCCCTCGCGCGGCGCGGAAAAAAGCACGGTCAGAGTCTCGGGCTTGTTGAGAAAATACGCTCTGCACGGTACCGTCTTGCCGCGCGCGTCGACAACACGGATGTTTTGCGATGCATCCGAAGCCGGGTTCTTCACGTGGACCTCGGCCGACGCAGTGAGCTGAGCGGTATGTTCAAGAGCGCGCCAATCGCTGCTGTCAGACTGATCCGGATTGTTCACCTCAACAAAGACCTTGAGCCTGTATTTCCATGCGCGGTCCAACCAGTTGGCCGGAGCAGGGCGCGAGCCGGCGGCTTCATCGCCGGGTGCGATCGCCCCCACGCCGACGCAAGTCAGCGCAATGGCCGAAATAAGAATGAGGACCTTTCTTGTCATCGTTTACCGTCAATGCACCGGCGTTTGCAGGCAATGAGCTCGAAGACTCCCTCAGCCGGCCCCTACGCAGACCGTCGCCCTTAAGTCAATGCCAATGCTCTTTACTCTCCCCAACTCATAATTCATAACTCATACTTCATAACTCATTCCGTTCCTTCCGCCGCCAGGCGCGGGGCTTCGGCCTCAGCAGGGGCGTCGAGGCCATGCACTGTTTTCTCCCAGTAGAAGGGCCTGAAGAACAACTGCAGGAATCCCTTCCACGCGCCGATGCTGATGAGCAGCCAGTAGAAAGGCGACAGGATCGCGTATGGCAGCAGGCGCAGCGTCTTGCGGCGTACGCATGCCAAAACGTGCGTAAGAATGAAGAAGAAGTTCGACGCGAAAAGCACCAGCGTCATCGCCCAGAAAACCTGTGAAACGCGGTTCCAGAATATCGTCACTTCCGGGCGGGTGGCGTTGCGCGGCACCTCCCAGAAGAGCATGTGCCACGACAGGCGCTCACCCGGCCCGGGGCTGAGGTTCAGCATGTTTTCCAACGACGTCTGCTTGAGCTGCATCACCGTGCCGATCGACCAGTCGTTGTTGGCCAGATCGATCGTCCACAGGCCCAGATAAACAGCGCCCATCAGCCAGAAGAACGGATTCATCAGCAGCATGAGCGACAGCCCGCCGACGCTCGCCAGGAAGTGGCTGAAACCCCACGGCTTCAGCTTCCAGAGCGTCTTCAGGGGATTTCGCATGTGCACCAGGTGGGTCTGAATGTAGCCTTTCACCCACCTCGACCGCTGCCTGATCCAGTTGAGCAGCCGCGAGTTGGCCTCCTCCCACGTGGTCGAGTCGAACACCTGCGTCTTGTAGCCCATCTTGTGCAGGCGGATGCCCAGATCGCAATCTTCGGTAACATTGAACGGATCCCATCCGCTGATTTCCTTGAGCACTGAGGTCTTGAAGTGATTCGACGTGCCGCCCAGCGGGATGGGCGCTCCCAGCGCGTGAAGACCCGGCAGATACAGGTCGAACCACGTGCTGTATTCAACGGTGAACCACCGCGTGAGGGCGTTCTGGTCCGGGTTGTAATAATTGAGTTTCGCCTGCAGGCAGATAGTTCTCTTGTCCGCCGTCTCGAAGGCCACCACTGCCTTTTTGAGCTGATCGGGGTCCGGGTGATCTTCGGCGTCGTAGATCACCAGGTATTCGCCCCTTGCCCGCTTGAGGCCGTGGTTGCAGGCCTTGGGCTTGGTCTTCGGTTTCGAGTGAGGCACCACGATGAGCTGCACGCAGTCGGGCAAGGCCGCCCTCCGGAGCGCCTGTATCGTTCCGGCGTCGTCCGGCTCGAGCAATACCTTCACATCGAGCTTCTGCTGCGGGTAATCGAGCGAGTTCACCGCGTTGATGATCTTCTGGGCGACCGCTTCTTCCTTGTAGAGCGGCACGAGAATAGTATAGACGGGCAGCTCGTGATCGCTCAGCCCCCGCACGGCTGCGTCGGAGATCTTGATCTCCCGAGGCTTGATCGCCGAGAGCAGCACGATTACCAGCTTGTATGCGGCCACGATCAGGTACGCCGCGCACAGCAGGTGGAGGATGTGCAAGAAATGCAGCCAGTCCCACAGGAACAGCACCGCCATCGCCGCCAAGATGCTCATGTACCACAAGAATTGCCACCAGCGGATGACCTTGTTGGCGGAATCTTTCGGGTGCTTGTCGAGGAATTCCCGGATCGTGGTCTCTTCTTCGATGTGGACGATCCTGGGGCCGGGCTCCGTGTCGAGGCCATGGCTTGTGTCGGCCGCCGCCTTGCCTTGGGCTTCAACTGCGGCTTCTACCTTTTCAGATTCCTGATCGGCCGGGGTCGGGCCGGGTGAAGGCTGTTGATCCGTGCGCGTGAACTCGAGCGAGGTCAGGCCCAGCTTTATTATTTCGCCGCCGAGCAGAGACTTGCTTTTGATCTTCTCGCCGTCGACGACTGTCCCGTTGAGGCTGCCGAGGTCGGAGATAATGACGCCGTCGTCGGTTGCACGAATCTCGCAGTGGGCGCGCGAAATCTCCTTGTCGAAAAGCATCACATCGCACGAAACTCCGCGCCCAATGGTGTAGGACCGGGCGCGCAGAATGCTGAAGCTCTTTCCGGCCCCCGGACCCTCCTTGATCGTCAGTTGGAAACTCATGCAATCATTTCCGCAAGAACCCTCCGCATGGAACTGCAAGAGGGGTCTTTGGTTCTTACAATACCTACCCTGTGCTAATTATAGATGCAATCCGCCCGCCATTCAAGGAACAACGCACGGCACAACCCCGCCCGAGATTGTAACTTTTTGTATGTAACACAGAAACGCCTTTTCCGAAAGGCGCCGCCTTCAGAAGGTGCTCCCCTTCAGAAACTTCTTGGCTGTTACAGCCGTGCCGGCTCCTGCCGGCACGGCAGCCGAAAAGTCTTTGGAAGGGGGTCTGGGGGAAAACCTTTCTTCAGAAAGGTTTCCCCCAGCACAGGGGCCATCTAAGAAGGCGGCGCGGCGAAGCCCGCCTGAGAAGGCGGGGAGACGTTCGTCGACGAGACCACGGCTTGAACCAAGATCTCTAATCACACCCGTCGCCTGCAGACGCCGTTTTTTCATTCGTCATTCGTGATCTCTGCGATGATCCCCCCGCTGAACCTCGGGCATCGAAGCTCCACGAATCCCCCGTCCTGCTCGCCCCTCTCGGATTTGCGGCGCTCGCCGGTCCGGACGTCCAGCCACTCGACTGTGTGCTTGCCCGCGGGCATGCCGACGTTCACGGCCTCCCCGCCGTTGGCCGAGCCGGCCAGATACACCACGACGCGCTTCGCCGCGGCCTGGGCGGCAACCCTTATGCCCGGGGGCGACGACAGCACAATCGCCGGGTCGGGCTTCAGCTCGTACAAACCCCCCACCGAGGCAAATTCGATCAGCACTCGCGCCCGATCCTCAGCTTCGGTCACAAACCTGATGCTTTCCTCGAAGTTTCCGACCGGCGTGCCGGCCCACGAGACCAGCGCCCCGCCGCCCACCATCGCCAGCCACGCCTCCGATATCGCATCGATGGGATCAGCGGGGCATTCGATCAGCAGGGCAGGCAGCCTGCCCTCGGGCCCGCGGCCCGAGTGAACTCCCGCAACGTCGATGCCGGCGACAGTGCACAGCCCCTCGGCGCCTTCCGCGACCGAGACCATCACGGGCCGGGGGCAGTCTTCGAACAGAGCCAGCCGCCGCCTCAGCCAGCTTTTGGCGAACGGTACAGCCGCGCCGTTGGCGTTGAAACCGCGGCACAGCTCGAAAAGCACATTCGGGTGCCCGCCTGCCCGCGCCAGGATGCGGCGAACGTACTTCTCCTGCATCGCGCCGATCTCGGGCGAAACGGGGTCGTAGAATACGGGGAAGCGCTCCTCCGTACGGATCGGGCCGCCGTTTGCCGCGTTGAACGGCGACCACGCCCACAAACCCTCGTCGCGCACGTGGGCCTCGTCGAAAAGTGTGAGCACGAAGTAAACGCCGACCTGGTGGCCGTAACCGAGAACATCGTCAAGGAGCAACTCGGTCTCCAGCCGATCCGCCCGGTCGAACAGCCCTGTAAGATCAAGCCTCAGCAGGTTGAAGCCGTGCTTGCCGCACGCATCGAGCAGCAGCTTCCACGCCCTGAAGGACGCCGGCAAGGCAGCCGGAAGGGGCGCCTCGACGAGATGGATCGGCCGCACGCCCGCTTCGAGATGGGGCCTCGGGACTTTCGATAAGATCAATGCGCCGGACAGGTCGGAATCGTCGCACGAAAACATCCCGTGCTCCACGGTCGTCTTCCCGCCCGACGTGAATGTGAGCTTATAAAACCATTCGCCGACCTCGCCCGGCGCGATGCGCGCCCGCCATGAGCCGTCCGCCGCGCGAAAGCCCCAGACAGTCTGCGAGCCCTGCGATGGCGTCAAGAATTTCACGATCATCTCCGCTTGCGGACGCGGCTCGCCGACGGGGGTGTGGATGACTTCGTACATCCGCCACTTGGGCACGTGGTCGTCGCCGATGCCGCCGTTGGCCTTTGCGGCGATGTCCTGCCCGAGCCTCGCAATGCTCATCACGGCCTGCCGCCGAACGGACTGGCTCTGGTCGTCGACGAGCTTCTCGAGCGCGGCCCGCACGTCGGGCCGGTCGTACTTGGAAAGCGCCTCGGCCACCCTGTGGCGGACGTCTTCGTCGCCATCTGCGACGGATCCCAGGAGTAAATCGATCGCAGCGCCTCCGCCGAGCTGATCGAGCGCCCACACCGCACATCGCCGCGCGTTGACGCGCTCGTCCTTTAGCAGCTTGCCCAGCTCTTCAACAGCGGGCGGGCCGATGCGCTTGAGGGAAATGACCGACTTCCACCGCAGGTGATGATCGTTGGCCGTGGCGGTCTCGGCGAGGGCAAGCGTGGCCCGCGGGTCTTTGATCTCGCCGAGGGCCCAGGCCGCGGCGTATTGCGCTTTCAGATTGCCGGTCCGCAGCACCTGGGCGAGGGCGCGGCCCGACGGCTCACCGATGTTTTTGAGGGCGACGGCGCACTTCCACCGCACGTGAAAATCCTCGTCGCCCAGGCACGACGCCAGCGGAAGCACGGCGGTTGGGTCCTTGGTCTCGCCCAGAATGTATGCGGCGAGCTTTCGGCCCTGCAGCCATTCTCCCTGCAGGATCCCGCAGAGCATGTCGGTCGACTGGGATCCGGCCTTCATCAGCTTCTCAGCCGCCCGCCACCTCACGCGGTCGTCGTTGGAGCTAAGCTCGTGGCACAGTTGCCTGATCTTCGCCTGGGTGTATTTCGGCGGGGCCGGCTTCTCCCCGGCGAGGGCGGGGAATGCGCATGTCAACATCAACGCGATCGCGATGAAGTTGAGCAGGGCTGTGTGGTCTTGCCTTTTCATGTCAAAGGGGCGCTTGTGGAAACACTAGCGCTCAGCGTTGTTCCTCCACAGGATAGGCGCTCGACAGCAGCAATGTAGGGGCGATTCGTGAATCGCCCTCTTTTTGACGCACGGCGCCTGGGCGGCTCACGTGTGTGTTTAGCGTCGTTCGGCTAATCATGCCGAGTTGCCCAAAAGCAGGCCGGGCAGAGAACGCCTGTAAATGCGCATGGGCGCGGTAGGGGCGGGCTTCGCAGCACATCGTGGCGGCTGGCAGGCCGTCGCGATGTGACCGAATTGCCCGCCCTCTGGGCGACGGCAGGGCATGTTTCAGATTTGCCTCGATCGCCATCATCGGGTGTTTGATTTCACTTGCTGTTGTTTGGTTTCTTTGTTCGGATGCCGAGGGCGGGCAATTCGATCTCGGCTGCCAGGGGGCAGCCGAGCTGCGAAGCGCCGCCCCTACATGGCCCATGCGGATTTTTTGGGCCACGTGATGGTTGTCGGGCGTTGTGTTCATCTTTGGTTTTCCGACTGCCAGGCACGTGTGCGCCGATGCTAAACACGTACCGGCTCACGAGCCGCCCCTACATTTCAATAGCGCAGCATTAATAATCCGGCGCGGACCTCATGGCGGGCGGTGCCGCGAACTCACAACAACCCCGACTTCTTCCGCAGGGCCCACTCGGCGCAGACGATAAGCGTGAAGAGCAAAAGAAACCCGGGCCAGGTCCACAACAGAATTTCTTCCACGCGCGGGATGCGCTTTTTTGTCGGCTCGATGGCGTCGTAGAGCTTGCGAGAATCCTCGGCGTCGTAATACCGGCCGCCGGTGATCTTCGCCATCGACTCCAGCAGCGGCTGGTTGAGGAAAAGCTCCACCTGCTCGAGGTCCGGCCGGTCGGCGACGTCGATCTCCACGTGGGCTTCGCTGGGGTTCTGCGGCAGGTCGGGGACGTTGAGCCTTATGGTATAGTGGCCCTTCTCGAGGCCCAGGAATCGCCCGCGATACCGGCCTTCGCTGCCCTTGATGAATTCGAGCGGCACAATGTCGACCTGCTCGTCTTCGCGCTCGAGGACCGCCGCCACCGATGCGTCGCGAAGCGGCTTGAGGTCGGTCCCCAGCACCTTGGCCTGCAGTTCAACGGGCTCGCCCTCTTCGTAGCTCGGCTTCTGGGCGCCCATGCGGATGTAACGGTCGCGGCCCGCGCTCTTGCCGGCCGTGGCCCAGCGCATCACCTGTCCCCAGAACTTGTGAAAATACTTGTCGCCCACCTTCCATCGCCACCGCCAGGAGTCGTCTGTGCCCAGCAGCAGCGCCTTACCCATGCCGTAGTTCTGCGTGGCGAGTAGCACGCAGTCGTCATCTTCCCTGCCCGGGGCCCTCAGCAGAACCTCGGCGCCCGGCTTGGCCCGCGCCAGGAAAGCGTGCCAGTGCAGCGGCGCGAGGTTCTCCCAGATCAGGGCGTTGTCGCGCTTGTCGAATGCGATCCTCGTGATCGGACTGATCTCGCCCTCATGTGTGAGAACCGGCCGGAAGCCGCTGTATTGAATCTTCCGCTTCACCTCGTCCGACGGCACGACCCGCTCGGCGAATATCGGCAGCATTTCGCTCACGGGCGTGCCGGCGTAGCTTTCGGGGTTGAACATTGGCCCGCAGATGATCACCACTGCGCCGCCGTTCTCGGCCGCGAAGGCCTCGATGTTTTTCAGCTCGGAGGGGAAGAACCGGTCGGCGGGCACGTCGCCCAGGATCAGGACGTCGTATCGGAACAGCTCTTCGCGCGAGTCGGGAAACTGCCCGTACCGGGCGCCGCGCGGCAGCTCGGGGGCGTCGCGAGTGAGCATGATCCGGTTGAGCTCCATCGTCCTGTCGCGCAGCAGCAGGTTCTTGAGGAAGCGATACTCCCATCGCGGCTCGCCTTCTACATAGAGCACGCGGATCTTGTCGTCGATGACCTCCAGCTTGAATTCCCGGCGGTTGTTTTCTTCGATCAGCTCGCCGCCCTGGACCGGTATAACGACGGAGTATTTGTGCGGGCCGACCTCCTCGGGCACGAAGGCCAGGTCCTCGTGCGTGCGGCGCCGGCCCTCGGGGAAGGGAACGCGCCTCTCGGTGACGACCTCGTCTGCCTCCTCGATCCGCAGGGGTGCGCTCGCGCCCTCGAAGCCGTCGTACTTGATCGCGACGCCCACGTGGACCTCGTCGCCGAGGTAGATCACGCGGCTGGTATCGAGCTCGGCGATGGCGATGTCTTTCGGCGGCTCGCCGCTCCCGATGCCGATGGTGAACAGCGGCACGTTGCGTCCGGCGAGGATCTTGGCGGCCATTTCGGGGTCGCCGCCCGAGTTGTTCTGCCCGTCGCTCAGCAGCACCACGGCTGCCGTTTCGCGCCCGGATTTGGTGAGTTCGGCGGCGGAGCGCAGCGCCTCGGCGAGGTTGGTGACCTTGCCGTCGGTATCGAAGGTCAGCTTGCCCGAGGACCGGACAACTTTCCTCGGGTCGTGGTCGACCACTTCGTGGCCCGCCAGCTTGTAACACTCCAGATGGAAGCGCTTGCCGAGCCGCGGCAGGATGCCCTCGCCGTCGTGTTGGAGCAGCCGCCCCATCAGCTCCGAGCGTTTCATCTCGTCGAGCTTCTCGATTGCCTTGCGGATCGCCTTGTCGTCGGATCGCGCGAGGAGGCGGTCCGATGTCTGCTGGCCGGCGATCAGCAGCGCACCGGCCTCGGCGAGCAGGCCCGACGACTCACGATCGTAAGCTGCGCCTCGGGTGGCCTCCTGCGGCGACTCGACGAGTTCGTCGAGGACGTCATCCTCGAGCTTTTCGTGAGCTTCGATGTGATCCTTGAGCTTATTCGCGTGCTCCTTGAGCGGCCCGGCGATTTCGGCCGGGCGGTCGTCGTCCTCCGCGAGGTCCTCCAAATCTTCGTGAAAATCTTCGAGCGTCGAGAACGCCGCCTTGTGCTTGCGTTTGTAGTCCTTGACGCTACGTTTGGTCGAGAGCTTGTCGAGCGCCTTGCCGACCTCGACGGCTTTGGCGGCCTTGAGTGCATCCGCCAGTGCGCGGACGGCCAGTTTCTCGTACGAGACATCGCGGGCGCCCTTGGGGAGCATCTTGAGTGAATCGAGCAGGCGGACCTTCTCCTCGTCGGGGCGGGCCTCGTCGGTCGACTTCATGCTCAGCGAGCTGTCCAGCAGCAGGATAACGCGGCCCTTCAGGTCCTCGAACCAGTGGGTGGTGAACAGCGGCTCAAGCAGCATCAGGAGCAGCAGGATCGGCAGGAGTGCGCGGAGCACCGTGAGCGCCTTGCCCATCGGCCCCGACACGAGGCTGCGCTCGGTTCGATACAGCCTTACCGCAAGCAGCGCAAGCGCCACAGCCACCGGCACGAGCGCGTACCAGGGGATAGTCGAGGCAAAGCGAAAGGTTATTGTCTTTTCCATCGGCGGAGAATCTGTTCCTCTCAAGGGCCATTGCCGCCCTGCCCGCGGGCAGGCCAGACCTTATCTATTGTACGAAAGCGGGCGGCGCACCGCAACGGCAAAATGGGAAGGCATGCGAGAGGAATCAATTAGCAGAGAGGGGCGAATAGCCTTGGATGTTCCCTCCGCGCAGCATGGCGGACCGCCTAACAGAGGCTGGGGCACTTGATTCTTAATCGGTACTTGACAGTGTGTAGGTGGGCTGCTACAATAACAAGCTGAAATGGATGTGAGTGCGCCTGTGACCGGCGCTCCTGCCGCTCTTCCGAGATCCAATGGACGAAGCATGATAGAGCGCGATTTTGACGTGCCTTTTATCGCGGGCCTAGCCCTGCGGGAAAAGCAAATCCAGCAGAACTACCGGCCAATTATCGCGGTCCACAAGTGGTTTGCCAGACGGCCAGGCACGCTATTCCGGGGCCTCCTACTGTCAGAATTCGCCTCACCCCCTTTGGCGGAAGCGTTTTACCGAAGGAATGACCTGCACGGCATTCGTGTTGCTGATCCATTCATGGGCGGAGGTACGCCTCTATTCGAGGCAAATCGGGTTGGCTGTGAGGTGAGCGGCTACGACATCAATCCGATGTCGTACTGGATTGTGAAGCAAGAGATTGAACACCTTGACCTGAACGCTTATCGGAGATCTGCGCAGTTGCTGCGGGGAACTCTGGAAGACGAGATCGGGCATCTGTACAGAACTAAGTGCCTCGAATGTGGGTCCCATAGGGCTCACGTCAAGTACTTTCTATGGGTCAAGGTCCAAGATTGCTGCAACTGTGGCAGAGAGGTCGCCCTGTTTCCTGGCTATCTTGTTGCCGAGAACCGACGGCATCCCAACAATGTTTTTGCATGTGCCGGATGCGGCGACCTCACTGAGGCGGAAGACCGGGAGCGTCCTGGCCATTGCAACGCATGCGGAGCGTCCTTGACTCTTACCGGGCCCGCAAAGCGAAGCCGGTGCGCGTGTCCTCATTGCGGAGAGATCAACCGTTACCCCGCCCCCCACAACGGTCCGCCCAAGCACAGAATGTATGCGATCGAATATCATTGTCCTTCCTGCAAATCACGTCATACAGGCCGATTCTTCAAGAAGCCTGATCCTGAAGACATGGCCAAGTTCTGCGAAGCTGAGTCGAGATGGAGTCGAATGCGTGCGAAGTTCGTTCCTGACGAGCGGATACCTGCTGGCGATGAAACGAGCAGACTTCATCGCTGGGGTTATGGACAGTATCGGGAGATGTTCAACGCTCGTCAACTGCTGGGTTTGGAGACTGGTTGTAGGTTCATAGAGAAGGAGCATGATGTCCGTGTCCGAAACGCGCTTGCCACTAACCTGTCTGACCTCCTGAGATACCAGAACATGCTTTGCCGTTATGACGTCAGATCGCTCAAATCGCTGGACATCTTTTCGGTTCACGGGTTCCCCGTCGGCCTGATTCAATGTGAATCCAACCTCCTGGGGATCCAAAACAAGAGTTCAGGAGTAAATGTTGGCAGCGGCGGCTGGTCGAACGTGATTGAGAAGTTCTTCAAAGCAAAATGGTACTGCGATCATGTGTTCGAAGTCCGCCACGAGGGACGACGGAAAGTGAAGGTTCCGATTGAGGGCGAATGGATCGGTGACAAGAAGAATGGCTCTTGCGCATCGGAAAAACGCAAGGTGAAGCTCACTTGCGGGGATGCCGCGAAGGCAACTTTTGCCCCAAACAGTCTGGATGCGGTGCTGACAGACCCCCCTTATTTTGGGAACGTCCAGTATGCTGAACTGATGGACTTCTGTTACGTATGGTTGCGTCGTTTGGTGGGCGACGGAACCAGCGTATTCAAAGCGGCGTCTACACGAAGTGCCTGTGAGCTAACAGGTAACAATCATATGGGAAGGGGGCTTGAGCATTTCGCAGAAGGGCTGTCTGCCATCTTCCAACGTATGGGCAAGGCGTTGAAGCCAGGAGCCCCGTTGGTCTTCACCTATCACCATAACAAACTGAGAGCTTACTATCCCATTGCAGTTGCTATCCTTGATTCTGGGCTAGTGTGCTCAGCTTCCCTTCCTTGCCCCGCCGAGATGGCGGCCTCGATCCACATTAGTGGTACCGCCTCTTCGATCATCGACACTGTTTTCGTGTGCCGTTCCACCGGGAAAGTGCCCAGGAATTGGATTGCCGAAACGCCCGAGGCCGTTGCGAGCCTGGTAGACGAGGACCTTCACAAGCTACAGCTCGGCAACGTCAGGCCCACCCAAGGCGACATTCGGTGCATTATCTTTGGCCATTTGATTCGTTTGGCGATCTGGCACTTGCGCGAAAGATGGCAGAAGTCTTGTGCCACTGAAGATCGGCTGCGCTCAGTGGCGCGTTGGATCGATGTTTTGGGCGGCCCGGAAGCTGTCCAGAATCACCTTGGAGATGTCCTTGAAGGTGCTCCGCGTTACCAGCACGCCATTACTCGCGAGACGGAAGAAAGCTACAGTGGGTGCAATGCTGAAGTTTCCTTTTGAAGTGCCGTTCGAAGATATTCAGGCTAACGTAGATGTCTATATCTCTGGCGTGTTCTCGTGCTTGGAATCCGAGTTTCTGGTCTTGCCCAAGGGAGACGGATTCATTGATTACCCGGTCTTCGAACGCGGGTATGAAGCGTTGAAGCGGGCTACATCGTCCTTCTCTCAGATTACGGTGGACACAGTACTTCCGGTTGTCCTGACTGAGCCCATCTGCATTGTCGTTCTACGCACGATGTTGGGCTTTACTCCCCCCGAGTGGGCCTATGTGGCAACTCAAGAAACAGGTACTCAAGTACCGCAAGGATTCTCCCGGTCATTGGATAGAAAAGTGCGGATGAATCCTCGTTGTCGTCTCGAATCCAACGAGAAGAGAACGACACGGTTGAAGGCGCTCGTAGAAACTGCGTGCCGGATGCTCATCAGGGGAGCACCGAAAGTCGATGCTGATAAGATTCATCGCCTCGACAAGGCCGATACTACGGCCGGATTAGATAGCATGCAGACGTTGGTCAGTATAGGGGCGCCGTACGCAATGCTGCTCTACGAACGATTCTTGGGCCGGCCGTTTGCAGGCCACCGCGATTCAGTGAGCGAGATGATCGGAGACAATTTGGAGTCAGCTATAGAGGAAGTCCTTGCGAAGTCCAAAATCAGTTACCGCAAGACCAAGCGCGCCGAGCGCATCGAGGGCTTCGATCAGGCGCCTGATTTTGTTGTACCCAGCGAGTTCAATCCACAGGTTATCATTGAAGCCAAGATCACACAAGACGATGGTACCGCTCGCGACAAGGTGACGCGCATCCAGCACCTTGGCGAATTAAACACGGCGGGCCAGCAGGCTGGTAAACCCAAGTATGAGGTCATCGCCTGCATCGGGGGGCGTGGCTTTGGCGTACGACGTGAAGACATGAAGAAGATGCTGCTGGCAACTCGGGGTAAGGTATTTACGGTGAAGACCCTGGACCGTCTGGTCGAATGTTCACGTCTCAAGGAATTCCGGACCGTCTGACACGTCATGTCCTGATCCCGCCCGAAATGCCAACAAACAGCCTACCGGCCACTGAAACAGTGTCTCCGGAGCACCATCCCTCACTTCGAGCTCTGCTTGGCCGCGTCTTCCGAATCCGGGCGGGCCATCGCCGGCTTACAACGCAACCGGCTCGGGGGACGTAGCACAGTTTCTCGGGAATCCACGAGGCGTTCAGTCGGCAGAAGGTCCTGCTTGAATGAATCTCATGTTGACAATTATGGGGGAAGACGGTAGAATAGTGAGTTCAAAGTGCAATCTAACAAGGAGGTGGATCAAATGATCATAGAAGAGCTGTATCTAAAATCATTCAGGGGATTCAAAGAGTTCCATCTGAAGTGCTCTCCGCTCACGGTCTTGGTGGGGCCCAACAGCAGTGGCAAGACCACTATTCTTCAGGCTGTGCAGCTTGTTTTCGACATTCTGGCACACGCTTATGCAGGCGCCCGTGATGTTCGCTCGTTTAAATGGTCCTCTAGTCCAGGCTCGTTGATTGATCGCCTGAAGCTCGTTGAACACGAAGACCTGTGGTTCCATAAAGCGGCATCTGAAGCATGCGAGATTTCCCTGAAACTCTCAGGCGGTATAGAATTGCGGGCGGGAATTACGCGCGGGAATTATGAACTCGATCTCATCGAGGATGGCGTATCCTTAAGGGAGTTGCTGGTTGCGCCGAAACCGGGAACCATTGAGAATATTCTCCGAATACGTCCGAGCTACGTTCCCGCCGTCGGAGCCATATCGCCGACGGAAATTCTGACAGGACATGCTGACTTCGAAAGAGGTTTTGCAGGTGGTGAGGCTGCTGCATTCTGGCGCCGGCGCCTGTATTGGCTGTACAACGATCGGGGAACGAAGCGTTTCGAGAGCATAGTCGCCTTTATACGAAGGTGCCTCCCCGGCGTGGAAGTCATGGAACCTCACCTATCCCACGACAGTCAACCACAGGTACAGATTCTTTTCGAGGAAGGGGGTACGGTTTTCGACATCGGCTCAAGTGGCGGTGGTCTTCGAACCCTCTTAAACGTGAGCGCCTTCCTAAACCTCTCTCAATCAGAGTGTCTACTGTTCGACGAACCGGATGCACACTTGCACAGTTCTCTGCAAAAGGGCGTGGCAAGAATGTTCATGGATTACGTGTCTGAGGGGAAGCGGCAGGTTTTTGCGGCAACCCACGCACCTGATCTAATAAGCGAGATTCCGATAGAGGATCTTGTTTGGATTGACAAACAAGAGACTGAAGGACGGACCTGCAATGAAGTGGGGAAGGTGCTTGTCGATCTCGGGGCTATTTCAACTACTCAAGCTGTGCAGATAAACAAGAATAAGATGCTGCTGGCAGAGGGAGACCTCGATCTCGAAGTGTACGCTGCGTTCTTCGATCTCGCGGGGTTTGAGAACAACCCCTTCCGCGATGTTGCCGTTTCGAAGGCAAATCTGCCCAATGGCAAGGGAGACGCCGCTATCCTTGTTACCTTCCACGCCATGCTGAAAGAGGCGATCGATCCTGAAATGAGAATCGCCTGTATAACTGATAACGATTACGACCTGGATGATGCCCCGAGTGCTGATCCATCTGACAGGTCAAAGCCACTTTGCCTGTCCTTGCGACGGAAAGAGATTGAAAACTACCTCATTGAACCACAGGTGATCGCCAAAGCGGCCGCAGCAGCGGCCAGAGAACAAGAGCAACACAAGAAGCAGGAGGTGAACGCACCTGACCCGGAACAGGTAGATCAAGAGTTGGAGAGGATCCTAGGTGACCCCGAGATTTTTCGCTTCAGATCCCTGGCCGTTACAGAATATATAAAGAGCCTGGAGCCAGGCCAAGATCAGAGCACAAGATTGGAAAAGGCTCTCCACTGGTTTGAGGAGAATTGGGGCGACAAAGAGTGGCGGAGGAGGAATTGCCCTGGAAAGAAAGTTCTGAAGAAGCTCAAGGACTGGTGCCAGACGGAGTATTCACTCACTCTAACAGACGGAAAACTAATTGATGCTCTAGAAAGTTGCCCTGAGGACATCGTAGGAATCGCGAGTCAGGTCCACCAATACTTCTACGACGAATAGGTCACAGAAGGATTGTCCCCCTCATCCCGAGCTTCAACGGGATTCCGTCTAGCTGGAGGGTCCGCCTAAATCCTCTTCCTCAACCGCTGCTCGTGCTGATACCGCGCCAGCAGATCCTGCCGGGTGACGACGGCCACGAGCTTGCGCGAGGCGGGGCTTTCGACAACGGGCAGCGCCGAGACGTCGCGCATGCCGAACTCGCGAAATGCCTCCAACAGGTCCTGGCCGGGAGTGAGAACGAAACGCTCCTCGTAGGCGAGCTCCCGAGCGGTGGCGGCGGACGACTCCCCGCCGCGGACGACCGATATCAGCTCGCGGGCCGAGACCATCCCCTCAAGCTCGCCCTCGCTGTTGACCACCGGAAAGAAGTCGGCCCCCTCCCCGCGGGAGAGCTCCATCAGCCGGATCGCCGGTTCTTCGGGCCGCACCGCAACGTAGTCGGTCGTCATCACGTCTTCCACGTACATATCGCCCAGCAGTGTGATCTCCTCGTGGTGTGCAGCGGCCTCGCCACGCCGGGTGAGCTTGAGCAGGTAGATGGAATCGCGCAGGAATGCTTTGGAGACGAAGATCGAAACGACGGCCGCGGCCATCACGGGCAGGAGGATGGCCGGATTCCTGGTCACTTCGAGCACGAGGAGTATCGCGGTGAAGGGTGCCCGCACGGTCCCCGCGAGCACGGCCGCGGCTCCTACCACTGCGAAAGCACCGGGCTGCGAGACCTGCCAGGGCAGCACACGCTCGCACACCACGCCGAACGCCCCGCCGAGAGCGGCCCCGCAGGCGAGCGACGGAGCGAATACCCCGCCCGATCCACCCGCCGCCAGCGTGAGGCCCGTGAACAGCGGCACGAGTACGGCCACGGCGAGCATCGTCGGCAGGTCGACTTTGCCGATAAACGTGGACGCGATCGTGCCGTAATTGATGCCGGCCACTTCGGGCAGCCGCAGCGCCGCGAGCCCGAGGATCAGTCCCGCCAGTGCTGCCTGCGCCCACCAGCCGATGCGGGATTTCTTGAGCAGGTCGTCCTGAGCGTAGAGTGAGCGAATGAAGAAGACCGACATCAGCCCCGCCAGCACGCCCAGTAGGAGGAAAAGGGGCAGTTCGACCGCGCCCAACGATTGGAACGGCGGGATTTCGAACGCCACGAAGTCGCCCATGAAAATCCGTGAGAAGGAGGCCCCCACCACCGACGCTATCACGATGGGGACGATCGTTTCGACGTCGAACTCGCGAAGAATGACTTCCGACGCAAACAGCACGCCCGCGAGGGGTGCGTTGAACGCAGCGGCGATCGCGGCCGCCGAGCCGCAGGCCACCAGCAGCTTTACGAGATGCGCCGGCATCCGCGCGATACGTCCGCCGAGCGATCCCAGCGCCGAGCCGAGCTGGGCGATGGGGCCGATCTTGCCCACCGCTCCGCCCCAGCCGATACACAGGGCCGACGCCAGCGTCTTCAGCAGCACGGTTTTCAGGTCGATGCGGCTGCGCTTGTTGGCAACAGCCGAGATAACTTCGGGGATCCCGTGCCCGTGGGCCGAGGGGCCGAGTATTTTGATGATCCACGCGGCCAGCACCATGCCGGCGATGGGAACGATGGGGAGCAGGTAGCGCCTGGCGAGAAGGACTCGCGACCTCTCAGCTATGATAAAGAAGCCGCGAATCACATAGTGAAAGGCAAACACCGCCCCGCTCGCCGCAATGCCCACGGCCACGGCAATGAGCATGATCGCGAGCGTTTGAGTAAAGACCGAAGTTTCGGCCCACGGCCTGCTGCTGTGAGATGCGCTCGGATCAGAAATGGGATAAATCCTTTTTCCCGGAAGCAACGATCAACGATGTTCGCTGTGCCCGCGGGTGCGATAAGGAATCTTGGTTCAAGCCTTGGTCTCGTCGACGAACGTTTTCGTTGGTCGCGCCGCCTTCTTAGGTGGCCCCTGTGCTGGGGGAAGCCTTTCTGGGGGAAACCTTTCTGAAGAAAGGTTCTCCCCCAGACCCCTTTCCAAAGACTTTTCACAGCCGTCCCGGCGGCCGGGCCGGCTTGCTTTAACAGCCTAAGGGCTTCTGAAGGTCGTCGCCC
>Ga0114922_10000148_pt1 | contig 64667 bp, 69 predicted proteins | sample AartaG_FD_100975 | JGI IMG/M metagenome (GOLD analysis project Ga0114922, IMG submission 100975) | Deep subsurface microbial communities from Aarhus Bay to uncover new lineages of life (NeLLi) - Aarhus_00045 metaG | ecosystem: Environmental > Aquatic > Marine > Oceanic > Sediment | place...
CGCACAAGCGCTCGCGGAAAAACTCAAACTGGCCGGCTTGAACAATGTTCATTACCCTGCTTTGGGAGAACGTGTGGATATCTGACGACCGGCGCGCTATAATGTCAACACCCCGTGGAGAGGTGCCGGAGTGGTTGAACGGGGCGGTCTCGAAAACCGTTGTGGTCCTTTGGGCCACCGTGGGTTCGAATCCCACCCTCTCCGCCATATCTTTAAATGAGAAATGTCGCTCAGCTAATGCTGAGCGACGTCGCGTCTATCCTGGAAGCGGACAATGCGACACCACGCGCCGCATTGTCCTAACTCGGGGCATATTCCGAGGAGAGGGGATGGGGTTTATCCTTCATCCACCGATTTCAGGAATTCCTGATACTGTTTGCGATACTTCTTAAAAGCCCTCCGCCCTTGAGGGGTGAGCTGAGCTGATGTGTTGGGCAGTTTACCTTTGAAGCTTTTGGTAATCTCGATGTATCCGGATTCTTCCAGCGCGCTCAAGTGTTTGGAGAGTGTGCCTTTATTTAATTCGGTCGTCTGTTCCAGGAAGGTGAAGTCTGCTCTTTCACACCCCGCTAGCACCGCCATGATTGACAGGCGCCCCGGGTTGTGAATCATCCGATCCAACTGGGTAGGGAAACTGTAATCTGTCACGACACACTTGCCCGTAATTTCATAAGCGTGCCGCGCAAGGCGTAGATACCGGAGACCATCAACATCACCATCCAGATGAGACCGAAGGCCAACCAACTCAGACCAACATTTAAAGGTGTGATTATTAGTGCCGCCGACAGTAAACCACCGATCAAGCCCACCCAGCGGTAACGCTGTATCGCCAGCGTTTGCCCCATGGCGAAGTAAATCACACCTGTGGCAATCCCTCCGGCAGCCACCAGAACGCGCATGTCGGCATCAAGATCCATCGGGTCCCCGGCAAAGGCAAACAGGCCAACAATTACAACCGCCAGCCAGATGGCCGCGGCCAGCACGCTCACTCGACTATCAACCTGCCAGCGGAATGGCTCCACCTCACCTAAATGCCGCCACAGCACCTGTTTGCGATATCGAGCAATCAGACGCCGAGCGCCAAAGGTAATTAAGACGAAGAGAGGGATTAATGCGAGCAAGGCAATCGTCGTGATCTCCTCATTGAAAATCATGGCCCGCATGTATAGAGTGATCCCTGCGGTCGACATGAAGAGTGTTCCAAGCAAGCTTAGCAGGAGAAAGACCAGGCTGTTCTGAAGATCGTTGAGGCCATCCTCAAACTCCAGCCTACGGGTGTTACGGGTAAGTGAGTCCAGGTCAATACGTTCGTTCATTAGAACCTCCAATATGTTTATCATGGCCTACTTTATCACAACTTGTTTCCTTTGTCAACCTGTTTCCTTTCTAGAACCCGGGCATATCTCGTGCGTCAAAATGTAAGCCGAAAGCGGGATTACCGGGAATCTGAGCAAGGCAGAATACGGTTGAGCGGAACTGTTATCCTGCCTCGATAAGCTTCCAGTCGACGCGAAAAGGGGCGACCCGGTGGATCGCCCCCGCAGCATCATAAGCAACGGTGATTTACTTTTTGATTTCGATCGCCTCCAATTGTTCCAAGGACCGTTTCACCACATCGAAACCGCCCTGCCAGAAAGTTTCCTTGCGCATGTCGATCCCCGCATTCGTGAGGATCTCTTCGGGCGAGGCTGATCCTCCCGCCGATAAAATGTCGATGTAGCGCGGGATGAAGCTCTCGCCCTCATCTTTGTACTGCTTGTATAGGGAAAGCACCAGAAGCTGACCGAAGGTATACGCGTAAACGTAGAAAGGTGCGAAGTAGAAATGCGGAATCGCCAGCCATTCAAATCTGAAGTCCTCACTCAGGTCCAGCGAATCTCCAAACTGGTCCTTTAGATTATCGAGATAGATTCCTGAGAGATCATCCACCGCGGCGCCCTCATGCACCCGTTCATGCGCCTGGCGTTCGAACAATGCAAAGTAGGCTTGCCGTATGATCGTGGCATAGGCGTCGTCCATCTGCCCGAAGAGGATGTCGCGCCGCACATCGGGATCTTCTTCAATCTCCAGCAGGTGATCAACCAGCAGCATCTCGGCAAAGGTGGATGCTGTCTCTGCTAACGGCAGCGAAGCATGCTGTGTCAGCTTGGTGTGGTGCGCCGCCAGCATCGAGTGAACCGCGTGACCGAGTTCGTGAGCCATCGTGGCCACATTGCGCGGCGTCCCATTGTACGACTGGAGAACCCAAGGCGTTAGATCTGGTGTAACCGTCGAGCAGAACGCCCCGGAGCGCTTGCCCTTACGAACTTCACTGTCGATGTGGTCCTGATCGAAGACACGCTGCACCAGTTCCGCCAGGCGCGGGTCAAACTGCTGAAAGCTCTTGAGGACCATCGCCACTGCATCACCAAAGGGGTACGCCTTCTCGGCCTTCGCCACGGGGGCGTAGATATCGTAGCGGCGGAGGCGGTCCACGCCCAGCCAGCGTGCCTTCAATTGGAAGAAGCGATGAAACAGTTGAGCATTCTTGCGACAGACCTCCAGAAGCGTGTCCACCACATCATCCGGAATATCGTTTGCCAGGTTGCGGATAGCAAGCGGCGCAGCATACCCGCGCAGGTCCACACCCTCGCTGCGCCAATCACGCACAATGGATTGGTAGATCTGCCCCAAGACGGGTCCATCCGCTTCATATACGCGGTAGAGCTCCTTATAAGCTGCTTCCCGCAGGGATGGATCTGGATCGCGGTAGTACACCTGGAGTTCCTCGCGAGAGAGTTCCCTCTCCTCGCCCTCCACTTCAAGTTGAAAGCCATAACGGTTGGTGATGGTAGTGTACAGGGTCACCAGGGCGTGAGTGCCGTTGACATCCTTGAGGTTTATGATTTTCTCTTCGGGTTCGGAGAGCGTGTAGGGTTTCTGCAAGCGGAGAGCTTCCAGCCAATAACTGTAATCACCGGAAAACTTCAGTAACTTATTTGCCGCTTTGTCATCCAATTTTTTCCACCACAGACTGAAGAACATAATTCGGTTATCGATCTGTGCGCCGAGTTGCTGCATTTGCGCCATAAAGGTTTGAACTTTCTGATCCTGCGTGTCCTCAGCAAAACTCAGAGACGCAAAAGCTCCCAGCCTGGATTTCTGACGAGTGATTTCTTCATAATTCTGAAGAATACCAACGAAGTTTTCCTCCGAGATATCCGCAGCGAGCTGCTCCCGGTATTTCTCAAAATCTACAACTGAAGCCTCGAGTTTCTCGAGAGCCTGCTCGATCTCGGTGGTGTCGAGACCAGGGAATAGCTCATTGAGGCTCCAACTCTTTTGTTCATATTTCACAGCGACCATGTTTCACTCCTGAATAGCTTGAGAGATCTGAGAACGACGTTTAGATGATGCAGGCATTTCATCTTTGAAACTCAAACGTTAAAGCGGATATAGATCACATCCCCATCGGAAACTTCAGAATTCTTCCCTTCGATGCGCAATCTGCCTTGGGCGCGCGCCTCTGCTATTCCACCAAGATCCACCAATTCATCCCATTGGATAACCTCGGCGCGAATGAAACCGCGCGCCATATCGGAATGAACTGTCGCGGCAGCCTCCAAGCAGGTTCCCCCACGCGGCAACATCCACGCTCTAGCCTCATCTTCATTTCCGGTGAAGAAGGAAAGCAACCCTAATGTTTCATACGAGGAGCGAATGACTCGCTCCCGACCAGGAACCTCGATGCCATATACCACCAGGAATTCAGCCGCCTGATCCGCAGGCAGTTGAGCGATCTCCATCTCCAACTTCCCTTGCAGTCCAAGCACCGCTTCTCCCACCATGACCTCGCCCATTTCAGAGAGCAACTGATCCTCTCCCAAGTTAACCACAACAAGTATCGGGATAAGCGTGAGCAATCCAAATCCTGTCAAACCGGAACGATCCTCGGGGGAGAGATCCATGCGCCGAAGGGGTTGCTCTTGATTCAGGTGTTCCATCGCGCGATTGAAGATGGCTTGTTCCCGCTCGACTTGTGACCGATCACGTCCACCCTTCTGCCGTTCTTCCTGTAGCTTGTCCAAACGTCGTTCCACAGTGACCATGTCACTCAAGAGCAACTCACCATCGAGAGCTGCGGCATCTCGAGCAGGGTCGACATCCCCCAGCGCAGAGGGGATGCTCGGGTCCTGAAACGCCCGCACTACAAGCAGCAAGCCGTCCATTTGTCCAATTTGGTTGACGAGTGGCCCGGGAAGTCCTTCACGACCTGCACCAATGCTCATTCCACCAATGTCAGCGTACGTCACTTTAGCGTGGGTTGTTTTCTTCGGCTTAACGATTTCGCTCACTGCTTCAAGGCGCGCGTCAGGGACGTCTACCGAAGCCTCATGAACATCCATCCGTCCACGACCGGCCATGGTGCCCGTTTCTAATTGTGCTCCTGTGAGGGCATTGAAAATTGTGGTTTTCCCGGAGGCCTCGAGGCCAATAATTCCTAAGCGCATAATGTATAAATTAAGCCCCCGGGCTCTGCCGCCGGGAGGCCATCTTGACCATCATCTTACACTTGACTATACTGTCCCTGCGCCGGAGTGGCGGAACTGGCAGACGCGCGCGACTCAAACTCGCGTTCCTTCGGGAGTGTGGGTTCGACTCCCACCTTCGGCATCAGCGATTATAGCATAGGCAGCCCCGGGTTTCGGAAGCCCTGTCGGGGCTGTCTCCTTTGTTGCAACCCTACCGCCTCTATGGCACAATGCTCGCCAGAGGACATCCATCGTATGAGAACTTCATCACGTTTGTTTGTTGGGATCTTCATCGGCCTGCTCATCGGCCTGCTCTTTGGCTGGGTAATCCGCCCTGTGGAATATATCGACACCGCTCCAGAGGCATTGCGCGATGATTTCCGATCGGATTACGTCCTCATGGTCGCCGAGGCTTACCTCGTCGACCGCGATCTGGAATTGGCAAGGGTTAGACTCGCCTCGTTGGGATCTCGCCCACCCTTGAACTTCGCCATCGAGGCCATCGACTTCGGGGTGGAAAACGGCTTCAATCAAATCGACCTTCAGACGCTGAACCAGCTCGCCGTCGACTTGCGCTCCATCCCACCTGCACCTGAGATAGGAATACAATGACTCGATGGGGCAATTTCACACTCATAATCGGATTGCTCCTCGGTATTGCCGCGGGGTTATTTTACAGTTGGGTTATTAACCCAGTCGAGTACATCGATTCTGCACCGGACTCGCTCCGCGAAGACTTTAAATCCGATTATATAACCCTGATCGCATCTGCCTATGCCGCAACTGGAGACGCAGATCGTGCTCGTGCACGCCTCGCATGGGTTCAAATCACCGACCTGGCCAGCACACTCGGTCGATTGGCTCAAAATAGATTATCCACTGGACGACCGCAAGCCGAAGCACGCGCCATCGCACAGCTTGCAGCCATGCTAGGCGAACGTCCTTCGCCGTTGCTTGCATCGCCAACGCCACGCGGCGCGGCCACTGCGACACCAGCCCCTCCAAGCCCAACCTTCACACCTACAACCACCCCCAGCCCTACACCTACGCCCACCGCAACCGCGAGCGCGCCGTTTTCACTCCGCACCAAGGATGAGATCTGCGACCCCGCGCTGCAGGAAACCCAAATCCAGATCCTTGTCCTCGATGCAGCCGGGCATGGAGTGCCCGGAGTTGAAGCGCTTGTTGTCTGGGACACCGGCCAAGACATCTTCTTTACCGGGTTGAAACCCGAACTCGGACCCGGTTTCGCGGACTTCGAAATGCAGGAAGGTATGACCTATTCCCTGCAACTAATTCAAGGTGATGGGTTGGTAACCGGCATTACCACAAGTTCTTGTACGGATATCGATGGCGAATCGTTCGCTGGCTCATGGCTGTTCACATATCAGCAATCCACCGCACCGTGAGCTGCGACTCTCCCGCCAATATTAACGGATATTGATTGACTTTCTGGTGATGTGCTCTAAAGCTGTCTGTTAGGCGCTTCAAGGGTGAAACAAAATGAAAAAAATCTTACGTATAATCTGGGAAATTGACGTGGTCTTGATCTTGATTATCGGCTTGATGGTCTTGGCGATCCTCGGCTATACAGGTTACAGGATTTACAATGATGTCTTCCGATTACGAGAGATTTCTGGCATCGTCAATGTTGAGTCTGAGACAAACATTAGTGCTGAATGGAAGCTCGGAACTTTTGATCGAGTTGATGGGACAGATTACTTGATGGCTCCGGTCCACTCTACCCAGACTTACCAAGCGTCTTATTACGAAAAGGGCACATCGGCTGTGCGCAACTATTTATTTGTTAACGCTGTTGATAAATCAAGTAGCTGGTTAGTGCCGCACAACAATTACCTGTTTCTTTCCAAACATAAAGAATGGCATAATCCTGCCGTGGGCAGCAGTGTTGTGAAGTGGCTCAGGTACGAAGTCGTCAAATCTGATACAAACCAAGACGGACGATTGACCAGTGAAGATCAACGAACCATTGGAATATCCGATCCAACTGGAGAAGGGTACGTAGAACTTATCCCCGATGTTGATCGTATTCTTGGCTACGAGATGCGTGATGAGAATAACATTCTCATCTTCTACAGAATTGGTACAAAGAACTTTGTAGCGGAAATTAATATACCGGAGCGGCTTATAACAGTGACAAAAGAACTGCCAGAAATTCAACCCTAACTTCTGTGTTTAAGGTCATTGTAAACGCCTGCTGCGCCTAACACTGCATAAATGTTGAGACCGCTTTCGCCCTTGGGGTAACGTAGAGTCCTTTTTTTCGCCATAATGAATTTACGATTGATCCCCCAACCCGCCCTGCAGGTTATGCTATTCGATATGTAGAGCACCTACACAACCCTACACCTCCCCCTACACGCAAATGCCGAACCCAACATCGGCATATTTCATCTTAGTCAACCCAAACTTTCCGCATCAGATAGCTACTCGGTTGCGTCGGTTGGCGCCTGGTCGCTAGAAATAATTACGGCTGACTGAGATCTCTTAGCCAGCCGTGAGCGATCTCGACAGACAATCGTGATTATTCCGCTTCTGCACTTTCCTGCCGTGCAGCCTCTCCCTCTAGACCGTCATCGGCGGGCAACTCAGGAGCGAACCCCAAATCGAGCTGTTCCTCCATCCTGATTTTGCCCCGCAAAAACGCTCCCTCCTCCGTAGAGAAGGAGATTGTGACAACATCACCCCAAACCCGGCCCGTTGTGGTGATCTCCACTCGATGCGCGGTTATGTTTCCTTTGAGGGAACCCGAGACGACAACGGTGTTCGCGCGAATCTTCTCACAAGTGACCCGGCCTTGCTCGCCGATCACAACAATCCCGCGTACCGCGATCTCACCATCGAACGCACCGTCGATTCGGACTCCCCCTGCTCCGCTGAGCTGTCCCTGCCAGGTAATACCCGGGCCCAAAATCGAATCCACACGCTCGGGCGCTTGCCCGCTCACGATTGGTTTATCCGTAGATTTTCGAAACATCAGCCGCCTCCACCAAGGCGCAAGACGATACCATTGGGGATCATGCGTGTCAATCTTCTAGGTTGACATCGCCCGCTGCAGGTAAACCGCCCAGCGATTCTGCCGCTCGCACCGCGCGTACGATCGCCTCTGCAACAACTTCCGCCGCATAGGCGCCGACGATATTCACATCGATGTTCTTCCCCGCGGTTGATAGTGCAAACAGGGTGTCGCCATCCAGCATTGTATGCGCCGGGCGAATAGCACGGGCGATACCGTCGTGCGCCATTTGTGCGACCTTGTTTACTTCCTCTTTTGTGAGCTGGGCGTTCGTTGCCACAACGCCAATCACGGTATTGCCGCGGGAGGCAAATCGCAGCACCAGTTTGCCCGCCATTCCCTTCATCACCGCCAGGGTATCTGCGAAGCGACCTTCACCCCCGAACCGCATGGGACCCAGCTTGGCTGGGCGTGCTCCGGCAAGGATCTCGCCGCTCATCGGATCGATTACGTCCCCTAATGGGTTGACGGCGATAATGGCGCCAACAAACGCCCCTCCACCCAAATCATGACTTGCGCTCCCTATACCCGACTTCATCGCACCAGCCATACCAAGTATCTTCCCTACCGTAGCGCCCATCCCGGCACCAGCATTTCCTTCTCGTGGAGGGGCATCTGTTGCATTCTGACAGGCCTCGTAACCCATCGCCGCGTCCGGCCGAACATCCGCCCGGCCGATATCTAAGTCGAAGAGTATCGCTGCAGGCACGATGGGTACCTTGGCGACGCGCACATCAAAACCTACTCCCTGCTCCTCGAGGAAACGCACGACGCCTGTCGCCGCGTCGAGACCGAAAGCCGAGCCGCCTGAGAGTAAGACGCCGTTCACCTTTTCAACTAGGTGCATCGGGCGCAGGAGATCTGTCTCTCGTGTTCCGGGCGCACCTCCTCGTTGATCCACACCACCCACCGCACCCTGTGGACAGAGGACAACCGTACACCCCGTGATCGCTTCTAGATCATGCGCATGCCCTACGCGAATACCCGGCACATCTGCAATGGTATTGTTCAGCGCCATAGCGCTCTACTCCTTATCGCATAATCCCGGTTTCACCCCAACTTGTATCCGAATTTCCGCAGCATCTCGATGCGCGCGGTGGCATCATCTTCAGTTTCAACACCCTTGGGCATATCGCCGTCGATCACGCCAAGCACACCCCGCCCCTTATCGGTCTCGGCCAATATCACCTCAACCGCATTCGCAGTCGCACAGAACACACGACAGACTTCCGGGACCATTTTCACGGCGTTGAGGACGTTGATCGGGAATGCGTTTGCCAGAAAGATGAGAAATGTATGCCCAGCGGCAATGGTCAGGGCGTTGGACTTCGCTAACGCGATCATCTCCTTCGATGTCCCGCTCGTCCGTACCAGCGCAGGACCAGAAGCCTCACAGAAAGCCAGCCCAAACTCAATCCCCGGCACGGCGCCAACAAGCACCTCATGAATATCTTCCACGGTCTTGATGAAATGCGCCTGACCGAAAATGACATTTACATCAGAAGGTTTTTCGATCTTCACCGTGAGCAATTCCATCAGGACACCTCCTGTACATGACGGTCGAAGTCGTTAGGGAGAGTAAGTATGGCTCGAAAGACGATTCGTCTCGGGAGCATACACATTGTAGCCCAAAAACATTTCAGTTCGGACGCTGGATGAATTTAAAGGTTTATCTGTCCCCATAGTCCTTGGGTATGAGACAAACGACTTGTTTAGATCAAGAAAGCATGGCCATTATTGCTCTGCCATGCTTCCAATCATCAAGATACGATCCTGTAATTCCTGGTGAACCACGATTGGCGGAAAGACGCCGGGTTAGAAATCGGCCGGGGGCTCGTGGAAGTGCACGATGCTCTTTTCACTATCCCAGGTGGATTGGAAGCTGACAACTTCGAACCAGGTCTTACCCGGTCTCAAAGGCACCGGCGCTCCCTCTCCGTCATAGATCATCAACTCACCGTTGCGCGTGGACCACTTGATCTCGTAGACCCGGCCATCACGGTAGAGCAAACCGAAGTGATCCCACACATAGGAGAGGTTGATTTCGAGCACTGTCGGGGAGAGATACGAATGCTTCGCCCACAACACAACCACGTTCTCAAACCCCAGCTGCTCCCCTGTCAATCGATCGATAATCGGGTATAGCTCCCCACTGCCATCCGCCTGATCCTGCGATCGCAGGTATGTATGGCTCCCCGGATCATATTCCCATCCATTCTGGTTGAGATAGTTGTAAATGATGCGTACAAATTCGGACGGCTCACCGCCCTCGGGTGGTGCCGCGTCAAACACCAACGATTCATACTTCAGAGGATCGACCGGGTAGTCGCTCGCAAGCTGACCAAGCGCATCCGTTCCAACCCCGGTGCTGTTGACACTTTCATCGCTCGACCCAAACACAGAAACTTGATTGGATAGCTGTGAGAGCACCTCCGGAGAGGCTCCAGCGGTGATCAGGAGCGCATGCGGATATTGATTTTTAATATCCTCAAAAGCTACCCGCCCAGAGCGAATTGGGCCGATCGCGAAACCATCGTCATTGCCCTCTGCGAGCCGATTGTTAAGAATCTCCTGGAGATGCTCAGCATAGTCACCATAAAAAACCGCAACATAGCGATTCATACCGAACCCGATGAACGTGGAGTACACATGCGATGCGAAAGACAGCCCTGCCTGCGGTCTCGCCGTTGGAGGGAAATTTGAGATCGATATGAGCAGGGGTCGCCGCAGGAGAACGCCCGGGTCATCCACGGGTAAACCCGTCATTGGGTTTACCGGCTTGTCTGGTTCAGGTTCTACATTTTGTGTGGGCTGTATCTCAACGTCTGTCGCCTCGGAAGCCGGCTCTTTCATCTCCTCTTCAGCATCCTCTGGCATCACTGTGGGCGGCTCCGATGTCACCGCCGGCTTGTCAACCACAACTTCCATTTTCTGCTCGTCCGGCTGAAGGTACTCTGGATTGCTGCTGTTCAAAGGCGGGATGCTGCACGCAGAAAGAAGGATAAAAATCAGGACTAGAGAGATGGCTCTAGTAAACCGAGTAGCGAATAACATCTTTACCTCCTCAAGAAAACATCAAAATTCACCCCCTAAATCTAACACTCCCCCGAACTCCTGACCATCCCACCCATGGGTTGTAGGACTTAAATCCTATGGTTTGAATATTGAGAATTTAACCTGTGGAGTCGAGCAGGGATACGCAATCCGAAGCCATTACAAAAGGATGATTTCCCCACCCAGTCGCTTAATATTAATACTAAGGCGCGTTCAGATTCGAGGTCCTATTCGAGAGCGGCGAGAAAATGCTGCCGGTCAGCATCTTCGAGCTTCTTCGCGGAGAGCTTCAGAGTCGAACGTCCGTTGGCGCTAAGCTTGCTTTGAGCCTGATCTAACATCCACGTAAGCGCTAGTGCATAGTGACGTTTGATCACCTCCCGAACCGCCCAATCAACTGCTTTGCGGATGAATTTCTCTCCATCCTCCAGTAGAGCAGCGCACATTCTCAGCGTTCGCTGATCCAGCTCCTTTGCTACTACTTCGGAGTACTTTGCCCTGCGGAGAATCACGGTTGAAACCAGTGCGGCTCGCCGGACCCAAAAATTGTCGTCATCTATCCAGGTCTCGAGCTGATCCATGTTGGACGGATCCTCGGCCAACGCCTGACCCAATAATGCGTGGCACATTTGATCGCACGTCTCCCAATCCTCGACATCGGGCAAGAATTCCACGCCCAATTCCCACCGGCGTTCCGGTGTCAGTTTCCTCATCCCGGCAAGGATAAAAATCGCGATAAGGCGGTGCTCGCGGCTCCCTTGCGCCCAACTCGCTTGTGTGAAGCTGTCGAGATCTCGCTCCTGGTCGCGATATTTCTTTACAAGCTGGTTCGCTATCGTGCGCAGTTGAGGTACACGGACACCATAGAGCTTCCCGGCTCCCGGAACTGCCATCCGCATCCCCCGGATGTATTCAGAATCATGCTCCTGCCCCTCAAGTGCGCTGGTTACAATTTCGAGCACTTCACTGACATCCAGCTCCTCTGGCAGGTCCCACTCCGGTACCTCAAGATCACGCATCATAAAATTCCATCGTCGCCTGTGTGCCCGTGTTCGACTCTTGGATATTTTCCATCAAATCCACGCCAAGAATTGCCGCGAATTGACGTGCACTTTCCGGGCTATGGCCAGCGAAGTGATTGTTAAAAAAGCCATACACGGTTACGCCATTTGCGAGGAAGTGACTCACCTTAGCCGCCCATTCCTCTAACTCCTGCGACCTATCGATCTGAATTTCGTTAAAGCGGGCGATGTCCTTGCGCCGCCCTAACCAGCGGATGACGGTGAAATCCGCCGTGATCCAATCCAGCTTCGGCATGTAATGAAGATCCTGCAGCACCAACGCAGTGTTGTATTGTGAGAGCATCTCCCCGAACTCAGGTTTCAACCACCCGCGATTACGCACTTCAACAGCATAGCGCGTCCCTACCGGCAGCGCCGCCAAGAATGAGTCAAGTCGATCCCGGAGATCAGGCGTGAAATCGTAGGCGAACTGCAAGACAAGAACGGCCAGCTTGTCACCCAATGCCTGCATCGTTCCGATGAAAGCCTCTGCATCTCCGAGCGCCCGGTCGAGTTTCTTCTCGTGCGTGATGAGTTTTGGGAACTTGGCCGCGAAGCGGAATCCGGGGGGCGTTCGCTCCTTCCACCTCTGTACCGTTGTCGCCCTCGGGAGACCATAGAACGTAGAATCGATCTCGACCGCAGGGAGTCGTTCGGCATATTGCTCCAGGTATGCGGTTTTTGAGGTGCCGGCGGGGTAGAACGGGCCAACCCAATCGTCAAAGGAAAAACCCTGCGTTCCTAAATAAACTTTACCGCTTCGGTCAGCGTTCAAGCTCGATCATCTGCAGCGCTCAGCAATTCAATAACTCTTTGGAGCACTTCCTCTGCCACCGCGGCTTTGGTCATCAGCGGTAATTCCTCGCTGCCCCCTTCTCGATCGAGCAGTGTGACCCGGTTGGTGTCGACGGCGAAACCCGCATCCACAGCGGTGATGTCGTTGGCCACAATCAGATCCAGCTCTTTCTCTTCGAGCTTACTCTGGGCATTTTCAATTAGATTCTGGCTCTCAGCGGCAAAACCCACGATCACGCGTGGCCATCCGGTTTTAACCTTGAGCTTGCTCATCGCAGCCAGAATATCCTCCGTCCGCTCCAGTGTGATCTCGGGGACATTCTTCTTGCGTTTGATTTTTTCCTTTGCTGTCTCACTTGGTCGAAAGTCAGCCACTGCTGCAGCCATAAGCAGGACATCGGCGTTCTCCACGCTTTCTTGCGTAGCGTTAAGCATCTCAGCAGCCGTCGCCACATCAATCCGGCGCGCGCCAACAGGTGTCGGCAGCGTTACTGGACCGGCGATCAGCACCACACTTCCCCCGCGATCGATCGCCGCCTGTGCAAGTGAAAAGCCCTGTTTCCCTGAAGAACGATTCGCCAGCGCACGCACCGGATCAACCGGTTCATGTGTCCCTCCTGCCGTCACGACGATCTTGCGACCATCGAGAGGGCCCGTTTGACCCAGAACCTGCCTCAGAACTCCCATCAACGCTGTAGGTTCAAGCATTCGCCCCCTACCCATCAGGCCGGATGCCATCCGCCCTTCGGCGGGGCCTGCAAGAATAACACCACGTTCCTGCAGGATCTTCAGGTTCTCCTGCGTGGCGATGTTTTCATACATACCAACATCCATTGCCGGAGCCACAATCAATGGACAACGGGCTGCAAGCGCCGTGAGCATCAACAGAGATTCCGCCTGACCGGAGGCCAGCTTGGCGATGGTATTGGCCGTTGCTGGTGCAATCATGAAAGCATCAGCCCCCTCCACGAGACCAACATGCAATACATGCGCATCTTCACCCCAGAGGTCCGACTCTGTATATGCCTTCCTACCGGTGACCGACTGGAAGGTGAGTGGGGTGACAAACTTGCGCGCCGCGGCGCTTAGGATCACATCCACCTGCATACCAGCCTGTGTGAGTTTAGATGCTAAATCCGCGGCTTTATAGGCGGCGATCGATCCGGTGACGCCTAATAAGATGCGGCGGTTCTCCAGTAGCGGGATAATTCCTGAAATTTCCATGAACACCTTCCTGATGATTCCGGCTGCTTGCACAAGCTTAATGCCCGGTCCACTCTTCCGTCAACTCATCGCGCGGTTTGCTGTTTCCCCTTCTTTATGGTTATCACGATCTCACCGGATTGGCTGATCTTCGCCGTGTCCCCGTTCTTCAATCTCTCGAAATCCGCTGGGGAGAGCGATAGGATCGGGATGGCCTCATTGAATAATTCCTCGGCCACGATCGAGGCGAGTGCGTAAAATGTGTCAACGCCTATCGTCAGGATCGCGGCCGGAGCAGTTCCCCCGCGGATGGATTCCAGCAGCACGGCTGTGGTTGTACTCGAACCGCGCGAGAAGGGCAGCGCGAGGATCTTCCCAGCGGCGAATTCGCCTGAAAGTGGATGACGTCGATCGATAATCTCTCCTGTGTTCGCGTCGTACCCACCCCAGAAACTGAGTGGTTTATCGCCCAGCAGGACCTCCCCCTCAGCAAAGCCTGCCACCAAGGGTCGGCTCCGGATCACGTACGCCATAGTGATTCGTTTCGAACAACACGACCTTCAATGGCGGAAAGCACACAGTCCTCGAGCGCCCCAAATACCACCCGCTCATCAAGCATACCAGGCGCATAATACGCAAATTTTGCCGAATTTGTCATTACCGTTTCGACCTCGGGAGACAGCATCGGTGTTGCCAGAGGACAGGTATCTACGGTCACTGTGCCGCCGAACGCTTCCAAAGATCGAATGTATCCTGCCTCATCCGCCAGCGCCCTCATCGCCCGACTCGAGTTGACGAGGAACTCAATACCCTTGTGTTTTTCTTTCCCATCGAGCAATCGAACCAGTTGCTTGAACTCCGCCAAAGAGAAATGCGGGCAGCCCAATACCACTAAATCCAGCTCTCGACCATCCGCGGTGGAGAGTTCCCGCCAGGCTTCACGCAGGTGATCCATGGTGACATCAATCTCCCGCTCCGGTTCTTTGCCATGAAGTGCAGCTTCCAATGTGGGCGCTTCTGGCGTTATCCCCACCAGATGAAAGAGCCCGACCGTTCCGGATGAGGCAGCGGCGGCGCCGAGCGCTTTAAGTTGATCCCACCCAGGATGCACCTCCATTCCAACCACAACCGGGTTTTTCTCGCCAACGACTTTGCCCATCAAGTGACCGAGTACAGGATAGAAACTTTCATGTTTTTGAACTCGGTCTGGCACTTCCTTCAGCCTAAGAAGGACATGCCCGGCGCGGTTCTCCTGCAGATGCAGCCCGGCAGCGGGGACACGGGCAGTGATCGCCGCGCAGATGTCCAGCAAGTCGGGGTAGCGTTCTGTTCGCGCGCCGATGATGGAGTTCGCAAATACAATGGCGTTGGATTCGCCCCAGGCGATCTGCTGCCCGAACTTCGGTTTGTATTCGGTTTGATAAGGTGCGCAGGTCCACGTCGGGATGCATCCCATCTCCTCATAGGCACGCATCTGTCGCTGTGCTTTCCCCGCCCAATCCGGCGGGACTGACCAACGCCTCCAACCATGCTCATCGACGCCGCTAACATTCAGGGTGCTTGGAACAGCCACCTTCGCTCCGAGATCGACCAACTTCTCTGCGAACTCAAGCGTCGCATCCCCCATGTAAATTGAGCTATCGATATGCGCCGCCTCGATGTCGATCAAACGCTCGGCGCCCAGAATCTCCGCCATGCGCACGATGATGCGCATGGCCATCTGCACCCCCGGACCACTTTCGCCAGTTAATAACTCGCGATCGTGGTCGCTCAGGTATAGATTACCGTTATTTGGTATCGACGACTGATTCACGCATTCATTCTACAACGGAAGTGCCCCGGTAGAACGGAAACCAGCCTTTGTGGTCTCGGAGTGAATCCGGAGTCCCACGAGAGCTACAAGGATGAAGACAGACCATGGCTCTTGGAAGAAAGTACGCTGAAATATTGGTGACTTATTTTGATTTATCCAAGTCATGCGGGAAGGCATAAGAATCAAATCAAAAAGCTTTTTAGCTGCTTAATGTCTCAATATATGGACGCAGCGCCAGTTCGTCAATCAACCCACCAAGTTCAGCATCGGTCAACGGTCGACCCTTCCCGGCGTATGCCGTGAGCGCTGCCTCCATCATGTTCACGCCAAAGGACCGGCCACCGTAGCGCGGCGTCGTTGTGATGACCCGCTGCACTCCCCGCCCTCGAAGCAGTTCGATGTTCTCAGGCGTCGTCGTGTTGGTGATCACCCACTTCCCACGAAGGTCCTCGGGCGCGTAAGTGTAGATGTAATGCATGTCGCCCACAATGAGATCCGCCTCCTTCCAAAATCGGACGTGTTTGGGTTTGCGCTCCTCACCCTTGGTGCCGGGCGGGATGATGGCCGAGAGCGGGAGAAAGCCTACGATGGGCAGCAAAACCCTGGCCCAGTTATATAAGCTCGGGAGGCCGCGAACAGGAATGGGGATTCCAAGAGCGAACATTAAATCCCCGAAGATAACTTCATCGGCTATAGTGGAAATAGCCTCGGCCAAACCAAGGCGATCAATGCTGAAAGGCATGAAGGCTCGGCGGAAACGCGGCATGTCTTCCAAGGCGTCTCCAGCCAACTCGAATACCCGCCTCTCGAGTACATACTTGAGCGCTCTGCCGTCGACAACAGGGGTATCGCGCACGTCCTGGACAAGCTTCAGCCCTGCCCGGATAGGATACTCCCTCTTTCCCAGCCGGACGTACATATCCATCCCTCCCACACCGAGCGCGTCCACCTTCCCGTCCAACTCTGCAAAGAGCGCTCGGGCTTTCTTCGCATCCCCTCCAGTGCCGATCCGCTCAACCAGGATTTGTTCGCCGGCGAAATCCACCTCCACGCGCTTGTCGCGCGCGGGGTTTCCCAAACTCACACTCACCGCGTGTTTCATACCGTTTCTCCTTTTCTTCGGCGTGTCACTGGATGTCTATGGTGCGCTCGGAATTCCTTTATATTACTTACTGAGCATTTATGCAGATCCCCTTATTAAAAGAACACGGGGCTCCAAAGCTCGGTTCGGTTCCGATCCAGATCCCCGCTGCAACCAACACCCCCAATGATTATCGGAAAGGCCAAGCAATCTCGATTAAAGGCTCGTATTGGCTAACTTTACCCTCTGGTGCCAGATAGATCTCACGCGGCGATTCAGTAATTTGATGACCGCTTTGTCGGATCCAATCATGCACGGCATCATACGCCTGCAGGATTTCCGGGAAACGAGCTTGCTCGACAGTCGTGTATGTGTAGGCTACAGGTCCCCCTTTAAGGGTTCGAATCGTGATGACATCTGTTGCCGTGGCTTCGCCTTCGAATGGAAGACATACTTCTAGCGGGCCATTGCTATCTTCATTGACTTCCCCATGGTATATCCCCATCGGTGGTCCAGTCACCTTGAGACCCCATTTCTCAGCAAACGCATACAAACTCGCAATTGAATGCTTAATGTAAGAAATCAGATCCTCGATCGATACATTTTCAGAGACTGCGATCACTGCAGTATCGCTTACTTCCTTATAGTCAACTTTGAAGGACATACGCATCTCCTCTCCGTTAAGAATTCTATGGATATGATCGATGACCCGGCGACCATGCTGCACACGGGACTCAACATCAATCCAATAATGCTCCACCAGGTTGGATGATGTGGATTTGGGTGCTGCCAACACTCCCTTAATCTTATCCAGCGGCATGTCGATGCTGCGCAGTAGCAGGATCATCCGGGCACGGTCCAGCTGTCCCGCGTCGTAATAGCGATAGCCTGTCCGCGCGTCGACTCGATAGGGCTTTAAAAGATCTTTGCGGTCATACAGCCGCAGCGCCTTTAGCGATAATCGGCTTGCTTTTGCAAATTGCCCTATGGACATCAGATCATCGTGTTTCTGGTTCATGTTTAAATTATGCGCTCTACCCTTGGGGAAGAGTCAAGTGCCTCAATTGAATTGAACTGGAAAAACCTTTCGCATCGTCACTCTAGGATCCTTTAAATGAATAAATTTAGAACAAGAAGTCGTTATTCGCATGTGCATGATCGGTGTAAGGCACGCAGGCGTGAATAGCCCACATTGTGTTTCCATTCTGCAGCGAACCAGTCTAAACTTATTCGCCCATGAAAACAACAGCGCTCATCGATCCCTTTTAATTATTAGATAGGAGACAGTCATCATGGCAACGGTCAGCAGTTCAATAGCCGGAAACATCAGCGAACAGGAATATAAACGACGAATTCGGGCTTGGACGATGTACGACTGGGCCAACTCGGCTTTCGCCACCACGATCCTGGCTGCGGTCCTTCCGATTTACTACAGCCAGGTCGCCGGGGCTACGCTCTCCAGCCCAGCGATCGCCACCGCCTACTGGGCACGCGGTCTGAGCATCTCGCTTTTCATCACCGCCCTTCTTTCGCCAATCTTGGGCACAATTTCCGATGTTATGCGCGGTAAAAAACGTTTCCTGTCCTTCTTCATCGGGATTGGTGTCCTGGGTACGGGGCTGCTAATCCTTATAAAAGAGGGGGATTGGCTTCTGGCCTCGATCCTGTTCATCGTTGGTCGCGTTGGTTTTACCGCTGCGAATGTTTTCTACGACGCCTTGCTTCCCCACGTAGCGCGTGAGGAAGACCGCGATAGCGTCTCAACGCGCGGATACGCAATGGGTTACCTTGGTGGAGGAATCCTCCTGGCGCTCAACGTCGTAATGCTCCAATTTCTGCCAGGAACCTGGGGAGCCAGGTTCTCATTCCTGAGTGTAGCTATTTGGTGGGCGATCTTTTCGATACCGGTTTTACGCCAGGTACCAGAACCACCCGCTGCCACCGCAAAACTCTCCCCTGGCGAGACCGTTGTTTCGATCAGTTTCAAGCGTCTTTGGCAAACCTTAAAAGAAATCCGTCAATACGCCGACCTCTTTAAATTCCTACTCGCCTTCCTCATCTATAACGATGGAATCGGAACCATCATCGGGGTGGCCGCGATCTATGGCGCTGAACTCGGTTTTGGCAGCACGCAAATGGTTCTGGCGCTGCTGATGGTGCAATTCGTCGGCATACCTTTTAGTTTGATTTTCGGACGCATCCCCAGCCGAGGGGAAAGTCGCCGACCGTTTTACTTAGCCTTCATCGTCTACAATCTTTTTGCTCTTCCGATTGCCGGCGTTTTTGGCGCACGTATGCTTCCCACAGACATGACCAGCAATATCGGGATCATCGTCGGTATAATCGTCGCTGTCGAAGCCATTGGCTTGCTTCTGGCTTTCCTCGTCGGTAATCAACTCTTCTCGGGAATTGCCGAAGCGATGGATACCAAGCGCGGCATCCTGCTCGCTCTCATGCTGTATGCAGTGATCGCGACCTGGGGTTTCTTCCTGAATTCGGTCATCGAATTCTGGTTCCTGGCCTGGATGGTCGCCGTCGTTCAGGGCGGCAGCCAGGCGCTCAGCCGCAGCCTATACGCCTCTATGTCTCCTGCAGCAAAGAGCGGGGAATTCTTCGGGCTATTTGGAATCATGGAGAAGTTCTCGGCGATTCTTGGGCCCCTACTCTTCTCCGCGGCTGTGACCTTGTTCAACTCCAGTCGGCCGGCAGTGCTCAGCCTGATTGCCTTCTTCGTCATCGGCGGCGGGATCCTTATGACAGTCAATGTCGAGCAAGGGAGAAAGGTAGCACGCGAGGAGGACGCACAGCTGCTTCAAGCCGGGATGTCGGGATAAGGATTGGAATATTCAACTACACACTGCACCGCGGTTCCTTAGGGGCCGTGGTGCTTTTTTCTTTATGACAATGCCACATCGCGAGATCGCGACCTGCTCCTGTCTCGAAAAACGCCGGCGACACCGAGCAGCACAAGCGCCGCTCCAACCAGCATTGTAGGTTGAAGCGGTTCACTTAGGATTGCGGCACCTAAGATTACAGCAATCACCGGATTCACATAGGCATAGGTCATGGCCACGCTCATCGGCAGAAGCTGCAGAATCCGCACATAAGCCGTAAATCCAATCATCGAACCGAAGAGGACCAGGTATCCCCAGGCCAGCCACGCTTCGGTTGTCGGCGTCGGTCTTGGCTCCCCCGTCAGTAGAACCAGCACCATGAATCCCAGCCCGCCTAAAATCTGCTGGTATCCGGCGCTCACTTCCATGCTCAACGATACCGGCATCCGGCCCTGCAGCAGCGACCCCAGAGTCCAGCTAATCGAGGCCAGGACAAGCACCACCAGGGAGGTGATATCCGCCGGATCACCGTTCTGCAGAGTCGGCAACGAGAGAAGCGCAGTGCCCCCAAAGCCGATGATTAAGGAGAGCACCAATCCATAGGACGGTCTCTTCCGATCCAGGATGGACTCCATAAGAACCATCCACAGCGGGACGGTGGCGATCAACAACGCTGCCACTGAAGAATCAATTCTTTGCTCCGCCCAGTTCAACAACCCGTTACCCCCGGTCCATAGCAAGAGCCCCGAACCGGCTAATACAGCCAGATCTTTCCGAGTCGGGCGCATGGGTGATTTGCGTAAAGCAGATAGGAGCAGCATCAATATTCCGGCGAGGAGCAACCGCACCATGCCCAGTGTGAAGGGTGGAATCCCGGCACCGGGCCGCACGGCAATCCGAATAGCCAGGTAGGTGCTGCCCCAAACTAAATATACGATGAAGAGACTGGTGATCCCGCGCGCTTCAATCGACCGTTCTGCCGGCGATGATGTCATAAGTACGAGCTCATTTCATTCGTCATAAAGCCCTCTATCGTCAGGGAATGGAATTCTCACGCTTCTTCAGTTCCTATATCCAGTACGCTGCGTATGCGGGAGAAAACAGCATCCAGCATCTCCTGGGTTAGCCGGCCGGTTTGCGTGTTCTGCCGGCTTGGGTGGTAGCAGGCAACTAGCGATGGTGCGGGTAGTCCAAAATCATGCCACAAACCGTGCGTGAATTTTAGGCGGGGGATATCCAACCCCTGCCCGCGCAATGCCCGTAGATATCCGTTAAAGGCAATCTGCCCCAGCACTAGAACCACGCGCACCCGATGGAGAAGCGCTATCTCGCGCAGGAGGTAAGGCCGGCAATTCGTCAGTTCCTCTTCTGTGGGTCGGTTCTTCGGTGGAACGCAACGTCCAACCGCTGTTAAAAAAGCGCCCTGCAATTCCAGATCGTCACCGTTCTGCCGCGATAGCGGTTTATTGGCGAAACCAGCGAGATGCATTGCGCCAAACAGCGTGTCACCGGAACTATCGCCAGTGAACATTCGCCCGGTGCGGTTTGAGCCATGTGCCCCGGGCGCCAGCCCAACAATCAACAACTGCGCCTCAGGGTCACCAAATCCGGGAACTGGCTTACCCCAATACTCCCAATCAGAGAACGCTCGCCGTTTTTGCGCCGCGATTCTTTCGCGCCACTCTACTAAGCGAGGGCACCGCTGACAGGCAACAATATCCTGCTCAAGCTCCAGCCATCGTAAATCATTGCCTTCTCCCACTTTCATTGAAGCGCCCCCTCCAGGCGAAGTAATGCTTCTTTGGTTCGCACGCCACCGCGTCCGGAATAACCACCAAGGGAGCCGTCTGAGGCCAACACTCGGTGGCAGGGGATGAGGACCGGGATGGGATTGCTCCCCAGGGCTTGCCCGACTGCCCGCGCCGCGCCAGGTTTGCCAATCCGTCGCGCCAGCTCCCCATAGGTCAGGTACTCACCACGTGGGACCTCCTGTACTGTGGTCAGCACATTGCGTTGAAAGGGCGTTAAGGATCGCAAGTCGTATTCGAAGGCGAAATTTTTCCTGCGCCCTTCAAGATAATCCAGCACCTGGGAGACCACCTCACGCAGCTTGCTTGGCTCGCGCACCACAATTGCTCTCACCCTGTGCTGCAGCCAATCCCGAAAGCGATCCTCCGACTCGGCAAATGAGAGCGCCACGACTCCTCGCTCGGAGACGCCCACAAAGAACGCCCCGATTGGGGAACCGGGTACGTGATCGTAGTAAACCACTTCTGCCTCTTCTGCCCTCAAGGCTCGATCCAATTTATTCTGTGCAGCGGTTATGCTCGTATCGCTCGGCCCAGAATTATAAAGCTGATCCAGCGCTTCCGTCAGCACATCTGGAACCAGACGATGATCCTCATCCCCCAACCAGGCTGCATCATTCTTGGATGGATTTGGCTTCTCGTTCATTCTGCCTCCATCGAGCGGGCTAAATTCCCTACTAATCGGACCCTCAACTTCTTCAAAGCCTGGTAGACGTGCGCCCGGGCTGTAGCGGGAGAACATTCCAGCGCCACCCCAATGTCCTCGTAGTCCATATCCTGATACCTACGCATCATCAACGCCGCACGCTGCTTGTGCGGCAGGGCTTCGACTGCCTGCAGGACAACTTTCAGATCATCGCTAAAGATGACAGAGTCAAGAAGTGTGCGTCCCTCTGGCGCTGCCGGGTGATGGAGTTCTCGAGTCATCTCCCGCTGCCGTCGAGTATGCGCCGTTCGAGCCACATTGGTGGCGATCTTGTAGAGCCAGGCGCGATAGTTAGAATCCGGGGTCGTGCGTTCGTATGCCCGAAACGCACGAAGGAAGGTGTCTTGTAGGCAATCCTCTGCCTGATCACCGGGGATGAGACGCCATAGATAGGCGAAAATCTCATCACGATGCATTTCAACGAGCGTTTCGAAAGGTTGTTGCGGCAATGGATGGGTTCCCTTAGTGATTGTCCTCTATTAATATAACTACCTGGATCCCGATTCGTGAAACGAACGGGGACGCCAAATTGCGCGCCCCCGTCGAGCGAATAGTTATAAGCTCAGCCGCCCCGCTTGTACCTTGGCTTGCTTACCAAGATTCTCAAACTAGAACCATCGCCTGCATTTCGCCCGGATCGCGGGGTTGGCTGTCCCAAGACCCCTATTGGGACGGAGGCGGCGAATGGTTATGCACTATCAACTCCATTCAACCGGTCTAGCCAAGATATGCCCGTCATGTATTGAAACCATTAACATACACACTTACGCGTTCCATAGAACCCTCTGATTGGTAGAGAATATTCGTTCTATATTGACTAAATATAGTATCCAAGATACGCTTTGGACAGCCCTGTCAAGGTGAATAACCTTGACAACGACACCCCCCTCTCACGAGGGGGTCGTTTCTTTAAATCCGAAGTGCATGATTGAAAAGTCGATGGCGAATACCTTCATGTTCGTGTGAACCTAGCGGTTCATTTCCCAGACGAGCTTTAATCCATCAAGTGTCAACCATGGGGCAAGGATTTCAATCGCCTTGGTCTCCTCGGCGATGAGCGGAGCCAATCCTCCGGTCCCAATGACCTTCATCTCTTGCCCCAATTCTGCCCGAAATCGCTCGACCATCCCTTCCACCAGGCTGACATAGCCAAATAAAAGCCCGGATTGGATGGCGCGCACCGTATTCCGCCCGATGACGGATGGTGGCCGGCTGATATCAACGCGCGGCAGCTTGGATGTCCGTTGAAACAGGGCATCTGCGGCGATGCCCATCCCGGGCGCGATCGCGCCGCCCAGGTATTCCCCTTCAGCAGAGATGGCGTCGAACGTGGTCGCTGTGCCAAAATCCACGACACAGGCGGGACCACCGTGGAAATGAAGCACCGCGACCGCGTCCACAACCCGATCGGCGCCAAGCGCATGCTTGGGGTCTTCATAGCGAATCTTTAGCCCAGTCTTTACGCCCGCATCGACAACGAAGGGCTCAATGTCAAGATAGCTTTGGCACGCTTGCTGGAAATTGCTTGTGAGTGGGGGGACAACAGAGGCCAATGCAACCGCTTGCAGATCGGCCCCCTTCCAACCCGCATGCTCCAACAAACTTAGCATCTGAAGTCCGTATTCGTCTGGCATCCGGTCATGCCTTGTCGCCAGCCGCCACGCTCGCAAGAGCTCGGAATCCCGGTACAAACCCAGCGTGATATTGGTGTTCCCTATGTCTATTGCCAGCAACATTTCGGCATCCTCTCACTATGCGCTGTGGTCAATCCAATTCCCGGCATCGGTGCTTTAATCTCGCTGCTTCAACGCACCCGGAGCTGCAACTTCACACGTATAGAGTCGGGAAAGCCAATGCTTCAGTCGAGTCCCACTATCACGTTGTCGATCAAGCGCGTCTCCCCCACATAAACTGCCATTGAGAGCAGCGCATGTTGGATCTCTCCCTGCACTTCTTCGAGCGTGTCCGGGTCCGCAACGGATACGTACTGCGCCCGTGCCAGCGGTTCATCCTGAATGACTGCAAGCATCCTCCCCCGAAGAAATTCGGCGTCCCTTTCCCCATCATTGAAGCGCTCGGCCGCGTTACTGAGAGCATGATGCAGAACGATCGCCGCTTTTCGCTGCTCTGGGTTCAGATACGTATTCCGGCTGGACATCGCCAGACCATCCTCTTCGCGCAGAATCGGGCATACTACAATCTTGATCGGTAACAGCAAATCCTTGACCATGCGTCGGACGACGAGCGCTTGTTGGGCATCCTTCTGTCCGAAATAAGCTCGATCCGGCTGGAAAGCGTTGAATAATTTTGCCACGACTGTCGTTACACCGCGGAAGTGCCCAGGGCGCTGCCTTCCTTCTAAGTGCTTGGTTAATCCCTCGACCACAACCCATGTCTGCGAGTCGGGGGGATAAACCTCCTCGGCCGTTGGCGCCCAGACCAGGTCCACTCCCTCCTCCTCCAGCAGCCGTAGATCCCGCGGGAGGTCTCGAGGATAGGTTTCAAGGTCTTCCCCTTCGTCGAATTGGGTTGGGTTGACAAAAATGCTGACAGCGACGCGTTTACATTCCACCTTTGCCCTTTTAACTAAGGAGAGATGGCCCTCATGCAAAAACCCCATCGTTGGCACCAGCCCCAAAGGTGAGGGGAGATCGCTTTTCGCAGACCGCAATTCTTCTAATGTCGAAACGACCCTCATCCCTCCCTCCCTTGCTTAAGCATGACTTTTCCACGCACCAGGTGCCATAAGGTCCAGTTGATGGGCGTTGCGATGCCTGCACGTTCCCCCTCACGCACAATCGCCCCGCTTATGGCATCGATCTCCGTGGGCGCACCCCGGCGGATATCCTGCAGCATCGAGGATGTATTCCCCCCAGTATTCCGAGCTACATCCATCACCTGAGGACCAGGATCAGCAAAAGGAAGTTCCACACCCAAGGCGGCGGCCACAGCAGCCGTTTCTTCTGCCGCGCTCACCATCACCTCCAGTATAGAAGGTGACTCGAGGAGCGCACCGTTCGGCACTTCCAGCAGCGCTGTAAGCGGGTTGATCCCGGCGTTTATCAATAGCTTACCCCACAGTAATCCCTGTACATCTTCGACCGGCTCCATTACAAATCCAGCTTTTCCTAACAATTCCACCAGGGGATTCATGCTGGGCTGCGGTTTGAAATGGATCGAACCTTTACCGCCGGATCGTACGCGGCCCGGCCCGAGAATTGTAGCCCCTGTAGTAGTAACACCGAACCCAACGCGCTCTTCACCCAGGGTTTCCTGTAATATTTCTTGATTCCCAAGGCCATTCTGTAGCGTTAGCGCAATCCCCTGCGGATGAAGGCACTCCTTTAATTGGTCAGCCGCTCGACGTGTCTGCCACGCCTTCACCAGGACAATCGCCTTATTCGCTCCCAAGCAATGCGCCGGGGATCTCGCCACACGCACCACGAACGACTCTTCCGTTTCGTCGGTGGCAACCAATCGCACGCCATGTGTTTCGAGGGCGGCGAGACCTGCCTCCCACGTTCCTAGAAGCGTGACCTCGGCGACTCTGGCGAGCCTTGCCGCAAATAGACTGGCCATGGCGCCAGTTCCCACAATGAGAACCTTTTCACGCTTCATAGCGATAGGGCTCCAGCTTCACAGAAGCTCGATGATTCATTGGGAAATGCCGTCAAATGACCGAAACCCGCCTGAATCTTCTGTTTGGCGTGTCTCTTGTCACTCTTCAATTCCAAGTTCTCGCGAGAGAGCATCCCACGCCTCATCCGGCATCGAAAAGCCGTGTCGCTGTGCCGGGAACTCCCCCGCTTCGACGTCGTGGATATAGGTTTCAAAAGCCCTGATCATCTCGAGGTGCAGATCAGCATACTTCTTAACAAAACGGGGCGTGAAACGATCAAACAAACCCAGTAGGTCATGCGTTACGAGAACCTGTCCATCGCAGTCCGCTCCAGCCCCGATCCCGATCGTCGGGATCTCAAGCTGCTGGGAGACAAGCTTTGCCAGACGAGCGGGTATTGATTCGAGAACAAGTGAAAAACAACCCGCTTCTTGCAGAATTTGTGAATCCTCGAATAATCGCTGAGCGTCCGTCGCCGACTTGCCCTGGGCGCGGAAGCCGCCCAATTGGTGGACGGACTGCGGCGTGAGTCCCAGATGACCCATGACCGGGATCCCGGCCCCTACAATCGCCTTTATGGTCTCACTGCGATCTCTTCCACCCTCCAGCTTGACCGCATCCATACCCCCTTCTTGCAGAAATCGCCCGGCGTTGCGAAGGGCTTCATCGACACCGATCTGGTAGGACATAAAGGGCATGTCACCGATTAGGAGAGCGTAGCTTACACCGCGCGAGACCGCCTTGCAGTGATGGATCATGTCATCCATTGTCACCGGCAGGGTATTCTCATAACCCAATACAACCATGCCGAGCGAGTCACCAACCAGGATTGAATCAATCCGCGCCCGATCGATTGCTGCGGCAGTCCCATAATCATAGGCTGTAAGCATCGTGATCAGCTTGCCGTGCATTTTCTTTTCACGGAAAGATAAAGTAGTAAATTTCTTGCGATCTGAATTGGGAGGTTGAGTTGACATGGCTATCTCCTGCCAGAGTGAGACGCCTTGCGGCCTATTAAAAAAACCCGCCCAGGCCGTTGGGGCGGGACGGTTAAATTGATGGCGTCCAACCGTCTCGGTCGTGGCTCGATCCAAGCGGCGACAAGATTATAGCATGGGAAAAGCAGAATTAATGTACCTGGAACCCTTCGACCCAGGGATGAAAGGGCGCTGGCTATTCGATAAAACAACTTCTAGTACTTCAATTTGCACACAGTTAGGGGATGATGTCTACCTGGGGGGTAATAGCACCTGTCCTGGAATGTTCGCCTTGGGCGAGAGCACACAGCTAAAGAGCGTGGCGTACGATCGTACAACCGTATCCCGCAGTTTCTGCCGGATTGAGCTCGCGGCCGTCCAGTAGCGCGTCTACAGCATCTTTTAGGTAATGCACCGTCGGTTCGTGTTGACGGAACGATGTGTCATCTGGAGCCCCTCTGTAGCGCAGCAAGCCTTTCTCATCGATGACGAAGAAATGCGGTGTCGTCACCGCTCCATAGAGATCGGCGACCACATGGTCCGTGTCCCGCAGCACAAGTCCTGGTTCTCGTGCTGCAGCCGCGAGTGTTAATTGCTCATCCCTCTCATTGGCATTGGAAACGATTGACCATACTTCGACCCGGTTTCCCCATGTCGGTTTCAACTCCGCTAGAATTTCATCGCCTCGCTGTGCCCAGGGGCATTCCGAAGACCAGAAATTAAGTACAAGTACACGGCCTTGAGCATCAGCCAAACGGTGTCGAACTCCCATAAGGTCGGGCAGATCGAAGTCGGGTGCGGGTTGATTAATCTGAATCAGGGAATCCATCTCGGTAAAAAACCTCCCTCAATGATAGGTCTCAATAACGACTCGCTGATATCCAACCAGACGATCTCCGCCGGCTGCGAGAAGTCAGAAGCACTGCGCCGCATAAAGACGAGCCGTTTCGAATCCAGACTCCACGCGAGGGAGGTATGCAGCTTTGTGGAGTCATCCGTAAGCGGACGGGCTTCTGAACCATCCGCCCTCATCAGCCAGATCTGGCGGCCGGGTGTCCAACGCAAAGGATCTAAGTATCGCCGCGCGAACGCGATCCAATTTCCATCCGGGCTGTAGACCGGAGAGGCATCCTCCACCATCAGCGCTTCCCCGGGTGAGATATCTTCGATCAAACTCGAGATGGCTTCCACACGATACAGGTGGCTGTAAAACAGCGGCTCCCCTTCCACCCTCTCCTCTGTATGCTCAAAATCATCTGGGGCTTCTTCGGGAAAGACGATCTCTGGATAGACCATATAGAGCCCATCCGGAGACCACGCCCCGGCGACCCCTAAACTGCTAGGTAGATAGTTAAATGGCGATGTCTGTTGGTTTTCTGCGAGATCCACCAATGCAATCGCCTGCAAGCTGGTGTCATAATATGTGAGCCAGCCCATTGGAGACCATCCGGGGTTGCCGGTGATATGTTCTTCGGGACCCATCGGAAACGGCCCTGCATCACCATTCACTAGCATGATCCAAACACGGCTCCGAGCCGTGATGGCCGCACCTCCAACGCCGGCTGATAGAGACTCTCGCTCATACGCCAGCCAGACTCCATCGGGCGAGAGGCTCGGCGCCTTGCAGCGCGCCTCGGGTTCACACCCCAGGATTAGACGATCCTCCCCACTGAGGAGGTTGTAGAGTCTGAGATCGGTGCCACGATCATCCCGTACAGCTGCATAGACGATCTGAACCCCATTCGCGCTCAAATTGTAGTCAAGAACACCCACAGTCGCCTCAGTGAGCTGTTGAGGTTCCCCATCCTCTGCTATCGAATGAATGTATAAATCCGCTTGTTCAGTTGCAGGCCAAAGATAGACCACGCGCGGCTCTCCGACCTGGAAGGACCATGTCTCCCCGAACAGAAGCGGTAGAAAGCGGTCCGAGCGAGCCCCGGCGCTAAGTTGTATCGTTACCGTCTCGCCTATGGGCCAGGGCTCCTCAGGTGCAAAGGAAATCCGATTTCCCTGCTGAACGACCTGACCCATAAGCTGTGGTTGAATTTTTAGATGGGACAGGACCGATTGGGAGTCCATAGGACGATTGAAGAGAATGTGAACAGGTGCAGTGGATGGAACTTCGGTTGCATTCCTGATGGGTTCCACGGCGATTACTTTGGGTGAAACTAATACACCTACGAACACGACACCCAGGACAAACCCGAGTGCGCCAAACCCCCATAGAGGAAATCGTCGCCGGTCCTTGTTTAACATGTCGGCATTATACACGCCGCGACCACCCGGGCTGCAATTGAGCCTCCGCCCGGTGTCTGGCTATACTATGAAGCAGGGAGGGATTCATATCCTACCCCGCACGGATTCGACTGGTATTGAAATTGGGGTTATGTTCGCAGGCGATGCTTTAAATCCTCGATCGCATCCACGGGCGTGGGGTCGACGTCGTATGCCATCGCCAGGTAATAAGACGTATAGTCTCCAAAGTGTAGCGCCGTCCACTGCTGCGCCAGTCTTGTGTCCCCGCGAGCTTTAATGACATCGGTACCAAAACCCTCTAACATCAAGATTTCGCGTGTGACCTGCAATCGCAGGACATTTCGCTCGTGCACCTGTGACCCTTTCAGGAAGACAACCATCGTATTTGATATTAACGACTCGGGATTCAATACGCCAGCAACCATATTGTGATCCGCCTCTGGAAGCGCTTCAAACCCTGCCACCGCTTTCGCCAGTTCGCCGATCTGAGTCCGCCAGCGGCGCGCAACCGGAGCCAGAATCTCCGCCCCGATTATTGTCGGCCAGCGCCCCACAAATTGCCCGGCCATTCGCTTGGCAGGATTCTCAACGACGGGTGACTGCGCACGAAGGCTCTCCTGTTGCGTGCGCATCTCCCTCACCGCAGCGGACACTTCTTCCTCGGGGTCGGGTATCAGACCCAGGCGTGTCATCAGCGCCAGCAGCAAACCGAACGAGTGACCAACCGCGGCGCGCGGTTGGCCCACGTGATCGAAATGCCATAGCGGAATTCCATTCGAGTTCGCCTGCTTTGTGAGTTCGCCACCGGTGGTCATCGCCAATAATTGCGTCTCAGATTCCAACCCCGCGGCGAAAGCGGACAACGACTCCTCCGTGTTTCCCGAGTGTGAGCAGGTCACTACGAGCGTTTCGTGGTCAGCACAAAAAGCCGGCAGGTCGTAATCCCGCCATACGATAATTGGGGCTGTCGCCATCGGTGCAGCGTACGCCGCCAGGAGGTCAGCAGCGATCGCCGAACCGCCCATCCCAGCGATTACAACCTTTCGCACGCCGGAGATCTCACCAAGAGGTAACTTCCATCCGAGTTTCCAGGCTGCCTCAAGTTGACCGGGGAGCCCATTGATCTCGGCCAGCATCCCCCCCGGATCCAACTTTTCGAATCGCGAGACATCGTCCAAATTCATCATTCCTCCAGACTCAATCGATACACTTCTTGCCGGCTCCATCCCGATTCGGCGGCAATTAGCCGCGCAGCCGATGACCGGTTCAACCCTGTTTCTATTATCGTGCGCATCGCCTCCATCACTTCGGATTCCGTCCATTTACCCGACGATGGCGCCCCTCCGATAACAAGTGTGTACTCCCCGCGCGGTTCCCTCGAGGCTATATGCGTCTGAATCTCACCAAGTGTGCCGCGCACAATCTCCTCATGCATCTTCGTCAACTCTCGACCCAAAGCGGCAAGCCTGTTCTCGCCGAGAATCGCAATCAGATCTCCCAACGTCTTCTGGATTCTGTGGGGAACTTCGAAGAGGATAAGCGTACGGCGCTCGTTGGAAAGTGATGCGATAAACGCTCGTCGAGCGTTAGCCTTTCGCGGAAGATAGCCAAGAAAGATGAACGAATCCGTCGGAAGACCCGAGGCGACCAACGCTGCAATCGGCGCCGAAGGACCCGGTATTGAGGTGACATCATAGCCGCGGTCCAGTGCCGCCTGCACCAATTCAAAACCCGGATCCGAAAGTCCCGGTGTACCCGCATCGGAAACCAATGCCAGATCGGCGCCTTCCAGAACATCTAACAGGCGCTCCTCGCGTGCTTCCTTATTGTGCTCATGGTAGCTGGTCAGCTTCGTTGTGATTTCATAGCGCTTAAGCAGTTTGCGGGTATGGCGCGTATCCTCTGCGGCGATGGTGTCCACCTCGCGCAGAATCCGCAAGGCGCGCAGCGTGATATCCTCTAAGTTACCAATCGGTGTAGAAACCAGGTAGAGAGTCCCCATAGAGCTATTTTAGCAGAGCTTGTCTCGCGCAGCCCGGTTGGTTGTTGAGAAGTTAAACGATGGTTTCTTCGCTCACTTCACTTTCCGCACTGGCTGCCGAAGCACTGTCCTTAACTTCTCCGGCGACACCTTGCGGAAATCGCTGAGGTAAATCTCATGGTGCTTGCCGTTTTCAATATATTCATTACCGGGGATGAACTCACTGTGCATCTCTGCCAGAACTGGGCCTTCGTTATCGAAGGAACCTAAATGCATGATCTGCACAGACAACCCTTCGTGATAGTGCTCCAGGCGGACTTTGTCCAAAGACAGCAGGTTTTTTGCCTCTCGCACCTGCTCGACCGCATTATCAAAGATTTCCGCCGTAACCCAGTCAGGGGTCATGATCATCATCGTCCAATCCCACTGGCTTTTGTCTCGCGCTGTGCTGAAAGTCGCCATATCTTCAGCCCACCAAAGCCCTTCCAGCGGGGGAACAACATAATCTTTTTCCAGGGTCTTCTTGCTGATGAACTTCATCTTGTAGGCAACAGCATATAGCGCTTCAATGGCATCCTGGTATTCCTGAGCCGTGTTGGGGTCACCGTGACCATCCACCATCAGGAACTGCATTTTCGGCACGTCTAGGACAGAAAATTCCGTTTTCGGAGGGTTGTATAGGTATTTCCATTCCTTTTTAAAATCAATTTTCGTCATGCATCTGCTCCAATTGGTCGATGAATCGGTCCAGCCAATCAAGCTCGGTGGTGATTTTAGTGAGGGCGAGATCGAACATGGCATCCACAAAGAAGGGCAGGGGCTGCTGAGATTCCCACCTGACCTGGACATGTTCCCTGTGCTCGCTGAGGCCTTCGCTCCGTCGATGCAGGGCTGCTAGCGCCTCATTCTTCGATATTGCCGGGATGTTGGCCAAACCAAGCTGAAAAGGTGATGTAGCTCGCTGCGGGATTGAGAGCACTTCAAGCGTACTTGCGCGCAAGGCTTCTCGGCCCGCATTGGAGATTTGATAGACGATACGCGGACGTCCCGGTCCAGCCTGACGCACCAGCTTGCCCTTAATCGTTTTCTTCTTTTCGAGCTTCTTCAAAATGTAATAGATCGACGAGAACCCGATCTCGGCCCACTCGCGCATGCCGCGCTCCTCAATCAGCGACTCGATCTCGTAGCCATGGCGGGCTTTCTCAGCGATCAGGGAGAGAATGGCAAGCTCTGCATTGGTCATTGCACCTCTGTATATTCTAGTACTAGAATATAACTTGTTGATGCAGTTGTCAAATACCATTGTCAATGATTGGAAAAGATCCGTGCGCTAGATTCGCCCAATGGAACTCCATCCTACGACCTTGATGATTCGAACCGCTCAAGTGATAATGAGGAGCGGCGACGATGGTTTTACTCAGATCAGTCGCGCTTAATTGTAAAGAATATCGAATCCGTCAACTCAGAGGGTGTCAATCATGCAGGGTCTTCCCTCATTCGCCACAACCGTCATCGGCAGCTTCCCCCATCAGGCATGCACCAGCCTGTGCGAGCGCCTGGCGGAATTGGACGTCCCCGCCTGGCCTCAACTTGCGCGTCGATCGTTCCGGGAGAACATGTACGTTCAATTCAGCGCTCCGCTTCCGGCATTGGTTGTCGACGACGCAGCAGAAAAGATATTCTTCGACACCAAGGGTGACATCACCCACGCCCTTACCCCATTCTATGAGTCATATATCGCTGAGGACATGGAAGCGTTTGCGCTTCCGCAGGAGAACGCGCAGGGTTTCTACGATATGCTCGAGGTGCTCAAGAACACGACCGGCGAATGGGCCAAGGGACAGGTCACCGGACCTATCAGTTTCGGGCTGACGGTGACCGACCAGGATCTGCGCGCAAGCCTCTACAACGAGATGTTGGCAGACGCGATCGTCAAGAACAGCGCGATGAATGCTCGCTGGCAGATCCGCCGACTTAAAGAAGTGCGCCCCAAAATCATCATCTTCATCGATGAGCCTTATATGGCATCTTTCGGATCCGCCTTCATCAGTCTCAGCCGCGAGGTTGTCATTCAAATGCTGGACGAGGTCTTCGATGCCGTTCATGCCGAAGGGGCGCTTGCCGGTGTACATTGCTGCGCCAACACAGATTGGTCGGTTTTACTCAAGACTCGAGTGGACATCCTCAACCTCGACGCTTACGGATTTCTTGATAACCTCGCCCTTTACCCACAGGAACTAGCGGATTTCCTGGCCCGCGGTGGGCGGGTCGCCTGGGGGAGCATCCCCAACCAAGAGGATATCTGGAGAGTTACCCCGGCGGGGATGGCAGAACGCCTGCGGACAGGCATCCAAGCTTTAACGACACGAGCATCAGCCAGGGATCTCCCCATCAGCGAAACTCTTCTCTCCGATGGTTTTCTTACGCCAAGCTGCGGCCTCGGTTCGACCGATGAAAGTCTCGCCGAGCGCGTTCTAGAAATCCTGCAGGAAACGGCACACGAACTGCGCTGAAACCGACAAAGCATGATCCATCCCCCAATCCTTCCGCTGCAATCTAAAGAGGCAACACTGGAAACCGTCGGTGGTAAAGGCGCCAGCCTTGCCCTATTGGTTCGCGCCGGTTTTCCTGTCCCAGACGGTTTTATGATCCCGACCTCTGCCTATCTCGACTATGTGGCCTCAAACGACCTGGAGAAGCGGATCGTATCCCGCCTGACCGGCCTTCCTTCTAACGAACCTGTAGCCGCCCAAGCTGCCTCTGCGGAGATACGGGCATGGTTCCTCGTTGAAAAGACGGACGCCACATGGACTTCCAGCATCCGGCGCGCTTATGCAGACCTGGGCGGAGGTCCAGTTGCCGTGCGCTCCTCGGCTACCGCAGAGGATTTACCCGAAATGTCTTTCGCCGGTCAACAGGAAACCTTCCTCAATATTATCGGCGAGCAGATGCTGTTCGAAGCGATCGTGAATTGCTGGAGCAGCCTATGGACGGCGCGAGCCATCAGCTATCGGTCGCGGAACCAAATCCCGCATGAGGATGTGGCCCTTTCCGTGATTGTGCAGACCATGGTGCAATCCGAGGCTTCCGGAGTTCTCTTCACCGCAAACCCACTGACCGGAAAACGATCCGAATCGGCGATAGATGCCACCTTCGGGTTGGGAGAGGCGCTCGTCGGTGGGCTCGTGGAGCCAGATCATTATGTCGTAGACGCCGGTTCTGGAGAAATCATCCACAAAGCCTTGGGGGGAAAAGCCCTGACAATCCGCGGGGTAACTGAGGGCGGTGTCATCGCCGAGGATGCCGATGCCGCTGAACGGCAAGCCATCCCCGACGACGTCATTTTACAATTGGCTGAATTGGGCCAGCGCGTCTCCGCGCTGGTTCACTCTCCGCAGGACATCGAATGGGCATGGGGCGAGGGTCAGCTTCATGTGCTGCAATCCCGGCCCATCACCTCACTCTACCCCATCCCCGAAGTCCATACCGACCAGCTTCATGTGTTTGCTTCCTTCGCAGTCATTCAGGGTTTGCTCACCCCCTTTACTCCATTAGGACAAGACATCATGAAGATGGTCTTCGCGGGAGGAGCCAGGATTTTCGGTTTCGATCTCACTGAGGAAACCCAGAGAGTACTCTTTTCGGCAGGGGAGAGGCTGTGGATCAATATAACGCCGGTGCTGCGCAATTCGATTGGGCGAAAAATCCTGTCCGGCATCTTGCCGGCTGTTGCTCCGGGAGTTGCTCAGACCATTGATCTCCTTTTCGACGATCCCCGCCTTGCTGTAGGGCGTGGAGGCATCCGCTTCAGCACGTTCCGGCGATTAGCTGGATTCCTTCTACCTTCGATGAAGCGCGTCATAAGGCTCTGGCGGGCTCCCGAACGGGAGCGGGAACGCGTAACCCAGCAAATGGACGAGATAGTCCGTCAAGCGAAAACCCGCAGCGCAGTGATCGGAAACACTGGGGATGTCCTCTCGAATCGGCTGGAAATACTGTATGATGCTCGCATAATTTTTCCCGAGTTCGTCATCCCCCAAGGCATCCCCCCAGTCATCGCCGGGATGGTACCCTTTTTTGGTATCATGCGGCGCTTCAGTGCCCAAGCCGCTGAAGCTTCGGGAAAACCCGCTTTCGCACAGGCATACCTCGAAATCGCGCGCGGGCTACCCCATAACGTCACAATGGAAATGGATTTAGCCCTGTGGCGAGTCGCGCAGACTATCTTCGCTGATGCAGATTCTTCCAGGATATTCCAAGAAACATCGGCATCCGATCTGGCTGCCCATTACTTGCAGGTGAATCTCCCCTCCCGGGTTCAAAATGGCATCGCCAGCTTCATGGAGCGTTATGGGGCGCGCGGCATCGGTGAGATTGACCTTGGTCTCCCTCGCTGGGGAGAGGACCCAACGCACATCATGCGGGTTCTCCAAAGCTACCTGCAAATCACGGATCCCGACAGGGCCCCTGACGTTGTCTTCGCACGCGCCGCGCAGTCGGCCGAGCAAGCCGCTTTTGAGCTGGAATCCGCCGTCCGTCAGATGCACAGTGGATTTATCAAATCCCGACTGCTGCGTTGGGCGATTAGTCGCTATAGGGCACTGGCGGGGATGCGCGAGGCTCCCAAGTTCTTCGCCATCCGCATGATGGACATTATTCGTCAGGGGCTGCTCCAAAGCGGCCAAGAACTCGTTGAAGCTAATCTTTTAGAGAAGCCCGATGATTTGTTCTTTTTGAATGTCCGCGAACTTGATGAGTTGAACGCTGCAATGGTAACGTCGGAAAATAGACCAGCAACGGCATCAAGCGAATCAAACATGCAGACACTCGCGCAAGAACTTCGAATTCGAATCGCCGAACGACGGGCGAAATACCACCGCGAACATTTACGAAAACAGATTCCACGCATGCTGCTCAGCGACGGGACGGCTTATTATGAGGGCGTGCGTGCCCCTGAGAGGCAGGAAGGTGCCATCATCGGCGACCCGGTTTCTCCCGGCGAAGTGGAGGGGACGGCGCGTGTGATCTTTGACCCCCACAGCTCCCAATTGGCCCCTGGCGAAATCCTGGTCTGCCCCGGAACCGACCCAGCCTGGACACCGCTCTTTCTGATCGCAAGCGGGCTCGTTATGGAGGTCGGCGGGATGATGACTCACGGCTCGGTGGTAGCCAGGGAATTTGGCATCCCGGCTGTGGTAGGTGTGCATCAGGCCACCGAGCGGATAAAATCCGGTCAAAGGCTGCGGGTAAATGGCTCCACCGGCGAAATCACACTTATCGATGATGGGGAGCACAATAACGCCACCAGTCATCCCATAGATACTTGACTCTTGTTTTCCTCGTTGTAGAATACAAGGCATCGAGGCAATGCGGTTGAATCAGATGACGATAAATATTAGTTCTGCTCTATTGGTGGCCATGCGCCTGCTGCCGTGGCCGATGGACCGAGGCCCATCGGCATGGGTCAGTCGCGTCTGACAGCCGCCTGCCCCGGCAGCATATCCTCCGCCAGCCTCGCGCTGGCGGTTTCCTTTACAGGGAAATCGCTCGCTGGTATTGTTTAGCCTTAGAAACAAGCGCACTATTGAGAGGAATATCATGACCGAGACCATTCATGTAAGCGTCGCCTGGCCGTACGCCAATGGTGACTTGCACGTGGGCCACCTTGCTGGCGCTTACCTGCCAGCCGACATCTTCGCTCGCTACCATCGCCTTAAAGGCAACCGGGTGCTCATGGTATCCGGATCGGATTCTCACGGCACGCCAATCACAGTCGAGGCGGACAAGCGGGGCATTACACCGCGCGAGCTCTTCGAACATTACCATCACCGCTTCCTGGAGACGCAGAAACAGATTGGCATCAGCTACGACCTTTTCACGCATACCGACACCGAGAATCATCACCGCATCGCCCGGGATTTTTTCTCGCGGCTGCATGAGAACGAATACCTGTATCAGGAGATTCAAAAGCAGCTTTATTCCGAAGAGGAGGGGCGCTTTCTTCCTGATCGCTATGTCGAAGGTACATGTCCAATCTGCGGTTACGAAGAAGCGCGTGGAGATCAATGTGACAACTGCGGAAACCTGCTCGACGCCTTGGAGTTGATCGACCCGCACAGCAAAACCGACAACAGCCGGCCTGTAGTGCGCGAGACGGAACACTTCTTCATAGATCTGCCGGCATTCAGCGAACGACTCCTGGATTACCTTACCCAACACGCCGACCACTGGCGCCCGAACGTGATTAATTTTGCCCGCAATTTCATCGAAGGTGGACTAAAGGGGCGACCTGTCACACGGGATATCTCCTGGGGAATCCCTGTCCCGCTAGACGGCTGGGAGAACAAGTGTATCTACGTGTGGTTCGAAGCCGTGATGGGTTATTTCACCGCTTCGGTTGAGTGGGCACACAACACCGAACAGCATGAGGCCTGGAAAGAATGGTGGTACAACCCGGAGGCGAAAATCTATAATTTCATCGGCAAGGATAACATCCCTTTCCACACAGTATTTTGGCAGTCCGAACTGCTCGGCGTAGGGAGCATCTACGACGAACCCCAAAACCGGCCGCTCAACTTGCCTTACGATGTTCCATCCAACGAATTTATGAACATCGAGGGATCTCAATTCAGTAAGAGTCGCGATTGGGCCATCTGGCTGCCTGATATTCTCGAGCGTTACGATCCGGATGCTATTCGCTTTTATATCACCGCGGCTATGCCGGAGAACCGCGACACCGATTTCTCTTGGTCGGATTTCGTGCGCCGCAACAATGGCGAGCTGGTTGCCGCTTGGGGCAACCTCGCCAACCGGGTTCTCTCGTTCGCGTACAAACACTGGGATGGGTGCGTGCCCGATCCCGGAGAATTGCGCGACATAGACCAAGATTTACTCAAACAGGTTGAGTCCGCCTTCGATCGCGTAGGTACTCTGCTCGAGGGTGTAAAAATCAGGACTGCGTTACAGGAGACGCTCGGTCTGGCGCGCCAGGTGAACGGCTACCTCGACCGGGCACCGTGGTTCGGAGTAATCGAAGAAGACCGCCAGGCCGCGGCCACCACGGTTTACACGGCCCTGCGCGCTATCGACTCGCTCAAGATCCTCTTTGCCCCATTCCTGCCCTTCAGCAGCGAGCAACTCCACGAAAGTCTCGGTTATGACCAGCCGATATTCGGTAAACAAAAGATCGTAACTTACGAGGAGTCCGAGCGCCCCCACGAAGCGTTAATCTACGACGCGTCATCAGCTTCGGGCCGATGGGCGCCCAGCGATCTCAAGCCTGGCCATAAATTCCAAAAACCCAAACCAATGTATCGCAAATTAGATGAATCGGTGATTGACGAAGAGCGCGAGCGACTCAGACTGCCAAGCGAATAACACAGGGGAGATCCACACGATGATATCCGGGACCTGTGGCAAGGTGCAAACTGCTCACTTGTTCTCGTGTGGATATCCTCCGTGAATCCACAATAATCTCCCAAACATCCTGTGATGCTCATCGCGGCTTCATTTTTTGATGTAGAACCAGAGGGTGAATTGACCACAGCCATCAGAGACCATAGAATGGTAGATCAATGGAGAAGATAAAACCTCTTGCCCTGTCGTTCGATTGAACTCTTGTATACAATCGGCGTCGCGTTTAACCATCAAGGTTTACCAATGGAAGTTTTCAATGGCATCGAATGATCTGCTATTAAAAGGTATCGCCGCAGCTAAGGATGGGGACAAGGAGCGTGCGCGCGCCTTGCTCAGCAAGGTCGTGCTCGAAATGCCGGATTCAGAAGAAGCCTGGTGGTGGCTTGCAAAAAGCGTCGATGATCCCCGTAAGCGCGAGTTCTGCGCGCAGAAGATCCTCGAGATCAACCCTGGCCACAGGGGAGCAAGAGTTTTGCTGCAAGGAACCAGCGAGAATTCGCAACAGTCAACACCCCGGGCGGCGGTTACCCCACAGAAACCTGCTGCCCCAACCAGTGCCGCCGCCCGCAGCCGCCCTCAATCGCCTCCTAAAAAGAAGACCGCACGCCCGAGAGGCGCGAGGTCCACACGTCAAACGGTCACTCTGGTCCTTCTTGCCTTTGCCGTCTTGTTGGTCATAGCCGGCGGAGCTGCGTATGTCTTCCTCGACTCATCAGGGTACCTCGATCAGCTTGTGAACCCCACGGACCCTGAGCTATCTCCAACTACAACTCTGCCGCCCTTCACGGCAACCGCGACTACCGAAAGCATCTTGCTCTCCAGCATTCCAACCTGGACTCCCACCCCCTCGCCAACATCCCCTCCGGCAACACCCTCGCCGACGCTGACCTACACTCCACTGCCGGCCGGCTCTCCAACGCCTATTCCGCCCACGCCTTCAGCACTTCCATCGATCTCCGATGCTCAACCGGTTATCCTCAACGATGGCACCGGCCACCTGACCCTGTTTCCCGACTCCTTCGGTGTCTTCCGGTTTGAACCGAGCGACACCTTGGATATTCAAACTGTGGCGACGTTGACTTTTCACCTACACAACTCTGAGCTCACAATGCCCTTGACGGTCGAGCTCTATCTCTGGAACTTATCAAACAACACTTGGGAACCATTCGGTGTGTATTGGGGCGATGTCCCGATCATGTCCCCCGGGTCCTATGTTAACAATGACGGAGTGATTATCGCAGCTCTACGAAACTGGGGGATCGATCCAATCGATGTGGATAACACGAGCTTCACGTTCGCCGCACGCTTGACAACAGGACTCAACATTATCTACGGGCTGGACCGCACTAATACGCAGTTTCCAACAGCTACACCTGTGCCCACCTCGACACCGACCTTTGGCTAGATCTCCCCGCGCTCAAATTGATATGGACGAAGTGTGGCGAATGCGCACCCTAAGATAACCCCTAATTTCATTGGATAGGAAACTAGCGCTAAATCTTAGTGGCAGTGCTGGATTGTCATTCTGAGCTAAGGTGCAGCGGTGGCGATGAAGCTCGTGCTTCGAACAGACAGGGTCTTCTTGACGGGATGGAGTCTATCAGGCTCCGCGAAAAGACGGGGGACGTTTCTCAATAAAGGCGGCCACCCCCTCCATGTGGTCCGCCGTTCGACCTGCGATCTCCTGCAAAATAGCCTCATGCGTTAATGCTTCATCGAGGGATTTCAATACACCTCGATTGAACGCCCGCTTTGTGAGGCCTATCGCTTTCGTCGGTCCCGCAGCGAGCTTTATAGCATATGCATGGACCTCTTGGTGGAGTTCCGAATCGGGAAAGACTCGACTGACCAAGCCAAGCCTATATGCTTCCTGCGCTGTGATGATCCGGCCGTCAAAGGCAAATTCGCTTGCCATCGAAAGGCCGAGGATCATTGGAAGAAAGACCGAAGTGCCCGAGTCGGCAGTAAGTCCGATCCGCGTGAACCCAAAGGAAAAGCTTGCGCTTTCAGCCGCCCAGCGAATATCCGTCGCCAACGCAATGCCGAGACCTGCCCCGGCAGCAGGGCCATTAATCGCCCCGACAATTGGCTTTTCGATTGCTCGTAATCTTCGAACCACCTGGTTGTAGGTGCGCTCCAGGTGATATCGATAAGGGATGTCATCCCCCAACTCCTGGATGACGCTGATGTCTTGGCCGGCGCTGAAGAATCTCCCGGAACCTGTAAGAACCACACAGCGGATAGAATCATCTTTCTCGGCAACAGCCAATGCCGCCAATAAATTATCGACCATGGGCAGGTCGAATGCATTCGCCTTCGGTCGATCCAATTTAATTGTCAGGACACCGTCGCCCTGTTCAGTATTGACGCTCATTGTCGTCATGAAATCTCTCCCTTGTGCAATTCCCTTGAATAACACTACAGTATGTGACTTTAAGGAAAAAACCGGGCGCTGGTGCGCCCGGTCGACTTTATTACAGAGAAAGACCAAAATCTAAATCATCATCCAATTCATCAACATCGTCGTCGATGTCACCGAAATCAAAGCCGAATTCAATTTCAATTTCATCTTCCTGCAGACGAATCCAGAGCATAAGTACGTGTCCTTCCGGGGCTTCTAACCAACGAACAGCCACGATGGGCGCTTCCTGGGTGAGACCATCCTGTGAGCGGAACTCGAGGAAGATAGATTGTCTCTGCTGCCAGGCTCGATAGCAGCGCTCTACCAGCGTTGGCCCATTCGCTGTTCTTACACGGCAGAATACCACTCTCGAAGGGATTGGACCCTCGGTCAAACCGAACAGCCAGGTATCACCGACTAGCTCAAACGTCGGTGGTGGTCCTTCGATAATTGTGATTTTCTCGGGCTCAGGCATAGCTCCCTCATTACGCGCTGCTCTGCAGGCGGCGGTATCTTACCATAGATTCTACCCGCTTTTCGTGGACCTTGCTCGCGGAAAATATGCAAGGTTCCGCACACATGGATCTGTATCCATGATCGACCCTTAGTTTCGACTCAAGCCCCTTTAACTTCTTTCCTCCCTGCTAACGAGGGACGCTCCCGCCTAAAAAGCATCTTCTCCCAGCGCGCCCGTGCACGAAAGTCTCCTATCAGACAACATGTCAAAGGGATGATACGCAACATCGAAGGCAGCCATCTTGAACAACTTTAACATAAACATCACAAGAGGATCGAAACCATAACTCTTTTAAACGCGCTAATAAGCGGAGGCAACCGCGCTCTTGATTTTTTCCTGCACGTGGACCCCGGAGAAGTCCTCAATACTGGAACTCCTGCCGAGAAATCAGGCAACCCTGCGCGGGCAATGATGAAAGCAAGCAAATTCTTGTTGGCAGATGCGGTCGATGCGGAAACGGGATTGGTTGACTACCGCGGTTTGCGTGAGAGCGATACGTATGCTCAGTTCCGCGAGATCACCAGCCAACTCTCTGTGTGCAAACCAAGTGACCTTGGTCATGGTCCCGCCATGATGGCTTTTTGGATAAATCTTTACAATGCGCTGATCATCGACGCGGTTGTTCACTTCGGCATTCGAGGCTCCATTATGAGTCGACCGGGGATCTTCCGCCAGGCTGCCTATAACGTGGGCGGATTGCGATTCTCCGCTGATGAAATCGAGCACGGCATCCTGCGCCGGAATCGCCCCAACCCTGTTACATTTATCCGACCATTCACCACGGACGATCCCCGCCTATCATTGACCGTGGACCACCTTGACCCTCGAATCCATTTCAGCCTTGTTTGCGGAGCCAGTTCCTGCCCTCCAATCGCGTTTTATGATCACGAACACCTGGACCTACAGCTCGACCAAGCCGCGGCCGCGTTCACTAACGGGGGTGGTGTCCACTATTTGGCGGAGACGAATACGCTCCAGCTCTCTAAGATCTTCCATTGGTACCTCGCGGACTTCGGTGGGTTACCCGCTGCCTTGGAGTTGGTCCAGCACCATATTAATGACAGAGACGCACGAACCGCCCTCGAAAGCGGAGGTCTCCGGATTGATTACATGCGCTACGATTGGAGGGTGAATTCTAGCTAACGTTTCATTAAATCCGCATATGGTTAAACGAAAACGGGGTATGCACTGTATATGCCCCGTTTGTCATGGTTACAAATAGATTAACTAGCTCAGGGAACTCACGTTGATTGGCGAGGATGATCAGCGCATGACTGTTCCCACTGCACACGCCGATGATCCCTTGAGAGAATCACACGCAGTCTGCCCATCTTAAATGAAACGTGCACGTACAGGCTCTCTCAAGCGCTGTTCTTTACCCTTGCTCACCACTCTCCGGATATGCATCCTCTTTTCGAACAGATGTCCGAACAGCCGCGCAGCGAGGACAAAAGGGGCGGTCGCACAGCAGCGCCCGTGGATCCTCATGAATCCAACCCACGACAGCGTTGACCAAATCTCGGACCGGGACTACCTCAAGTCTCAATCCCTCATATTCAGCAGTATGTGAGATTCCCTCGAGTCGACTCCTGATAGCATCTAAGCCGTCAGGGCAGCCCGGCATATTCCTACACTCAACAACTCCTTCCTCCGATAGCGCCCAGCGAATAAAGCCTCTGCGACCCGCCAAGCGTTCCGCCTCATGCAGACTCACGTTCAAGCGGTGGTCTGTGTCGATCAACAGCACGTCGCCGTCGCTATCCGCCAGCCAGCTGATCGGCGCAAATGGCTCCTCGATCGTCTGGCTTTGCAGCTCATCCTCGAGATTAACGCCGACAAACGAGAGAACAGGGTGATTGGAACGTCGCGCCTGTGGATGGCAGCGCATGACCTCTGAGACCACTCCAAGCTCGGAGTCAACCGGCAATTCCGGATGGAATATCTCGGCCTCTTGATTCCCCTCTAGTTGCGAACCATACTCGAGTGCGTTATCGGGCGGTCCAAATGGTGGGATGATGATCGTTCGCCGCGTGAACGCTGGCATCATCACCGCTCCACACGTCGATATCAGAGCGCCAACGATCGTCTCCGCCCCGCCAGACACCTTTGTTAGAGCAGATGACCCACTATGAGCGATCACCCGGCTGTGGGAGTCGAGCCCGATCTCTTTCAGAGCGTTAACAAACTGACGATACGTGAGCATAGACCCTCAGATAATCGGAAACCTGCAAGCTACCGGGATGGGTAAGGGATAATTATTCTGCAGCACGGACCAAGATCCCCTTTTCAGGATTATGCGCCAGTCCGCCTATTTTCCCTTCCACTCCGCTTCACGTTTCTCCATGAAGGCTCGCATGCCTTCCTTCTGGTCTTCCGTACTGAAAAGAAAATAGAAACTTCGACGCTCATCCGCAATGCCGTCAGAAAGGAAAGATTCATAAGCTTGGTTAACCATTTCCTTTCCCATCCGTAAGGCCAAAGGTGCACGTTTCGCGATCTCGTCTGCCACCTTGAGCGCCTCTTCGAGATAAATCTCCTTGGGGACGACACGGTTCACTAGCCCAAACTTACAGGCCTCCTCGGCATTCAGGTGTCGATTGTTGAGGACCATCTCCATCGACAACGCTTTTCCCACCGCACGAGTAAGCCGTTGGGTACCACCCGCACCGGGGATCACGCCAATATTGATCTCTGGCTGGCCAAACCTAGCCGTCTCCGAGGCGATGATCATATCGCAGGCCATGGCCAATTCGTTCCCACCCCCCAAGCACCACCCCGAAACAGCGGCGATGATCGGCTTCTTTATTTCCCGTATCAAATCCCAGCGCTCGATAGACTCGGATTGGAGCATTTCTGCCGCAGTTGCGTCAACCATTTCTTTGATATCAGCTCCCGCCGCGAAGGCGCGTTCATCACCGGTAATGACAATTGCGCCGATCTGGGGATCACCATCGAAAAGCTCAAGCGCCTGCCCCAACTCGGCCATAACTGTGCTGTTAAGCGCATTTAGCGCCTTTGGTCGGTCGATGCGGATCAGCCCCACACCTTCGTGGATTTCCGTCTTGATGCTTTTGTAGGACATACATAACCTCCGTTAATATATCGAATGCTATTTCAGATCACTACAAACCATGAAACATAACGCTGCTCCTGCACCGCAGTCTTTCAGTGTGTTAGGGTGAAACTTTAATTCGTCGTTTCTTTCCATCAAAAAGCATGTGGGCAATATGATAAATCCACGTCAACGCAGGCGCGCCCGCAGCTCGGCGATATGTGCTGTGTGATCTCGCCGATGCCAAAGACTCCGCCGCAGAACTTTCCGTGCAGACCACGTCTCGCCCGCCAGAGTCACGGCGCCCCCACGCTTTTGAAGCTCCGGTAACGTTACGAGCATGTGAGCGTGTACTTCACGCAGAAATAGTTTGGCCTCCGCGGGTATCCCATCTCGCGGGAATGCCAAACCGAGACGATCTAAGTACCACCAATCTGCCTTGGCGACGTGTTCCAGAACCCCTTCAATCGACCAGCGCTCTCCCGGTAAAATCTTATTTGCATCTTCAGGATCGATATCCTCCACCGAGGCAAGTAAATCTTCATGGGTCGTCTCGAGCAGGAGCTTGAACTCATTGATCTCAGCGCCAACGAGAGGCGGACGGTCAGCGGCGAAGAAGGCATTCACCATATGACCGTCTTCGAATTCCCAGGCTCGAATCACTTCCGATACGATCATCGGCGCCGAGAGACCTGTTACTCGAATCCCGTGTTTATTGCACCAAGCGAGATAATTGTCGATCGCCAACGGTATCGCCTGTATGGCCGTCTCACGGTTTTCATCGCTGGCGAAACATCCCGGTAGATCGGGGACATGTGCGATCCATAGGTTCTGGTTTTCTTCTGCACAGACGATGTAAGCCATCTCAAACCCTCATTCCGCTTCACTGCAGGTACAGCGTCGGCTCATTATATTAATAGCTATGCCCCAGAGAAAATCGGGGGGAAGCCCGATGGATGCGCACATGTCGCGCAATCATCCCATACGGTGCCGCAACTAAAAATTCCGGATTCGATCAGGAGCAACAAGATCACAACAAAACCCATTACCCGGCGTAATCAAGGGTTGAGTACCCAACTATTATACGTCTGCGGAACTGCGCCCGCGCTACGCCTCTGGCGCAGCTTATGAATCCTTAATCCTTTCCTTGTGGGATTAAGGGAAACCAACCTTGGTTAAGCCAGTCGTGGCATTTCGGCGATAAACATTCCAGTCTCCTTGCGGATCCGAATGATGCCCTCTTCGATAAGCTGTCCTTTAATAAACAGCTGTATGGCCTGCAATCCTTTTGCATTGCTGGCCTGTTCCTGCGACGAAAAACCGGACCGAATATAAGCCATGATCGGCTCAACTTCGGTTACCTCAAGCGAATCTTCGAAGCGCACACATGAGACCCGATCAAACGAATCGCGGAGCTGCTCTTCACCGTTCTCCAGGCTGAAAGCATTGTGATGGACCCAGATTGAACTGTTGAGCTGAAACCGCTCGATAAGTTCACGAATTTCACACAGATTCTCTCGACCATTGGTCGCCGCGTAAAGACGCCCATTAGGTTTCAAAACACGGCATATCTCCCCGAGCACGCCTGGTCTATCTTCTACGTGATAGAGCATATGATTCGCGACAACATTATCAAAGACACGCTCACCGAACGGCAGCGCCTGTGCGTTGCTATTGAACCATCGAACCTTCAACCCCCAATCTTGTAGATTCTTGTGCGCTTCGGCCAGCATGCCGAACGATCGGTCTACCAGCACAATCTCCCACGCATGGTGAACCCTCGCTCTATTCTCCACCCACAGATGGCCTGGACCACAGCCTATTTCCAAGATGGATGTTGTCGCCTTGAAATCAAATTGGTCGAAAACCCAACGAGGAAATGGACGCTGGCTTGTGCTGAAATCCCTGTGCAAACGAAACCTTGCATTCAAACGCGAGGAATCTCGATATTGATCTGAAATGAAGCCCATTAATATATTCCCTATGAACGATTTGAGCTTCCCGGTAATTGATGGCGATCCGGGCGGGCGAGAGGTCTCGCCACGATTGTGTGCTTATCCACTTCCCGGCAACCTTATCGTTTCGTAAGCAGTGCGTCAGCGCGGGGTCCGTGAATTAACGAACACATATTGCGGGCTGATCCCCTGCGCGGGAACTGTTCACTTCGATACCCAAATAAGGGCTGGGGTCGAGCGTATTATGTATCTCGAGTTCGTTCAAGAACTGTCCTTGACCGTCGTCTTTTACGATCGAAAAGTGCAGGTGCATGCCAGTGGGATTGTTTGGATCTGCTGAGTAATTGCCTTGATACCCCAGGAGGGTCCCCGCCTTCACAAAAACATCCATTGTTCCCGGTGGAAAATCCTCCACGATAAACGAGCTGCCACCTGCATCCGCCAGATGTGTGTAATAGGTCCAGATCTGTCTTTCCGGTCGGAGGGGATCAGAAGGGAGGCGGATGATTACGGAGGACCGCCATCCCAGAAGCCGAGTGAGATAGCCGTCATGGGCAGCAATGACCTGTGTCTGGCCCAATCCGTCAGGACCGGTCGGACCAAAGATGTCGATCCCCTGATGGGTATGGCCAGGTCCGAAGGAATCCCCCCAGAAGAACCCGATTAAACCAACCGTCGGCATGATAAATGGCGCATCTCCGCATCGCTCGCCAGCGTTAATCATCCATTCAGCATGGGCAGAGGGATCAACCCAAAATTGACGCAACCGCTGAAGGCGAATCGTGGACGGGCGGATGCGCTGGAAGATAGAATAACCGACGACTATGGCGATGACTGCCAGAATCGACAAACCCAAACCGATGCGCTTTTTCCCCTTGCCTAACTCCATCCTATTCACGCCTTCGCCTACGCCCAACTTCATACCCAGTGAGCCGTTTTATTTTTCAGATCGGTCTATCAACTCCAGCACTTCGCCCTGCGTAACGTGCAGGATTTCCGCCGTCTCCACCCTGATCAAATGATCGCTCGCTCCTCCCCCAGCGTATACCACATCGTGCTCCAGAACGCCGGGATCGATGATTGTCAGCAGCTGCTCAGGATGACCAAATGGGGGCACTGCGCCGACGTGATAGCCGGTTGAGGTCTGGACCTGGTTCTCAGCGGCAAGTCGTACCCGTTTACGACCCACACCAAAGTGTTTTGCTATCCGCCTACGGTCAATCCGTCTTGAGCCCGAGGTTATCGCCAGTACTGGTTGATCGTCAACCATAAAGAGCACCGATTTGACGATCTTATCTGCTGATGTCCCGACAGCCTCCGCCGCTGCTTCGACAGTAGGCGTCTCCACATGCAAAGACAAAAGCTCGGCGTGCAATCCCCGTTCACGGAGAAAAAGCGCTAAATCCGCAGGCGTAAGCACCTAAAAATCCCTCTTCCCAAGGTTGATAAACTTTGGATATGTAAGTGATGATCCATTGCGGGGCGATTAGTCATTCCACTTCTGCGGCAGATCAACCTTCTCCGCGAGCCTCCTCCAGGTGTTCGGCGAAGCACACGGTCACGTGTTCTGCAGCGAAGGACATCAGCGCTTTACCAGCGGCCTGGCCTTCAGGCGAGGCGAGGGCTCCTTGCAGTGCCTGTAAATCGTTGAAATAGAACTCATGCACCATATCCAAATCTACTTCCCCCGAGGGTCCTCCGGCAACACGGCTCACACTTACCCGGCGCAAACCCGGCATCGCCTCGGCCAGCTTCACGAACTCATTGCTCCACCGTGTCTCCACATCAAGAGAGTCCGCAGATCGCCTAAAAAGGATCATGAGTTTGTGCATGGGAGAACCTTTCGGCTGGTTTCGCGCGCTAGAAACTAAAATTTTCACCATTGCTGGACCGCAGGGCTATTGTAGGTTTCTTATAATCTACCCTATACTTGGACAAATTGTTATTATTTTTGTTTGGAGATATTTATGAATCATCTCGATCAAAGGGGGCAGGGGCTAGTTGAGTACGCCATGATAATTGCGCTCGTTGCGCTTATCGTTCTTATCGTATTGTCTCTTTTTGGGACTGCTGTGGGAAACATGTTCAGCACCGTGATTACCTCGTTTTGATCCTGCGTACACTGGCTATTGGCACGTATACCGCCTCAGAGCAAATATCCCCGCTCGCAGCTAAGCGTTCTCCTCATCTCTAGGTAGGCGCTTTTTCATTCTACGGGCGACTTCTCTCCGCGGAAGTAAAATCCTACGACCGCAGCCCAGACACTTCAGACCGATATCCGCTCCGATGCGCACCACAATCCAATCCGTACTGCCGCATGGATGCGGCTTGCGCAGGCGGATCACATCTTCCAATTGGATATCTGGGAGCATAATGGCTCGCTAACGTTTAATCCTGAGAGTCCAACCAAGGTTACTGCGTGTGACCACCTATAAAGCCCACTGTGGACTCGTTATCATAATGACAAGTCGCTAATTACACACACAGATTATCCCCCAGGGAGCCGGATTATAACACCCGCCTGAATGGTATAATCCGCCCGTCATGTTGGGTTTATCGCTTACTACGTTAATTTCGCGTGTGATTACACTGGTAATCGCCTTTACTGTGCACGAGTTTTCACATGCCCTGGCTGCAGACCAACTCGGGGACGACACTCCCCGCCTCCAAGGTCGTCTTACCCTTAATCCCCTCGTTCATCTCGATCCTGTAGGTTCGTTGATGCTCGTCATCGCCGGCTTCGGCTGGGCTCGCCCGGTACAAATCAATCCATACGTTATTCAGCGCAGGTCTCCAGCCGGTCCAATGATCGTTGCTGCCGCGGGCCCATTCTCAAATCTCTTGCTCGCCCTTGTCGCCACGATCCCGATTAGGGCTGGGCTGATCTCGGTCACGTCTTCGTCTTTCCTCTCGCAATTTTTTGTAGAATTCATTTGGATCAATTTAATCCTGCTTTTCTTCAACCTCCTTCCTATTTTCCCGCTCGATGGGGAGAAAATCATCGACTATTTCCTCCCGCCGCGCGGCCAGGAGATCCTGCGCCAGATACGACCCTATGGGATGTATATCCTGATGGGTTTAATCATCCTCGGGAGCTTTGGGAGTTTTGATATCCTTGGCTCCATAGTGATGAGACCCGCAATGAGCATCATGAGACTGCTTGTCCTCTAATACATGGGAATTTCCTATCGAGCGGGTCAATTCCGGCATCTGCTTTCTGCCAAACGAAATCGAGATCATAGAAGGTTCGTTTATGAAATCCTCGATCCGTCTTTGGCTGCGCTCTTTTTCCGCATGAGCGACCCGGATCAATCACACAGTGTACGGGTATTTCAGACTCTGGTTGACCTTGGAGAAGAAAATTCAGATCTCCTGATGGCTGCCCTGCTGCATGATGTGGGAAAGTCCCTGAATCCGCTGCGAGCCTGGGAGCGGTCTCTAATTGTGATAACGAACCGGATACTCCCAAATCAAGTATTAAAGTGGGGCCAGGGTGAACCGCATGGTTGGCGGAAACCGTTCGTCGTCGCACTTCAGCACCCTGAGTGGGGAGCTGCATTGGTCCAACAAGAAGGCGGCTCAGAAACGCTGGTCACCCTCATTCGCTATCATCAAGAGCATGCGCTACCATCCACTGGGAAGGATGTACAGGAACTCATGAAACGGCTGCAAACTGCCGACGGGATGAATTGAGGTATCAAAATGGCGTATGAAATACTGCTCATCGGTTTGGATCAGGTTGGCGCCTCGATTGGCATGGCATTCAATAAAGCCGAGGGCGATGTCGATCTAATCGGGTATGATCCCGATCGACATCTTTCAAAGCGCGCCAAAAAGGTTGGTGCTGTTGATCGCCTCGTATCTCATCCCCGGAAAGTGATCACGAGCGCCGATCTCGTGATTTTCTCTCTTCCTGTTGCCGAGGTTGAAGTTTACCTTGAACATCTCGGGGCAAAAACAAAAGAGGGCGCCATAATCATAGACACTGCGCAAGTGAAGGTGCCGTTCTTTAAGTGGGCAGAGAAATATCTTCCGGAGGGGAGATCGTACATCGGCGCTACTCCCATCGTCGGCATAGCAAGCCTGACGAGCAGCGGGGCGCCATCAGATGAGCCTCGCGCGGATCTCTACATGAATGGATTACTCGCCATCATCGCTCCGCCCAGCGCCTCGGAAAGCGCATTAACTGTGGCGATTAACCTGGCATCAATCATCGAAGCCACCCCTTTCTTCATCGATTTGCACGAGCACGACGCCGCGCTGACTTCCACCGAGGAACTCCCAGACCTACTTGGCGCCGCACTTCTACAGGCATCCGCCCACTCTACATCCTGGAAGGAACTCCAGCGCGTAGCCGGTCGCAACTTCGCGCATGCGACGAGCCTCTTCAGCGCTAAGAAGCTTGATATCTTTGAGAAACGTCTGCTGTTGAATCGACAGAAAGCCCTCGATAAACTCGATCAATTCATCCAAGAACTGCAAGACCTGCGCGAAGTGTTGGCGGAAGGAGATGGGCAGGGAATATCCGACTATCTAACGGAAGCCGATCGCGCCCGCCTATCATGGATTCGAGCGCGTGAACAGAACGATTGGGGGGGCGAGGAGCTGCGCCCGGCGGAGAAAATTAAATCGACCGGGATCCTTACAAATCTGCTTGGCTTACACCGAACGAAGCCAAGCGAGGGAAAGTAGGCATCCGAGGTTACATAGCCAAATCTCTTCGCGTATACCCTTGATCTCGCGATCTCAAATGCAGTGGTTGCTCAATGGCAATCCTGGAATCATCCCATCATCTTCGATCATATAAGCATACCCCTCGAAGGAATCCCCCTGGATTTGGTCACTTACGTAGAGAGACGTATAATGCCCCCGTGTCCGAGTATTTCTGTTACATCATCGAATGCGCTGACGGATCTTTCTACACAGGCTGGTCGACAAATCCCATCCGTCGCCTGAAAGAACATAGCGCTGGTCGCGGCGCACGCTACACGCGCACACGGCGCCCCCTACGGCTCGTTTACACCGAGCGCCAGCCCGATCGGTCCGCAGCACAACGCCGCGAATTAAGGATCAAACGCCTCTCGCATGCCCGCAAGGAAGCGCTGATTGTCACTTCCGCGGTGGAAGAAGCGGCAAATAATTAACGCGAGGAGACCAATGTCAAAAGAATCAAAAACCCAGTGGATCGCGGATGAACTCTCGAATTTAAAGAAATCCGGTCTTTTTACCAACATCCGTACCTTGAGTTCCCCTCAAGGTGCCTGGCTTGTCGTGGATGGTAAAAAAGTGCTGAACTTCTGTTCGAACAACTACCTAGGTCTCGCCAACCACCCGCTTCTCGTTGAGAGCGCCAAGGCGGCGATCGACGAATTCGGGGTTGGCCCGGGAGCCGTGCGACCCATCGCCGGCACGATGGCTCTCCACCTTGAGCTTGAACGCCGCCTGGCAGCATTCAAGGGCGTTGATGCGGCGATAACCTTCCAGTCCGGCTTCAACGCTAACCTGGCCGCGATCCCCGCTCTAGTCTCCAAGGAAGATGTGATTTATTCAGACGAACTCAACCACGCCAGCATTATCGACGGCTGCAGGCTTTCGCGCGCCACAGTCATCCGTTACGCTCACTGCAATCCGGATGATTTGCGGGTGCAAATGGAGAAAAGCAAGGACGATGGCTACCGTCGTTCCTTGATTATCACCGATGGTGTATTCAGCATGGATGGGGATGTCGCTCCCCTCGATAAACTATACGAGGCAGCTCAAGAATTCGATGCTCTGTTGATGGTCGATGATGCCCATGGAGAGGGCGTCCTCGGCAAAGGTGGGCGCGGCATCGTTGATCACTACAATCTACACGGTAAAGTGGACGTCGAGATGGGCACGCTTTCGAAAGCCTTCGGCGTCGTCGGTGGCGTAGTGGCGGGCAGCCAGATAATCGTGGATTGGCTGAAGCAGCGGGGACGCCCTTTCCTATTCTCCTCAGCAATGACCATCCCGGATGTGGCCGCTTGCCTGGCCTCCCTGAATCTACTTGAAGAGTCCACCGATCTGGTCGATAAACTCTGGGAAAACGCGGATTACTTCAAGCACGAAATGCGAGAGATAGGGTTCGATACCGGCGTAAGCACAACGCCTATCACCCCCATTATGTTGGGCGAGGCAGCCCTGGCTCAGGATTTCAGCCGGCGACTCTTCGAGGAGGACATCTTCGCCATGGCCCTCGGTTTCCCGACTGTCCCGCGCGGCAAAGCGCGGATCCGGGTGATGATCTCCGCGGCGCATTCCCAGGAGGATCTCGACAGAGGACTCTCCGCCTTCAAGAGCGTTGGACAGGAACTGGGCGTCATCTGATCTCTTTCAGCCCCAGATACCAACAATCCCGCGTCTGTGCGCGGGAAGTTCCATCCTATAATCATGGCGGACTCCAATGGGTCTTATGGGCGACTCGCGCGAAGGAGGACGAGCAACCTCGGCCCTTTGGCGACCAGACAGTCCACCCAAAACAGACGGTAACAATTCCAATGCGACTTGCGCTCTGATGAGCGTAGACCAAACCGCAATTAAATAAAAAAAGCCCTGGCTGGGCTTTGGTGAGGGTCGGTTTCAATGGAGGTGCGATGCTCTATGGGCCAGGGCGGCGCCATTATACAATAGATTGTGAAAACTGTCACTGATGGCATAAATGCAGACCAGATATTTGCTCCTACTGCCCACAGATCAGGAACGGCAAGATGACATATATGAAGATATAGCCTTGGGTTGCTCCCCGCGTAATAGCGCTTTGTCAGCAGCCAATCCCAAGGGCGCAGGGAAGGCTACTCTCTTCACCTGCTCATCTTATCGCAAATCATTGTTTGTGATTAAAACTGGAAGGTTTTTTTCCGGGGGACGACGCGCCGCCGGTAATTGACCACGTACTCCTGCAGCCGCTCCTCAAGCTCCTTGAAGTCACGAGAGTCCAGGATCCTTGCCATCGCGTCGCCGTCGTCGGCTGTGAAACCTTGAAGCCGGAGAGGGTAGGGGCCGTAAGCGGTGTGCCAGGATTCGCACATCCTCAGACCCAGCTGCTCCATCGTGGGCACAAACTCACCCAGGACATAACGGAAATAAGCCTCTCGCTGCTCCGGTATCGGATCGTACGTTAGGATTAGTTTGGTTTGCAACCGTTACGCTCCTCTAGGATCCAACACCGCGCTCGCGAAGGCATGTTACGGGATAATACGCGGGCGCCGCGAAAACAGATCTGCCATCGAGCCGCGCCTTACTTCATCGGTTGACTCAGGCCAGATTCCGGGAATAGGCGTTCCACAATTCGGGCAAGTCCCCTGCCCGGTCAGTTGATAATCCAGGATCACAAAGCCGGATCGCTGGATCAAACGTTGTTGGCATGTTGGGCAGATGGTGTCCTCATAGGGATCAACCCGGCCCGGGAGATTCCCGGCATACACATAATGCAGCCCAGCCTCCTGGCCAATTTCAGCTGCCCGGATCAGCATATCGACAGTGGTGTTCTCCGTATCGGTCATACGGTAATTCTTGTGGAAGGCAGTGACATGCCAGGGGATGTCCGGCGACACGGAGCCGATAAACCTGGCCGCATCCATTAACTCCTCGGTGCTGTCGTTGAAACCCGGGACGATAAGCGTGACAACCTCAACCCAGAGGCCCCGGTCGTGCGCCATCTTGATGCTGTCAAGCACATGTTGGAGCGCACCGCCCAATTCACGGTAGTTCGATTCCTGCATCGTCTTGAGGTCAATTTTAAACCCGCTGAGATATGGGCTGAGATAATCCATCACTTCCGGTGTAGCGTTTCCGTTTGAGACGTATGCGCACTTCAATCCTGCTTTCACGGCCTCCTTGAATACCGCGACGGCCCATTCGGAAGTGATCAAGGGTTCGTTGTATGAAGAAGCCACAACCTGAGCCCCCATATTAAGTCCGTATTCAATCATGTCGGATGGTTTGATTTGGCGCAGGTAGGCGCCAGAGACATCAGATGCGGGATCGCGCAAAGCCTGTGAGGAGACCCAGTTCTGGCAATAAGAGCAGTGGAAGTCACAGCCCAACATCCCAAATGTTAGCGTATCTGATCCGGGAAGAAGATGGTAGAAAGGCTTTTTCTCTGTGGGATCACATTGCAAGGCGGCGACGTAACCCCAAGGAACCCGCAGCTCTCCGCCCTCGTTGAAACGAACCTGGCATACGCCGCGCCGACCATCTCGAATCAGGCAGCGATGTGCACAAGCGAAACAGCGCACGTCACCGTTCGGGAGCGCCGTGTAAAGCTCCCCGGGGATGGTCATCGCATCGAGCACTTCGGCTAGAGTATTCATGAAGTCGTTGCGAATTATATCACCCGCCCCAGAGCCTATACAGCGAGGGTAAAATGTAGCCATGATCACCATAGCTGTTCAGGCAGGCGGGAAATCCAGCCGTATAGGCGGAGATAAAGCGCTAATCCGTCTGGCGGGGACTCCCCTCATCGAGCGAGTGATCGGTCGAATCGATGGTTTGGCGGACGAAATCCTGATAACGACCAATCGCCCAGAGACTCTGATCCATCTCAATCTGCGGATGGCGCCCGACGAGTTCCCTGGCGCCGGCGCCTTGCATGGTCTTAAAACTGCGCTAAGCGCTGCCCACGGTGAGTTCGTCCTGGTTTTATCGTGCGACACGCCTTTCGTGAGTCGCAAATTGCTCGAGTACCTTCTCAGCCGAGCGCATGAAGCCGATGTGATCGTCCCCAAACATGGGGACAAGTACGAACCGCTCCAAGCAGTCTACAACAGGGAGCGTTGCCTCCCAGCGGTGGAAGCGGCGCTAGAATCCGGCGAACGACGAATGGTCAGCTTCTATCCGCAGTTACACGTCCTCCCCATCGAAGAGCCCATACTCTCCGAGCTTGATCCTTCCGGGTTGGGTTTCTTCAACGTAAACACCACGGAAGACTTAGAACGGGCAGAAGAGATCATCAAACAAGGTGCCCCGTTCACTCACCCTTCTTAATCACAAGCATCCACCCTGGAGGGAAGAGCCACCGTATGGAGGTCATTCACAGCACTATTTACAGACTCTCTCAGGCTCTTCTCAATGGAATGAAAGCTGAATATCCTCGTTAAAACACAGACAAACATCTAGGTGAGGGGGGCACCCAGATGCCTGCCTGTGTTTGATAATATACCCATAAATAAAGGTTGCGTCAAGACATTTTCCCTTGAGGCCGAGCAACGAGCCCCATCTCCCGAAGGAGGTGACGGTTGTCGTACAGATCGGGAAAGAATCCACTTCGAAGTCCATTAACAGCCAAACTACACTGAGGTATCACATACTGAATTGATGCTATGAACCGGGATTCGTTCAATTCACTGCCTCTTTTTAAAGGGCTCGACGCTAAACATCTCAATCTCCTGGCAAACAGATTTGAATCAGAGACTTTTGGAGATGGTGATGTGATTTTCGAGCAGGATGCCCCCGCCGATAGGTTATACTTCTTAGTCTCAGGCAGGGTGGCCATTCGTTTTAAACCACCTGATGGGGATATGTTATCTGTAACCGAGGTCGAAGAAGGGGGTGTGTTTGGCTGGTCCGCGGCCCTCGGGCGCACGAGTTACACATCCTGTGCGATAAGCATTAAGCCTAGCTTGACCTTCAGCATCAAGGGCAAGGAACTTACAAATTTATGCGAGAAATACCCTGATGCGGGCGTGGTCATCCTTGAGCGTTTAGCTGATGTGATCGCGCAGCGACTGCAAAACACACACGCGCATGTTGTTAGAATACTGAGGGCTGGTGTCGCCACACAGGCGCATTGAGATAATATCAACCATCAAACGGAGCCCGATATGCCAATAACAGCCAATCACAGCCACGACGTAGACGCCACGCCGGAAGAGCGGATGCGGGCGTTGCTGGAAGTCGTCAGTTCCTACATCGAGCAATATCACGGTGGGTGGGTTAAAATGGTCTCCTTCGATGGAGAAGTTCTCAAGGTAAAAATGGGCGGTGCATGCGAGAGTTGTCAACTCGCAGAAGGGACTCTTCGCGGTTGGGTAGAGGGTTCTGTCCGTCAGTTCTTCCCCGACATAAAGAGCGTCGAAGCTGTGTGAGAACAACTCAACACCAAAGATCTCGACCTAAAAGAAAACTCGTGCCCATTATTGGCACTACGCGCTGGATAAAAAATCCCCCGATTTCTGCTCGGGGGATTTATCTTGCCCTCATTCTCCCTCATGCAACAGGCAGTGTTTGTAGAAAATCATCAACCGCCGCCAGCACATCTCCTTTCCCTTGATATGTACATAGCGTCAGCGTTTTCGAGTCGTTTCCTGTTATCATCTTCGACACTGTCACGCCTTCATGGTAACAACACAGCACCGGTTTTTCACGCGCGAGCGCCACAGCAATCTCATACCCCACTCCGTGTGATGGCGTACTCACCTCTGCAATCAGCACATCGCAGCCTTCGATCCAGGCCATATCCCGCCCATAGACTTCTCTGGCGTCGACAATGCGCTCCAAATCCATCACCTGCGGATGAGCGAGGTGCGCTGTGGGCACGTCATGCCCAATCTCCAATAGATGATCCACAATCGCTATGTAAATCGATTCGTCCTGCCTCCCTCCTGTGAGAGAGCATGAGAAATAGATATTCATCGCCCAGTTATTCCCTCCACGCCGGTTCTTCATTTAAGAGTGGGAGCCGCCATCGCTCCCCAGCATTGTACATTCAACGGCACCAGGTGATTGAGCTGTCAATCTCAGACCAGACATTTCTTTTTCGCTCAAAAGAGTGCGCGCCTGGCATCCTATCATACCTGTTGTGCCCACCACCGCTTATTAGACCATCTCGAAGACAATCACCAGAGTAAATATTCAGCTTAGCTCCGTCCAGAATTCAACTTTCCCGGGAAATCTTCTTGTGCTAATATCAACCTATATAAAGGACTCAACATGGTAGATACCCGCGACCCCCTACGCTTTCTTCAAACAGAGGTCTCCCGGCTAAACCAGGAGAATCAAGAACTGCGAGATGAGCTCACAATCCTGCGCTCCTCCGTGCGCGGCTTAAGCGCCATCCAGGATCTGATTCAACGCATGGGTCCTCAAACCAACTTAATCCATGTTCTAGATGATCTCTTGGGGTCCGCTCTGGCAGTTCTGGGAACCCATGATGGATCGCTGCTTCTGCGGGACGAAGAAACCGAAGAACTCGTATTCGTTGTCGTCCGAGGCAAAGCGCGCAATAACCTTCAAGGCTACAAGCTGCCGCCCGGGAAAGGCATCGCCGGATGGGTTGCGGATAATCGCGAACCTGCTTTTGTCCTCGACGTACGCAAAGACCCTCGTTTCTTCGCCCAGGTCGATGAGACGATGGGTTTTCACACACAAACACTTGTTTGCGTGCCACTCCTTGATGGTGAGCGCGTTCTCGGTGTGATCGAAGCGATTAACAAGCTCGGTAACCGAGATTTTTCAACGGAAGACCACCACCTACTGATGGTCGTCGCCCAACTTGCATCTATGGCCATCCAGCGCGCAGAAGCCTTATCCGAGGAGAAAGATTAAGATCGCAGGTGAGCGCCGAGTTCCTGCGCTAACGCCTTAACGATCTTCTTGCGCAGCCCTGCCACCTCTTCGTCGGTCAATGTTCGATCCAGAGCCTGATACGTCAGCGCGTATGCCAGACTCTTTTTATCCGCCTCGATTTGTTCACCCCGGTAAAGATCGAAGAGGCGGATATCCTCCAGTAAATCCCCTCCCGATTTCCGGATTACGGCAAGGACTTGTTCGGCCGGGATTGCCTCATCGACGACGATCGCTAGATCTTCCAAGACGGGCGGGAAGGTCTTGACCAATTCCACGTCAATCGATTCAGGAATCCCGCGGATGATCGTTTCCATATCCAATTCCGCAGCGAGGAGAGGGAAGGACTGAAAATTGTAGCGCTCCTTTACTAGGGGGTGAAGCTCTCCCATAACACCCGCCTGCTTCCCATCGACCAATATCCGCGCGCATTTTCCAGGATGAAACGATGGGTGTTCGCCCGGGGAATACTCCACTGCCCCAACCTTGAGCCCTTCGAACAGCGCCTCGAGAATGCCTTTTAAATCGAAAAAATCAAATGCTTTTGATGAAGATTCCCGCCAGGATGGAAGCGCGCGCGGTCCGGTGAGGGCTATAACGAGTTTGAGCGGTTCGACTGGGAGTACGCCCTCTTCAGAAGAAAGATAAACCGGTCCGATTTCGAACACGGCGATGCGCTCCTGGAAACGGGCGTTGCTTTCCACGATTTCCAGCACGCTTGCTAACAGACTATGGCGCATGACTATCCGATCGACGCTGATTGGATTCTCTAATGTGATATACGGTCGATCGTCAGGTTTTTTTCCGGTGGGCAAGATTCTTGTTTCATGGTCTTGTGATGTCAGGCGATAGGTTACGATCTCCTGTAAATCAAGACCGGCAAGCAGGTTTCGGATTCGTTCCTCACACTCCAGGGCTTCATTACTATACTGAGGCGGGATCTCATCAGAGATCATTGTCTCCGGCAGACGGTCATAGCCATAGATCCGTGCCACCTCTTCCATTAAGTCTGCTACTCCTTCGATGCCCTCACCGATATCCATGCGATGATCTGGCGTTGTCACTTGCAGCGTTTCCCCCTTGTTCTCGATCTCAAAACCAAGCGAGCTGAGTATTTCCTCGATTGCATCTGTCTCAAGCTGTATCCCGAGCCAGCGCTCCACATTAGCTGGGGAAATCTCCACAATCGACGGATCTGGCGGCAATGGATATTCGTCAACAAGCCCCTGGGCAATCTCGCCGCCAGTAAGCTGATGGATCCGGGACAGGCAGCGCTTGACCCCCCGTTCTGCCACTGCCGGGGGAACTCCGCGCTCGAACCGGTAGGATGCTTCGGATTGTAGATTCTGTGATCCTGCCGTCCGGCGGATGTTAATGAAGTTCCAGGCAGCCCCCTCGAGTAAGACGCGGGTGGTCTTCTCACTTACCTCCGTCTCGCTGCCCCCCATCACGCCCGCGATTGAAAGCGCCCCGGCGGTGTCGGCTACTAAGACCGTGAATTCGTCCAGTGACCTTTCGACATCGTCGAGTGTGGTTATGCGCTCCTTCGATTCTGGGAGTCGAGTGATGATCTCTGGCGCTTTTCCTCCGGCACGTTCGACGAGGACATCAAAATCAAACGCGTGCAGAGGCTCACCAATTTCAAGCATGACATAATTCGTCGCATCCACGACATTGTTGATCGGCCGCATCCCTGCTAATTGCAGACGGAGCTGCACCCGGTACGGACTGGGTCCAACTTCCACCCCCTCAACAAGCCCGAGGATGAAGCGCGGGTTTAGTACGGGGTCGCGGATATCGATGCTCACCCGCCCATCGATCGATGGACCGTTCCATGGGACATCATAGGTGGGCTCTCTCAGCGCCGCCCCCGTCAGCGCAGCCACCTCCCGGGCCACCCCCAGGACATTTGCATCGCGGGCTACATTGGGTGTGAGTGTGATATCCAAGACTGCATCACCCATGTACTCCGCAAGCGGTTGCCCAACTGGCGCATCCTCGTCGAGGATGATCACGCCCTCGTGTTCCTCAGAGATGCCGAGTTCTTTCTCCGAACATGCCATCGAATACGACTCAACCCCGCGAATCTTGGCTCGCTTGAGCGTGAAGGTTTCCCAACCGGCGATATGACCATCGAAAAGTGTGGCCCCTTCGCGCGCGTAGGCTACCTTCAATGGGCTCTTTAGGGTTCCCTGCCCTTTGTAGGGGAAAAGATTGGGCGCGCCGGTGAGCACGGTGTGTTCCTGCTCACCATCATCCAAGCGGCACAGCACCAGGCGATCGGCATCCGGATGAGGCATGACTTCCAACACCGCACCCACGACGACTTTCTCTGGGTCCCATGCCAACCCGGTTACATTCGTTCCGATGCTCCGTTTGCGACCGGTATGCCCCTCTACCTTTTCCTCTGGAAGCGGTAGACCGATAAAGCGAATCTCTTCCACCTCCAAGCCTGCCAGAGTCAGCCTGTGGGCTAACTCGGGGATTGGAAGTTCAATATCGACAAACTCGCGCAGCCAAGTTATGGGAACTTTCATGAAACCTCCCTTATCATCCAATGTAAAGCCCGATTAGGGCTCAGAATTGCTGCAAAAATCTCAGATCATTCGCCCAGAAGTTACGGATGTCATCAATGCGGTGAATATTCATGGCAATCCGTTCTGGTCCCATGCCGAAAGCAAAACCGGAGACCATCTCAGGGTCGTAGCCCCCGTTCACCAACACGGTAGGGTGAACCATGCCGCAGCCCAGGATTTCCAACCACCCGGTCTTCTTGCAGACTCCACACCCCTCACCGTCGCAGACGAAACATTCGATATCCATCTCGGCTGAGGGCTCTGTGAAGGGGAAGTGTCCCGCTCGAAAGCGGGTGCGTACCTCACCTCCAAAAAGCCGGCGTGCAAACGCGACCAGCGTGCCTTTCAGGTCGGTGAAAGTGATATTCTTTCCGATTGCCAGCCCTTCGACTTGATTGAATTGAATCTCCGAACGAGCCGAGATCTGCTCATAGCGGTAGCACATCCCCGGCAGGATTACGCGTACTGGCTCCGGAGCCCGCTCGCGCATCACGAGTATCTGCCCTGGAGAAGTGTGCGTTCGCAAGAGCACGCCCTCTGCGGTTGTGTAGAAGGTATCCCATAGATCCCGTGCAGGGTGAAATGGGGGCATGTTCAAGAGACCAAAGTTATATTCATCCGTCTCCACCTCACGTGAACGGTAGATTTGGAAGCCCATCTCGGCGAAGATGGCATAGATTCGGCGAAGCATCTGGTTTGCAGGGTGGATCCTGCCGCGCGACATGCTGCGACCGGGCAAGGTGACATCCAGTCGCTCATCCCTCAAACTTCTTTCCACCGTAGCTTGCTGCATGGACGTTTCCCGCGCTTCATAGGCGGCTTCTAATGCCTGCTTAACCTCGTTCGCACGCCGCCCTACCGCAGGACGTTCCTCTTTTGAAAGCTCCCGCAGACTCTCTGTGATCTTTCCCAGCTCAGCCGTCCGTCCCAGGTAGCGTACCTTCCAGGCCTGAAGCGTGTGCTCATCCAACGCTTCCTCCAGGTCCTTTAGCGCCTCTCGTTCAAGTTCTTCCAGACGTTTCAGCATTGAGGCTCCTTTCCATTTATACGTGTTACATCAGACGGCGCTTTAAACAAAACGCCCCCGCCCGATCAAGGGACGGGAGAGTAATCCCGCGGTACCACCCTTGTTGACCCCGAAAGGTCCTCTCATTCCCGACGGCCGTCGCTGCAAATGACAACATACGGCGATCAGGTCCCCGTTGCTAACGGTGGGGTTCCGGCCCGAACTACTGGCCTCTTGCGAGGCGTTCCCCCGGGCGGCTCATGAGGGAACTTCAACAGGACTCACTCGGGTCAGGGTTCCAGCCACGCCCAAACCTCTCTGGCGAGGTCAGCCCGCCTACTTTCCTCAGTCTCAGCCTTTATAGGTTACGTCTCCCAATTATGCTTATTTCACGGTCGATGTCAACCATCTCCCGCATCCGACACTGCTTCTTCACCCCTGGAAAGGTTCGCAAGCTCAATAAAACCGGACGTCTATACTTTACCAAATGGGTATGGACCGGGGATGCCAAGCATATATTCGTTCCAAGAAAAGTAGCGCGTTTTAAGGGGACGAATACAATTTATGTCTACCTTTAGCCACTGTCACAAAACGAATGTATATTCGTTAACAACATAGAGGCTCCATAATACCAATCTTGCAGGCTATTTTTTGGGGGCGGTCTGCCCACATTGCAAGGAGAATAGTCATGAAGAAGCTGTTGTTGCTACCCTCGCTGTTCGTGATGGGACTCGCCCTGGCAGCCTGCAACCGTCCCAGCTCGACTCCCTGTACGCCCGCGGACCTGGAACCCCCTACAGTCACATATCCAGATCACTATGCCTATGTGGGCACTGCATCTGTTACCGGCCCACTGGCGCCTGAATTCTTCCACTGGGAATTTGATCCGGGCTGCACGCCGGAGCATTTCAAAATTCGTTTTTCACCCGACCGTCACTTTGGCAGTGCTCGGACCGGGATGACTGATGGAGAGCTGACCTGGCCGCCAACAGGCGCAACCTATCCACAAGGTTCCCTGGAACCTGCCACCGAGTACTTCTGGAATGTGCGCGCCTGGACCGATGGGGTGAATGGTCCCGATTCATCGACGCGCGTTTTCTTCACTGGACCGCTCTGCTCTTCGGTCGGAGAGATGGGACCGCCCGAGCTGCTCTCGCCCGACCCCGGTGAAATTATCGGGGAGCTGTACGCTGAGCTGCATTACCAGGTGGGAGAGCCCAAGTGCCTGCCGGAGGGCTACTTGGTCGACCTTCAAACCGATCCGACCTTCTCCGGCACGAACCTGCTGACCGAGTATGGCATCCCCAGCACCTTTGTGACCACAGACGAGTTAACCGACTGCACCACGTATTACTGGCGTGTTGCGCCCCTCTATGGCGGCGCGCAGGGGCCTTTCTCCGAGACACGTGCGTTCAACGTGCGCGTAGATCCATCCTGCCCGATGATCTCGGCAGTACCCGACCTGGCCATTGACCTCAACCTGTTAGACATGATGTGCGATCCCGAGGATCTCACGTCGCCCGAGCTGCTCTGGCCACCCCATTTCAGCCAGGTCGGAACCTCCGAAGGACCACCCGAGTTTCTCACCCCCGAGTTCTTCCAATGGTCGCCGATCGATTGCATCCCCGACAAGTACAAGATCCGCTTCTCGCATGACCCATACTGGGGGATTGCGCGCGCAGGTGAAACCGAGGGGGAAATCACATGGCCATCACTCGACGCTGAGTACCCACAGGTGGGCCTTGAACCTGCGACCGAATATTTCTGGAATGTGCGCGCCTGGACCGATGGAGTCAATGGCCCCGATTCGCCCACCTGGGTTTTCTTCACCGGGCCAACCTGTGATGTCTCCGCCGATCTGGTGGCGCCCGAATTGATCGAGCCTGACGATGGCGCAGAGATTCCGGAGCTTGAAGTCATTCTCAATTTCCAACCGGGCGAGCCCGGCTGCATCCCCGATGGCTACTACATCGATTTGCAGACCGCGGCCGACTTCAGCGGGATCAGCCTTTACGATCAGGAATGGAGCAGCAAGCACACGTTCTTCCTGGCTGAAACCCTGGACGATTGCACCACGTATTACTGGCGCATCGCCGCGATCGAGGATAATACGTTCGGACCCTTCTCTGAAAGTCGTTCCTTCTTCACCAATGAAAGCGGTACCTGTGGCCAGTTCATGGCGCCGCAGATCGAAGGCTTGCGCGACCTGGCCTGCTATCGGGGTCCAGTCCCCGGCACCTACCCCATCCTTGGGTATCTATTGATGGGTGAGACCGCGCCGATCGTGGCCCAGAGCCTCGATCAAGCCTGGTGGTACATCCGCAATCCCGATGGCGTGGACATCTGCGCCGTGCCCAAGGACGGCACCGAGCCCGAGGGCGACACCGGCGATGTGCCGCTGTGGAATAATCCGGACATTGTGCCGGAGGAGAGCGGAGATCGCATGGTCTGCAGTAGCTATACCACCCAGCCAGCCTGCGATGCTGCGGGCTGTAAATGGGTTTTGTATCTTAAAATTCCTGGTGGCTATTGTACATACCCATAGACACACCCACCAACCAAAATGAGGGCCTTCTCCTGAGAAGGCTCTCTTTCATTTTCTAATCCAGGTGTTAATTTCCCCCAAAACCCTCCACGATCGTTTCACGCCTCGTTCGCAAAATCCAATGAACTCAAACGCAAACCAAATGTAAAAAGGTTTATGAATGGATCACCCCGGGAACATAACCCTGATCGCCGCGTTGGCCGATCGGCTGCCCGATCTGTCGGGCTGGAGTCGCCCGGGGTGCCGCATTGATTCCCTATCTAATATCATCATCCAGTTGAGGATGATTTTAATGGCTGTAAATCTAGGCAATAGCTTATGTATCTTCGTCTTGAGCATCACCTGTCGATAATTTGGGATGCAACATATAAACGCGCTTTCTTGTTTGTCCAGATGCTATTAACAACGACTCTCTTTCAAGCTCCTTCAATTCTCGTGATGTACTGTATTTATCAACATTATTGATTCTCTGATACTCTCTGGGACGAATTCTGCCATTGATGCTGCAGAAGGTTAATCCATCTGCTTGTCTTGAGTTCATGCCTAACGAAACAACTATTTTCGACATTCTATCCCGCTCGTGACTTGCACTTACGACTCTCTCGCGAATCAGCTTCGCTTCTTGATAGACGCCGACGAGAAAATATTCGATCCAGTCAGCATAGTTCTTGTCCTCAGTGTAAGATTCTCCCGCTGCGAGCGAAATCTGATTTGAATACTCCCTCACGTTCGAACCAAAGTATCTATCCAAGACAAGGAGATTCTCGAATCCATAATCCATGCCCTGGAGTATCAGAGTAGAGAATGCTCTGGCTGTTCGTCCATTGCCGTCATTGAACGGATGAATCGCTACAAACTCGAGGTGTGTTACAGCGGCAAC
>Ga0114922_10000149_pt1 | contig 64655 bp, 57 predicted proteins | sample AartaG_FD_100975 | JGI IMG/M metagenome (GOLD analysis project Ga0114922, IMG submission 100975) | Deep subsurface microbial communities from Aarhus Bay to uncover new lineages of life (NeLLi) - Aarhus_00045 metaG | ecosystem: Environmental > Aquatic > Marine > Oceanic > Sediment | place...
AAAACGCAAAAGAAGACAGAGCCCAGATCAATTCCTGCCTGGTATCCAAATCATGTTTGGTCTATTGACACCACAGAGCTTTTCTGTTGGGGACTATGGCCCATTCAAGTATGTGTTGTTATCATTTTAATAAATGGATCAACCCAAACCCATGGGGCGCGCAACAAAGTGCGCAACAATAAGATACCTTTACGCTACTATGCCGCTAAAGGATTCTGCAGTATTTTTGAACATTTTCTCTACCCTTCTTTTCTCCATTCTTTTCCTTTATGAGCTTCCACTAAAGTCTTAATTGCCGCTTTGATATGCTCCGGCAGGTCCGGCCAAAGATGGACAATTTCTGCAAGGTCAGGGGGTAGTTCTGAGGTGTCAATTTTGCCATGATTTCGAGATTTAGGTGTCAACTGGGGTGTCAACGGCGTTTTTTGGGTTTCGCAAATCTTTGTATTATCAGGACTTAAGTTTTTTGAGCAACGTATACTTAATCCGATTACACACTAAAATATTTATGAAATATTTGCTTTTTCGCAAAAAATTGACATTTATTCGGACTCGATATAGGCAAAATTAACATTTGTGGTGACAAAATGGTGTCATAATGTCACCTGAAAATTGTGGTGTTTTTTAGCTCCTGAAAATGAGGCTATTTTGGGGGCGTTTGCGTGCGGCCCAGTGAGCTTCTGATCGGATGGTGGGATTGGTCTAAGCATCAAACAGTCTGCCGTTATTCTTACCCGTGTTGTTGTGAGTTTAGAACGATCACTTATGGCGTGACTTCTGATTAAGCGATCGCCGTTGATCCGCTTGGTTTCCAGTAAAACGATGGGGGCGGAACGGCCGAGTTGTTCCGCCCCCGGTTGTTGCTGGCCTCACTCGCCGGCTGTGGGTTCCGGCAGGAAGTTTTCCATCACCCAGATGTCAGCACTATAGTGTGACGAGCAGAAAGCGATACGTCGCCCATCTGGATGAACACTCAGGAAATTTAATTTTTCCATTGCCAATCCGAGCTTCTGGGGTTTTCCTCCTTCTATGGAAATTTGCCAAAGTTCACATTTCTTCCCATTACTTATTCCCTTTGCAAAGAGCAATCTACTCCCATCAGGCGTCCATGCGACTGTTGTAATCACTTCTTCTTTTTTAAACTTTAGCACTTCGAGCAGTTCTCCGCCAGCGGCTGGCATGATATTCAGGCTTCTTGAACTTGAAAGAGTTTGTTGGTCTTGGGTGAGGAATGCCAACGATCGTCCGTCAGGCGAGAGGGCCATAAAATCAGAATCCCCACGATAGAGCTCTTTCTCTTGTTTTGTTAAGGGGTCATACATCACGATCCGGGTATCCATATCTTCAATTGAAGGATTGTCTTTATAGAAAAGTTTTTTTCTGTCAGGAGACCATGTCGCCCAACGAACTTTGGCCTCAGGAACTAATTGTACAATGGATGTGATATCGCCCGTTTTTGTGTCAATTTCGAAGAGTCCGTTACGACCCTTATAACCTACTCCTGGTGTGAGGATGGAGTGACTATCTGGCGACCAGCGGAGTGGCCCAAAAGATTTCAAATCAGGAGTAAGTTCACGCACCATCCCAGTTTCGAGAGATTGAATATAGAGTTTCTCTCCTGATTTGTAAGCCAAATATTTTCTATCAGGAGACCAATCAGGAAAGAAAGTTGAGCCTACCAAGCGCTGGTTAGCCTTTTCCGGGGAAGTCAGAAGTTTGCTCTTTTCCAGGTCGAGCGTAGCGGTGTAAACATCCTCCATCCCAGCCTGTAGACCGTAGTAGAAGGAACCTTTCCTGGTGAATCCTAAAGGATAAATTTGCCCAATATCCTTCTTAATCAATTCGGCATCTCCCTGAGGTTTTCCATTTTCTACCTGAATAATCCATACAGATATTTCTCCCGTGCGATCGCTGGCAAAAAGGAGTCTTTTCCCATCCGGAGCCCAGCCAAGCACAAAATCATCGGCTGGATGCTCAACCAACTTAATTTCGCGATCCCCCTCAGTAGAGAGCAGGAATATGTCGCGCTCTGTAAAACCTTCCTTCTGTACAAAATCATAAACAATGTAGCGCCCGTCAGGTGAAAAGAGCACTTTTGCTTGCACTTGCATGTAGGGCCTGTCATAATTTTTTAGAATACGTACAGAACCATCTGCAACAGATACGAGCACAGCCTGACCTGTTAAATCGTATTTGCCAATAAAAGCAATTATTTGTTTACCATCTGGAGACCAATCAAAAGGAACAGTAAATTCAAAAACATCATTACTGGAAAGGACTCGAGGCTCGGAACCATCGATCCCGATAAGACGAATCTCAGACTCAGAGCCGCCCATAAGACTGCACCAACCATAAGCTATCTGTCTCCCATCTGGAGACCAAGTAGACTTGGAACCAAACCTCATGGAACTAACCAAAGACATTGTTTCTTTTTCCGTGAGTGTACGTTTCTTTAAAGACTCAATAAAAGACCAATTGTTTGTGAAGCGGTGTTTCTTTTTGGCGGCGAGTTCCAGTAGGGCAAGGTCTCCACCATTCCTGTCTGTATAAGAGATATAGCGGCCGTCAGGAGAAGGTGAACTCATATTACCAATACGAACGTCAAGTCCTGCCCATACCTGTCTAAGCATTATACCTTTTGGTTCAATTTTCGGCAGGAAGTTCTCCATTAGCCAGAATCCCAAGTCGCCTCCTTTGTAGCCTGCGAAAACCAGTCTCTCCCCATCAGGTGACCAGTCAAGATGATAGATGTTTGTATCTTCGAGATCCGGCTCAATGTCTACGATATTTCCATCCTCTATTGAAACTATTTTAATGACATTGGCCTCATTAAATGCAATTTGCTTGCTATCGGGAGACCAGGCCATTTCCTTGTTAGCGTAAATGGACTGCACTTTCGCAACCACACGTGGTTCTCCGCCATCTACCGGGATGACCTTGAGCGTTCCGTCCGGCGCAGTTTTCTCGTCTCTGGAAAAATACGCCAACAGTTCTCCATCAGGTGACCATGCTATAGGACAATGACTAAAGACCATGTCGGATTCTGAAGTTAATTGTCTGGGTTCTCCACCATTTGCAGGGATGATATAGATGTTCGACACCAAGTGCTCAGAGGTTGGCCCACGCAAGAACGCGATGGCCTTTCCATCAGGGGACCAGCAAGGATACCAATCTTCTGGATCATCGGTAAGTTGTTTTGGCTTTCCACCCTCAATGGGAAGTGTCCAGATATGCTGAATGCCAATGCTTTCTTGTGATTTCCGCCCTGCAAAAACAATAGTGTTCCCATCTGGAGAGACATGATTTCCTGCTCCATATCCCCATATCACGATTTTAGCTTCAATGGGAACAGTGGTAACGTCGCCTCCCTCGGCGGAGACGTGAGCTATGGCTAATCTTTTCCAGCCGACACTTGTCTCGTCCACTCTACTTGCCTCGTCCACTCTATTTGTGTGATATATTTGCCTTCCATCGGGAGACCACCGAGGTTGTCTCGGAAATCCTCCGTGGGTAACAAACGTTGCCTTTCCACCTTTTACTGGTTGAGTGTAAAGTGCATATTCCAGCTGTTTTTGAAATATTGCACCAATTTCATTATCAGGAGTCCATCCTGCCAAACGTTTTACTCTTCCAACCGCTTCAGGACAATCAATGGTGACCTTTTCCCCCGTAGGTTTTCCATCTTCGCCAATAGGGACGATGTAAATCTGATTTCCCACTGCATTGTCGAGGAAAGCAATCATTCTACCGTCAGGGGACCAAACAGGACTTGATGCGTTTCCGGCCTTTGCAACAAGCGTTGGAGTTCCTCCATCAGCAGGAACAGTCCATAGTCCGCCACCCTCTACGCCCAAGTTCTTATCTTCAACATAAGCAATCATCTTTCCGTCGGGAGAAAAGACCGGCTCTCTGGTTGTGCTGTCGGTCAATTGCTTTGGCAGACCGCCATCAACAGAGATTGTATAGATGTGAAGCTTACCCTCGTCATTCGAAGAAAAGGCCAGAGTCTTTCCATGGGGAGACAAACTCATTCGATAGTTAACGATGTTTACATGGCGATCACTCTCATGTACTTGTTTGGGCTTACCACCCTCAGCAGAAACAATGTAGATTCGGTCACCATCGACATTGAATGCGATCCATTGACCGTCACCAGACCATGTGAATCCATCCCAATCAACCTCTATTTCGCCGGTATTCAGTAATTGTGGAACTCCCGGGTAATCGGGTCCTAACTTGCCGAACCTTGGCATAATCCAGAGTTTATCTTCAAATCCCAAGGCAATTTTCTTCCCATCCGGAGAAAACTGCGCGTCCGAATGAATCCTATTCGGAATCCGAATCTCTCTGAAGGTGGGTTTATGAGCAACTTCTTCCAACGCTCTGGAAAGCTCAGCAATCCTCTCTTTAGCTATAGCAACTTCTTGCTTCTGCCCAGGATATTCCTCAATGACGCGCTGGTAGGCTTTCTGTGCCTCGGTCCGGCCCAACTTCTGGTAGCACCCTCCCATTTGTATCAGGGCCTTCGCTGCCAGAGCAGGGTCATCCGTGAACTCCTCAGCGATCTGCTTGTACAACCGGATAGCCTCATCGAGGTCTCCTTTGACGCGCTCCTGGACCAGCCCCTTTTGGAGGAGGTCATAGCCGCTCTGAGCGAGGGCACTTTGCCCGCTCAGAAAGACAAGAGCAAAAAACGCTGCGATGATTAGTAATCTGTTCATAACTAATCTCCTTTCAAAAAAAATACGGTTACGGGTTTTCCGTAAATCGTAGCGTTTTAGGCTCTCCGGTGTGTCACGGAATTGTCCGGTAACTGTAAATTCTTTGCAAAAACATTGTCATAGAATCATCTGCTTTTTGTCAGGAAAATGTCAGGTTTCGAGGACCAGCTTGTAGCCCACACCATGAATCGTAATCAGATGACGAGGTTTTGAAGAGTCATCTTCAAGTTTGGAACGGAGGGACGCGATATGATTGTCGACCGTCCGTGTAGTAGGATAGCTCTCATGGCCCCACACCTCGTCGAGCAGCTCATTTCGCGTGACTACCTGTCCCACCCGAGCGGCCAGCAGTTGCAGGACACCGAACTCCTTACGTGATAGCTTCATAACTTGGCTGGCTTTCTTGGCCTCGAAACGCTTGAAATCTACGGACACATCATCAAAGTGCAAACGGTCCGGAAGGGCTGTTGATGGTTTCACTCGGCGCATAATGGCGCGAATTCGAGCCAGCAGCTCCGGCACCGAGAACGGCTTGGTGACATAATCATCGGCCCCGAGGTCCAATCCCTGCACACGATCCATCTCCTCACTTCTCGCCGTCAACATCAGAATGGGCGTGGCGATTCCTTCACTGCGAACCTTTCGGCAAAGCTCGTACCCGCTCATCCTGGGCATCATCAAATCCAGAACAATCAAATGTGGATGGTGTTTTTGGATCAGCCGGTAGCCCTGTTCACCATCGGTCGCGGTATAAACCTCGTACGACTCATACTCAAGGTTGTCTCTGAGTCCGCGCAGTATTGCAAGGTCATCCTCTATCACAATTATTCGGCTCATCGTTTATTCTCCAGGGGCAGGTAAATAGAAAAAGTGCTTCCTTTACCAAGAAGACTCCGCAGCTCAACGTACCCGTCATGAGCTTTTACGATGTGGAAAACGAGTGCCAAACCCAGGCCGGTTCCAGGAATACGCTCGTTTTCCTCGCTTGGAACCCGGTAAAACTTCTCGAAAATACGTTTCTGTTGCGCCGGGTCGATTCCGATGCCCTGATCGGTAACTTCGATAACGGCGTGCCCGGCCCTCTTTTGTACTCGCAAGTCGATCTGGCGGGATTCGCCTGAATACTTCATTGCATTTGAGAGAAGATTCAATATGGCTTGCCCGATGGCGTCTCGATCCACGCTGATATCCGGCAGCTCTTCTTCCAGGTGGACATTGAGATGAAAGTCTTGCTGCTTGAGAGGATACTGCGTCGCTTGAACGGCCGCATTAATGATTTCGGACAGGCAAGCCGGCTCCTTGCGATACGTTCTTTGACCCTTCTCTATCTTGGAGAAGTCGAGAACATTGTTCAGCAGTCGCGTTAGACGGTGACTTTCGTTGACAATAGTATCGAGATACTCCGCCCTCGCTTGTGAATCCTCGGGACGGCCCATACGCAGGGTTTCGGCAAAGATTCGAATGGCTGTCAGCGGTGTTTTCAGCTCGTGTGAAACGCTGGCGATGAATTGGGAGCGCATTTCGGCCATCCGCAGTTCGCGCCCCACATCTCTCCACAGGAAATATGCTCCAAAAAGAGTCACGCACAAGACTAAGAATAGAGCAATTAGGTAAAAGGAACGCTGAAGGCCCCAGTCACCTAACGGTGAGGCCTGGTCATCTGTTGTATAAGCAAGTCTTAAACCAGGAAAACTCGGCCCCAGAGATTCTCCATCGGGACCTGCGCCGCTGGTGAACCGGACATTTGCAAGAATCATTTCTGAATCAGGAATGTTCGCAGTAATTGAATCAAGAATACTTTCACCTTGCACCACGATAGCCAGACGTTGCCTTCCCGGTAAGGCCGGAGCCAGACTCACCAACCAGAGTTCTTTACCATAAGGAACCCAAACGGATTCAGGCTCCTGCTTTGGGCTCTTCCACTGGGCTATCAATGCCAGCTTCGGAAAGTCTTTTTGCAGGGCGAGAGCCCGTTCCTGCTGCCTAATGTGCTTCAGGATTTTTTGTTGACAATCCTGGGCAGCTTGCCGCCGGATGTCAAGCTCAGGACCTGACTCGACGAGCACATTCACCAAATCCCGGATCATGTAGGATTCGGCAGGTGATAGCCAACGCTGCGCATTTAGTTCACTTAAGACCAGTTGCATGACTTCTTCGTACGAATCGCCCCTTTCGAGCAGGTGGCCAGCAGCATACAGACAGAGGGGAACTCCATGTTCGTCAGTTACTTCTGAACTGACTGCCAAGATCTTGCGGTATTCCGCCAAGCTCTCGTTCACTTCGTCTAACTTTGCAAGGACCCGGGCTCGCAGAAGCCGCGCATAGGCCTGCTGAGCAGGTTGTTGCGCCTCCTCGATGCACTCGAGGTACAAGGTATTAGCTCGCGCAAGTCGCCGCCGAACAAATTCCTCGTCCTCGGCACGACGAATCTTCTCAAATAATGCGGTGTTGCTCGGGATGTGGCTGAGTCTATCATTAGTCTGATTGGCTTCCCACGGCAGCAACAATTGCTCTCTGTCCGCCAGTCCGATCAGAATAACCTCACGACTGGTGTACTCGAGTGTATTCAGAGATTTTGCCCCACTCGCGGCGGCGCTCAACTCATGCAGCTTGATCTCTTCAAGGCCAACGAGCAGCTTCTGGGCTATTTCTCTTGCCATGCGACGGCGCTCATCCACCACTCGCTTTTGGTGTAGTTCCTGCTGCTGACCGATCATGTGCCAGGTAAGCACAATCAGCACGGAGCTGGGAAGAACGACAGCGATCAGAAACAGAAGGACTTGCTTGTGGTGACCACGTGTACGCATGGTACTGGTACTGCGTTTCATAAATTTCATGGCTATCCCACAGTTTTTTCTAACTACCTGCTTTAGAATCTTTATATTGTCGCATTTTCTGTAAAAGACATCAATAAACTTGCCATATCTCGGCTGAGCTCATTTTAATCTGCCGGCAGATTGGAGTTGTCACGAAAATGTCATGGAAAAAATGCAAATAGATTCCAACGAGTCTGGCACCAACACCGAGGAAAAAGGAAACAAAGCAGAGAGAGGAGGGTATCCAAAAGAATTACATGATTGATACATTTCTTTTCCTCCGTATACTTAATCCGACGTAAAAAAACCTTCGTTTTCTCGCTAAAATAGCACATTAGCAAACTCAAACAATTATGCTGTTTTTGCATATTTTATTGTCGTTTCACTCTATCTCATGCTTCGGCCATTTCCTCAGTTGGACACCTTGCAAGCAAGCAACTACGATTTGATGAATTGAAAAAAGTTCGCTTCTCGTAAGAATTCTGAACCTTATATAAACATAGGAGGCTCTTAACACACCGAACCAGCCAATTTTAGTTTAACAAAAGATACATTTTCGCTACTTAAACGTTGTTTACCCGACAGGGCACAACAAAGAAGGCCGAGCCTGCAACCGCCCGGCCTGTGAGAATATGTCTGTACCTGTGTGTCTGCGGTTACATTTGCTCGTAGTCCGGTGGGATATTGGGCTCAAAGACACTTTCGTCAAGTTCGACATCCCATTGGAAATTGTCCATTACAAACTTGTGTGGCCTCATCTGGCCACTTTCCATCCCAAGCTCCTCGACCTCAATGCGTACTGGCAGATTTGTCTCCACATCCACCCAGAGCCGCATAACACCGTTTGCCTCGCCGGTTATCTTCGTCTCGATGCCTTCGACGATGACGCCATTGATATCAGCGCGCCCCAGTTCAGAGTAATCGCCAGATGTGATTGCTTTGACCCACATTCTCGGATCATCCCGATCATGTCCCAGAGCCACCTGCTCGTCCGAGAGATCCTTGCGTTTGTACTTCTTCTGCAATGGACGAATAACATACACAACTTTCTTGTGGGGGAGCTTGTACTGGATTGTGCCCAGTTCGCCGTTGTGATAGATATTGACTCTGATTCCATAGTCTGCAGCCACGTAGTTTTCCGCTTGGAACTGGTGCTTCTCGCTTTCCGAATAAGTGATTTCAACCGTCGTGTCGAAAATCACAGTGGGAATCTGCTCCGCCTTTTCAAGCACCTCTCCCCAGGCGACACCAGTTGTTGAGTTGTCTAGTAGAAATATGCCTGTCAGCACTGCGATAATGATCACCGTTGCAGCGGATAATTTTGTGATTGGACTTTTCATAATTTTTCTCCTTAAATTTAGCCGGTATGAAGCCGGTGTAGTTGTTTTTAATTGGTCTTGAGCACACTGAATCTTCTCAAAGATGGCCTCGTGTTTCTCTGGATTCGTGCTCAACGTCGATTTCTGAAAATATCTCTTTATGTCCTCTGCGGATTTCATTCTGTCACCTTACTATTGAGTAATGAGCGCAGTTTCTCAATGCCGTACCTGTAACGGCCATGAACTGTGCTGATGGAAGTTTTCTGCAAGCTGGCGATCCGGCGGAAAGTCATGTTAGCTTCCGTGCGCAGAGTAATGACTTCTCTTTGTTCATAGGGCAAACATGCCATCGCGTCACTCAGATCCTCCAAGTGTTCACTTAGAACCGCCCATTGGTCGGGCCGTCTCGCGGTAGATGGCACATGCTCGGCCTTATCGAGACTCTGTAATCTTCGCCGCCGGTTATTGCGTCGTTGGTTTCGAACACAATTCAGGGTACTGGTTATCAAATAGCTTTTCAAGCTGCCTAACAGGCCGAACCGACCGGACGATTGAGCGAAATGAGTAAACACTTCCTGGACAATATCTTCCGCTGTGTACATATCGCCTGTCAACACGACGGCCAGCTTGAGCAGATGGCTATGATACTTGTCATAGATCCGCCGTAGGGCTTCGCGACTTCCCTGATTGAATTTCCAGATAAGCAGCTTATCTTCCATTACCCTATTACACACCGAACCCGGCGTTTTTATATAAAGTTTTTCAGATTTTTTCAGAAAAAGCTGTTTTTTATATAATGCGCATAAGAAAAGCCGAGCCAATCAAACCCGACCTTTGAGGTAAGCGAAATCCGGTTTGTTACTTTGGTAACTTTTTTCAAGTTCAGCTGCGCTTGTCAACCGCCAATAGGACCACTGTGAATACGTGCCTATCCTCTTAAAAAACAAGCATCTACTTCCCTGGTCTTCTAAGTCGCGTTTTAGACTATAACAAGCGCTTCGTCTACACAATAGACGCCAAAACCACACATCCGTTACAATAATTTTATGAAAAAGTGAAGAAAAGTTGTCATTTACGTCAAAACTGAGCGAGTGTCTGTAATACATGCGCTCAGTTTGTCCTCAAAAGATTGTTATTGCATTGAGGGAGAGCCAAAATCGGCTGCTATCCAGGGCAATTTAATCATGAATAGGGGGAAATCCAGGGCAAAATGGCTTTTAGAACTCTCAGATTTCCATCAAAGAGATGAATTCATAACTCATCGTCAATAAAGAGATGACGATGATTTCATTAGCCTTTCTTTAGTACCCAGAACTCGCTGGACACCTACACCGGCTGTAACATTAGTTACTTTCGTTGTGTATGTAGCACATAGGGCCTTAGATAATGTTCAAATTCTCAGCAGATTATACATCACTTAATAAAGTGCATCCCTTTTTAAAAACTCTCCTACTTAATCTTTTTTGTAACGGTCAATGTATCTCGTATACCGCCATTCCATAGGCCCTAAGGTATCATCTATAAATTCAAAAAGATTTAGATCATATTCCTTCAGTTCCTCTCTTGTATTGACATAGTTATGGACACCATCTGGTTCCTGGCCTCTTCTGCTTTGCCTGTTACAATCCCAATAGTCCTGAACTCCCTCAGCCCAGTACTCTGATGCATTGGTCCCTGCATAAGTTCTGTCCCAAAGTCCTCTATCTCTAGCATCTCTATAAAGATGTTCGAGCTGCTTTTGAAAATTAGAATCATTTCTTCTCAGTCTGCCATGAATACAATGTGCAAATTCATGCAGAAAAATATTTTCTCCTCTATAACGGTCACCTTCATAATTAAGCAGGTTTTCTTCGCCGCAGCTTGTGAGCCTCATTCCGCCATATCCCCTGACACGCCGATTTTGACGTGCTGCTTCATTTGGATCAGACTTGTAATACTCCGGAATTTCTGATACTTCTTCTTTGGCACCGATGATAATAATGCGGGTTCCACCCTCAGCCATTGTCTTTAAAATATCCGGACGTTTTATCAAAGCATTATGAATCAGGTATCTCACCTCATACAAAGCTTCATCGGCTACTTTTTCTGAGCTTGTTACTGCAATCCCGTTAACATCCAGATACTTTTTGTAAAATGGATTGAGTTTATATTTTTGCACAATTGATTCTGGTGGGGCAATCACATCGCTTTTCAAATTGCTGGCTTCGTTGGGTTCGGTTTGAGCAGCACAAAGCTGGAAATTTAAAAAAACGAATAAAATCAAGAGACATTTCTTAAAGGTTTTGCTTTCCATTATAATTGACCTTTCCTATATCGAATGCTTAAAAAAATAATTTTTTATATTATACATGTTTTCTGAGTATACAATCAGCGGGCCGATCGTTCCATATTTTCTACAGTAATTCGCCAGAAAATGCGGAAAAATCTCACAATTTCCATAAAAACTGACCGAGTGTCTGTAATACATGTGCTCAGTTTATACTCAACCGCCCCCACCCCAACCCGCGACAGCCGGGAGGCGGTTTGTTGAGAGAGTTGGAGCGGGAGCCCTGGAGTGCCGAGGGTGGTTCCGAGCCGGAACGTGAATCTTGTTCCCCACGGCAATTTCCTCTATAATATCTGCCGGCGAAGTCTGATTCCTTTCCGCACCGCTGGCGCAACATCTGATTGGGATGCAGGAGGTCATAATGCGAGTTAGATTTTCACGTCAGGGCGTAATCCGTATGCAAGCCAGCCTGAGTATGGTTCCAGGCTGGAAAATCGCGGTATAACTTTTTGAATAAGGAGACAAGAAATGAAAGCGAAAGTATGGAAATCGGTTGAACGCAGGTTGGCGTCGATGAGGGCGTTGGGCAGGCTGATTGTTTTATCGCTGAGCGTTACGATGCTCACAGTCTCTTGTGCTTTCGCACAAGAGGGAGAGACAAAGGTTAGCATTGATCAAGTGCCGGCAGAAGTCAAGGCCGCCATACTAAAGGCAGTCGGGGATGGAACGCTGGTTGACATCGGGGTGTTTACACAAGAAGATAAGCAGGTCTACGAGATAGAGATGGTCGTGGATAACAAGGAGTATGACGTCTTGTTTTCCTCGGCCGGCAAGGTTCTGAGAAAGACATTTGAAGGCCTTAAGGCCAAAGAAGGCGAGGAAGAAGAGGAAGCCGGCAAGAAGGCCGACACATTCCAGGACTCCTTTGACCTTGAGAACCGCGACCTCACCTCCACGGGAAGGAACAAGTACTTCATCCTGGAGCCGGGCTACCAGTTAGTCCTTGAGGGAAAAGAAGGAGAACACACGGTCAAGCTCGCAATCACCGTGCTTGGTGAAACGAAGAAAATAGCAGGCGTCAAGACGAGGGTCATGGAGGAAAGAGAAACCGTAGACGGAAAGCTCATCGAAATATCGAGAAACTTCTTCGCCATATGCAAGCAGACAAAAAGCGTCTTCTATTTCGGGGAGGAGGTGGATATATACAAGGACGGCAAGGTCATCGCTCACGAAGGGGCTTGGATGCACGGCAAAAACAACGCGCGCGCTGGCATGATGATGCCGGGTGAACCGATGCTCGGTGCGAAGTACTATCAGGAAGTGGCTCCGAAGCTGGCTATGGACAGGGCTAAGATAGTTGACCTAAATACGACTCTTCGGACCCCGGCCGGTGAATTCAAAGGCTGCCTGAAAGTCCAAGAGGAAAATCCTCTGGATAATGAAAAAGAGTTCAAGATCCATGCCCCCGGCATCGGCTTGGTCCAAGACGAGGATCTACTGCTCGTGAAGTACGGATTCGTAAACAAGTAGTCTTGTGACTGCAATTAGCCGGGAGGCGGTTTGTTGGAGAGACTCGGAGCCGTAGCCCTTGATGGCTGACGGTCGTTCCATGTTGGCATGACGGCAAAGGAAGAATATCTAACCCCACCGCGACCCGCGACTGCCGGGAGGCGGTTTGTGTGGAGGGACCCGGAGCCGTGGCCCTGAACTACCGATGGTTGTTCCATATTTGCTCGGACGGTTGATTATCATGCAATGGGGCCATTGGGGATCCGGACACGCTTGACGAATTCAGGTGTCACAAGAAGTCTATGTGGGTTATCATGGTAACATATTGACTTCGCTGGCTATTCGAAAGGGTCATAAGGTGCTTGAGATTAGACAGGCCGACAAACCTGATATTTCCGATCTGGTTGAACTGGACGATGAGTGCTTCGATACCTACTATTACAGAAAGACCAAGTTCAGCAAGTCAGATTTTCAAGCTTATCTTTACCGCAGTAAGCCCATTTTCCTTGTGGCTGTTCGTGATTCACATCTTGTTGGTTACGTTGCTGGGACAGTACGTGCTTCACAAGTCTTATCGATAGCCCACCTTGATAGCATTGCCGTCTCCTCGATAGAGCAAGGGCAAGGAATTGGAAGCGACCTTCTACAGCTATTCATTCAAGAGGCAAAGCAGCAGGCTTGCATGATCGTTTCGCTGGAGGTGGCGAAAGCCAATGAAGAGGGGCTCGATTTCTTCTCGAAGCGAGGCTTTCGAAGAATCGCCGATCTTCCAGAATATTATGGAAGAGATCTCGACGGCGTCTTAATGGAACTTAGTGTTTGACCAAACAAAGAGCCCGCACCTCAACCGTCGAACTCCTCCGCAAGCACGGAGCAAAAGAATAAGAATAACCAGACCACCCATCCCTATGGAGACGAGGTGAAGAAAAGCTGATCGTAAATCGCCTGTGTCTCCTTTTTTTGTGCGCGTCTGCAGAATTCGTTCACATTACGCAGCAATCCACAAAGGTCGGATGCGATATTTCGCATTAATTCTGCAAGTTAGTAGGATAAGGCTCTCATCTTTCTCTCAACCTTAAAACATTCAGAAATGGTGTGTTCGCTGAAACTTTTTCTATAAACTACAAGCACTTGTTTCCTAATTTTACTCACTAAATACTATCTCCCATAAATCATGACAACCCTACAGTATTTTCTTCTTAGCCTCCGGGTTTAATAACTAATCCTGTCGAGTATGTCTCAAAAAGATGTTCCGAGATAAATTTTCTGTCTAAGTATATGGTATCCTCATCGGGAGGCACACCGTTGGGATTAACCTGCCTCCGGCGTCGTCGGTAACCACCGCTCAATACGCACATAGCTGCCATGTCTCGAATCTGAGCTCATTATGGCCTCCTGAAACCATTTTCTATTTCCTCCAGAAATTCTTCTACTACCTTCTGTTCCTTATCTGACGAAGCATACTCAGCACTTGGAAAGACAAAGTCTGCAATAGGAACAATATAGTCCTTGGCGAATTGTTTTTTCTCGCCAGGCTTAGTCAGACTGAACACATCTGTCCCACCACACTCATTGCGATTGCAGTCTTCGCCGAGAATACAGAAGCCATACTTTTTACCCTGCCAGAGAATTTCACCTTTCTTGATTTTCGCTCGCCTCACTCGTTGACGAAGATACTCCATTCCACGTTCTTCAAAGAAAGTGAAGAGATTCTTTAACGCGAGGCCCCTTCGAAACATCAAGAGTAACCATTTTCTCATATCTTCCCATTTATCAGGCTCATAGGGAAGCAGCATCCTTATATTCAACATATGCCTTTTCAGAGAAGCAGTAAGCTCGTCCAGATCATTCAAGCTCCATAACCAAGAAAGTCGGGCGATACAGGTTGTGCAAGCAAGTGAGAATATAGCAGTTTCACGTGAACAATATTCTCGATAGGTTGACAAAGACCACATTGCCAGAACAGACGCCAGTTCAACGCTAGCCATGCCATCGGCAAAGTCAGAGGAATTGGCAGCTTTCTGCTGTAGCAATTCTATATATCCGTGTGAATCCTCGTCAGTTGACTCAAAGAACAGAGCGGACCAAATCTTATATGTCACGTTAAGGAATTCCTTCAGATCAAGCCAACCCTCATATAATCCTGAGCATAGGACTATTCCAACTATTGCGATGTCCATTCCTAGTTGGTCAGGAGGTCGCTCATATAGAAAGTTGGCATTTGTCAATCTGTCTGCTATCTTCTTGACAAGCTTTCTTCCTCTACGTTTCTCTCGCTCAGTTGGCAAATGTTTCTGTTTTTGCATCTTTGGGGCAGGAAAGTCCTCCGGCCTGTCAACAATGTCATCGTTCTCCTCCTCAGGCTCATCCTTCAATTGAGCTTTGTCCGACAATTCATCTTGGTCTGACTTCCATCCGATCCCAAACCAATGTAGCAGAAGCTGCTGTAATCCCATTAAACGACCATGTTCATCACGAGGTGCATGTATGTGGTTGGCTGAAGGAAGACAATACCCATCAGTGAAGATGTCATCTGCTGTGAATCGTTTTGCAGTGTTGTCTGCTTCCCCGGCCCTCTTTATTCTTGTGAACCGGAGTTCCTTTGCTTTCATGTACTCGAGATTCTTCTGAAGAACGGACAGAATATCCGCCCAACTCTTAATATTCCAATCCGAACTCTGGACTTTACTGCTGATCGTACTCGCCAGATTTCTATCACCCGCTGTCTTCTGAAGCTCGTACTCGTCATCAATCCAACAGGGTAATGAACGGATCCTCATTTTACCGTTATCTGCCTCAAGAATAATGACCTCAGCAGCACACACTGCCGACACTGAGATTTCTTCTTTGCCCGTGAACCTGAACTCAACGGGCTTTTCATCAACGAAACAGGACGAGAGCCTATATCCCGATGCAATGTCAAATACAACTCTCAAGTCTAGCCCAAATTGTCTTGCAGCAAGGATTCTGATCTGGGGAGCATCAGATGTCTCGTCCGCTTTTTCAGGAATTGCGTCCTGTAAGGTTAGCGAGCCTCCAACAAAATGGAGTTCATCTATCAGATGGTTTTGGAAGTCATCTCGGCTCATCGTTACCAACGCAATCAATTCCGCGTTTCCGCCCTCTGGTATCCCGAGAGCAGCCATACTGCAATTAGCACTACCGATAGCAACATCTACAGAATCATCCTTTTCGAAAGCATAAAATTTCGAGTGCAGAAAACTCTCACGTTCATCTTGATGTTTGAAGGTGACAGGGACAAACTCGATGTTCTCTGGCATCAACTCAATAGCTTTGTTCGTAAGGTTCGTCTTCTTACATTGTATGAGTACTCTGGTTTTGGGGCTTCCGGTCTTTCTGTGAATCTGGCGTATTATTTCTCCTTCAGCATCAAAAAAAGGAGCACAGATGGTGACTTGTCTCACTCCCGATAAGTTGATTTGTCCAAGGATCATGTCAATAAGGCGTTGTGCATTGCTAGGCTTGTAGAGTAGAACTGATGCCCCAGGAACGTCATTTGGCGAAAACGCCTTATTGCTCTCGAATACGCTTTCCAACTTTGCCTCGATACTTTGACTTACAGGCACTAGCCGGATGATGTGCTTTAGGTATGTGTACAGGGAAGCTAAGGGTGCTGATGTTTCGTCGTCGTTGTCAAATCTTAGCCATGACTCACCATTCTCACGCCAACCACCAAAGCTGAGGTTGCCACTCCCAACCAACAGCGTTGCCCTCTTATCAGAACGTAATAGAACCACCTTCGGATGAAAACTAAAGCCACGCCGCATGGTGACGGGCACCAAGCGATAGCGTTTCCCCAGTCCAAACAGAAAATCTCGTTGGCCATTGAACGTCTCACATGCACGTCTTGCATCGGCAAAGATTGTAAGACTTGGATGACCACACTTCTTCAAACGAGGTAACAGCATTGACTGAACAAACATGAGGTCGATATTGTATGTTAGGATGATCACATCCGTTAGATTCCTGGATCCAGCGATGGTCTCGAGTATGTCGGTTCTCAAATTTGGCTCTCCAATTCCCGCAGTTTCTGGGTGCCTCGGTCATTGACCTTAAACTTGCTGTTCCCAACCCTGTCGCATAGGCCGATATCAGATAGTATACCAATGACATTACCTAGCCTACTGCCACTATATCCTGCTTTTGATTGCCTTCTCGTAGGACGAAGAACGGCCCCATCCGGATAGAATCGCAAGGAGCATTTCTGCCGGTGTCCCATCTTTCGCCAGGTAGTCTTCAGATGCGGTTCAACTGCGGTCTCCTGAAGAAGAATAGTGAGTAACTCGAATACCTTTGATGACTGGGATCCTTCTACGATCTTGAATGCTTTCTCCATATATCCGCTCGGATGACTACTGCGATCTGGGATCAAGTGTGACTCTCGAAGGACATCGGTTTGTATTTTGCACGCCAACAAAACACAAATGGCATACATAGCAACCGTTCCTGAAGAACATACCTGGACCTCCTTATCCAGAGGCCCGTTTAGGAATCGAGAGTAGTCTATGAGCCCTGAGAACTCAGAGACTACTTTTTGGAAGTGTGAATCTTCTGGGCCCACGATGTCTCGTAGGAACTTGGGATATTCTACGTTGTCTACCATTTCGGCCACTGCTTGTGTCAATCTCCCCTCGCCAAGGCTTAGTAGGCTTTCTGTCATGGCATGAAGAAGAAGCTCAAAAGCAAAATGGCACCGCCTTCTCAACTCATACTCAGCCCAAGCAAGCTCTACCCCCGCCAGATCTCCACGTGGATTTCTGAGGGTGTTAGTAAAACAGGTACAAATTAAGTCTGATGCATCCTTCGCTGTGTCTGTCTCCAAATTGCTCAGAATCCAGTGAACCGTAGCCCTGAATTTTTCATACTGCACTCCTACAGCAGAACTATCGTGGTTGTAAGGCGTAAACAGACAGCTTTCCAGAAAATCTCGTTCTAAGCTGTGACCCTCAGAACAAAGGCCATTGACAGAAAACAGGGCTCCATTTTCAATCAGTTCTTGAGTATGTAGAGTTCCCCCGTTGAGTATTAGGTCAACAAGGCCGTTGCGGCTCAGGTAATCTCTGCGAATTTCATAAAGCTTCTTGCCACGGTCGGTAATAGTAACCGGGATGCCGCTGTCGTCTTGAGTATTTGCTAGGATCCCAAGAGAACGACATGGTGCCACATAGGTGCCGTAGGATGCTCCACCTCTTGTAGTAGCAAGATTCGCTTTGTTATCTACGTCAATCTTCTTTACTATATTCTCGAAAAGATCGCTTCCGATTACGCCATAATAGTTCCCTGATTCGCCCCACAAGCTTCCAAGTCGGGATGCCACAAGCACGACAATTTCACATCGGCGCAGCACTTCTAATAGCCTTTCCTTATCATAGAAGGCAGCCCCATTTTGGTGTTTGAGTTCCCTGTTATAGAATTCAGTGAGAAGCCAAGGAAGAATCGAGAGGTATCTTGCCCTGTAGGAAATTGTTGTAACCCCAGCAACCCACTCCAACTCGATGTCTTGATCTAGGCGTCTGACACCAAGAACATCTAGGCCGTTACTTTGATTCCGCTCGCCTGAGTTCCAGAACACTTGCATGGTTTTCCAGCCAAGTCCAATCCCATATTAACCTTTTTCATACGCTCACCCCTATTACGATATACACCACACTCTGTCTTTATAGGTATTTATGTGGCAATCTTGAACAGCATTAGAAGTATGGTGTACAGCCCACCTATTGAGGGGGTATTTGGTTGTTTGAAAGCGTTTCTGGAGGTCACTTAGTTTTTCCCCAAGATGGATGCCGAACATAGTTTTGCTTACTACCTTAATTTCGTCAACTGCCTTGGGACTTAATTCCCCCCCATTTTGGTTTGTTTCGGCCATCATATGGTTTAGCTAATCCATTATCTAAAAGCAGTTCCGCCAAGTTTTCTCCGTCCACTTCTATGTCTGCTACTATCCTAAAATATTTACCCCTTTCCATATTCTTTAGCTTGACAACTTTAGCAGTTTGGAGATTCTTAAACAGAAGTTACTTTGGTTACTACAGCGTCTCCGTATCCTTTGGGATTCTTTGTCTTCGCTTCTGCAAAGCACACAAAGGTTAATAGGCAAACAGCTATAATTGGCACCGTTCTTTTCATAGTTTCAGCTCCTGAAAAATTGATGTCGCTATTGCTTCGCAACAAAATCCCATTGGTCCTGAATAGTATACAGTGGCTTCGGCTTGCTTACTTAGGATGTAGCCCACTTTTTGTAAAGCTTGTAGGCACCAAAGCCAGCTACCCCAAATGCGACAGGGGCGGCAGCCACTACCACAATTCCTGCAGCCATTCCCCCGCCTACAACTGTACCTACTGCAGCTAATCCAGACGTCATCGCAGCCGCTCCTGCTGTACTTGGAGCAGCACCAGCCACAACACCAACAATGGCAGCGACAGTTCCTGCTGCAGCACCACTAAGCGTTGAAATAATTGCTCCGGGCTCTCTTGGATTTGTTTTTTCGGCCATTTTCCTGCCCTTACAAAAATTTCCCCAAAATTTGATTTGCTACAATTGTAGGGGAACTCTTGCCGCAAATCAAGGCAAAATACAGTCAACTTAGCCTATGCCTCACCGTTTTCTTCTCAACATCACCGCGCCGAGGCCGAGCAGTAAGATGCTAACGGTGCACGGGCTCTTTGACCTGACAAACAGTTGTTCCATATCGGAATGCTGGGCGGTGGCAATTCCTACTCAGGTGTTTATACGCAGCCTGAAGACGCAGCTCTTTTTATTCTCTTCGCCAATTAAAAAGCCTAAGTCTTGAGCCTGGGGTATCACCTATGTCTGTGCATTTCGATCCTTGGAGGCGAATCTACGATTTGTATAGCTTTGACGCTCCTTATGATCTGGAACCAACAACTTTTCCTGAATCTTTGCGGAATTATGAAAAACCCATTGATTCACACAAGAATTCCACGTCAGCAGACATAGAAGACGAGGAGAATGAGTTTAGGCATCTCGAGCTCACTTTCGAGGAAGATGAACCGGGCCGCCATTTTCCAACTTCCGGATCCAGGCCCTTTCTTCCTGAGCGGGACAGTAGTGGCAGCGAACACCCGAGCCCCTCTCCGGTACTGGGTGCCACTCTTTCGCAGCGGAAGAAACTGCTGACAGAACGCATCGAGGAATTGATTGCAGACATTCACAAGAGGGAAAAGCTTGAGGGACAAACGCTGGAAAAAGCGGAGATAGAGAGCACAGGTCTGGAATTCCTTCTTGGTCAAGTCAGAACCTGGAGTTTAGGTAATTACCCTTCGGTTGATATGAGGCGCACAAACCTGGAAAGGGAAATCCTCGCCCTGAAAAAAGCCGGATGGGACGAAAGGCTGCGTTGCTGGAGAGACCTGGTAATGCTAAAGAAGGAACTTCGGGAAGCCCTTGAAGAGTATCACCTTATCCTCTCTGCTGAAGGTTTATAGAAACTGGGTGATTGTTATTGAAGTAGACGATATCTGCAGAAAGCTCAAACCTGTATTGGGTGACCAAATCGATAGGCTATGGTCGCTCTATCAGGCCGAGAAGCCAGATGGCCGAAAGTGGATTCATGTGACCCTTCTTAAGCTCATGGAGCATCACCTTAATCAGACCTATGAGGAAAAGAAGCTTCTGCTGCCTCCACCACCGAAGAAGATGTGCTCCTGTGACTATGAGCTGGGACGGATCTGCTACGGCGAAAATACGGTACTGCCTTTCGGCCTCCTGGAGAGGGAGTGGATACAGCACGTTGGCATCTTCGGCAGAAGCGGTTCTGGCAAGACCAACCTCGGCTTTTTGATAGTTCTTGCCTTAATGGGGAAGCAGAAACCTTTCCTTATTTTCGATTGGAAACGAAATTATCGTGATCTTCTTACCCGTTGCCCTGATATCCTCGTCTTTACAGCAGGAAGGGATATCTGCCCTTTTTACTTCAATCCCTTGATACCTCCTGAGGGCACATCCCCCAGCGTATGGCTAAAGAAGCTCATTGAGATCATCGCACATACCTATTTCCTTGGCGAAGGGGTGAAGTATCTGCTCCAGCAGGCCCTGGACAGAGCGTACAGAGAGTTTGGTCTTTATGATGGAAAAACGGATGTTTATCCCACGATGGCCGACGTTCTTATCTGGCTGGAGAACCTAAAAACCAAAGGGCGGCAGGCAGAATGGATGAGTTCTACCCTGCGGGCGATAAGTGTACTCTGCTTTGGCGAGTTCGGAAAGATTCTTAACGTGCGAAAACCCTTTCCGATGCAGGAACTGTTAAAGAGGAACTTAATTCTGGAACTCGATGCCCTCACGAATACGGATAAGACATTTTTGATTGAAGCCCTGCTTTTGTGGCTGCACCATTACCGGCTGGTAGAAGGAAAACGCGAGGATTTCAAGCATGCCCTTATTATTGAAGAGGCCCATCATGTCCTCCTTCGCAGAAAGCAGGAGGCTATGGGTGAGGAAACCATCACAGATATCATTTTGAGAGAGATTCGCGAGCTCGGCGAATCCGTTATCCTCATAGACCAGCATCCCAGCCTTATCTCGAAACCGGCGCTGGGCAATACCTACACGACGATAGCAATGAACCTCAAGCACAGGGACGATGTGCGGGCCGCTTCGAATGCCATGCTTCTTGGCAGAGGAGAGCACGAATATCTCGGCGAGCTTGAAGTGGGCTCGGGAATTGTCAAGCTTCAGGGAAGATGGTTCCGGCCATTCCTGGTGAAATTCCCATTAGTGTCCGTCTCAAAGGGTAGCATAACCGACGAAGAGCTGCGCAAAAAGATGGAGCAGCTCCTGGGCTCGAACCAAACGGGGGTATTAGAAGGCGTACTATCGGCAATAAAAGCTAAAAAAGTCCCTGATGTCAAAAAAGAAGGATTTTCTTCCGTTTCAGGAGCTAAGCAGGTCAATATGGGAGGTTCTAAGGCGTCAGAAGGTTCCATTGACCCCGGTGACATCAATTCGGCAGGTTCTAAGCCTTCTCGGACCACAGAAAAAGAGGAAAAGGATAAGGAAAGGGCCGCCCGAGAAGCCTTGCTGGAGGACATCGTAAGGCGGCCTTATAGCTCGACACAGGAAAGGTACAGGAGATTGGGATGGAGCTTCTACAAAGGGAATAAGGTCAGGGACAGGATGGTCGAGGATGGATGGATCCAGGTCAGGACAATAAAAAGGCCGGATGGAATGGTCAAGGTGTTTGAACTAACGGAGGAAGGAAAGGATAAGGGGGAAAGGTTGGGATTGAAGGTCGAAAGGACATGGAGGAAGGGAGGTCTGGAGCATGGATACTGGGTTCAGGAGATAAAGAGCTTGCTGAGGGAGCAGGGCTTTGCCGTACAGGTGGAAAAAGGTCTGGGAAAGGGCAAATCCGTGGACCTGGAAGCCCGCAGAGAGGACAGAAAAATAGCCATTGAAGTTGAAACCGGCAAGTCGGATGCTATCAGTAATATCAGGAAGGATCTAGAGGCTGGATATGATCGAGTCCTGGTGGTTTGCCTTGAGGAAGGTCTGAAGGAACGGACACTGGGCCAGATGCAAAAAACCGATATTAGCAGGAAGGAACGGATTCTTCTCGTGAACCTGAAGGAAGCACTCAATGTTACCGCCGTGAAGGGATTAACAGCATAGATAGCAAGCATGAACCGAAAGCTTTTTAAACCTTTGCCTCCCTGTTCTTTTGCTATGCCTGCTAATCACGAAGAAGCGCGGGTTCTCAAGAATCCTGGCGTGCTGGCTGAAGACCATTTGCCGAGCAACATGGTCCAGAACGAGCAGAGAATCGCTGAGATAGAAGACTATCTCTCACCGACATCGAGAAAGCAGAGGCCCCTGCACCTCTGGTTTTATGGAGCCCCCGGAACCGGTAAAACCTCCACCGCCAGGTATATTTTAGAGAAGAAATGCCGTAAATCAGGTGTGCGGTGGGTATATGTGAACTGCTGGCAGCACGATTCCCTTTACTCCATTCTGGACTATATGACAGCGGAACTCAGTATCCTCAGAGCAGAGGAGCAGCGAACAGATAGGAAACTCGAAAAGTTCCAGCAGTATCTCAAACAAGAGCCTTTTCTCCTGATCCTTGACGAGATGGATAAGCCCTCTCCCAAAGAAAGGGCTTCTATTATCTATTCTTTTTGCAGCGTTCCAAAGGTTGGGCTTATCAGCATTTCCAATTCCTGCGATGCTTTGTTTGAGCTGGATGCCAGGGTACGGTCGAGACTGAATCCTGCCCTTGTAGTATTTGACTCCTACAGCACTGAAGAGTTAACCACTATCCTCACCGAGCGGGCTCAGGAAGCGCTTGCCGATGGAAGCTGGGAGAAAAAGACGCTCTGCCGGATAGCAGAGCTTGCAAAGGGTGATGCCCGCGTGGCCCTCCAGACCCTGAAGAAGGCTGCCTGGATAGCGGAAAGGGACAGGGCCTCGAAGATAACAGATTCACATGTTCGCAAGGCATGGAGTTCCACCCAGGAATTGAAGAGGCAGTATCTATTGGGCAAGCTGACCCGGGATCACCGGATTCTGTACGAGATTGTGAAATACCAGGGCCAGATACTCTCGAGCGACCTGCGCCAGTTGTATCTGGTTGAGTGCTCGCGGATGAAACGCAAACCCATTGCGGAAAGGACATATTCCGATTACATCAATGACCTGAAAACGGCAGGCTTGGCCCAGGTGGAGAGGGCAAGGGTAAGGGGAAAGGTAAGGTTGATAAGGATTGTCGAGTGAGAAAAGAGAGGAAGGGTAGGCGATATGCAAGAAGCACATAAAGTTGTGGCCGAAAGAGAATTGCCGCTCTCGGTGACTCAGTTTAGCCAACCATCCTGGCTCTCCACTCTCGAGAAACTACTGAAGCTGGCAGATATCACCCTGCACACCGAAGATCACAAAAAAGAGCCTGCCAGCCAGGACTCCTGCCACTCACCCGGCTAATTAGGCCCGGTCACAGGAGCCTGCGTTGGAGGCACACGTTTCTGAATCTGAAGTTCATTTCCGATCTCTCCAATGGCCTTCAGCAGTACCGGCGATCGTTTCGATTTCTCCAGAAGGGCATTCATGAATCTCTCCATCTGCCTATCGTGTGCCAGTCTTTTTTCGATGAACTGTTCCATCTTCTTTTCCAGCCGGGCTTCAAGCTGAGATTCCAGAGAAGGGTCCCCATTTGGGACCGTTTTCAGCTCCGTGGGCAAACCACAATCACACATCTCTTTGTACAGGGGGTTCATCTTCCCACATTGAGGGCACTTCACACCCCTGTTTAGTGCCGCTGAATCCGTCACCGGTAATCCATTCATCTTCCGCTGGATTTCCTCAAGGTTGGCGTATGACAGGTGCGAGTAGTGTTTCATCACCTTCGAGTCTTTTGAGAGCCCGTGAAACGCCTTGACCCCCTGTTCCGGCCATGCCATGGACTGTTTGTGCGTGATGGAGCAGGCCCGGAAGAGATGGGAATAGACTCGCTTGGTGATGCCCGAGTCCACGGCAATTTTCTTGAGAATCGTGCCGACGGTCTGGCCTCTGAGCGGAGCGCTTCCGTCACCTTTCAAGCTGCTCCAGAGCACGGCCTCAGGATCGTCTTTGAGCGGGTGATAGTTTATCCAGGTGGCCAGATGCTTCTTGCATGATACGAGCGGAATGATGCGGGTACGGGTCTTGCTGACCGGGAGCGTTGCTTTGACTATTGTTGACGTGAACTCAACGTGCCGCAGTCTCATCGACAGCATCTCTGAGATGCGTGCGCCTGATTCGTATATAAAAGAGACTATGGCCTTGTCCCTGGGTCTTCGAGCGTGCCGTATCATTTCCAGGACCTCCTGCGGGGTGAGAATCTGCTCCGGTTCCTTTATTCGGGTCGTGTCCCCATTTGACTTGATCCATCTCACCTTGCGAGGGTACTCTTCATCATCTCCTTCAAGCCACCGGTAGAATCTCTTGAGAGTGACCTTGTAGCCATGAAGCGTGCCCTGTGAGAACTTGCCACCGTCCAGACGTGCATTGCCCTTTGAAAGAAAGGTGAGAATGGCACGCAGATCCTCTTCGACAACGATATCAAAATCCTTCTGCAGCCACTCAGATAATCTGCGAAGCTTGTGGGTGTAGAATGTCAATCTCCCCTCCGATACCTCCGGTGATATATGATTGAGGAACCGAAGGATGAACTCCTTGTTTCTAACTGAAACGCCCGTTGAACCTGCCAGCTCCTCAAGACCCATTATCTTAAGATCCAAAAACATCGCTGGCAGACCAAGCCTTCCGGCAAGCGAGGTTATCGTTTGCCTGGCCTGCGGGCCATTTGATTTCTGCTTCACCATATGTCAATCACTTCTTCAGGTTTTATAAGAAGTGTTGACGGGATTTGCATATCTTGCCGTATAGCCCCGCCAGGATTAGGCCGTTCAAGGCGCGAATCCCGTCACTATTGCGGCAAAATCAACACTTCTTGGACTATATTTGGGGGCAGATACTTATAAACGTTTCGTTCGAGAGGCGATGTGTCGAGTAAAAGGACCTGCTCTTCAGCAATTATTCCGGAATCTTATCAGCACGACCGGCAAGGCCCAGACACAAGCCCTTAAACACCTCCCATTCAAAACAGCACCAGATGCCTTATGGCTACGCGAAAATCTAAGGCGAATTCCAAGCCGTCCAAGGAAGGTACAGCCCATCTCATTTGTCCGGGCTGCTATACGCAGTACGAGTTTCCCGAGTACATTGTCGCCGAAGAAAGGCCCATCTGTCGTGATTGCGGCCTTCCACTCTTGCGCTCGGAGGAAAACCGAAAAGGCCTCAAATGCCTTCGCTGTATACACAGGGCAGTTGTGCCCCATGGCATCTGGTGCAGACAGCTTAACTGTGCCGCTACAGCCGAAATCGTAGAGCTCTGTCGCCATTATGCTCCGCGGCGCAGAAACAAGCGAAAATGTTAAGGAGGTAAGCGTATGTTAGGAAGAATCGACCAACTCTGGGACAATAAGACCGACAAGGGACAGCCTTACCAGGTCCTTGCCATAGGCGATGACAGATACAGCTTCTGGGACAAGAAACAGTTTGGCAAGTTCCGGAAAGGTGATACCGTCGAGTTTGACTGGAAACAGGCCGGCGAGTACAAGAACATCACAACTATTGAACTTAGCGAAGTAGACAACAACTATAACAATTCGAACGGCAAAGACAAACGAATGGCCAAAATGAGCTGCCTGAAATCTGCCAGCAGGATCCTTGGTCCTATGGACATTGAACCAAACAAGAAAATCAGGGCTACCGTTTCAGTTGCAAAATACTTCGAACGATACATCAATAACGAGCTTGACGATGAACCTTCCAGCAATTCAAAGGGCAAGGACAAAGACAAGGGTAGGGATTTCAAATATCAGGATATTGATTTCGGATTATAGGAGTGTCGGCTAATAAGGGTCCCGCCGCCACCTTATCTCCCCTCTTTTCTACACTCTTCTCTGATGGGCCGTCCCCCTCCTCCGCCTCCCCCTTCATATTCATTCAGGTATATCCATGTATCAGTCTGTCTTGTTGGTGACTGGATTGGCCCTAGCGGGGTCGTGCAGGTGATATCCATGACCTATAGGCACCCCTTGGAACAAAAGACTCGATTGGTCTGAAAATAGAGGAAGCAGGGCTGAGGGCGAAGGGAGAGAAAAATATTCTGGAAACTATTGATATATTCTAACCTATGCTGTAAGATTCTGCTGATAAGAGTGTTTGTTTAGTGTCTTTGAACAGATGAAGCAAGAGAGACTAACGGAAGGAATGCTTGAAAGTGAGAGCACTCTTTTCCTAAAGACGACTCAAGCCACCTTGAGAAAAAGCCTATCCCATTTTTCTTGATTGAATCTGTTTCGGATTTCGAATTGCGAGTTTACAACACTGAAGTCTTAACCTGAAGGCAAGGGGTTTTTTCCATTCCCCTGAATAGGACATTATAGGGAGAGCATTAAATGTGTGAAGATAATCTGGTCACCCCAAATACAAAATTCCTTCGAAATGCCTTTGGTTCTGAACAGGAATGCCTTGTTGCGAACCTACAATCATCTTTACGCATTACTCATAAGGGGGACCGCGGGGAGGTCAATGAGCAATTCTTTATTGATTTCTTACGTGCTTATTTGCCTAATCGATACACCGTAGAGAAGGCTATTGTTATGGATAGTAATGGATCTGTTAGCCATTCAATTGATGTCGTCGTGTTCGATCGGCAGTATACACCAACACTATTGGACAATGACAAGCATCGTTACGTCCCGGCTGAAGCAGTATACGCAGTTCTTGAGTGCAAGCCTAAGATAGACAAGGGTTACCTTGAATACGCTGGAGATAAAGTGGCTTCGGTTCGCAAACTCAAGAGAACGTCTGTCGATATTTATCATGCAGGAGGTAAATTTGAGGCCAAAAAATTATTCGAGATCATTGGAGGTATCCTCGCCATAGAAGTTGGTTGGTCTGATGGCTTTGGTGACACTTTCAAGAAAAATCACCAACAATTGACCGGCCAAAGGAGAGTGGATTGTGGCTTTGCGGCGACTGGAGCTTGTTTTGATATTTTTTCAGAAGATGGTGTCTATACATTTGGTCCTGAACGAAATTCACTGGCCTACTTTGCATTTCGTTTGCTTTGGAAACTCCAATCAATGGCTACCGTCCCGGCAGTGGATTGGATGGCATATGCAAAGCAGCTTAGTGAAACTCCAGATTAGGAGGAAAATATGTACGATTATAGTAAACAGATTGATGCGTTTTGGGATGAGAAGGTACGCTTAAGTGCGGGTTTTAAAGAAAAGTTGCTAAAACATAGGCAGACCAATCGTGATAGATTGAAGTCTGGTTTACCTGATAATATTGAAGGTGTATCCATTGGGGAATCCTCATTTAAGTCTCAAGGATCTGTCGCTATGAAAACGATTATTCAAACTCGCTTTTTGGAGGAAGAGTACGACATCGATGATGGTGTGGTCCTTAAAAGGAGTGACCTCAAGGATAAGGATGGTAACGAACTCACTGCTATGGACACAAAAGAGCGAGTACGAAAGACACTAAAAGATGAACGATTTGATCGGCAACCCAGGCTATGCACCAACTGTGTGCGTGTTTTCTATGCTGAAGAGGACAAAGAAAAGCATCACGTAGATTTTCCCGTATATCGTAAGTACACAAATGATAGTGGAGATGAAGAACGAGAGCTTGCCAGCGGTGAGGATTGGATTCTTTCAGATCCAACCCAAGTCAATCGCTGGTTCGAAGATGAGGTTGCCGAACGTAATAAGAAAATCGACGGCAAAGGCACTCAGATGCGAAAACTTGTTCAGTTGCTGAAACGATTCTGTCGAAGCCGGAAAGAGTGGGATTTGCCGAATGGCATGAAACTGACGATGCTCGTTTCTGAATGTCAGCCAGGATATTCAGAGAGGATAGATAAGGCATTTCGAGATCTGCTTCAGAAACTGAAGGCACGTTTAGAGAAATCGAAAATTATTTGTAATCTTGCTCATCCTGATAAGCCTCAAATTACACGATCTTCGAACGACAACAATGTTTGCGCATTGCTGGATAAGACGACAGAGGCTTTAGAAGAATTGGAAAAGCTTGACACTGAAGATTGCAGACGTTCTGATGCAAGAAAAGCATGGGATTGGGTATTTAAGAGTGATGGCTTTTTTGAAGACCTTGATGACGATGAAGATGATAGCAATGATCCAAATGGAGGGAAAGCCTCTTTCGGGCTTGTAAGTGAAATCCCGAAAAGCCCGGTCGATCATCGTGGAGGTGGCAGGTTCGGATGAGTTGTTTATCCAGTCTTGATGACCGCAGAAATCATGCTCTGAATGAGATTTCAAATGCACTTCGTGATAAGAGTGAATATTGTGAGCTTCAGCCGGAGCATTACAATTACCCATCTGGAGTAGTAGCTTGGAGGACCACGATAGAAGCAAGTGGAAGGGAATGAGAAGCTCACATCCTCTTGCCTAACAATTTTCCTGATGATCCACCCAAAGCCAGAGTACCTGACGCCGCAGACTTGTTATTGACAAATCCTCATGTTGAAGAAAATGGCTATTTATGTGTCATACCAAGTTCCTCAAGCATTAGTAGCGATGATCCAATCGGGCAATTTTTCTATGTGGTCGATTCCGTCAAGCACATACTCGAAGGTACCGAAAACACTGATTTTCAGGACGAATTTTCTTCATATTGGAATCGATCCTTGAAAGAGGTGCGTACAGAATGTGTCGTCATCGATTCCCCTGAAAAATTTTCCAATTTGTTTCATGTGGTTTTTAGAGATAAATTTGTCTGCGCCTCGGCCACTGCTGAAAGCTTAAATCTATGGCTTGCAAACTTTCCCGGAAAGAACGGTTCCGTTAAAACAAAAAAGACAGGAATCCTGTTATTGCTCGACTCCCCCCTTCTTCCTAATGAGTATCCTAATACCCTGTATGACTTAGTCAAACTGACAGCTTCAAAAGACCCACAAGGTGCATATAAGCTGTTGACAAAACAAATTGTATCTGGATACGAGTCGGGCCTGGTCCTCCTGGTACAAAATACAGACAACGGACATGCTTTGGGGGCAGTATGCTTTTCTGGTCTTGACCTTTTAAATAAGGATTCTATTTGTCGAGGATTTAGGAAGGGGAGAATACCTCACAAGCTCTTGATTTCTCGATCGAATGTTGAACTAAAAAAGAGTGCTGTTGAAAGATGCGCGGTTAAGCGAGTAGATCATGTTTGGATTCATACACGTGGTGGTGATGGGGGTGACTATCAGCAACGGTCCATCCTTTTAATTGGTTGTGGGGCACTTGGTGGATATGTTGCCCATTTCTTATCGAGAGCTGGTGTAGGGAATCTGACACTGTTAGATAATGACCGACTGGAATGGGCGAACTTAGGACGCCATGTGTTAGGTGCAGAATACATATCCCAATGGAAAGCAGAAGCACTTAGTAAAATGCTGGCACGGCAAATGCCTCATCTCAACGTTAAAGGAGTACCAAAAGACTGGCGAGACGCTCTGAGAAAAGACAACGATCTATTCTCTAATTTTGATCTAATAGTTACTACTGTAGCCGATTGGCGGTGTGAGGGGCCTTTAAACTACTTATCTCGGATTGAGAGATTGCCTACTATCCTTTATGGCTGGCTTGAACCATATGCTGTAGCAGGACACTGTTTAGTAAGTGTAAAAGGAAGTGGCTGTTTGGCCTGCAAAATGAACTATTTAGGTCAATTTGAATTTAATGTAGCACAATTACCGGAAAAGACATTGAAGCGTGAGCCAGGAGGGTGTACTCACTATCAACAATATGGCCCTACAGCGTTGCTACCCGTAGCATCATTGATTTCAAGCAATGCACTTCATTGTCTCAATGCCCCACGAGATAGGTCTATACTTGAGACCTGGGTGAGTGACCAGGAACACTTCTCTCATTCTGGTGCGAAAGTATCCGACGTCTGGGCTCAACGAATCAACGCAGAGGGGTATGCGAAGATATATTCCACAATCTGGGATTCAACCAAGAATTGTCAAATATGCAATTAGACAATACTCGAAAAGACTGTAGGCGATATTCAATTCCTGAGTCGAATCAGGTTTTAGAACTGTCATCGTCTGTCATTCAATTATTTGAAACCTATCGTCAAACTGGAAGGCGTTCTGAAGCTGGTGGACTCTTATTTGCTCAATTTTGCTTGCCATCAATCATAATCAAAGAAGCTACAGGGCCTAATAAAAAAGACAAGCGTAGCCGATTTAGCTTTATACCCTTCAGAAATACCCAGAGAAAAATTATATCTCATCGCTTCAAATTAGGATTTCACTTTGTAGGTGAGTGGCATACTCACCCGGAACATAATCCCTCACCATCGGGATTAGATTTAAACTCTATGCATGACTCCTTTGTGAAATCTAAACATGAACTCAATGCTTTCGTCATGATAATTGTGGGTTCACTCGAATCGGATCTCTGCCTCTGGGTCAGTTTGCACAACAGGACTGGATTCACACAATTGTGAACAAGAATCAGAAACTATCCTGCATACCACTGTCTTCAAATACGGGGTAGGGTCTTCCTCTGTGGCCCCTCCTTCCTTCCACATATGCTTTAGAACATCAGCATCTGGCAAGTCATCAGATAAATCATATAACAATCTTCCTGCATGAGGATCAGGTATCCATTCTGCATCAAATGCCCATACCCGAGATTTAATGGTCTTGAACATAAAAAGTACTTTCAACAAACATAATTTCTTCCGTTTATTTTATTGGCCAGCCGGTGTGGGTGTCGATTGTTTCGTTGATTTGCTTCATCCATTAAACTGGTACTATTTAGCTTGAAACTTTACTCCGACCGAATCCGATCATAAACTTGACGGCCAAGGCCGTCCTCGACAACCGTCTTGAATTCAGGATCATTCATAAACTTTGCAAAGATACCTTTGTTCTGCTCCATCCTGTCAATGAAGAGGCCCTCCCACTGACCGCGCTATCGGCTCGGTAGGAAAGTTCTATCAGAAAGGACATATCAGCCGAGTTAAGGTTCTGATCAAGGTTCTCTGTCGCTTGGAGATATAAGGAGTGCCAGCTTTCAACTGGTTGAGAAGATCTGCAAAGGGCGTAACTCATGCGTGCGTTAAGAGCTGCATGAGAAACCTCTTTACAAGCATCTCTATAACTTTCACTCAGGTTGCCAGACAGGCTTAGCCACTCTCGAACAGACCTAAGAACAGAGTTTAGAAAAGCTGGATCAACCTCACCCAAGATGGGAGCAATCTCAATAAGAAGTAGTACCGAATTCTCAGGGCTTGTTGAGCCTCCATAAGACCATTTTTTTTTCTCCCAGCAAGTCGTAAAGTAGTGTAAGGTGCGGGCGATAGCCTGAGAGAACGAGTTACGTTCGTGCTCTGAAAATGTTGCTGGGTCGGCAACAACTTGACTCAGTAAGCGGAGTGCATATGCTGAGCCCCAAAGATCAGATGCTGTATGTTCACGATCGCATTGAGCCCAGCCGCCATCCGTTTTCTGCCAGTGATTGCGCTCGTCTATCATTGCATCTATAACGTTTCGGACAATTGACTTGCTGCCTTTCAGGTGATACAAGATTAAGGCGCCGCATATTGTGTGGCGATAGGATATTATATGTGGTTGGCTGTGGGGAGGGGTATGACGAGTGGCTGACTGATAGACGTGAATTCGGTTGTTGTGGTAAAGCTGCTCGACCCCCTTTCTTGCTATCACCAACATGCGCGGTGCAAGATTGTGCTTAGCCAACACAACGCTCGGCCAAACGGTTAGATACATACGAGGCTTTACGCTCAAGTTTTCTGCTCCGGTTTGATACTTTTTCTCCTCTCCTTGAGTGACTCCGCGACCAAATTGACCGTAATGAACACCTGAGCGACACTGGTCTCTCCGCAGTCGGGTTAGCAAGATAGCACGCACCTTGGCAGAATCTGTATGGGACGTTTTCGAGAAAGACTGGCTTGACAGACGTATCCATGTGACTATCCAATCCCAGAATGAGTCTAGCGTCCCCGCACGATACATGTAGCCAATCACGGCTAGGACAGCTGCTACAACTAAACTGCCAAATATACTATACAATAGATTCACGTTATGTCGTTTTCAATGGTAGAGCGGCAATCGTAACCTTCATATTTGCTTATCGGCTTTGCGCAGTATACGCTGAAGTTGCTCGACGTATGGAGCAGTCTTTGCTGGGGTGACTTGCAGACGCTCATTCTTGGACCATTGTTCTATTTCAATTTCCGTCACAATCTTGGCTGGTCTTGGAGAAAGCACTATAACGCGATCACACAAACGTACTGCTTCATTTAAATCATGTGTGACCATGACTACGCTAATACTGCGCTGCCCACAGGTTCGGAGAATTAGATCCTGTAACTTAAGTCGTGCATTGACGTCCAGTGCCCCAAATGGTTCATCTAAAATGAGAACTTTCGGTTCAGTGATAAGAGCTCGTGCCAAAGCTACCCTCTGACGCATGCCCCCAGATAATTGCGAAGGATAGAATTTCTCAAAATCTTGTAGGCCAAATGCCTTGATTGCATCTGCGACTTTAGCCTGGATATCTGATATCTGCACTTCTCCCTCAAGTGGAAATCCGATGTTTTTCTCAACTGTTCGCCAGGGAAATAACGCCAAGTGCTGAAACGTAAAAGAAAGCCTGTTTTTTTTATCGCCGAGATCAGTAGGCCAAACAACCTTACCGTCATCGGGCTTCTCTATTTCAGCAATAATCCGCAGAAAAGTGGTTTTGCCACAACCTGAGGGCCCTACAAAGGCAATAAATTCGCCTTCGAGAACGCTAAGTGAGATGGACTCTAGAACCTTCAGCCTATTGCCCTTGGTTGAAAAGGTTTTAATAATGCCTTCGGCCCTAATCAGTATTTGCTTCTCATCCATTCGGTGTTTTTTCATAGATCATGTAGTGAACGCCACCCAGCCCACAGCAAGAAGCCAACCTTCCTATGTGCGCCGTTGGAAATGTCAACTGTAATTTAGATTTGATATCCTTAAATCGATACCATCCGATTTTCTTTCTGTGTGCTACATCAACTGCCCTATGCAGACGCCATGCCTTACTCGGGTATTTCATTCCGCGAATTGACCTCCAGCCGTTTTTCCAGCCAAGGGTCTTTATTACGGTCATCCAAGTAATCATTAGGGTCAACGGAAACCCAAAAACGCTGTAACATGCTGACTCTCGATCAATGTCAATTAGAATAATCCTACCACTATCCTGCAATAAATCCACATACCCTTGAAGCGTTCCAATCGGATCTAGAAAATGATGCGCTGATGTCCGTGCTAGAATCACATCAAACTTGCCGAGTGTGGCCAGCCATTCTAAATCTTGGGCATCACTCTCAAAGAACTCTCCATTCCCATGAGAGTTCATATGCTTCGCCATCTTGATAGCTTTTTCGCGTATATCTACACCTATTAGCGACTCCAGGGGAACGGACTGGAGAAGCCTCAGACTTAAAGCAGCATCGCCACAACCTATATCAAGCAACCGATCTTTTGGTTCTACATACCGCCGAATCATCGGCTCTGTAAAGGCATAGAATGCCTGAAGACTATTACCTAGAAAGAGATCGTCTGGAGCTAGTGGGTCTTTACATTTCAATGATATTGTCCGTCCATAGATATAGAGTTTGCTTTTCACATTTACATTGGCGTATTTTGTAAAGCATTACAGAACCATCTGCTGAGATACTACATACCAATGGCCATTCGGATCCTTTATATTTTTGTAGGAACCAGATACATAGTTGAAGAACTGAACGATGTCGTGCTCCTCTCGCCCCAAGCCCTTCACGCCATTTCTCCAAAGTCTTTAATGCCTCCTTACCTCTATCATCTTTCTGAGGGCAACTGTCCAAAGCGTCTATCCAAGTTTCTATATATTCATCTAATATTATTTGCGCAGTTAGACTCTTTCCATCTTTTGCTTCAGGATCTGCTGAAATGAATCTTCTTGCACACACCCAACTCCTTTTACCTTCGTTATCTTTTTTACCTTTATTATCTTCGTAAGATGCGATGTGGACCACTCCATCCATCACGGCCAGACTACGTAATAATTTTTGTTCTAATCCGTTCAATTCCCTTATTCTTGCCCATTGCATTTTAAAATTGTCTGGAACCATATCGCTTACAACCGGTAAATCTGCCGCCTTACCACCTATGATAAAGGCCGCCCCCTCACCTGATGAATCTGAAATTTCCCATATTGTTGAGACTAGTTGCTGAACAGGAGCATCTTTGCCTAGGACTTCTTCAATTGCCTCGCTAAGCTTGGTTGTATTTGATGCCTGAGCATCACTGTGTTTGCATTCAATGCCAAGACTCCAATGTTTATTCTCATGGTCTGTTTCTTTTCTCCATATTAACTGTAATGATCCATTAAGAAATACTCGAAGCTTTCCGTCACCTCCGGCAACTAATGCTACGGCTGTTTTGCTTTTATCTTCTTTATGTACTTTCCATGTTAACCATCGCATTGGCCTATAATGATCATTTAGGATTGGCTCAGTCTCATCCGTGTACATTAAATCTTGTTCAGTATCAGACGGCATTTTCATGACTACCATTCTGTTGACACAGGTTAGATTGTGGTTTTGATCAATAAATCCTGCAAATCTATCTTGTTGAAAAAGTGCATAGTGTCCATAACACTGAATACTAAGAGTGGGATATTTTCTTTCCGAGTCATCTGAACATAGTTGTTCATTAGAAACAACGCGCTCAATGTATTTCAATGTCTCAGCAGGTCCATATATAAAACTAAAATTGATCGGTTTTCCTTCGTGGCTACGTCCAGTGATTCTCTGGATCTGTTTGAATAGGTTGACAAAGTTTCGTCCCAGACTATTAAGTGTTACAGCCAATTCATCCGAACCAAGTTTCTTATCGTTCCAAGAAGTTATAGGATCTTCCTGAGTTGACTTTTCGGGTTTTAGGGCATAAGAGAACAATTCATCTATTTTTGGTTTAAGCTTGATCCATTCTTCAGGGTAAATACATGATTTAGAAGGAATCAAAGTCCAAGCGGAATTGTAAAGGGGGTCATTAAATGCGGGAAGAGAAATAACAGGCAGCGGATGTCCCTCCTCATCCTGTGCCCACGGCACAAGACATAGACTCCCTTGAATCATATATAGAAATCTTTCGATTTTCTGAGTAAATGAGAGTTCATTGCCAGGATATATATTCTTTAATGATGCTATCCAAACACCGGACCTCGGATCTGAAAATATCTTTAATTGGGCGTCTTGTCTTGCCTTGTCAAGAGCCTCGAGGAGTGATATCTTCTGATTTGACCCAACCGGATTTCTTATTTGTGTCAGTTCGTCATCGGATAGATGTATACTCAATGCCCTAGCTGCACTTGGAATCCAATCTTCTTGAAGAGTCTTGCTAAAACCATCATCATTGTGGTTCTCAGGTAAAAGCCGATAAAAGACATTCCACGCACTATTCCAAAATAGATAGCCCAAAGCCCAGTTAGATGTAAGTATTTGTGCAATTTCATTTGACACTAAAAGTGTCGCAATATTTGTTTGGTCATTTATAGTAAAGTCTATACTTCCCACTTCAGTGTTATCTGTAAACTGAAGATAGAAACCGCTACATTTTTTTATGCAAGGTACGTTATCAAGAAAGTGTTCATTTAGGGTGTTTCCGCGCCCAAATACTGTAAAATAAACCTCCAGTAATTGGGTAAAAAACTGTCCGCCATGTTCTTTGAGGACCGTTTCATTGCAGTCCATGATTCTTTTTGCAGTAGAGACACAAAAGGCGTATGAGGAGGTTCTTGCGTTTTCTACCGTCGGACTCCTGTAATTAACTCCAACAGCTACACATTTTGGAATATCGCCGTCTATTTGACTAAGTGGTTTTTCTTTCATTTTGCCAGATAAAAAATCTTTGACATCCTTTGGAAAAGGATCAGTTGGAGCATCTAGTAGAGGCACCAGAAGTTCCTTCTGTGTTGAAGCAACAAGTGCTTCATAAAGAGTTGGGTTATTGGAACGATAACTTCCCGCGGCTTCAATCCAATGCTTTACTTGTTTTGTGGCCAAATTAAGCCATTTAGCATAATTGTTTATCATGCTGTCACCATAAATCCAACACCTTCTTTATCATCGATTTTCCACTGTAATGCCCATGCTTCCAGAAGGGTCACACCAAGATATAAGATAACACCTATCAACACCAAAATATGAATGGCAGCGAACAGCAACACGGAATTGAATGATAGGTCCCCTTGAATAATAAGGAATCCAAGCCCCTTGTCAGATCCGACAAACTCACCAACGATTGCCCCCACGACACTGTAAATGACTGCCATTTTGAGTGCAGCAAAGAAAAATGGTACGGCAAAAGGCAGTCGGATTTTAAAGATGGTTGTCCAGGGAGAAAGTTGGAGCGTTGCAGCGTAATCCAAGAATTCTGAATCGACAGACTTCATACCACCTACTAGATTAATATAGAGGGGAAAAAACGAGATTAACGCTGCGATTACGATTTTGGGTCCCAATCCATATCCAAACCAGATGATGAATATTGGAGCCAAAGCAATCTTGGGAACAGATTGCATGATGACCATCAGAGGTGAGATGATTGCAGCCAGTCCACGGGATCGCACCGTTAAAACTGAAAGTACAAACGACAATATAAGCCCAATCATGAGTCCGTTGCCAAAGGCAATAGTGGTAATCCAGGTATGATATAGAAATACGCTTGGTTTTGATGCCAGCTCTTTCAATACGCTTGCAGGATGTGGAAGAATGTACTGGGGTGGCGACACGACTGTTACAATCGCAAACCATAAAAGATAAAGCAATAAAGCTCCGAAGATAAATGGAGTGATAGTTTTAATAACATAGTTCTTCATGAATCACCGTGAGACTATTCAGGGAGATATTCCACTGTAAAGAAATCGGCTAAATTGATTTTTTTCTCAATCAATTCTTGGTTGAGCAAAAACTGCTGGGTCTGTTGCCAACCGTTAAGAGTTTGCGACCCGATTTGGCCTTGTGTTTGCAGGTTTGTTTTCACAAATTCAGTCAACTTTTTAAGTTTCCTTGTTTCGAATTCTTTGTTAGCTGTGGGATTGACACGAAAGTATGCTCCTAATGCGGCACTGTTGTCAGATAGCATTTCTCCAAATGCTCGCAAGGTAACTTGAATAACTCGATGAGCTACTTCTGAGCTTACACTATTCTTATTGGTAATGATTGACATGCTGTAAGAGTTTACTCCAAAGTCAGCCATTGGAATTTCGTTGACAGGGATGCCAGCGACCTCGCACTGAACGGGTTGTATATAGGTGTAACCGCCTGAGGCATCGACAGAGTCCGTTAAGATATCATCGGCTTTGCCAGCAGTTGGAAGGACCTTTACCTTCGACAAATCAACACCCGCGACTGCACAAAACGCGATGAATTGTTTGTACGTAGTGCTCTTCATGTAAGCACCATATTTGTGTCCTTCAAGTTGTTTGGGCTGAGTGATTTCTCGATCCTTGCGTGAATAAACCACCGCAGGTGTACGACTGTAGAGAACCGCTAGGACGCGAACCGGGACATCTGCCGAGGCGGCTATCAGGGCAGTATCACCGCTACACAAAGCATAGTCAACTGTACCATTGCCAACCAGTTTGGCTGATGTGGTTGAGCCATCTCCGGCTTGGATCCGCACATCGAGATTCTCTTTGGAGAAATACCCTTTTTCTTGAGCAAGATACAGGAAGGAATGCTCTGCTCCAGGCGTCCAATCCAGACGGAATGATATTTTGGTGGTTTCAGGTGCTCCATCCGGACGGTCCCTCATTTGAAGAAACATGATTCCTGCCACCAGCAACACAGCTACCATTAGCCCTGCAACGATCTGTTTCTTATTCATATCTGCATCTCCTTAATCGCTTTGACCGCTATGTAAGATTACACGTGAGATAAGGCATTATACCGTTGATATAGACGCTTTGCAACAACAAATCACTTGGCTCGTTAACTCAGACCCACCTTCAAGATCAACTCGCATCAAGTTTGTATTCCAGCCTGCTTTGAGTAATAACAATAACTATGACAATATGTTATGAGATATTACGAGCTAAGTAAACTTCAATTTTACCAATAAGCATTCGTCTCAATCCACCTGTGTTCCCCCCATATCGCAAGTAAGATAACCCGGATTCAGGAAGGGATAGAATGAAAATCTACATCCAGTATTTGAGGATTCATTAGATGCAGTATGAATACAGCGATGAATATAATACTACCCAATCTACATGTTAATTTGGACAAGAACTTGACTGTCAATGGATATCATGCGATGATGCTTTGAAAATTCGAGGTCGTTATTGTTGGAAGTCAAATAGGAAATTGCATTTTTAATTGAGGTGTCTCAGTGGAATAGGGCATGCTGGAATAGTTGGCTCTTGGTAGCCAAGAGATTGGAAGGGAGAGATTCTTTTTCAATGGGCGCGGATGAATATCTGACTCAGATCATCAATAAATATGCGGTTAATGAAGCGGGTGTTAAAGCTTGTGTTGAGACAGTCTATCCAACCATTCAACAATGGGCTGGGGCTTATTTGATTGAAGCAGTGTATTCTGGGTCTATTGCTAAAGGAACTGCGATTACTCTCGCTACTGACGCAGATGTCTTTGTATCTTTGAGTTCGTCAACACCGAACACATTATCTGAAATCTACAATTCGTTATATGTCACGTTATCAAATGCAGGTTACCAAGCCCTGAAACAGAATGTATCTATTGGCATTAGCGTCAGGGGCTATAAGATTGATATTGTTCCAGGTAAACGCCAATCTCAATATGGCGGAGACCACAGTCTGTACAAGAACAAGACAAGCACATGGACCAAGACAAATATTAGCACACATATTAGTCAAGTTGCCAACTCGTATCGATTGAACGAAATAAAACTGACAAAGATATGGCGTCAATTGAACAGTTTGGATTTCCCATCCTTCTATTTAGAGCTTGCTGTGATGGACTGTCTATCAGGCCGTTTGTATAAGAATATTAGTGAAAACTTTTGGGAAGTTCTTAGATTCCTGAAAGACGATTTCATTACTAGACGTTATGCGGATCCTGCTAACACTAATAATATAATCTCCGACGATTTATCTAATAATGGAAAACAGACGGTTCGCCAGGTTGCGAAAATTGCTCGCACAAAGAAACACTGGTCTGAAATTATTTGGTAACTTAGCTTGACAATAGCAAAAACCAAATCACTGAAAGATGGAAAGCGATTCCTGCAAGATGCATTTAAGCTCGAACAGGAGCTGCTCCAAGTCAAACTTGAACTGTCGAGTCAAAGCGTGACACACCCGGGCACCACTTCCTTTCCTTACCACAACTTATGGCGGACCGAACCACATAGAATAGAATACACTATACTGTGCAACTTCTCAAGCAGGAAATTGCTTTTGCAGACGAGATTCTTAGTAAGACAGTGGGCCAAGTCTATCAGGAAGATGTCACAGCAATGCGAAAACTCTCCACAACACTCGACTTGACCAGTTTCAGAGGCTTTCACTGAGTGACCTGTGGTGCAATACCAATCGTGGTGAGTTTGGGGCTGCACGGCAACCCAAGAAAGACGCTATCCGCTCAGGTGCTGCTAGCTGCCCAGTGTTGCGGTGGGTGAGGCCAAACAGCGTTTTCCCCCTCGTAACAACTTTGACAGCTTTGTACAAACGAATGATACTCCCCGCCGGAAGTATTCTAACCAAGCTTATGCCCTTGGACAGAGAAATACGCATAGGTCCCGAACATTGTGGCCTTTACAGCATGCCCTGCAAAGTATGTGTGTAAACTAGTTAAACCACTCCCTTCTTTTAGCACATAGTTGCTGCGCGAGTTACTGTCACAGCAGTCATGTCATATCTTCATGTTCATTCAAAACAACTCCAAATTTCAATGCATTCAGGTCTGGTCATTCTATTGAATCAGACCTGTTAAATCCGCAAAAGCGATCGTCACAAGTGCTGCACCCTCTATTGCGCTGTGGGTAAAAGCGGTATTTAACAATAATACAACACCACAACACCGAAAAAACCGTCTCGTAGGGGCTTGTGCTCGTTTTAGAACTACGGCTATCGAAAGGCTTTTCGCACGCTCAAAATCCGAGTTGCCGTAATTGTCTTCTATTCGTCTTTCATTGTCTTCCGTAAAACTCATGTTCAAATCAAGAAAAACTTCAGTCTAACCACAAAATTGAAAAGGAGAAGCCAAAATGCAAAACCAAAATGAAATTGCTAAGATAAATTATTTCCTCTGCGTGGTATCGCCTATCATTGTTGGACATATGAAAATGCTGTGTCAATCAACTGGTGCAAAGGTTCGGGAACAAGGCCGAGGGCTTGACCTGTCCCTTCTAATCAAATCTGGCAAGAAAAAGATCAAGTTCTTTCTACATAACCTGTTTCTGGAGATTGCGACTGTTGACAGAGATGATGATCCGCTTAAGTTTGACGAAAGGCTGCGCGACTTTAACTTTTTCCTGGCCAAGATGACTCGCCTCGCTCAAAGCAAGTTGAAGATTCTCTTTCATCTTCTTCTCGAGGAGGATGTAGATGCTGCCATAGAGAACATCGGCCAGGATGTAAAGCAGTTCGAGCAGGTTAGCATCTGGAGATTTGACCATAAGCCGACCTGAGAACGCCAGGGACAGCTATAGTGTGAAGTTTATTTTAATTCTAACCCGGATGGCATGCTCGTCGAGAGAGGGTGTGCCATCCCTCTTTGCAGAAATGGAGGTATCGAGAAATGGAGACTATACAAGCGAAAGTCAATCCGAAACTACTTTCCAAGGCCAACAGATTGTTCACCGGAACCCTGGATGGCCGGATCATTGAAATCCTGCAAAACGCAAGGCGTGCAGGTGCAACAGAAGTGGAAATTACGAATAAAGATGGATATGTTACAGTCCAGGACAATGGCAGTGGTATCGAGGATTTTTCAACACTGCTTGACCTCGGAAACTCAGACTGGGACCAGGCAATGGAAAAGGCAGAGGACCCGGCAGGCGTGGGTGTTTTTTGCCTATCGCCACGGGAAGTAACCATCTGCTCCAATGGGAAAAAGGTTGTTATTACCAAGAATGGCTGGACTGGCGAGCCGGCAGAGATACAGCAAGACAACTGTTCTGCAAATGGCACGACACTTGTATTTGCAGATGAGCCATGGGAATTCTCTACAGTTGAAAAGCATGCCGTCTTTACCGGCATGACGGTTATAGTTGATGGTCAGAAATGTGCGAGAGAGTGTTTCTGTTCTGAAAATGCGCTTCTGCACCCTGTTCTCGGCTGTAGAATTGAGGTGCGCCAGAAAAAGTCCCTCAATAAATGGCACATGGAGTTCAGAAGAGGATACTATTCCAATGACGTACTGGTCAACTTCCACGGCCAGGTGGTAACCTTTAGATATTCACCCGTGACCGAGCCGGAACTTGCTTTTTTAGTGGATATGACGGGAGGGCCGACAGAGATTCGAATGATGCTGCCGGCAAGAACCAGACTTATTGAGAATGAGGCCTTCGAAAACCTCAAAGTAGCCATTGAAGTTCAGGTTTATCGTTTCATTCTGAAACGGGGCTCGCATAAGCTCCCCTTCAAGGAATACAAGCGTGCCGAAGAACTCGGCATCAACCTGCCGGAGGCCGAACCTGTATTTAACGGGGGCCTTCTCGCCGGTGACACACCTGAGCCAATAGAGATTCCAATGCCCAGCGATTTTCCATTGAAGAAGTGTTACCGGTTGAGCAAGAATTGTCAGGATTGCTGTGAAACCGATGAGGCGAACGTGCACCTGCTGGCAGCAACGGGTAAATTCAAAGAGCCATTCGTGCCGGTAAGCATTTCGCCTTCTTATGATGGATACAGCTGGGCTGACTTGCCTACAGTAGGTAAGGTTGAGGTAGCTGTGGGCAAGGAACTCGGCTCCGAATGTGTTTGGAATGAAAGGCTTGTTGCGGTTGATTCGCTGCAAGTAACAGCACATGCCAGTGATAACAAGGTCTTCAAATCAGATGTTCTTATGGCGGTGCTCGAACAGCAGAGAGACAAAAGAAGCTGGTTTTATATGAACATCTACGTAACGCTTGAGGCCAGAAACCAGCTAAATTCCTCCGATATATGGTATCACTGCGGAGGCTGGAATGATGATGGAGACACCTGGGATACGCAGTTGTATCAGTTCGAAGAGGACCTGGAGCAATTCTGGGCAGCCGTCATCGGCCCTGGTGAGTATCTACGGTCCAAGATACGGGATTGTCTTTTCGGTGTTATCAAGGATTGGCAGAGAATAACCATCGAAGAAGACGGGACTATTTCGATCCTGTATAAGGATGGAACAGAGAAGGTGTTCAAATCTTAAGATAGTGACCCTGCAAGCACTTAGTTTCAAACCGATTGTTTATTGACGTAAAGTCTTCAATTCAAATCAATCAATTTAACCAGATGGCACGCTCAACAAGAGTAGAGAGCGTGTCATCTCTCTTAAAGAAATGGAGGTAATTAAAATGGCATTTCGACCAACAGAGTATTTAATTTGTGGTGAGCTTGACAACACAGTGCAAGGGAAAGTGACAGGATGGATGAGGTTTGTCGGCATAAAAGGAAAAGTGACCTTTGACTTGGAAGGCAACTTCCACAGAGACATCAGAGGGGCAAATATCCGCTTAATAGGCGGTGCTACTGACAGCGAACCGGATGCAGAAGGTTATATGCAGGGCTTTGCCCCACATCAGACTGGTAAAGTAGGTGACATTACTGCAGGATTGCCGCCGGCTGATTATATCTCTGGCTCAGTCTATGTCGAGTGGTACTCGCAACTGAATGGCCGTGTTGTACTCGAGCTTGAGCAAGATCAACTGCAATTACTTAGCAGACCGATACCGGCTTGTGAGTCTGATCCGATCTCACGTGAGGAGCAGAACCGCAACATGTCCGAATTCCTCGGTGGGATCGCACAGGAACTGAATATTCCCGAGGAACGTGCAATTTGTGTTAGTGGTCATACAGTAGTGAAGGCTGACAAAAGAGCTGCCAACAATAAAATCCGCGGCATGAAATTATTAACAAAGGAAATCCGTAAAAAGTTGCCGCCGCTTTATTTGCAGGAGGGTAAGGGCGGTAAGGCAGTTGCATTGGTTAAGTACTTCAGCCCTTCGAGTTCATGGACTTGGTACGCTAGTGAGTTCGATGGAGAAGATACATTCTTCGGCCTCGTAGATGGTCACTGCAAGGAGCTTGGTTATTTCAGCCTGTCAGAGCTTGAGAGTGTCAACGGTCCCATGGGATTACCTATTGAACGAGACCTATATTGGCAGCCGAAAACCCTGGAAGAAATAGCCCCCGAATTATTCACGCCTGCCAAACCCACCGAGTAGTTCATCAGTCCTACCGTCAAATCTAACGTTTGTCTTGAAACAATAATTTCATTTGAAAAGAAAGGAGCATTCGTATGGAAACATATTGTCAAAATCCGCTGTGTCAGAACACGGCTGTTAAAGAAGTACCTGTATCTGTGAGAACACCGGCTGACCAGGTCAGGTCACTTTGTGCGACCTGTGAAGAGGCCTACACCTGGGGTGTGCAGCACGGCAAGATGATCGCCCAGCAGGGGACGCTTTGGATATTGGCTGTGGCTGACAAGGGCATAGTAGCCCATGTCTCTGTATATAACAGCAAAGCCGAAGCCGAAAAAGGTATGGTTGAGTACCTGCGGGAGTATGAGAACTGCAATTGTTTAGACGATGTCAATCTTGCGTATCTATGGCTTGCCGAACACGATGAACGTCTGAGCGTTGAGATCGTCCCACAGGAGGTCAAATTCACAAAGCTGAAGGATGTGGGGGGCGGCAGCAAAACAGCAGACTTGGCCCATGTAAACGACTTCCTGCACCAATGCGCCTTTGCTGTCCTGACCAAAAACCCTCAGACCCGCGATCCCAATGCATCATTCGAGGCGTGGGCATACAAAGGCCTGCTGGACTTCCAATCGGCTGAGCCCGTGGTCTTTGGACTTGGCTGCAGCTGCCACGATGCCCTTGATGCCCTGGATCTGAAGTTAGCCGAACTCAAACCGACTGGTAACGGTTTTTGCACCGAATGCCTCGAATAGAACCTGAACCGATTACCACATTTTGTTTAGGAGAATGATTATGTTTACAGACGTAGAGTTTATGACAGCAAAAGAAAAAGAGCTTGTCTTAAAGAACTGGGAGACGTTCCTAAAGCACGGTCTACAGAGGAAACATTTCACAAAGAGGCTGTACGAACACCTGCATTTGCATGCTGGTTTCATCGCGCATTACAATTTGGACACCTTTTACTCAACATACTTCGAGGCCGGTCAGGACATACTGCGGTTCTTTGACCATTTCTGTAATTGCACAGCAATCGCCGATTATGGGGACCTCAATACTGCAATGCGGGAGGTATACAGTAAGTACCAGGATGTAATTAAGAAACAAGCTGAAGATGATATTACTGACAGACTCGGACTGCTCGAAGCCTGTGTCAAACGTGCCAAGAGTAACAGAAAGTTTGCGAAAAAATTTCTTGGCAAAGTAAGAATCTAATCAAGGAGATTTGTCATGTATGAAAAAATTGCACAGATCATAGAAACCGTGGTCGGCGATGGCTTCACCGGTGAGGATTACGATAGAGGCTGGCACGATGCGACGAAGCGAATAGCAATCGAACTGGCCAATTACTTAGCATCAAAAGACCCATTTTTCGACCGGAGAAAATTTACGAAGGCTTGTGGTTTGGAGGGCAAATGATGAAAGCAGAAGAGTTCATTGACAAATTGTTTGAACTGCTTGGTGAGATGCACGATGACCTGCAGGAGCATAAATGCCAGGCAGTTGAGGAATACAACCGACAAATTACGAAACTATTTGAACAATCAGCAGCAGTAAAGCGAGCATTGTTAGAATATGGCAAAATGGCGATGAAGGGAATGAAAATTGACCCTCCGCCCAAAGATAATAGTCAGGAACCTTTGTATCGTGTCGTTTATACCATTGATGTCGGTGCCAAGAACGCTCATCAAGCGGCTGAACAGACACACAGAATAATGACAGACCCCGATTCCATGCGGCCCGTGTTGGACATAATAGATTCCAACGGCGTTCACACAAAAGTAGACCTATCTGAGAATAATGCGAACCTGGAAAATAGTGCGAAAATGGCCAATTATGATGCGGCGGCCCAATATCTTGCCGACCATGGGCCTGAGATATTTACCGGCCCTATGATCGGGGGATTATGGAACGGCAGATGCATGGATGCCTGTATTATGTCCAAGAAGCAAGGGGATAAGGCCGCCTATGACTTCCTGCTTAAGTTTGGGGATCAGTATGCCTCGAACTTGTCAGTTGATCTGCAGCGCCAATGGCAAAATATTAAAGACCAGGCTGCCGGCATATTGAAAGACGGCAGAGAGAACACTTGCGGAATCTGAAAGGAACCGATTATGGATAAGTTCAACAAAATAACCATTGGTTTTGTCGTTCAGGCTTTCGAAAAAAACGATGAAGGCCGGTTTATTTGTACCCGGCAGGAATTCATTGCCGGCGACCAGTGCGACTATGAGGATGCAGAGGGCAATCCCATTGAGCCACCAGATTATGAATATCAACCATACAATATGACTTTGGAAAGGTCTTGATTAATGGAGGCACGTATTATGAGAATATTTGAGATAAGAACAACAGAATACAACGGCGAGCAGGAGTATTCCAACAGTCATTTGCTTGCTGCTCGAAACATAGATGAGGCCTGGGATTCGGCCAGAGAATACTTTGAGAAATGGTATGAGGATGGCGATGACAAGCATGCCGACCCTGATGATCCAAATCGATTTGAATTCATTGGCGGCTGTATCATCCTCAAGATTGAAAGCATCACAGAAACTACTCTGGAGCATTGGAAACAGCAGCAGGTACTCCTGCATAGTATCGGTAAACTGCCAAAGGCTAAATCCGCCCATAAGAAGTGTAAATCATTGCTTGCTGCTTGCGAACATATTCGAGACTGTCTTGATGTCGGCGGTGAGCAGTCCCGGCAGTTCGCTGATGAAATCACATATCTAAACAGAGCCATAAAGGAAACCAAATTATGATTTATAAAGTGTGGATTCAAATTGAAGAAATAGACGAAATCAAGGACCATTATTTGAACATAAGTGAGCCGTATGAAGCAGGTAAGTTTGGCACCGAGGCAGAGGCTGTGAAATTTGTTGAAAATGAATTGATGACAACCCAACTTCCTGATTCGGCAACAGACCTGCTGGAAGCTTGCAAGGTATTAACCTCTTATACAATGGATTTGCTCTATAAATTAGACAACCAGATAAACCTTGATGATGTTGAGGAAATACAGCAGGCAAGAACTGCTATTGCCAGATATAACTCTGCCAGAACACCTAACACAAACTCCCAGAAGGTCTGTCAGGCAGGATTGAAATTCCTCGATAGCCTGCCGGAAACCGAGCTGACAACACAATTGCAGAACCGGGAGGCTTTTCGCAAGATGTTAAACGATGCTCTTAACCAGGGTGTACCCATGATTGATGATAGATGCCCAAAATGCGGTGCCGGCAGCGACGAGCGGGAATTTATCGACAAAGACTTCTTAGGCATTGAGGCTGTACATATGCACTATACCTGTAATAAGTGTGGCAGCGAGATAATCGAAGAATTTACGTTAAATGATGTCTTTATTGACAACGTGCAATAACCATGAATGTCAGTTGCCAAGTGATTATTAGCGCTTAAGAAGGTTATTTGAAAGTGAGGTGATGCCTATGATTGTCTGAAAGTTTTACCAGAGTCAAACAGATTATTTTGGACAGCCTCTCTGCACAGTGCGAGAGGCAATTTTTTTGCGCACATTTTGGGAATTTGAAAGGACAATAGAAATGAAGGTTTTGTTTATAGATAACCAAGGCGGTGGTTTCGCTGATTATCTCGAAATATCACATGGTACTACGGTCGAACAATTCTTCAGTGACAAGATGGCGGATAGGAAGCCCAACGATTATCTGATACGGGTGAACCGACAGCCTGTGCCGCGGGACTATGTCTTGCAGGAAGGAGACCGCATCACCATTACCCCCACAAAAATCGACGGGGCGCGAGCTTAGCTTCTACTATCAATTATTATTACGGGCACCTGTTCGTCTGACCCGCGAGCAGGTGTCCTTTCTTTTTTTTGAGGATTCAGATATGGAAGATACTAGAACATTAATTAAAACAGCCAGCAGCATCCAGCAGGCCCTCGGGGAATTGCGAAAGCAGCGATACCTGGTATCACTGGAGCGGCTGGCTAACCTTGTTAAACAATTCAGAGAGTTGGGTGTCGAGGCCAGGAAACTCGGCCTTTCTCTGGCACGCAACTGGTTCTCGGCCGCTGACCGGTGCTGCAGCCGGGCAAACAGGTCGTTGAACGAAATACCCTTCACAGTAACCAGAATAAGGCAGCTCACCGAAGGGCCCTGCCCCAAAGTGCCTAAATTATCGTTTCTCGTCGCAGAGTTGAAGCAGCTACAGCAGGAATTTGGCAGCGTACACTTTGACAGAGAGAACGACAGTATTTCCGTCGAGACAGACCCTGTCGAATTGGATGGTGTATACCTCGGGCCGTTCAGAATTGAACTTCAACTGAATAAGCTGTGTGAATTGTACGGGGCGAGCCCTTATTTTGTGGCGGCGCTGGATCCACATCCGGCAGCAACAGACGAAAGCGTTACCCACCCGCACGTCAGCAACGAGAAGCTGTGCGAAGGTGATGGGGCTGTCACGATCAGGGTTGCCCTCGAACAGAGCCGCCTGTGCGATTTCTTCACAATGGTCAGAAGCATACTGAACAGTTACAACCCGGATAGTCCATATGTTAGTTTGGATGATTGGGGCGGCGAACCTTGCTACGATTGTGGGTATGTCGCGAGCAGAGAAGACACCTACTATTGCTATTACTGCGAACATGATTTTTGTTCCGAATGCTCGACATACTGCCGGCTGTGTGAGGAAACTATTTGTTTGGGCTGTAGTGGAGAGTGTCCATACTGCGAAGAACGTGTATGCAAAAATTGCTTCAGCAGATGTACCGAGTGTGAAGAACTATGCTGCCAATCATGTCTTGAAGAAAGTGTTTGTCCAAACTGTAAAGAAGAAATGGAGAAAGAAAATGAAGAACGAGAATGCAAAATCACAGAAACCAACCAAGACGGAGGTCCAGGCCAATCTGAACCAAGCCAAACAGAAGCCAAGCTCGCAAGCTAAGAAGAAGGCAGAACACACCAGAAGACCCTCATTGAGATTTAGCCCAACTGCATGGGCAAAGCTCCTGTACTTCCGAGACAAGTCTGATAACGAAGTCGGTGGTTTCGGTATTACAGAACCTGATGATTTGCTTTGCGTGAGAGACTTTATTACAGTTAAACAGAAAGTCACTCCTGTTAGCGTAAAGTTTGATGATGAGGCTGTGGCGGACTTTTTCGAAAACCAGGTTGACCTCGGCAGAAAGCCGGAACAATTCGCGAGAATTTGGTTGCACTCGCACCCCGGAGATTCGCCCGAGCCAAGTATCATTGACGAAGAGACTTTTGAAAGAGTATTCGGCGGTTGTCAATGGGCTGTACTGTTTGTTGTCGCGCAAAACGACAAAACGTACGCCAAACTGAGTTTTAATGTTGGTCCGGGTGGCCAAGTGCTGATTCCCACTGAGATAGATTACAGCCAGGATTTTGAGGCAAGTAATCAGGAGCTTTGGGATAATGAATATTCGGCTAATATAAAGGCCGAGGAATGGCTTAGTTCCAGAATCCGCAAGGACGACGATTCTACAAAGCATGATTTGAGCGATTATGCTTTGCCGTATGATTTTGTCGATGAGCTTGAAGGTATGAACCCGGATGAACGTCAGTTCATGCTGGATGAACTGGGAGCAAGACCGGATCCATGGGACGATGAAAGAGAGGTGTTTTTCTGATGAACGCTGAACATATCGAGGAACGTTACAGTCGCCAAAAAGACATCATTCCTGCTGACAGGCTTGCTGCATGTAAAGCAACGGTCATCGGCGTAGGTGCTATCGGACGGCAGGTTGCCTTGCAGCTCACTGCTATGGGCATTCCCTGGCTGCAAATAATTGACTTTGATGTTGTTGAGTCAAGCAACCTGGCAAGCCAGGGATATCTGGAAGATGATTTAGGCGAATTCAAAGTTGATGCGACAGCAGATTTATGCCGGAAAATTAACATCGGCCTTGAGATTCATGCTGTACCAGAGCGTTTCCGCAGAAGCATGCAAATCGGCAATATTGTGCTGTGCTGTGTTGATAAAATTGACGCGCGCCGGTTAATATGGCAAGCTGTCAAGAACAAGGTCAACTGCTTTTTGGATGCTCGAATGAGTGCCGAGGTGCTGCGGGTATTGACGGCCTGTGATTTTGAATCAAGGGAACACTATCCGGCCACATTGTTTCATGCTGAAGAAGCTTATGTTGGTCCCTGCACCGCCAAAACGACGATTTATTGTGCCAATATAGCAGCAGGCCTGATGGTTGCGCAATTTGCAAAATATCTACGACAGCTGCACGTGGATTGTGATGTCCAGGTGAACTTACTGGCTTCGGAGTTAAGTATCGCTGAAATAAAATGATTTTCACCCAGAGTTAGTCGAGGAAGACCATCTGATTCAGGTCTTCCTTATTGTTATCGTCAACTTGCCGGGATAGGGTTTGACTACCTCAAGAACGGTACTAAGCACAACAGAAATCCATATATCATCCCTGTCAGGAGCCGAACAAGGACCAGGAAGTGGTGCCGACGGCAATCTTGGTGAAACTGATTAGTATTAGGCTGAAGTTATATAAAACTATCCCCAATTTTGGATGAACTCAATTTCGGAAGGTGCCACACTCAAGTGATATTATTTAAAGATAAACCGCTAATTTCTGTATATGATTAAGCTTTCTTTCCAGGAATTAGCTGAAGGTCTTATAGGCGAGAAAATTAAATTTCCCAAATACACATCCTGGATCCTTAACCAAGTCAATCGTATATCCCAAGCAACAAGGCCCAGAATTGTGGGCCAGATGTCCGAACTCATAAAGCAGTGCCCTGAAAGGTCTTTCGAGGGATGGAAAAGATGGTATCTTAAAACCCATCCAGATGCAATTAAGAATGCAACTCAACGCATATCAAGTAAACTTAAGGAAGTAAAGGATGCCTTCGAGGAGATAGACGAAGAATTAATAAAAAAATGGGTTGAAGACCTTGTTCTTATCAAGACATTTCTCGGCCTCCGCATCCAGGAGGCCGTACTTAAAAAGCTGGCGGAAATGAAGGGAGTAAAATCAAGATTAGCCACACCACAGGAATAATCGAAGGGAATAGATGGTTATATAGGAGATATTCCTATATCCATTAAACCCAGGACGTATAAGTTGATGAAACACTTACAAGATAATATAGATGTTAAGATTATACTGTATGAGAAAAAACATGATGGGGTTCTTGTTGATGCTTCTGAAGTTTTAAATGAGCAAAAAACGCTTAGGGACGTCGGATAATTTCGAAGTCAGAATTAAGAGTTTTCTGACCAAATTTTTGTGTTATGAGGTTTGCGAGTTTATTATCAATTTCATAGCCTATTGAATTCCTTCCAAATTCTCGTGCCACTTTCATAGTTGTTCCTGTTCCAACAAAGGGGTCTAACACGGTCTCTCCCTTAATAGAAAACATGCGGATTAGACGCCTTACAAGTTCCTCGGGATAAGCGGCTGTCCTTCTTTCAATATCACTTCGATTTTGTTTTGCCCCTTTTATGTCGTCCCATATTTGAGAGAACCATTTATCTCTTTCCTCCTTTGTATACGTACTATCTCTGCGTTTCTGTTTTCCGTATTCGTCAAACTTTCTTAGGTTTCCCTTTCTAAATATCAAGATATACTCACAATCAAGAGTAACATAAGCATTAGGTGGAAGAAAACCGGAGCCAAGAAAAGCATTTGGTTTATTTGTTGGTTTTTTCCAAAGAATATAAGGCAAAGTAGTAAAGCCGGTTTTTTCACAATGTTCAATAATTTTGGCATGGTTTGGGTATAACCTGAATCCATCACCATCGTTTTTTCTTGTCGCGTCGCCTATGTTTATGCACATTAGTCCACCGTCAACAAGAACGTCATAAGATTCCTTCCATACCTTTGCCAACAATTCATGCATTTTTTCGTAAGAATTAGCACTAAGCTCTGAGAACTGCTTGTCCCACATAGCTATCATAGGATAAGGCGGAGAGGTAACAATAAGGTGGATAGGTATACTTCTATCTTTAATTTCCTCCAAGGATTGGCTGTTTCCTATGACAAGCAGGTGTTTCGTTTTCATGCATATCGTTTGCTTTATCCTTTTTTAGGTCTATCCCAATACGGTGATTTGCACCTTGGACACACTCTCGGATGTGCCTCATTTCTTGGTATCCATTCATGGGCGCACCTTTCACATTTGTAGCCTTCTCGAGTAATCTTGATCTTTGTCACCAACTCACCGCTAATATACTGTATGGTATATTATTGACCTGTGAGTTTATAAATCTTTCCGACATACTATCTCGTCCATCAGCAGAACTCGTCAGGACAAGAACAGTGGACACTGAAAAAGGTACAGATCTCGCGGATAGTTGAGAAGCATTTTAAGGTTGTGTAAGCAGGGAAATCTGTTTGCTATGTTGAAGATCGAACGTTCCGGCCGCCGTGGGCGTCGATCGCTTCGTCAATTTGTTAAATTCTTGCTTTCAAGCGATTCCACTCTTCAAGATATTTCTTCAGATGTATTTTGCCATTTTCGATCTCTGACGAGATCAACTCTCTGACCAATTGTTGCTCAACGTCATACTCCTCACCTGTAAAATGCCCGCCAAAATGTGCCACCCTCAACCACACTAAGTATGTAGTCAAAGCATCAAATTCATTGTAAGCCACAATCTCATCTAACTTGCCGTCTAACCATAGAAATGCAACCTCTTCTCCGTCAACATCCATCTTCCCCGGTATACCCGATAGAGTAGCAATTTCATTCAATGAAGGCGTAGCTTTTCCCCAGCCTCCAACAACATCTTTTATATCAATGCTTGCTTCACTATTTCGACTATCAAAATAGTCATCTCCCTCCCATGGTTTGTTTGGACGACTACAGAACCCCTTGGCCTGAATACCTAAGACTACGGCTCTTTGAACAAATGCTTTCAAGTCAGCAGAAGCGGAGTTAAAGCCGACCAATTGTGGTTTGTATTGGCCAACCTTATCTAAAAAAGTACTGACGACACTTTTTTCCGAGATTTGTTCAGGATCATTCAAATCACGAGGCAGAGATAGTAAATGTAATTTAGTATTGCCCTCTGACACTAATCTGTCTATAGCAGCAACGGAAACTATCCTGCAGACCACTGTTTTCAAATACGGTGTAGGGTCTTCCTCACTCGCTCCTCCTTCTTTCCACATATGCTTTAGAACATCTAAATCTGGCATATCATCTGGCAAATTATACAAAAGTTTTCCTGCAAGTGGATCAGGTATCCATTCTGCATCAAATGCCCAAACTCTATTTTTTACAGTCTTAAACATAACTTTTATCTTATTGGCCAGCCGCCGTGGGCGTCGGTTGTATTGTCGGTTGTTCTGGGAAATTCTCTCTATTTCAAAAAGCGGAACCAGTTTCCGCGGTCCTTCCAAATACTTGGCCGTCTTTGCTTTCGGAATTTGATATAGTGTTCATAATCCTCAATCAGCTCTTTCACCCAGCATTTGTAGGAAACGGATAGGATTGTAGTTCAGTTCCTCCCGACTTATTCTGCAGGCTTCCAAAAGGTCAAACCTCAGTTGATTTTCGAGTTCACCATCCATAACAAGCCCTCGCAAAACATCTGTCAATTACTGAATCGGCCAGCCGCTGTAGGCGGTGATTAGCTGGCCGTTTCGTTTCTTTATATTTCTGATAATTGGTATCGGGACATCATCACGACAAAAATTCGCGTGCCACTACAGCAAAGCTTCGCTGCACACAATTCTCGGAATATCTTCTTTACTGACCCTGTCTTCCAAGGTGCTGAGTCTATCCTCAATCCTGTGTTGGAAGTAGATGTCGCTAAGGCGTTTCAACAGAGCTTCGCCGACAATTCCATTGCGGCGGATCAAGTTCAACTCCTTCTTGACCGCTTGGGTTGGCGACATACGAAAAGCTTTCTCTAAGAGGTTGATACGCGCTTTAACATCTTCGTCTTCTGTCTTTCCAAATAAGGTCCGCAATTCACGAATCACGTATCTTTGCCCTTGCGTTAGCGAAATCGAGTACTTTCTTTCCGCTTGCCGGTGTTTTGCCTCTTGAACAAAGTTTGCCTTAACCTTCATCAATCTGCTGTTGTAGCCCTTCGGTAATTTATCAGGGGAGGTTTCATCTTCACCAGCCTTGATTACGCCGAGTACCTCTGACACATCACGTGACCTCGTCTTGCCCTCAGAGTCAAGCAACATAAGCTGTTGGAAGTTGCCTTGCTGACAAAATGCAAACATGCCTTTATTTGTAGAACTCAAACTTGAGCGGATGCCGTCCCTGAGATTGACAATGCGTTCAAATTCTGCTGGATTGCTCTTTGCGAGGTTCCGTAAAAATTCTTCCGCTTCGTTAAGGTCGATAATATCCCCCTCGCCCTCGTCAAAGAGTAGTAGCTGTTTACCTTCAGTCTCGTATACCGCATACATAGCATCGGTATTTACACGCTCAGTTTCATCCAAGATTTTTGCGTCTTCGCCAATACTATCGTGGATTTCCTGTATGCGCCGCTGTAGAACGGCGTGTATACCCAAGTTCTTCTCAAGCTCGGTTTCAGGCAAGAAGTTCAAACCCCATATAACTTCATGCTCTGATCCAATACGGTCAATCCTACCGAGACGCTGAATCAATCTTACGGGATTCCAATGAAGGTCATAGTTCAGCACAACATCGCAGTCCTGCATATTAAGACCTTCAGCTAATACATCTGTAGCGACAAGCCAGCGAATTTCTACTTCGCCTTTGTGAAACTTGAATTGCGGATTGGCTTTAGGTGCAAATCGTCCAACAATACGAGCCTTACTTTTGTCAGTACCATAGATGAAATCTATATCCTTGATTCCATTACCCGGATTCAGGTTCTCATAAAGATACTGTGCGGTATCAGCAAACTGGGTGAAGATAAGGCACTTTCCACCGTTAACGGGGTCAGAGTTTAGATACTTCAGCAGCTTCTGGAATTTGTCGTCTTTGGCAGCAGTGATCTGCTCAACCATCTTATACATGGCGTTGAGTAACTCCAAGTCAGCTTTGATATGTTCAGTAAGTTTCGATATATCAAAGTCTGAAACATCGTACCGCCCCGAAATATTTTCAAGAGCATCAAGCAGTAATACTTCATCAAATGTGCCCCTTCTTCCAATTAAATCCTCAGCTTTATCACCTGCCGGGACAAACCCTCTCCCTAAAGATTTCAGGAAAATCTTGTGTGTTTGTATCATACGCCTTATGGTCTCACGGAACGCATGCACGCTGGATTCAAAACGCTTAAAAAGCATAGTTCTCATTAAACCGCGCAGATTTATCCCGGCCCTCTTAAGCTCGTTGTAGGGTGCTTTGTTCTTCTTGGACTTAACCACAAAATTCCAAAGGCCATATCGAGCATAAGTCAATTCTTCGCCCAGAGTCGGCCTATATCTCTTACCTTGTGGACGGCCAAGGCACTTCCTTAGATTCCCATACAGGCCGTTGTACGATGCCTCGATGCTGTATCTAAGCGTCTTTAGTTTTCGCAGAGGAAAGAACTGGTGCTTTCCACCGACTATCACATAAGCACGTTTTTTGCCGCTTAGATACTGTTGTCGCTGGACCTCAGAAAGCTCCCGCAGCGGTATGTTTGTGTCCTCTGCATACCCGTACCACTGCAAAATATGCCTTCGCATCCGCCTTATCAGGACGTGAAATAAGACATCCCTGAGTTGCTTTTGTCCGTGTTCCACCATTTTGAAGTATTCTTTCAGGTTGGGCGGATCAATAGGCAAGTCGGTTACATCTTCAGGGTGAAACAGCTTGATTTGATTATATACGTCCCAACAACTCTTGTTTCTCGGTGTGGCGGTTAGGAGACATACTTTTCGTCCCGTTGCGAGAAATGATTGAAGCACACCATATCTTTGGTTTGTGTGATGCCGGAAATTATGACTTTCATCTATTAACACAAAATCACGGTCTCTATACCGAACATCTTCAAACAAATCGGCGCCCCGCCCAGACGCTTCAAGCAGCATACTCATGGGCAGAATATGAGCATTCAAACGATAAATCTCATTGTAGCCCGACCACATATCTTCAAGGGTCTTGGGGCAGATTATTAAGGCCCTGGTCCGCTCTGTGCGTTCAAAGTGTTTTATGATGGCAGCACCTATGTAGCTCTTGCCCAAACCCACCACATCGGCTATAAAGCAGCCGCTGTAGTCCCGAATCTCCTGTATCGCCTGCCTTACTGCGGTTTTTTGAAAATCTGCCAAGTCACTGGTTATCTCGTCGTCCCAAAGTATCTCAGTAGCCTCACCGCCTTCAAGCCGGTCCTTCAACAGTGTATAGAGAGTTTTCATGTAAATATCATATGGCCGGGCGAGATTAGCGGCCCACGACTGCTTAAGCTCGTCCATTAGATGGACTTGAAAATCCTCAGCTTCATCCCAGAGTTCGTCAAACCAACCGGTTAGTTTGCCGTGATTACCTTGGCCCTTTTTGACAGGACTACCGTTGTCATGGACGATAACATTTAACTCGGTGTTGTTTTGTATCCCCGCTAAAGTCAGGTTCGATGAGCCGACAACCGCAATGCCTTCGTCTCCTGGATTCGGCGAGGAGTAGTTGAAGATATATGCTTTGGCATGGAGTCTGCCTTTGGTATAGACCTTGACTTTGAGCCGTTTTTCCTCTATCATCCTAATAAGCGAGAATATCAAGTTTTCTGCTTCATCAGTCTGGTCCATTACCTCGACAGTTTCTCTTAGGTTTCTTGCTGTATCCTCCGCACGTCGTTTGCGTTCAACTCTTTTAGCGTATGCTAAGTCTTCCAGTTTGTTCTGAGCTATCTCCAGTCGCTTGTAGCCCTCACTAATCTGTTCAATTGTCTCTCTGGTGCTTGTATTTCCGATTAGCAGCCGCAACTCTTTTATGGATTCTAAATTTTTGCCGATTGCTTCAAAACCGGACAAGAAGAAATACCCTACTGCAAATTTTGCGCTCTCAGCAGCAGGTAGGATTTGCTTGATATGGTCAACAAGCTTTTCATTTCGATTGTCAATTATGTCGTGTGTTGGCATTAGTGCTTATCTCCAGATAAGAGTCTTTTTTCACGTCCCATGATTAGCCCTGTCTTGCTCTATTCTTACAAGCATTAATAATCTTTTTCAAGCGAGGATAAAAAGGATGCTCTTTATTATAGTCTGCATTCAAGGGGGGCTTGTACCTTAAAATCGCTATTTCCTCAAGTTGAACAGGCCGATTGCTGACCCAGTAAAATACGTGAGCGTGCTTGGCCATCCAATTGTTCAGTCGTTTCTCGCCCTCGCCAAAGGTAAGGCGAGAACCAGTTTGCTTAAGCCTCAGACCCAATTTTCTGTTGAGCAGACAACCAAGTTTAAGTCGCAGAGTTGAGCCTTCAGCATTGCCCCTGAAATGGTCACGAACAATTCTTCTATGGAGGTCCGTCTCTGTGATTCCTATATAAAGCAATCTCCAACGATGAATGCGCACACAATTTCTGCGTGGCACTTTGGGCGGGCGCTTGTCGAAATACCATCCATAAATACCTGGCAACTTGGGCGGTGAGGATTCTTCCAACTCAGCCAAACTGATAAGAAATTCGGGGTTCTCGAAACTGTAAACTTCACGTTCTGCAGTCAACTTTGCAAATGATGGATACTTTCTTTCAAGCTCAATAAGTAAGCCTAAGGTTATTTTGGAAATCAGCTTCAAAAGCTTTTTGGGTTTTTTTTCATCTAATTCAAAACGTGGAAAAGCTTTAAGATCCAATTTTCTCAAAAGCTGTTGCTCGGTGCTTATTTTCCTTTTGAAAATCCTAAACATAGTAAAGACTCAGAATGACAAGTAACTACACTTTCAAACTTTCCGCCTTTTTCAAACGGGATTCGACCAAGTCTATTACCGCTTCATAAACTGCTTCGCGTTCTTTCTGGTTAAGGTTCAGAGCGTCGAAAATGACTTCATCTAATTCATACCTGTCAGTGCATGAATATTCATCGCGAACGTGCATCTCAATAGGACGCTGTTTAATTCTATCATAACGATTCAAAAGCTTTTCAATATTAAGCTCACCTTCTTTAGGAATTAAAATTTCTTCAACTACCTGAACATCTATATCCGCAATTGCTTGAGCGCCCGTTAGTTGTCTACATAATAAATCCATAAAAAATCTACATAATGTGGAATTTAATACGCCTGACCAATAATTAAGCCGACCTCTTCGGGGAGTAATACCATATAGTTTTTTATCTTCCAAATAACCGTTTTTGTTTCTCAAGACTACCATTCTTTCACCAACCTTTGCGGGAAAAATAAAAGGCGCACTTTTCCAACCTTGACCAATACTGTACCAAAGGGCCCTCGATTTACACGTTGGCCTTTTATTAAAACCCTGCATTTGGCCCCACTTAATATACTCAATCACATTTTTACTCTTGATTTTTTTGATTGGCTCGTGACACTGAAACATCATAAAGCGCAATTGGGATAAACTGTCTTCAATGCAATGTATTTCTTTTAATGAGAAAATGATAGGCTTCAGAAATTCATCTTCGATACACCATTCTCTGATTTTTTCTTCATCGAGATAAAAGAACTCGTTTGCTCCTGTTTTAATGCCAAAACGTACTTCTGCAATATCACCTAACCTAACCAGCTTATCTTTGCACTTTTCAAGGATTGTCCAGTAAATATCCGGTGCCCTTAGGTATTTTCCACCCCATTTGTTGCCAAGATATTTATATTTTGCGATTTTGGCATATGGTATCTGGATTTGGGATTGTGTACTCTTTTCTTTGTCCTCCCCCAAAGTTTCGCAACCATCTATAAGCAACTCAGACTGTTTTATTGGAAAAATCCTATATTCTGGTACAGTGGTTTTTTGCTTGGCTTCTTGAATTTCTTCAAAAACAACTGGATGCAGGGCCTCCTCGAAAGGTACGTAAAACATCACAAATCTGGCCGTTTTATCAAGTGATACCTCGTCTGCGACCTTTGATTCTTCTGGGGACCCAAACAATATTATTATAGTATTGACATCAGCTTCCTTAAATGAGCGTTTGGCTTTATTATCAACCACAAGTTTTGTATGACAGCGTTTGAGCAGGAACTCCTGCAAATCCTTACCGTAACCAACATCAAGCCAACTATTTGAGGTGATAAAGCAAAACGAGCCGTTATCATTAAGCAGCGACAATCCGTGAAAATAGAAGTAAATATACAAATCACTTTTCTTATCAATCTTGTGTGAGGCTGTGTCCGTCCCAAGTTTGTAGCCAAAAAATGGCCGATACTGTTTGTAAACAGACCTTATCAGCTTCGCCTTGTATTCTTTCTTGTTCTCGGTTGTAATTTCTTCTTGAGCTAACTTCGGGTCGGCTATCTTTTCCTGTCTCACATATGGCGGATTGCCAATAACTACATCAAAGCCGTGATTATCACCGGAGAATATCTCGGCAAAGGCAATATCCCAGACGAAGGGAACACTTGTTCTATCACGGATGGTATTGACGACCATCTCGACTTGTTGTTTTTCGTCCATTTTCGCCTTTATCTGCTGCTCAAATTCCTCATGCTTGAGCGTTAATTGCTCTGCTGCACCCTCCAGTTCGCCCGTCAGCGTCATCTGGCGGTGGACTTTTAACTCTTTCTGCCGCCGCATCAGGTCTTTTGCCTCATTCTGAAGCTGGTTTACCCGGTCCTGCAACAGTTCCTTGAAGATAAGTACCTCGTATGACTCAAGGGACTCAGGCGATTTGAACTTACAAGTGACATCGTTGCTATAGAACTTGCCTTTCTCGTTCTTTAGTTCGGTCAGTTTGCGCTTTATATTGGGGCTGATTTCCATTATTCCACGACGATGAGCCATATCTATACCGCCGACCTCCTGAACCAGACTGTCACCGCACCGAACCTTGAAACTGAAATGTGGTAGCAGAGGCTCTTTACGAATCATAAGCTCTTCTTTGCCAAACTCTGCATCTACTATCAGTGCCAGCCAGAGCCGAAGCTCAGCAACGTGACACGCCCAATCCATTGTATCAACACCATATAGCGACTGGCCGATTATTCTTTTCTTGCGCTCATAGCTGCCTGCTACTTGACCTCGCTGCTTTTCTGCTCGTTCAAGCAGGTCGTTTAGGACGTAGAGCATCCCCACAAGAAACGAGCCGGACCCGCAGGCAGGATCAAGAACTGTAATCTCATTTAGCCGTCTTTCAACGTCAGGCCATAAATTCGCTTCGACCAGATTCTTGTCGGCTTGTTCTTTCTCATCCTGATCAAGAGAAAAAACCGCCTCATAAAAGAGATTCTTATGTTGCTGCCCAAGATGATTAGTTAGATTATCAACGATACTGAGCCTGCACATTAGGTCGATCTCGGTTCGTGGTGTATAGAATATACCTGCTGCGCTACGTTCCATCCCCGTCTCGGTTAGATTTACTAAGCTCTCATAAACCTTACCGATCATCTCCGGATCAACTGCAACTTCCTGGTCCAGGGGACTATCTTCGGTGATAGTAAAGTTGTAACGCTCAAACAGACTGAAAATCTGGGCGAATTGACGATCGGATATTGCAAAGTCAAACGCAGGTTCGTCCAGTTCGTTCTTCTTAAACAAACCACCATTGAGGTATGGTGCTTCCCAAAGCGTCTTGCGGATTTCCTCCGGCAGATATGCCCTTTGATTTGTATTAAGAAGATTCTTTTGGTTATTGAATGCCTCGAAAAACAGAACCTTGAGCCACTTCTCAAAAAATGTGTCCTTTGGCTCGGTTGACTTACTGTATGCGGTCCAGAATGTCCCAAGAAATTCATCATCGTCGGCAAGCCAGCCTTTTCGCTGGACGAAGTACAAGAACATCAGCCTATTCAAGAATTGCAGGGCGTAGTCATGTGCCCATCGTGGCTCGCCGGTGTGTTTGTCCAGATTGGTCTTGAGCCCATCAAACTGTTTCTCATAGGCTTCGTAAAACTCTTTTGTAACCTCCTCAACATCGAAGGCTTTATCATGCCGCTTTTGTATTTCGAGTGGAGGTATCCCGCCGAACAACTCGGCTTCAATCAGAGCCAAATCCAGCATTGACAAGCGCTGGGTTGCAGTTCTCAATCGCCTTTCATTTTCACGAATGGTGATTCGCCTAAACAACCGGCGCTTTTTAGATTCTTTATTACGCTCATCGTCTCCTTCGCCACTTGCCAACTTTACGTTGACGAAATGCCAAAGCTTCTGATTTTCGGTCGAAAACAGAAATAGAGCATAAGGGTGCTCACATAAGAGTGTGTTGACAACAGCCCTTTGCTGAGTCAGCCGCAGGCGATCTGATACCAGTCTGCTGTAGATTACGCGAAAGTCATTGTGGGTAGCGATTACTTGCGGGTCTTCCGCCAAAGCTTCATTGGCAATCCTACTCCAGTCTCGCCGGGACAGACTATCGCGGGCAATATCGTAGTTAAGCTCAGAGAACAATTCCTTGGCACTATCAAGGTTTCTGAAATCTTTTAGAATCTTCTCTACCGAATACTGTCCCTGATCCGCCATTACGCTATTTCCTAAAGTATCTCTTTGCGAACCACACCTCTCAAAAACTCAAACTTATCACCCCAGACATAGAAAATCAAGCAGATTTTGTGTGCACAAATATGTAATCCAAAGCCAATAGACGAAAAGAAGTGCCCTTTTTTGGCATTTTCAGGCTGTATCCGGCCTGTGTCATTAAACTTTTAACAGAATCCCGCCCTCGCGCGCGCGTGCGAGGTACGCTTTTACTAAGGGTTGACTCAGGGTTCTGATGGCCTCTACTCTTGCAATCTCTCTTCTTGCCTTATAGCCAGCCAGTTCATATCCTCGCGCGCACGCGTAAGGTACACTAAAAGTTGTGGTTGGGTTGTGGTTTTATCAGGTTTGCAAAATGTTAGGTTTTGTTAGCTTTTTCAGAGTACAACCCTTACAAGCCATTTAAACGACGAACTCGTCTTGAGGGGTATACCGAATCACTCAGTATGCTAAACAAAATATGGACAAATTTCTCACATCATTAGGTCATCTGAGACTGGCCAGCGTTCGGGCTACAGCTTGTTGAACTTCTTCAGGCGTGAGCAATTCAATCTGCCCGCCCAGTCGCAATACGCTGCAACGTCCATCATGAACAGCCTTTGGTTCGTACAGAAGAACATTCGCAGGGGACATGCCACCATTTTGACCAGGAATATAAAGATATCTTTCGCCGTCAGGAGCTGGACAGCGAAATAGCTGTGTACTTCCACTCCATTCCACCAATTCTTCCAGGGATGGTGGAAATCTTCCATTGGTGATGCCATACATTTGTATATTCTGCCAAATCGATCGCAGATTCGTTTGGCACTTCACAGTTGTGGCTGTGTATTTTGTTTCTATCATTGTGTCAGTATATTGCCGTCCAGTTTCTCCCATACTCTTAATGACCCACCAAATGCCAAGACCAAGAAGCCCGAGAAAAATCAAAGCAGCGACAATGTTAATAATCGTACCACCATATGCATCTGCCTGTTGAACTGGTATGGACTTTCTGCAATGAGTTTGTTCACCAGATTCTTTTCTTGAACATGCCATAATTCCCCCTTCTCAATTCCGCACAGCCGTCCGCCGCTTCTTATAAGACTTTCGGTTAGCTTTCTTTGAACATTCCTTGCACAGGAACTTCAAGCCGTCTTTACACGACCTGTTTTTGTAGAACTCACTCTCGGTCTTCCACCTCTTGCACCTTCTACATCGTTTTTGTTTCACCACGTCAACAACTCGATGACACTCCTCATGTCGATAGTATGTTTTCAGGCCCTTTCCTAAAAAATAACTCCATGTGATGCAAACCTCGCGAAATTTCAAAACTAACACACCGGATAAAGAACATCAAGCAAATTTCTGATGAAAAAATATGTAAACCAAAGCCAATAGATGAATATAAGCACCCTTGTTAGCATTTTTCAGGCTATATCCGGCCTGTGTCATTAAACTTTTAACAGAATCCTGCCCTCGCGCGCGCACGCGCGCCCGCGTAAGGTACGCTAAAACCTTAACATTTCTTAACAATCTTCAGGCGTTGGCCTCTGCGGTCTTTCCACGGCATTTATATCCTGCCAGTTCATATCCTACGCGCGCGTGCGCGCCCGCGTAAGGTACGCCAAACCTTGTAGTTGGGTTGTAGTTTTATCAGGTTTTGCCATTTCTTCTTGAATATTAACTTTTGACAACAAGTGAGCAACTATAACCAGCCTGTTCATATCCTCGCGCGCACGCGCGCACGCGTAAGGTATGCAAAAACTAAGGGTTTTCTCAGGGTTTTATCAGGTTCACAAATGTTAGGTTTTGTTAGCTTTTTCAGAGTACAACCCTTACAAGCCATTTAAACGACAAACTCGTCTTGAGGGGCGTAATAAAGGAAACCTTTTCACAGACCACCGCACCATCTTAACGATTGCCACTTTCTTCTCTTGGCTCCGCGTCCTTTTTGTCGCCCTCTTTTGTCGCCAGTGGCTTATCCACCTTCCGCAACCATTTCTCTATCGCCTTTGTTTCAGTTTCTTTGTCCATATTGCTCTCTGTTAGTTACGGTTAGCTAATCTTTTCTTACATGCTTTGCACCGGAACTGCAAGCCGTCTTTATATGACCTGTTTTTATAGAACTCACTCTTGGTCTTCCAGCTCTTGCAGCTTCTACATCGCTTTTGTTTCACCCCGTCAACAACTCGATGGCACTCCTCATATCGATAATATGTTTTCAGGCCCTTCCCCTCTTTCTTGTAACGCTCTCGCATATCTGCCCGCCTACAGTCTTTGCACCATGAACACACTCCGCTTTTAGTGCCGGGCCTTTTGCTGAACATAATCTCGTCTTTCCACTTTTCGCATTTGGAACAGCGTTTCTGCTTCACGCCATCAATGGTCCGATGGCTCTCCTCATATCTGAAGTATCTTTTCACAGTCCCTCTGTTTTTCCTGTAATATCTGCGTTTATGCTCACGGGAGCACTTTTTGCACCAATACCGCAACCCATCTTTGTTCTTACGGTTCTTACTAAACTCACTCTTGCTTTTTAACTTCTTACATTTGGTACACTGCTTCATTTCTGCCTCTCGGTCTATGTTTTACTACTAATTCCAGACAGCCAAATAGGCCAGTAGCACTTTTACGTCTTTGCCTTTCGCCTTCTTTTCTTAAGGCCCAATTTGGTTATTCTCAATTGTGTCGCCACTACTGTTCTTCCAATCTGGTCGGCTATTTGTTGTGCCGTTCTACTTGGATATAGTTTCTTCAGGAGGTTTAGTTCTCTCTTCGACCAGACAGGCGATTTTCTAAGTCCCAATTTGTGTGCTTTACCTGCTACCATCTGGACAGTGCGTCCAAGTTGGTCCGCTATATCCCGTATGCTATTATCTGGGTGTAGTTTCCTAAGCAGGGCTTCCTCTTGTCTTGACCAAACGCGAGCTGTTCCCACTTTTTTGAGGCCGATGTTACATGCTTTATGGTCGATCGAAATCCGAGACCGCCCAAGTTTATCGGCTATGCTTTGCGTGTTCTCACTTGGATAAAGTTTCTTGAGCAGTTTGATTTCATTGGCTGACCAGAGACGCCATTCCCTTGTTTTAATCCCCATGCTGTATGCTTTATGTTTTACTGCTGTCAAAGGCCGCCCAATTCGCTCAGCTATCTCCCTTGCTCTTCCACGCGGGAAAAGCCTCTTGAGCAACTTAATCTCATCTTGTGACCATAAAATCCAACTATTTTTCTTGATTTCGACCTTTTCCATAACCGTGATTCTATCGACTTTGGGCTTAAAAGGCAATGCTCGGCTTGGCTGCGGTGATGAGGAGAAGGAAAAGCCATTTTTTTCGTTATACTTTGCGTTAAAATCCCCCGACCTTACCTCTGATACCCTTCGGCTTGAGTTTGGCCATTGTAGAACGCTAAAATCCCTCTCACAGCCGTCCTAAAGAAAATCCTGAGATGGTCTAACCTTTTAGCAGCGTATATGGAGTTTGTCCGCTATTGTCCTAAAACAACCGGGGCCTATACCGAATCGGCATAAGCCCCAAATTAACGCAAATCCGTTGCCC
>Ga0114922_10000150_pt1 | contig 64625 bp, 49 predicted proteins | sample AartaG_FD_100975 | JGI IMG/M metagenome (GOLD analysis project Ga0114922, IMG submission 100975) | Deep subsurface microbial communities from Aarhus Bay to uncover new lineages of life (NeLLi) - Aarhus_00045 metaG | ecosystem: Environmental > Aquatic > Marine > Oceanic > Sediment | place...
GAGGTCACGGATTTGCGTGGCGGCTACGGGGCCGAGGATGACACGCGGTCGCGAAGCGTGACGGTGACGATATGGCCGTTCTCGGACAAGTGGCACAGGGGGGAGTCAGTGACGTTCCAGGACGTGCCGCTGCCGGAGCCGCAGAACGGGGATCAGCTCTACAGGGAGGCAGCGGAGCGGGTTGAGTACTGAGCCGTCGAGGGAGATCCTCCTCCAAAGGCGCCCCGCGCACCCGGTCTAGCCGGGTGCGCGGGGCGCGTTTGGGGGGTAGGTGAGCACCGGCAGTAGAAGCTCTGACTGGCTGGCGCGAGTGAGCAGGCGCGGTGTTTTCGGCCGGTTCGCGATAGTACAGCTCGTAGGGCAGAAGCGTGTCTTCTGCCCTCTTCCGAATCGGCGGGCATGGGAATGCCCGCCCTACAGAACATCCTCGCGCACCCGCTGGAGTGGGTGCGCGAGGCGCGTTGGGGGGGTAGGTGAGCACTGGCAGCAGAAGCTCTGACTGGCTGCCGCGAGTGAGCAGGCGCGGTGTTTTCGGCCGGTTCGCGATAGTACAGTATGAGTGCGCGAGGGTCGGCCGGAGGACAGCCCAGGACCGATAGTGGAGACAGAAACCACACAGATCGAATTCGCGGGCGCGGCCGCGACGGATGCAGACCTGGTGAGGCGATTACGGCAGGCCGAGCCGGCGGCCTATGGCGAGCTGTGCGACCGGTTCGGCGCGGCGCTGCACGGGTTCGCGGCGTCGAGGCTGATGGGAGATCAGGAGCTGGCGGAAGATGTGATGATCCAAGCGCTGAGCGACGCGGCGAGGAATATCAGCAGATTCAGCGCCGGTCGGAGCAGCCTAGCTGCTTGGGTATATGGGATCGCACGCCGGAAGATCGAGGGGGAACAGAGGAAGCTGCTGCGTCGGAAGTCGGTGCCGGCCGCGGCCCAGAGATCGATCGAGGAACTGGGGGAGGTCGTCTCCGGTGAGGACGTTGCGGCGAGCGTGGTAGAGCAAGTGGATGCGCGGCGCAAGGTGGCGGAACTCGAAGAGATGCTCTCTTCCCTCGAGATGGAGGTGCTAGTGCTGCACTTCGTAGACGGCTTCTCGATGAAAGAGGTCGGACAGATAGTGGGGCGTTCGGCGAAGGCCGTCGATTCGCTCCTGCACCGCGCGACGCGGAGAGCGCGGGAGAGGCTGGTGGGAACAGATGGATGAAGAGCGCGGAGACAGGCTGGCGGAGATTCTGAGGGCGGCGCGGCATGCGCCACGAGCGGGCTGGCGGGAGCGGGCGCTGGCGGCGATGGGAACGGCGCGGCCGTCGGGTTCGCGGTGGGGGTGGGTGCCGACGGCAGTTGGAGTGGCGCTGGTGATAGCCGCGCTGGGTCTCCTCCCCTATTCGGCGAGTGCGCCGGGCGCAGGGATGGGGAACGCGTTGGCGGCCCAGCAGGCGATGGCGGCGGAAACATTGGGGGAGATGCCCGAGGAGGGCGCGGGGAGGAAGGTGACGCGGGAGACTCTCCCCGAGGGGCTGAGAAGCTACGCCGAACGTGCGCCGGACTTCGTGCGAGAGCACCATCCTGACGATCCGGAGATGCTCATGGCGGCCGGGCTGCTCACGCGGGACATTGACGAATCTCTCGCCCTCTTGAAGGCCGCTGTTGACAAGGGCGAAAGCGGCGCAGCGTGGGCTGCCTACACGGGGGTCCTGATGGAGACAGGGCCTGCCTACAATCGTCTGGCAACGTGGGCCGTGGACCCTGAAGACCCTGAGGCAGTGACCGAAGCGGAGCGCAAGATCGCCGAGTCCGGTGTTCCTCAGAGCCTGACCCCCAAGGAAGCGGAGCCGGTGCTCAATGTGCTGAAGCAGTGGCGAGAGGCCGAGCCTCGGAACGCACTGCCGGTCGCGCTTGAGATGTACTACCTGTATGGGCTGCACCGTGACCGAGAGGCGCTGGAGCGGTGGGAGGAGGCGGGCCGACTGCCCGAGGTGGATTCGCATTACCAGGAGTCTATCACAGCGACCGCCCGACTTCTCGAGAGGATGGGCATGTCGCAGTGGGATGCGCTCTCGAACTCATACAACTCCACGTGGATGATCGGCAGGGTGTCAAAGCTGAGGCAGTGCGCCCGCATCGGCGTGTATGAGGGACGACTGGCAGAGATGCAGGGACGAGCGGAGGAGGCGGTGCGTTGGTGGATGGGGACGGTCCAGTTAGGGCGGCATATGCAGCAGTCGGCGGACACGCTCATCGAGTGTTTGGTCGGGATCGCGATCGAGGGGATCGGCGGATGGCCGGTGTGGGAGTGGCGTCCTGATCGCATGACCGGCATTCCCGACGGCCCGCTCCAGGGGGGGCGGTTGTTCCATGGAGTGCACCATGACTTCTTCGTAGCTCAGGCGGGTGAGCAGGCGGCCGAACAGGTGCGCGACAGCATGGCGAGGGCGAAGGTGCGGTCGATGCTCAGCAGGGAGTACGTTCAGAGCCGCCCCGGCCTGCCCGCAGAGCACTTTCGATCCGCGATCCTCCGTGCCTACAGCATCTCGTACGGGGTCCCACTTGTGGCATGCCTACTTGTGCTCGCCGGCGTAAGTGTCCGGGCGCGGAAGAGAGCCGACGAGGCGACGAGCCTGAGCTGGCCTTGGCGGATGCTCCTCTCCCTGCTGGCGCTCGCCCCGGTGAGCATCGCCTTCGCTCTGATGTGGTTGGCGCTCCACAAGTCCATCATGCAGCCAGGTCTGCCACTCCTCTTGTCCGCCGGCATGGCGCTCTCGTTCCTCTCAATCCTACTGCTGCCTCTGCTTGCTGCGCTTCGGAGCCGCACGGCCGGGGCGCGGCTGGTGACAGCGTGGCGCGGCAACCTCCGGAGCGTGCTGCCCGTCGGCATTGTTGTGCTGGCGGTGGTTTCGCTGGCGCTTGGGATCGCGGGAAGGCGGGCAGAGGCGGAATGGGCGCGCACTTGGCTCAGCGAGACCGAGATGGACCGCGTGGTTCGCGAGATCGGACCTGAATGGCTCGACCCCGAAATTCCGCCCGATGCCTGGCGGGCGGAGCCGCCGCCGATGGTTCGTGAGTAAGGGGGGTAGGTGGAGACGGGCCGCGTCGTCACTGCGTCAGGATTTGGCAGGCGTCTGGCAGCTTACCTGTAAGTCTTGCTCACCTGGCGGGATGTAGCTTGCTTTCCTGCGCGCCATCGACCGGGGTGAGAAGGGAATCAGCGGCTGGGGGCGCGCAGCAGCCTCCGCAGCGCCGACGCGAGGTGCTGCCGCGCAGTTAGACCGAGGGCAAGGAAGAAGGTCGCGAAGCCGAATCCCCACCAGAACCAAGCGCCCGGCCCCGCCGCCGGCCCGCCGCGAAGAATCGGGCCGAAGACCTGCCAGGCCAGGGCAACGAAGAGCGCAATACCCAGCGCGATAGACGCACAGATGCAATAGGCCACCCGCCTGGGACGCCGCAACAGAAGCCCCAGGTAGGCGCCACATGCCTGGCACCGATCTGCCGGCCGCTTGCTCTCCGTCTCACATAGTGGGCAAACCAACGCGTGAACCCCCTTTCCCTAATGCGCCGTCCCCGTAGTGTGATTATTCCATACTCGAACCGGACTGAGGAGGGTGCCGCGCGGAGGCAGCGCCGCCCTGTACATGCCTGCGGCACAGGAGTATACTCGCTCAGTCGCGCGGCCGCCGGGCGCGAGTGTGGGGCTGCGATCGCGGCCGGCTCGGCCGCGAATCACGACTGTGCCGCCGCGAGCCAATGCCGACGGTAGAGGCACTTGCGCGGGCCGCTTACTCCGTGGTACCATAGCGTTTATACTTGGTGAGTTTTCTCACTAAGTTCTGCCCGAGATCGAGATACGGGCGCCCACGCTGTCGCAGAGGAGGAGCGAGATGGCGAAGACGCTGGAGGAGATCAACGAGAAGATCCGGAGAGGTAAGGTGGTCGTAGTCACCGCCGAGGAGATGGTTGAGGCGGTGGCGGAGAAGGGCGCGAAAGGCGCCGCCGAGGCGATCGACGTCGTGACCACGGGAACCTTCGGGCCGATGTGCTCCTCCGGCGCGATGATGAGTTTCGGACATTCCCAGCCGCGGATCAAGCTGGGCGGGGGACAGGTGCGATTGAACCGGGTGCCCGCCTACGCGGGGCTGGCGGCGGTCGATGTCTATGTTGGTGCGACGGCGCTGCCGGACGAAGACCCCAGGAACGCAGTCTTCCCGGGAGAGTTCCGGTACGGCGGGGGGCACGTGATCGAGGACCTGGTGGCGGGACGCCGGGTGCTTCTGGAGGCGAGCGCGTACGGCACGGACTGCTATCCGCGGCGCGAGATAGCAACATGGATCAGCTTGAGTGAGGTGAATGAGGCTTACCTGTTCAACCCGAGAAACGGCTATCAGAATTACAATGTAGCGGTAAACGGGTCGGACCGTACCATCTACACGTATATGGGCACTTTGCGGCCGGGGTTCGGCTCGGCGAACTACTGCAGCGCGGGGCAGCTTTCGCCGCTCCTGAACGACCCGCACTACCGGACCACTGGGGTCGGCACGCGGATCTTCCTGGGAGGCGGGATCGGGTACGTCGTGTGGCACGGCACCCAGCACAGCCCCGCCGCGAAGCGGAACGACCGCGGGGTGCCGATGGCGGGAGCGGGGACCTTGGCGGTGCTGGGCGACATGAAGCAGATGGCGGCGAAGTGGGTGCGAGGCGCGAGCTTCCGCGGGTACGGCGCGACGCTCGCCGTGGGCCTCGGGATTCCGATCCCGGTGCTGGACGAGGAGATAGCGGCGCAGACCGGGGTGCCGGACGCGGAGATACAGGCGTCGATCGTTGACTACAGCGACGCCTATCCACAGAGAAGGCCGGATGTGATCGGTCACGTCAGCTACGCGGAGCTGAAGTCGGGGGAGATCGAAGTGAACGGGAAGACGGTGCCGGCCACGCCGCTGTCGAGCTATCCGCGGGCGGTGGAGATCGCGGAGGCGCTGAAGGAGTGGATAGCCGGTGGGAAGTTCGAGCTGAGCGCGGCGACGGCGGGCCTCCCCGGGGCGGACTCCGGAATGACGATGGGGCCGATGCCGTATCACCCGCCGGAGGAGTAGGCTCTCGGCGAGCCACGAGAGAGAACGGAGAACGACCATGAAAATCTCGCACAGAGTAGTGCTTCACTTTCCGCCGGGGGCCACGGATCAGCCGGTCATATATCGGCTGTCTCGGGACTACGATCTCGCGTTCAACATCCTGAGGGCATCCATCAGTCCCGCGGAAGAGGGGCTGATGGTGCTGGAGCTCAGCGGCGAGGAGGCGGACTACCAGCGCGCGACGAAGTACCTTCAGGATAAAGGGATCCAGCTCCAGCCCCTGGTGCAGGACATCCGGAAGAACGACGAGCGCTGCACGGACTGTGGCGCGTGTGTGGGGGCATGTCCCACCGACGCGCTGACGCTGGAGCGGCCTTCGATGCGGGTCATCTTCGATCCGGAGGAGTGCGTGGTCTGTGGCGAGTGCGTTCCGACCTGTCCGCTTGCGGCCATGGAGCTGCGGTTCTGAGGGAGCGCCCTCGGTGACGAGGAGAGTACCTATCGCAGGCGCGCGATGACTTCGGAGGAACGGACCTATCGCAGGCGTGCGATGACTTCGGAGGAGCGTACCTATCGCAGGTGGGTGCAGAGCGAGCTGTGCTTCTTTGAAGTTCGCGTGGGCGAGTCCGACCTCTTGATAAGCGCGGAGCGTCCGCTCCAGGAGACAGCGGAGCGGGCGCTCTCCTCGATTCGGGGAGAGCTCGAGGAGTACTTGGCGGGGGATCCCGATTTCGCCGGCGCGCTCGAACCGCGGGAGCCCACGTCCGGGGCCCCACCCATTGTGGCCAACATGGCGGAGGCGGCGCGAGCGTGCGAGGTGGGGCCGATGGCAGCGGTCGCGGGGGCCGTGGCGCAGGCGGTGGGCGAGGCGCTGCTGGAAGAGAGCGAGCAGGTGATCGTGGAGAACGGGGGGGACATCTTCCTCCGCACCAGCCGCCCGCGGGTGGCCGCCATCTACGCGGGGGCGTCTCCACTCTCGGGCAAGCTCGGGGTTCGCATTGGTCGGGTGGGCCAGCCGCTGGGGCTTTGCACTTCCTCGGGGACAGTGGGGCATTCGATGAGCAAGGGGCGCGCCGATGCCGCGATCGTGCTGGCAGAGTCGGGAGCGCTGGCAGATGCGGCGGCGACGGCGCTCGGGAATAGCATCCGGCAGGCGGCCGACATCGAGGCCGGGCTCGAATTCCTGAACAACATCGAGGGCGTGCTGGGCGCGGCGGCGGTGCTGGGAGAACACCTGGGAGCGTGGGGCGAGGTGGAGCTGACCCGCTTGGGCGGCGAGGCCGTCCGATAGCCTGTCGCTCTCCCGTCTCCTCCGCTACTCCAGCAGAGACGCGAACCAGACCAGCAGAACGGCCCCCACAAGCAGCCGGTAGATGATGAAGGGCACCAGCGACCGAGTCTGAAGGTAGTGCAGGAAGTACCGGATGCAGAGGTAGCCGGAGACTGCGGCCGCGACGAATCCCACCGCGAATATCGGACCGCTTCCCTCCGGCAGCGCGCCGAAGTCCCGCACTACACTCTGAAGGCCGTAGGCCGCGGCGCCCCCGATTATCGGGATGGACAGAAGGAAGGAGAACCGCGCGGCCGTCTCTCGCTTCATCCCCCGCGCGAGGCCCATCGTGATGGTGATGCCCGAGCGGGAAACGCCAGGGGCCAGCGCCAGGCCCTGGACCAGGCCGATGAGGATGCCGTCGCTCCAGCGAAGTTCATCCAGCCCCGTCGCCTTGCGCCCGCGCGCCTCCGCGACCCACAGGATCACCCCGAAGACGATGAGGAGCCCGGCCACTATCATCGGCCCCTCGCGGAGATGGGCCTCGACGACTTCCTCGCCGAGTATTCCGACGAGCGCCGCCGGGATCGTGGCGACGACGATGATCCATGCAAGCCGGCGTTCCGGCACGGGCGCGTCGCCACGCCGAGGGACCACAAAGAAGGCGCTTGCCAGACGCCCGATGTCAGAGCGGAAGTAGACGAGGAGAGCCACGAACGTCCCCGCATGTACGGACACATCGAAGATGGTGTTCCAGTGCGTATCGTCGAGGAGCTGCCAGCCGAAGACCTCGCGGACGAGGATCAGGTGGCCGGAGCTGCTGACGGGGAGGAATTCGGTGATGCCCTGGATTACACCAAGTATTGCGGCCTGGATCAGCGCCATTGTAGGTCCGTTCCGCGCGCCGTTTGCATGTGGCGTCTTTCGTTGGATGAGCCGGAGGTCCCTGCCGTCGAGCCGGGAACGGGAGGCGCGACTCCGCGGCCGGCGAAGCAGGGGGCGTGCTGATCCCGAAGACGAGGAAGGAGATCTGGCTGAATCGGGTGCGGGTGTGGCTGCCGCCGGTGCTCGTGGTAGTGGCGGTGGTGATGCGGAAGCCGGCCTGGCACTGGTGGGGAGTACCGCTGGTGCTCGTTGGCGAGGCGCTGCGAACGTGGGCGGCGGGGCATCTCGTGAAGGACGAGACACTGACAGTCGGGGGCCCATACGCGCATGTGCGCAACCCGCTGTACTTGGGGAGCCTGCTGTCGGGTTTGGGATTCCTGGCGATCGTGGGCGATTGGTGGCTGGCGGCGGCCTTCGCGCTGGCGGCCCTTGCGGTTTACCTCCCGACCCTCAGGCAGGAAGAGGACTATCTGAGGCGGATGCACGGGGAAGCGTTCGAGGAGTACCGGCGGCAGGTGCCGGGGATCGTGCCAAGGCTGAGGCCCGCGGAGTTGGCGAGCGAAGGCCTGCGCCTGAGCCGGTTCGAGTGGCAGTGGGTGTGGCGGAATGAGGAGCACAGGACGTGGGTGGGATTGGTGGTGTTGTTCGGGCTGTTGGCGGTGAGGACGGCGCTGGCGTGAACAAGGGGGCAGGAGGCAAGCTCCTGCCCAACAGGGCGGGTGGCGCTGGGTGGCGCTCCTTGCGCTGTTGGCGGTGCGGGCGTTCTGCGCGCAGTAGCACAGTGAGGGGCAACGGCGAGGGGCGCGCCGTGAGCGCACTCTGGCGAGCGGATGAGTTTCCTGACAGGGCGGGCGCGGCCGGCGTGCCAGTTACGTGAGCCGCGCAATGTGGCTTACGCCGGGTCACAGGCCAGTGAGTGGCCTGACATCCCGCCAGTACTCGCCCATGACTTCCTTCTCTCTCTCCAGCATCGCCTTGAAGATCTCGCTCGCCCGGTCGATTGAGGTGGTGGCCGGGTGGATGGAGAGAGCCTGGAGAAGGGTGTGATAATCCTTGTCCAGTATGCCCGAGACGACGAGCTTCTGGTAGGCCGCAAAATGGTTGAGTCGGGCCAAGATGCTTGGGGGCAATGAGGGCGTCACAAGCGGGGTGAAGCCGTGCCGGTCAACCCGCGCGTAGAGCTCAACAATGGTGTCTGAATCCATGCCCGGTATGGCGCCGCGATTGGGGACATTGACCGGAAACAGCTCCCCGGAATCGGCGACAATACTGCGGATGACGCCGATCGCCAGATCGGCGTGACCCCCCTCGTGGGCGCGCGCGACCTTATCGGCCTCTTCCTGCCGGAAATCCCTGAGCTGAGCCTTGAGAGAGTTCCAGTTCTCCTTGATATGCTCCTCATCGGCCGCAGACTCGTAATAGGCGCGGTCCTTCTTCAACTGGCCCGCAAGCACTTCGTCGTGATTGAAGTAGCAGGCCATGTGATCTATGATGCTCGGGTAGACACGATAGAGCTTGAAGATCTTGTAGGCCAACCAGAGGTGGTAGCGGGTGAAATCATCCGTTCCGGCGAGGTTGTTCCGCACCGCCGCCGGATCAGCGTTGGCGAGCTCCTGAAGCAGATCGCGCCCCTCACGTTCTGCCCGGTAGACAAAGGAGTAATGGTTGAGCCCCGCATGCAGGGCCTCTACCCCATCGCTGGGTATGCCCAAGCTTCCTGCTATGTGATAGGGCGGGCAGATGTATCCGTCACACAGGGAAACGGTGTTGATGCGGGTGGTCCTGAGGACGCCGTCGGCGAGGAAGTTGGTGGGATTGGCGTAGTTCATTAACCAGGCGTCGGGGCAGATGCGCTCCATCTTTCTGGCAACATCGACGATGACCGGAAGGGTTCGCATGGCCATAAAGAGGCCGCCCGGGCCGGCCGTTTCGTCCCCGCAGTAGCCGAACTCGGGGGGGATGGTCTCGTCCAGGATGGTGCTCTTCACTCCCCCGATTCGGAAGGTCGCGACCACGAAATCGGTGCCTTCGAGGGCCCGCTCCAGGTCGGGCTCGTCGTGGAAGGTCATGGGAACGTTCTTCGCCTTGACGAACTGCTCGCAGAACTGCTTCACGAGCCGAACCCTCTCGGAGTCGATGTCGTGGAGCCGGACCTGGGTTGAGGCGAAGACCTCCGGGGTTCTGCACATGGTCCCGATGAAGCTCGGAACGTAGAAGCTACCTCCCCCCAGTACTGTGAGAGTCAGCTGGCGCTGACTGGCCATCTCGTCCTCCTCGGCGATCAGTGTGTTGACCTGCCTCCACAAGCTGGATGTGCACCAGCGGTTTTTCGACGGTCGGCGTCTTTGACCCCTGCACCCCCGAGAAATACTATCCGGACCTTCTGGGGCACTTGCTTCCGTCGGGGGTCGCCAGTATCCTGCGCGCCGTGAGCGCACTCTGGCGAGCGGATGAGCTCTTGGACAGGACGGGCACAGATCTCCAGCTTCCGCCACCCGAGCCGCGCAGAGGCGGGCACGCGCACGCCCGTCCTACGTTCCCCTCTCAGACGCGCTGGCGGGCGGAGCGGATTGCCTCGTCGATGGCGGCCTTGGTCTCAGCGGTGACGGGGATGGCGAAGCTGATGCCGATGTTGCCGGCGCCACCGGGGGAGAAGATGGCCTGGTTGATGCCGATCACCTCGCCGTCTATGTTGACGAGCGGGCCCCCGGAGTTGCCGAAGTTGATGGCGGCGTCGGTCTGAAGCAGGTCGCGCATCACGCGGCGGCCCCCCTCCTGCCTCACCACTCTTCCCTTCGCGCTGATGACGCCGACGGTCACGGTCTCGGTGAAGCCGAAGGGACTGCCGATGGCGATGGCCCAGGAGCCCACCTCGACTTCGTCGGCGTCGCCGAGGTGGACGGCCGGCAGATCTCGTCCGGCGTCGATCTTGATGATGGCGAGATCGTTCCCCACATCGGCGCCGATGAAGCGCGCCGGATGAGTGGTGTCATCGGAGAGGGTCACGCTGATGCGGTCGGCTCCGCGGATGACGTGGGCGTTGGTCAGGAGGAACCCATCGGGGCTGATGATGAAGCCGGAGCCGAGGTTCGTCACCTTCTGGACACGGGTGTAGGGGCGGAAGGGACTGCCTCCCGGGTCGAACCAGAAGCTCTCCGGATCGAAGGCATAAAACCGGCGGCGAATCTCCTGCTCGGTGTTGATGTTGGCGACGGCCGGGCGAACTCGGCCGGCCACGCTGATGAACGAGGATTGAAGGGCAGCAACGCCTGCGGGCGCGGCCTCGACGGGCGCGGGCCGAAGGCCGGCGAAGAGCGCGAGCGCAATGAGCGCGCCCAACGAGGCGCTGAGCGCCAGCAGAACGGCCAGCGGACGAGTATTGGAGCCGCTCATCTGCAGCGCGGATGGAACTTCTCGACCGGTGGACCCGGACGAACTCAGCATGAGGATCACCTCCGATGGATTTGACACTCCGGCGGCGTTGAGGTTGCGCCCCCCTATGATACCCACGTGTCGCCGCTCGAGGCGGCGCGCGAGTGCTGCGATGGAGACATCACAGGCGATCGGAGGGAAGGAGACTGCGGAGGGCGGCGGTCATCCGGCCGGTGGCATCATGGAGGAGCTGGCGAGTGGGGCGCTGGGCGCGGAACCCGGAGAGATCGACGGGACGGCCGAAGCTGACGCGGAGCTTGGCGGGCAGGAGCACGGGCTTCCCCCGCGGCAGGAGGTGATCTGCGCCGACGATAGCCGTGGGGACAACCTGAGCCCTGCCGGACAGGGCGATGAAAGCGGCCCCGATCTCCAGCTCCATCAGCCGTCCGTCGGGGCTGCGGGTCCCCTCTGGAAAGATGAGGAGCACCTTGCCCTCGCGCAGCAGGTGCACGGCCCGCCGCAGGGCCGCTCGGTCTCCGGCGCCCCGCTGAACGGGAAACGCGTGGGTGCGGCGGATGAGGCCGGCGAGCACAGGTATGCGGAAGAGCTCTGCTTTCGCCATGAAGTGCACCGGCCTGGGGCAGGCAGTGCCTACGATTGGGGGATCGGCGTAGCTGGTGTGGTTCGCGATGAGCAGGACCCCGCCCGATGTGGGGACATGTTCCCGCCCGCGCACCTCCCACCGGTTGAAGATGCGGAAGAGGACCCTCAGCAGGGCCCTGCACAAGCGATAGAGCGGTGTTCCCGATTCCGGCATGATCAAGCGCCACCCTCTCGGGAGGACTAACCTTCTTCGGAGCGGGGGTCAATCCCTGGGGATAGGGATTCCAGATGTCGGGGCTCCCGGAGGCGATATACGTACACCAGGGCGACCACGCCGCCGGCCACGGCGAGGGAGAAGAGCGCCTCGAAGGATATGAAGCCGAGCAGCACCCCGCCGACAAACGGCATCATGACTGCGGGGGAGGCGAGCGTGGCCTGAAGGCCCAGGAAGAGCGGCCGGATGTCATCCGGTGCGATCTCGAGGACGTAGTTGGTGAAGCCGATCCAGGTGCCACCGAAAGTGGCGCCGTTGAGCAGGAAGACGACTGCGTAGAGGTACGCCATGGCGCCTTCCGCTCCCAGCGCCCGCGCAACGGGCGGAACGAGCAAGGCACAAAGCGGCACACTGACTATCACCCAGGAGACAGCGCGGAGAACGCGGGAGGGGCCGCAGCGGTCGCTGAGATAGGCCCATATCATGCTGGCCGCCGCGAAGCCGATGACGGACGCCTGGACGAACCGGCCGGCGACATCCTGAGGCAGGCCCAGACGCTCGGTGGCGTAGACGGCGTAGAAGGGCATCGCCACCAACGGAAGGCTGCAGAGCACCTGGCAGACTATGAGCCGTCGCAGGAGCGGATAGCGACGAAGGGTGAGGGGAATCGCTCGCACTATGCGGAGGAGGGACTGGGCCTCGCTGGCAGCCTTGCCCCGGGGTTCCTTGATGAGTGCGACGAAGATGGTGGACGTCACCATCCCGATGCAGAGGAAGATGAACAGTCGCCCGTAGTTCTGAGGGAAAGGAAGGGAGGGGTCCGCGAGCACGCGCCGCACCAGCTCGCCGGCGGCGACCCCCAGCACCCCGCCGACGAGCTGTATGCTGCCGAAAAATCGGCCGCGCAGGGTGGGAGGAATGGTGCGGGCGCAGATGTCGTGCCAAGGGACACCGACCATGCCATCCCCGAAGAAGAAGAGGGCAAAGACCACAACCGTGAGTAGGACGAGTGCTTCGGGGTGGCTGGCGCCCCAGGTCGCGCTGAAGACTGCGGCCAGCACGATCAGGGGCAGGCGGCTAATGGCGGCGGGATAGATGACGAATGGGAACTTGCGGTCGCGATGGAGGACGAAGCTGGTGACGAGTAACTGCGGCAGCAGCCAGCCGGCGCGCTGGACGGCTCCCATGAAGCCTATGAGCAGGGCGGAGGCCCCGAGCTTGCTGAGCATAACGGGCAGCACAGCGACGGGATCGATGAAGGCGAGTGAGGCCATGAAGAAGCCGGCGTCGATGACGATGACCACGAAGTTCCATCGGGTGTAGGGGTAAGCGCCGTCAGCGGTTCTTGCAGCGTCTGCCATGCGAGGGGTCGTGTCGCCCTAACCCCCGATGACGTGCATCAAGGAGATTCCGGAGGGCTCCGCGACATCGCCGTAGCGCCGGGGCTTGGCAGCGATGGCCTGCTCGAGCAGGTGGCGGACGTCGCCAGTGGGATCGCGGCCGCGCAGAGCCGGAAGGAGGCTGGATTTTGCGGGGCCGAAAAGGCAGGGTCTGAGCTCTCCGCGCGCGCTCACGCGGAGGCGATTGCACTGCGCGCAGAAGGGCTCGGAGATTGGAGTGATGACCCCGATGGTCCCGACGGACCCGTCTAGCTGGTAGTAGCGGGCGGGTCCGGCGCCTTCGGGCCCGGCCACCGGCCTGAGATGGTACCGGCTCGACAGGGCATCGAGCACGCTCTGAGCCGGAAGGTAGCCCACGTGAGAGCAGGTGGGCATCGCCTCGATGAAACGGACGTGCACCGGCTGCCGCTGCACCAGCTCCACGAAGGCGGGCAAGGCCGCGCGCTCGAGAGCGGCGGGAGAGCTGAGCACCACGTTGACTTTGACGGGGGCAAGGCCGGCCGCGAGCGCGGCATCGAGGCCGCGGCGGGCGGGGACGAGGTCGCCGCCGCCGGTGATGGCCGCGTATACGTCGGGATCGAGGGAATCGAGGCTGATGTTGACGCGCATGAGGCCCGCGTTGGCGAGAGCAGCCGCACGCCGCGCGAGCACCTGTCCGTTAGTGGTGAGTGCCAGGTCTTGGAGACCCGGGATGCCGCGGAGACGGGCCACGATGTCTTCGAGATCAGCGCGCAGCAGTGGCTCGCCGCCAGTGAGGCGAATCCGGCGCAGCCCGAGCTCAACCGCGGCCGCCGCGATGGTGACTACGTCAGTGGCGCGGAGCGGATCGCTCGGCGCTGACTCGCCACACTGCCGGGGGTAGCAGTAAGCGCAGCGAAGGTTACACCGCTCCGTGACAGAGATGCGAAGATAGTCTATACGGCGGCCGAGTCTATCAGTCAGGGGCACGGGGAAACTCATACCGTAGCTCACACTTCGAATCCGTTCTCATGCCCAATTGTACAGGGGCCGGAGGGTTTGTCAACGGCAACGAGATGTAGGGGCGCCAGACGCAGCGGGTAGAGGACTCTGTCCCGCCGAAATGAGCGGCCGGCTAGCGCTCGGCGGGGGGAGCCACCGCGTTGGCCGGCGCGGGCGCTCAGGAGAGCGAGTCGGAGAGGGATTGCTCGAGCTTCTCCAGGGATGACTCGACATCCCCCACGCGAGCTTCGCAGCGCCGCAGAAGACGGTCCAGCCGATAACCAGGGTCGCGTCCGCGTACGAGGTAGGCGATAGCGACAGCAGCGCCAGCGGCGCCCGCGAGCGCGGCGATCCAGAGCCACGCGTGAGCTGATTCCTCGTCCGAGTGAGGGTCGATCGTGGGAGTCGGTGCCACTGCGCTAGACTTCGAAGACTTTTTCGCCGTCGTCGTACTGGTCATACCCGCTGAGGATGCGCTTGACGAAAGTTATGAGTTCGAGGGGGTTGAAAGGCTTGGTGAGATAGGCGCTCACGCCGGAGGCCCAGCCGCGGAAGACGTCGGCATCCTGGGCCTTCGCGGTGAGCATGACGATGGGAATCTCGCGGCTCTCGGGGTTGGCCTGGAGACGCTTGAGCACTTCGAACCCGTCCATCTTGGGCATCATGACGTCGAGGACGATGAGGTCGGGCTTGTCGGCTTCCACCTTCTTGAGCGCTTCGGTACCGTCGAACGCGGTCGACACCTGGTAGCCGGCCCGTTCAAGGTTGACCTGGATGAGCCGGACGATATGCCGCTCGTCGTCCACGGCGAGAACCTTCCTGCCCTGTGCCATTTCCCGACCTTCCTCGGCGCGCTCAGCGCCCTGTTGCTTGTCTGCTTGCAGTGCCGGTCAGTATAGCACGCCCCGCGCGGGAGTGTCAACGGCGGAGCGGTGCGGCCGATATGCGGGGCAGCGGTGCGGCCGATATGAGATCCCGGGAGCGAGGCGAGTCCGTCAGCCAGGCGGCTGCTGCTTCACTCGGGGGGCGCTTTCACCCGCGGGGGCCTTTCCCGTTGTTTGGCTCTCCCTCACCTGTTCCCAACTTCAGCCGCCCCTGGCAGCTACCGAATGTGGAATGGCATAACTGGGTCCGGTCTACTCGCCCGGAAACCGCGCACGCGCCTGCGGGGGAAGATCGTCCTCGTCATCGGGTTTCGGGTCGGCAATAGGGGCAGAAACGGTGGGCGAAAACTGCATCAGAGTTCGCGTCCTTGTTCCTCTCGCGCTCGCGCTCGCCATCCTGCTCGGCAGCTTCATATTCAGCCTCGACCGACATAAGCGAGCGGACATCGAAGCCGAACTGGCCAGCGCTCTGGATGCGGTCCCCAATGCGCTCGAGGCCAAACTGGAAGACCGTGCCCACATGATGGGCGCTGCGCTTCAGACGCTCGCCGACAACGAACAGGTGAAGGCCGCCTTTCGCGCAGCAGACATGCCGCGGCTGCTTGCTCTGACCAAGCCGCTGTTCGAGCAGCTCCACTCCGAGCACGGGATCACGCACTTCTACTTCACCGATCCTCAACGTATCAACCTGCTGCGGGTGCACAAGCCCGAGCAGGCCGGAGACACCATCGACCGCCACACAACGGTCACCGCGTGGGCAAGCGGCGAGCCGTCTTGCGGGATCGAGCTCGGCCCTCTGGGCACGCTGACCCTGCGAGTGGTCATGCCATGGTTCGACGACCAGGGCCTCATCGGCCTCGTCGAGCTCGGCGAGGAGATCGACCACATAGTCCCGATCGTCGCCCAGGCCTCCGACGTCGATCTCTGTCTCATCGTCTCTAAGGAGCATCTCAAGGAGGATGCCTACAGGGCGCGCCAGAAGTTCCTCGGCCTGCCTGAGGAGTGGGGCCGATTCCCGCACTCCCTCCTCCTATCTGGGACGCTTGACGAAATTCCGCCAAGCGTCTCGCGCCATTTCCCCAAAGAGCAGCATGAGCACGGAGCGGCCCAACTTCGGGCCAAGCTCGCAGACGGCCGGACACTGCGAGGTTCTTTCATCCCCCTTCTCGACGCCCGAGGCGTTGCCATCGGCGACCTCGTGGTGATGCGGGACGTAACCGGCCAGCTTGCGTCCGCCAGGGCCTCGGTGCTCTTCAACAGCGTGATATGCCTAGTGGTCGGTGCCGTCCTCTTTGCCTCTTTCTACATCTACCTGGGCCGAGTGCAGCGGAAGTTATCAGAACGCTCGGCCTCACTATCAAGAGCCAACGAGCAGTTGACACAGGAGATCGCGCAGCGCAAGCGCGTAGCGCAGCGTTTGAAGGAGAGTGAGGACCGTTTTCGGTCTTTGGTCGAGGGCACCAGCGACTGGATCTGGGAAGTGGACGCGAATGGCGTCTACACCTACGCCAGTCCGAAAGTCAAGGATCTGCTGGGATACGACCCGAAGGAGGTCATTGGCAAGAGGCCGTTCGATTTCATGCCCCCGGAAGAGGCAAGGCGTGTAGCGGCGGAGTTTAGGGCCGTTGGAGAGGCCCGTGCAGTGTTGGAGAAATTGGAGAATGTAAACCTGCACAAGGATGGGCGAGCGGTCGTGCTGGAAACGAGTGGTGTGCCCGTTTTTGACGCCAACGGGACTTTTCAAGGCTACAGAGGTATTGACCGCGACATTAGCGAGCGCAAGCGGGCAGAGGAGGAGCTTGCTCTCAAGAACGCCCTCCTGGATGCTCAGAGAGAAGCGACCATTGACGGCATCCTCGTGGTGGAAAGCTCGGGGAAGATGATCTCCTTCAATCGTCGCTTCGTCGAGATGTGGGGGATCCCGGAGGAGGTGATTGCCTCCGGCTCAGACGAGCGGGCGCTCCAGTCGGTGACAGAGAAGCTCGCCGACCCGGAGGCTTTCCTCGCGGGCGTCCACTACCTCTACGCACACCCACAGGAGGAAAGCAGAGACGAGATAGCCCTGCGGGACGGGCGCACCTTCGACCGCTATTCGGCCCCCGTGGTAGGGCGTGACCGTACGTACTACGGCCGCGTCTGGTACTTCCGAGACATCACCGAGCGCAAGCGGGCGGAGGAGATCATCCGGCGCCAGGCGCATTACGACGCGCTGACAGAGCTGCCCAACCGGGTGCTGTTCGAGGATCGGCTGGGAGTGGCGCTGGCGCAGGCGCGGCGCGAGGGCCGGATGTTCGGGGTGCTGTATTTGGACTTGGATCGCTTCAAGATGGTGAACGACACGCTTGGGCACGCCTTGGGGGATCAAGTGCTCAAGGACGCTGGAGCAAGGCTGAAGAGCTGTCTGCGTGCGAGCGATACTGTCTGTCGCCTGGGCGGGGACGAATTCGCAGTGCTGCTGCCTGATATCGGGGACCCGAGAGACGCGGCGCGCGTGGCGGGCAAGATAATCGTTGCGTTCAGACGCCCGTTTCACCTCGAAGGGCATGAGATGTACATATCAACCAGCATAGGTATCAGCATTTATCCCAGCGACGGGAGAGAAGCGAAGGTTCTGCTCCAGAAGGGCGATGCTGCCTTGTATGAGGCGAAGCAACAGGGACGGAACAGGTTCCTCTTCCACACCTCTCGGCTGGAGGGACGGGCGCAGCAGCGGCTGGCGCTGGAGAACGAGCTGCGGCGCGCGATAGATGGGCGACAGCTGATCCTGCACTACCAGCCAGAGGTGGAGATCGACACGGGCCGCATCATCTCGCTGGAGGCGCTGCTGCGCTGGCAACATCCGAAGCGGGGTATATTGGCGGCGGCAGAGTTCATTGAGGTGGCAGAAGAGGCCGGGCTGATGGAGTCCATCGGGGAGTGGGTGCTGCGGGAGGCCTGTGCTCAGGCCAGGGCCTGGCAGGAGGAAGAAGCGTGTGATCCTGGGCTGAGGGTGGCCGTGAATCTGTCGGGTCGGGAGTTCCACACGGAGAACCTCGCCAACAGGGTGCGCGCGATCTTGGCGGCTGCGGGATTGGGGCCTGAATCCCTTGAGCTCGAGATCAGCGAGCGTGCCGTAATGCTGAACGTCGAGGCCAGCGTTGCGGCAATGCAGGAGCTGAAGGAGCAGGGCGTGTACCTGGCACTGGACGATTTCGGACTGGGCCACTCGCCCTTGATCCACATGAAGCTATTCCCGATCGATACTCTGAAGATCGACCGGTCTTTCATTCGCGATGTTACCAGTGACGCCAACGATCAGGCGATAGTCGAGGCAATCCTCGCCATGGCGCGCGCCCTGGACCTGAGGATCATCGCCGAGGGCGTGGAAACAGAGGAGCAATTAGCCTTCTTGCGCGCCCGGGGATGCTATGGCATGCAGGGCTATCTTCACAATAGCCCCTTGACTGCGGAGGCGGTTTGCGAGCTGCTGCGCGCGGAGAGGGCCGCGACCAGGAACAAGCTCTCGTCTCCCACGCCTGGTTAGCCGACTGACGACGAATCTGTCGCTCTCCCCAGTCGAAGCTGCGTCGGCGACGCCCAGCGGCCTTCTCTTTCCCGGCCCCTCAAGCTCCTTGTGCCCCCGACCGAAAATCACCTTGGGCCAGGGCGATCAGCGCGCCGCTCCCCAGGAGGTCCGCGTGGGCGATAGCGAAGATGCCACGCCTGAGGCCTATGTATTGTCTCTGCTGGCCGAGGGCAAGCACAGGGCCGCATTCGAGGTCATCCCACAGTTTGGCTCAGCCGCCGCGTATGCTCCGCATTTCGCCAACCTGGCGTATCGACTGTGGCGTGCAGGCGACGCCGATGACGCCGCCGAGGCGCTCGACGAGGCGCTGACGCTCGACCCGCGGCTCGCCTCGGCCTGGTTGACACTGGGCACAGTCAAGTTGTCCCAAGGGGAGTTGGAGGAGGGAGATCGGTGCCTCGCAGAAGCGATCGACCTCGGGACCAAAGCGGCGAGCGCGCACTACCTGCGGGGGCTGGCGGCGAAGCGCGTCGGCAGAAGGGAAGAGGCAGCGGAGCATTTCGTCGGCTGCCTCGAGATGAACCCCGCGCACCGTGAGGCCTCGGCCGAGCTGCGCGAGCTGGCGGCCCGGGAGGACGGCGACGATCCGGCCGCGCGCAGGGCGCGACAGGCCCTGGCGCGGGCGAATCGTTCTGCTGACAGTGGACCCGTTGACAGTGGACCCGTCCGCGCCACGCTCTCGGCCTGCCTGATAGTGAAGGACGAGGAGGAGTCGCTGGCAAGGTGTCTGGGAAGTCTGCAGTCAGTGGCCGACCAAGTGGTCGTGGTGGACACTGGGTCCAAGGACGGCACGGTGGCGGTGGCGCGTGATTCCGGGGCGGAGGTCTACCACTTGGAGTGGCGGGATGACTTCGCCGCGGCCCGCAACGCGGCAATCGCGCGGGCGACGTGCGACTGGGTGCTGATAGTGGATGCGGATGAAGAGCTTCCCGCCGAATCCGCCGACCAGTTGAGAGAGCTGCTGGCGAATCCCGTACCCGGCCTCGTCTGCCATCTGCTTACCCAAGCCCCTGCCGCGGACGCCACCGACGCCGCGGCGGGACTGGTGGGACACCCGAGGCTGTTCCGCAGCGGCGCGGGGATTCACTTCGCGGGAATAGTCCACGAGCAACTGGTGGATGCAGATGGGCGGCCGATTGAGGAGGTGGTGTTCACCGGCATCCCGGTTCTGCACCACGGGTACCTGGAGCCGCCCTCGGCAATGTCGAAGCGGTCCGAGCGGAACTGGCGGCTGCTCCAGGCGCGGGCAGAGGCGGAGCCCGAGAGCCCCGCCGTCCTGTTCTACCTGGGGATGGCGCAGCTGGAACGGGGCGAAAACGAGCATGCCGCGGCAACACTGCGACGCGCCGCCGAGCTGACGGGATCGGACCGCGGCCTCCGCGTCAAGACGGTGTTGGGTCTGACCCAGGCGCTCCAGCTAGCGGGACAGTGGGGAGAGGTGGAGACGGTGCTCCGAGCGGCGCTGGCGGATCAGCCCGGACATCCTGAGTTGCTGTGTGCTCTGGGCCGCGAGCTGGAAAGACAACCCCGGACCGCGGAGGCGATAGCAACCTATCGGGCGGCGGTCCGGGGCCGGTTCGGAACGAAGATGGAATGCCAGGACTTCACTTGCCGAGATGTGGAGCCGAGGAGCAGGCTGGCTGCCATCTTCCTGGCGCGGGGAGAGGCGACTTCCGCGGCCGCGGAGGCGAAGGCGGGGCTGGCGATGCGGCCGGAGGCGACACAGCTCCGGAGCCTGCTGGCCTCGGCGCTGTTGAGCGCTGGTGAACGGCAGGCGGCGCGGGCCGAACTGGACATCGTGCTGGCGGAAAATCCTGAGTACGCGGGAGCGCACAACAACCTCGGAGTCTGTCTGGCGCTGGAGGGGCGACACCGGGAGGCCGTGCGCGAGTTCGAGACGGCGCTGGCATTCAAGCCGGACGACATGGATGCGCTCTGCAACCTGGCCATGTCGCGTCATGCGCAGGGAGACTTCGCCGGTGCTCAACACGCTTGGGAGGAGGCGCTGAAGCGAAAGTCCTCCCACGTGCCGGCATGGCTCGGCCTGGCGAGGACCTACCTCGAGAACGGGGCCTATCAGGCGGGGGCCAAGTGCTACGAGATGGCGGCCCTGCACGGCGGACATTCGGCCGAGGTGATGGCGGAGATCGCCGAGGCGCGCTCCGAACTCCGAAGAATGGCCGCCCGGGAGGCAGCGAGGGAGGAGGCGGAATGAGCGTGGTGTCTCCGGTGACAGAGAGTACGCCCTGGTCGGCGGGCGTGGAGCGCGCCCGTCTCGATGAGGTGGCGCAGTGGTACGACAGCCGCAAGGGGTTGAATCGAGAGGTGATCAAGCAGGCGGCGCGACGGGTGCTGGCGCGCGCTCGCGGCGGGCGGGCGCTCGAGCTGGGATGCGCCATGGGGGTGATGACCGAGGAGCTCGCCGGGCGCTTCTCCGAGCTCGATATCGTCGAGGGATCGGAGGTATATGCGGCCAAGGCCCGCACCTTGGTGCCTCCCTCGGGGCGAGTATATCCCTGCTTGTTCGAGGAGTTCGAGCCGGCCCGCCGGTACGATACGATCGTGATGAGCTGGATCCTGGAGCACATTGCTGCGCCCCGGGAATTGCTGGAACGGGCTCGCGGCTGGCTTGCGCCGCAGGGGGAAATCCACATCGCCGTTCCCAACGCCGAATCCCTTCATCGGCGCGTCGGGCTCAGCATGGGACTCCTCCATCGTCTCGACCAGCTCAACGAGACCGATCTCGCAGTCGGCCACCGGCGAGTGTACACTTGGGACCGGCTGGCGGAGGAGATCGCCTCCGCGGGGCTGCGGCTCGTGCGCATGGATGGCATCCTGCTGAAGCCCCTGCCCAGCGCCTTGATGGAGTCCTGGCCGCCGGAGCTGCGGGCCGCCTTCTTCGAGCTCTCCTCGCTCGCGCCCCGACTCTGCTCTGAGATCTACGCCGTCTGCGGACATCCGAATTATGCCAACGCCACGAATCCTGCTGACGGGGTGCGGTAGCCCGGCCTCGCAGAACTTCCTCGGGTGCCTTCGAGTGGCGCCCGACCCCTTCTATGTCGTGGGGGTGGATGCAAATCAGTACCACCTCGAGTGGGGCGATCTGGACGCGGCCTATCAAGCGCCCATGACGAGCGATCCCGTGTACCTCGATTTTCTCAACCACCTATGTGAGATGGAGAAGATCGACCTCATACACGGGCAGCCGGACTGGGAGATCGCGTTTCTGTCAGCTCATCGAGACCGCTTGTCCGCAGCGAGCTTCCTCCCCAGTCACCGACTCATCCGCCGCGCGCAGAGCAAGTACACCTCCGCCTGCCTCTGGTACCACGCATGCCTCCGCACGGACGTTCCCATCCTCATCCAGGGCGAGGGCGATCTGAGCCGGGCGGCGGCGAGCTTCGGCCTGCCGTTCTGGCTGCGGGCCACTTCGGGGGCGGGAGCGCGCGGCAGCTGCAAGGCGGAGAGCCTCGACCAGGCGCGGGCATGGCTGGACTACTGGCATCTCTCCGGCGCGGAATGGGACTTCATGGCCCAGGCGTATCTGCCGGGACGGGAGTACGCGTTCCAGTCCCTGTGGTATGAGGGCCGGCTGATAGCGTCTGCCGCGCGGGAGAGGCTGGAGTTCGTCTTTCCGCAGCACGCGCCGAGCGGCGTGACCTCGTCTCCGGTGGTGGCACGAACCGTGCGCGATCCCACGGTTAATCGGGCGGCGACAGAGGCAATCCTCTCCCTGGACCCAAGGCCCCATGGAGTGCTCGGCGTGGACCTCAAGTGCGATCCCGACGGGCAACCCCGTCCGACCGAGGTCAATGCAGGGCGATTCTTCACCACCTCCCTCTTCTTCGCAGAGGCGGGGTGCAATCTGCCCTATCACTACGTCTACCTGGGCCTGGGCCGTCCGGCGCCGGACTTGCCAAGCTATGACGCCGTGCCGCCCGACCTCTACTGGATCCGCCACATCGACTGCGGGCAGGTGCTCGTCCGCGAGGGGGAGTGGCGGGCAGAGCGCCTCCAGCCAGCTCTCACCACCGCCGGCCTCGCCGACTCCGAGACCGCTCCTCTTCCGGCCCATCTCCGGTAGAGAGCGGGAAAAACAGCGGGCGCGACGAAACCTAACTCCGAGCATTTCATCTCCGGAGGTGCAGAGAGCTATGGAATCGCTGCGTCGCGTTCACGACTTGCTGCCCGCCGGCGCGGTCCGGGCGGCGTTCGACGTTGTCCTGATCATCATTGCCGCTTGGCTGGCGTACCTGATCCTCAACACAGTAATCAGGGCAGTCAGCCGGCGCCTCGAGGCGCGCATCGAGGCGGAGCCCAGCCGCCAGGTTGCGTCCACCGCGTTCCGAATAATCGCCGGGATTGTCAATGCCGGTCTGATCTTCTGCGCGGGCGTACTCGTGTTGGATCAGCTCGGCATCGCATGGGTCACGGCGGGGCCCGTTCTCGGTAGGATTATCGGCACTATCGTAGTCGCGTGGGTTGTGTTCCACGTGGTCGCGGCCGCGATAGCGGCGGCGGTCGGCAGGGCCAAGGAGTCCATCAGGCGAGAAGCGCATCTCCAGCGCGTGACGACTCTCCTGCTTCTCCTCCACAACCTCACGAAGTACGTCGTCATCTTCGCCGCCGGCGTGATGGTGCTCGATCAAGTTGGCGTAGACATAGGAGTGGTGCTCGCCGGCGCCGGCATTGCCGGCTTGGCTGTAGGATTCGGAGCGCAGAACCTCGTGCGCGATGTGGTCACCGGATTCTTCATCATCCTGGAGGGGCAGTACGCGGTCGGCGACCTGGTGGAGATCAACGGGATCTTCGGCCGAGTGGAGGGTGTAGGGCTGCGAGTGACGAGACTGCGCGATCCGAGCGGGCAGCTGCGCTACGTCCCCAATGGAAGCGTAACCCGTGCGAGCAACTACAGCGCGAAGTCCGTAATGCACACCGTTACCATTCCGCTTCCTTCGGAGCAGGCCGACGACGCGGTGCCGCTGATCCGGTCCGCACTGGAGGACTTCGACCGCGAATTCCAGGCCTTTGCAGAGCCACCCCAGGTGGGATCACCGGAGGACCTCGCCACCTATGCCCGGGTCGTGCGTGTGGAGACTCGGGCTCGACCGGGACGAGACAACTTCGTAGAGGAGAAGCTGCCGTCACGAATGGCTGCCGCCATGCAGCGAGCGGGCCACAAGATGCCGGAGGGCACCGAGATCAGCGTGTCTCTGCTCTTCCCCCCGCCGACGGGGGACGCCTGAGCGAGGGACCGGGCCCACCCTCCCCGGCCGACCCCGAAAGCAGACTCACCACGCATTGGCGATGATGATACCGGCCGCCACCAGACCTGCGCTGACCAGGAGCGCGGGATCCAGCGGCTCGCCAAGGACAAGCGCGCTGAGCGCCACTCCCACCGCCGGTGAGATGAACCCGAAGATCGACACGCGGCTCGCCGCGTACCGGCGGAGCAGCCAGGTCCACACGCAGAAGCACAGGGCCCCAATTGCCAGGCCCTGGTAGACGATGGCGGAGAGGCTCTCCACGCTCGGGCTGGCGCGAGAGAGCCCCTCGAAGCCAAGACTGTACAGCAGAAAAGCCGCCGCGCCGGCGATCATCTGCCACAGGACCACACGTCCCGGATCGACGCGAGTCACCGCGTACTTCAGGAACACAACCTGGCAGCCAAGGATGAAGGCGCTGGCAAGCTGGACGCTGTCGCCCCGCAGGTTCGTGCCCTGCCAGGCCCCCCACTCCCCCGCGAACAGTATCACGATCCCCGAGAAGGCGACGACGACCGCCGCCGCCCGGCCGACAGTGGCGCGGTCACCGGGGATGAGAAAGTGGGCCAGCACCACAACGAAGAACGGGTACGTATTGAGGATAACCGTGGAGTGGCTCGCCGTACCCCAGTAGACGCCGAGCGTGAAGGTGGTGATCTGCACGACAAAGAACGCGCCCACCGCTGCCAGCCAAAGCGCTTCCCCTCGACGCGGCGCGACGCGGACGCCGCTCGCCCGGCACCACAGCCAGACCGCGACCGCGGCGATGGCGAACCTCAGTCCCGCCGATCCTATGGGGGGCAAAGTCCGCAGGGCGATCTTGAGGGCAACGGGGTTCGTACCCCAGAGCAGGCTGATGAGGATGGCAAGCAGGACGGCCGCTGACGTCAGCTTGGCCGACACCAGCTTCGGCCGGTCCTGCACAGCCGTCTGTCCCGAAGGCGTCTGGGTCATCTTTTCGGATGGTGTTTCCGCTGCCATTGCGCGCGCCACTCTCGCATAGTGCCCTGCGGCCTGTGTCGTAGCCTGAGGACTGCGTAAAGGTTGAGCATTCCTCTTCCAGGCCGCGGGCACCTCTACCGCGCAGGACCTCCGGGCATCTCCGCCGAAGCCATGGCCCCTCGGCGGACGACAGCCGCGGCGCCGAAGCATTGGCGCGGAGGGCAGCCTTGGACGGACCTAGACGACCTCGCACTGAAGAACTCGACAGTGTGGTGGACCTGCTCTGTGACGTCTGGCCGCACTTCCGCGGGCGCTACAGCCGGGAGCAGCTTCGCGCCGGCATCCGCAGGCCCCTGCACCGGCGCATGGCCCGAATCATCGTCGAGGACGGCCGCGCTGTTTCCAACATCCAGGTGCTGTACAACTACGTCTCCGTCTATGGCAGCCGGTTCAAGGTCGCCAGCATCGGCGGCGTCTGCACCCGGGAGGACTGTCGGGGACGCGGGCTGGCCAGCGCGGTGCTGGGCCGCTGTCTCGAGGAAACCGCGGCGGCCGGGGCGCGGATCCTCTACGTTTCCGGCGACCGGGGCATCTATCGCCGCAATCACTGCGTCAAAGCAGGTCAGTTCTTCCAGGTTGAGCTGCGCCCCGACTCACTGGTGCCCGCTGGGGCGTCGGTGCCCGCTGAGTCGTCGGTCTCCCTCCGGCGCGTTTCGACGGGCGACTGGCCGATGCTCGCGCCGCTGCATCAGGCGGAGCCGGTCCGCTTCCTCCGCCGGGCCGACTTCCTCTCCAGGACCGTCTTCTGGTGGGATGAATTCCACCCTGAGATATGGCTTGTCGAGCGGGACCGGCGCGCCCTCGCCTATCTTGTGTTGGCCCCGCCGCGATGGGCGGAGCCGGGCGACACCACCGGCATAGTCACTGAGTACGCGGGATCGCGCGCCGCGATCCTGGCCGCGCTGCCAAGCCTCTTCGAGGTCGGCGCTGTCTCCAGCGCCCTGTTCAGCGTTCCCGCCTGGGATCGCGACATGCTGCACCTGCTTGCGGGCCTCGGCGCGCCCCTCACCCCCGTCACCCTCCCCGACCACACCATCCGCCTCCTGAACCTGCCCGGCCTGATCCAGCAGCTCCGCGGGCACCTCGCCGCGCTTCTCCCGCGCCGCGATCTCAGACGACTCTCATTCGGCCAGCAAGGGGAGAAGTGCCTCCTCAAATTCGGAGAGCAGGAGGCCGAACTCGACCTCTCCCAGGCCGCGCGGCTCGTCTTTGGCGCCCCCGACGCGCCGGATGTGTCAGGCGATCTGGGGCAAGTGCTCTCCCGCATCTTCCCCCTGCCCATCCCCCCGCCGGGCGTCAACTTCATCTAGGGGCTGTAGGGCGGGCATGCCGGAGTTTACCGTGAGCGAAGCAAATGGGCCCGCCGGCCGTTTTGAACGGGAGGGGGATCCTCAAGGGGGGAGGAGCTTGTCCTGAACGCACGCGAAGGGTGCCTCGCTCCCTCTGTCATTCTGAGCGCAGCGAAGAATCCCGTTGTTTGGTGGCGCAGGTTTCCAACCTGCGTACCCGCCGCAGGCGGGTCCTGTAGGGCGCGCATGTCGGAGTTTATCCTGAGCGGAGTCGAAGGGCATGCGCGCCGGCCGTTGCCGTTCTGTAGGAGGCACATTCCTGTGCCGATGGAGTCGCGACAAGAATGTCGCTCCTACGAAACCCACCAGTCGCGGTCACACCCTCGCTCCAGCGCTCCTTGACACCCGCAGCGCGGCGCGGCTATCATAATCGGGCCAGGCATCCGCGCGTCCGACCGGGGGGCGCGCTTGCTGCGGAGGGCGAGTGGCGGAACTGGTAGACGCGCAGGACTTAGAATCCTGTGGTTGATAGCCATCCGGGTTCAAATCCCGGCTCGCCCACCAATCCCTTCTCCGCGCAGCAGGATTCAGCAGATCGGGCGCGTCACTGGGCATGTTAGGATTCTGTTCGAGCCAGCGTGGAAGGCGAGGTGCTGACGTGGTAATCGGGATCAGCCTTTCGAGCCGGCCCTTATGGCCTCATCAGAACCATGGCAACACTCACCCAAGGTCGGCGATTCCCTGCGTCCTGACTTTGCGAAGTGGAGCGCGTTCAAGCCTGACTCAGCAACCCGTCACTCGGATCGATTCCGGTACGCCTCCAAGTCCTCCGGCGACAGGTTCTCTGGCTCGACGAGTCGGTAGTGCTTCTCCGTCACGATTCTGACGCGGTCTTCGCTCTCCTCGAACTCGAACAGGCCAATCAGATCGTCTGCCATGAACTGCGCTCCGATTGCGCGGCATATGAGCCCGGGAAACTTGAAGCGGCAGAGCAGAATGTCCTGCATTACCTGCACATGCCCGATCTTCTCATTAGCTCCTTTCGCCTCTATGGGGAAGACGTAGTGAGCCCCTCTCCGGTCAAGACCGATGTACAACTCGTCAGTCTCGATCTGGCCGCGCCTTGGTATAGTCGTTCTGAGGTGACTCTGGAGTGAGTAGCACGTGACTCCTGTGAAGACATCGACTAGGCGACTATACCGAAGCTTCGCCAACAAAGCCTGCTCGTCACTCAACGCGTACATGGCGATGATGCCAGGCGTCGCGTCGGGTACTTTGACCTCGGCCAGGTGTGGGTTGGGAGAACAGTCGAACGGCGTCTCTGCGACAAACCGGTATCGCCCCCTGCCCGCCGGATGGATACTCCAAGTCTTGCCCTCCGGGGCTAGATCGAGTATGGAGGCTGGTAGCTCTGCACGGTAGCGGAAAGTGTAGATCACATCGCCCAGGTTCTTCGGGAGTTCGATGCCCAGTTCTGTGGCATGGGAGGTGATTTCGTCTCTGGTGAAAACGAACTCCTCAGTTCCGGGCGCGTAGTGCGCCAGGAAGATACGTTCGATGATCTGTTCGTACCGGTTCGGCTCGCGGTCGGCATCTACGTCGCTCACTTGTCTCTCCCCCTGGATCGTTCGCCGGGCCATCTAAGTACGACGACTTCTTCGCGCAGCTGCTGTTTCGTCGCAGTGGCCATCCTCGTCCGAAACAGGTCGATCCCCACGACCTCGTAGCCCAGCGATTCCGCTATCTCGGCCAGGATTGTGCCGGTGCGGATCATGACGCGCAGATACGATGCCTGGTCACCCACAACGTATGCAAGATGCGCCCCAGCGCGTAGGCACGCTCGAAGGTCAGCTAGGTGACGCTTCATGCCTCCGAAGTACAGCTTCGTGACAGAGGGGTACAGCCTCTCGAATCCCGAAGTCTTCTTCAGCTCAACACGCCGTGACTCAATGGCATTCGCTATCTGCTGGATGCTGGAGTGATCGGCCACCAGACTGTCATCTGTATCGCCCTTGTAGACGTTTCGTGTGTTGGACCTGACGAGCTGCTGCTTCAGAGCGCGAAGCTCCGATCTGTCGCGGATGAAGCCAAGTATCACCGACTCAAGACGAGTGATCCGCGTGTAGTCCTTCTCGTTGGGGTAGGGAGGCGAGGTCACAACGGCTGAGATGGAACTGGTGCCCAGGTGCGCGCCCACCTCACGCGCGTCTGTGCAGTGGGCTTCGGCAGGCGTGGCGGCCAGATCGCGAACGGAGGTGAGGTCCTCGCTCATGGATTGGACAGCTTCCAGCCACGGCCCAATTACCGGTGTGTCAACCTTCGGACGCGTGACCCCAACTTCGGGACCGAAACGGAGATTGCCGATCTGGGCGATGAGGGCCTTCGCGAGGGCGAGCAACTCGTGTCGTCGATAGGATGACTGCTGATCTTCCTCTATGGTCTCAAGTAGAACCAAGGTCTTGTGCAAAGGCACTGGGCTAATAGACCCCTTCAGTAGAAGCCTCTCGGCATCAGGCGGGAGTCTGCGGAGGGTCTCCTGCTGAGAGGGGGTCGGTGCAAAGGACCAGTAATCCAGAATCCCCTGCGCATCCAGACGGGTCGCGGCCTCCTCGGCGACGCGTTGGGCGTGAGCCAGCAACCCGACAGCGTCTGCCCCCCAGTCAATCTTCACTTCGCTCGCGAAGTGTGCCAGCGGGTGAGCTTCCGTGCCGATACTGGAAATGCCCCTCTTCTTGCACTCCACTAGCGTTGTGCCAGTCCCGCAGAAGGGGTCCAGCACAGTCTGGTCTGCTGTGATCCTGAAGCGTTCAAGGTACTCGCGCACCAAGTGCGGGGGGAACGACAGCACAAAGCGAAACCAGTCGTGGACGGGTTGATCCTCGCGACTTAGCGTGTTCGCGTCACCATTGCGCACTGGAGCAGATGGACGTCGATTGGGCATCTAGTTCACCGAGGATGTGTCTGAATTGTCGCGCCGCAGTTGTGGCCCCTTCACTGGAGGGACGGTCGCACACCGCATTCCATGACAAGCGCCCGTTCTGGCCTCGCTTTGCGCGCCGCTCTCCCTCGCTACGGCATTATATCACTCACCAGACGCCTTGAGTAGTCGGATTCACACGGCTCAGCCGGGGAGTCGTGGGCCAGGAAGCTGCGTGCGCTCTATCGACAGGCGAGGGGTGGGGTGGTCCACTGCCCGCGCGAGCGAGTGAAACGGCTACGGCCCCCTTTCTTTGCTCCGCCACCACGCTGAGCAGCGCTACCCAAAGCGTCATCAAGGATCTTGCTTCCGCTCTGATCCCACCAAGATTCCCTTCGGCGTTGCTCAGGGCAGGCCTTCGCCCTTAAGTCCGCCGTAGGCGGACCGGGGTGGCGGTCGCCAAGGGCGACCTAGCCACTGCGCTCAGAATGACTATAGACATCGTCGCGCTGAACATCGGAAAAGGCATAGACTCCGTAGGGCAGGGGCTTGCTCCTGCCAGAGAACATGGCACAAGCAAGCTTGTGCCCTACGGGAGGGACTTGCCTCCCTTCATTCTTGATCGCGAAGATGTTTGGCAGCGCCACCCGAAGACCCGGCGACACACCCGGTCCGCCCGAAGACTTGACAGGAATCCTCCCCTCTGCCTAGAATCCAGTATCGAGCGTTGCGGGCGGAAGTAGCTCAGTGGTAGAGCGTCACCTTGCCAAGGTGAGGGTCGAGGGTTCGAATCCCTTCTTCCGCTCCATATTACCGAGATAGTCGGAGACCGTCCCCCGAGGTTAGACTAGAAGCAGTCTCAAAGGTCCCCAAACCAAGACCCTTCGCTGCGCTCAGGGTGACAGCCTCGTCACTGGGCTCTTCCATGTCATTCTGAGCAAAGCGAAGAATCTTGGTCGCAGGACAGAGCAGTTCTGAGATGGCCTCTAGCGCGGGTGTGAACCTCGCCTATGATGCGGCGAGGTCATCTTTTCGATAGGGCAGGCGCATCAGTGCCGCCCAAGGAGCCGTCGTTGTGACCAGCCCGGCCAAGCCGGAACTAGACGTCGAGGTGGAGGTGAAGCACACCGAGGGGGGCCAGGCGGAGCTCGCGGTCAGCGTTCCGCCTGAGCCCGTCACCGCCATCAGGGATCAGGTGCTCAAGGAATTCGGCCGCCGCGCCAGCATTCCCGGCTTCCGAAAGGGAAAGGCCCCGCGATCCGTGCTGGAGCGCCACATCGACCCCGAGGCGCTGAACGAGCGGATCGTGGAGGACCTGGTGCCGAACGCCTACGATGCGGCTCTGGAGAAGACCGGCCTCAAGCCCCTGGATCGGGCGCAAATCGGCGAGCCGGAAATGACGGCAGAGGGCGGCCTGACCTTCTCGGCTGTCCTAACGCTGAGGCCGGAGATAGAGCTCGGGCAGTACAAGGGCCTGAGCGCCACGCGCCGGATCACAGAGGTGACCGATGCCCACGTGGACGCCGAGCTGGAGCGTCTGCGGTCGCGCCGGGCGGACTTCCAGGAACTCAGCCCCGAGGCGGCGATCGAGAAGGGCGACCTGGTGGTGGTGGACTACGAGATGTTCGTTGACGGCGAGAAGCGAGAGGACGCCAGCGCCTCGGGGTATCCCCTGGAGGTCGGCGGCGACCAGCTCTTCCCCGAGCTGGACGAGGCGCTGCCGGGGACGCCTCCGGGAGAAACTCGCGACGTCGAGGTGACCTACCCGGAGGACCATTCGGACTCATCGCTGGCGGGAAAGACCGCTCAGTTCAAGGTCACAGTAACACAGGCGCGGCGCCGGCAGCTCCCCGAACTCGACGACGACTTCGCAAAGCAGATTTCCGAGGTGGAGACGCTGGAGGCGCTGCGGGCCCTTATCCGGGAGAACCTGGAGGCCATGGGAAAGGCTCTCGCGGAGCAGGATGTGCGGGACCAGCTCGTGAGACAGGTGACAGAAACCTCCTCCCTCGATGTGCCGCAGGCGCTGGTCGGCCGGGAAGTCGATCGGAGGATAGACGAGATCACGGAGGGGCTGGAGCAGCGCAATCTGACCCTCCACCAGCACCTCCAGAACATCGGGCGCTCCTTCGAGGACTGGCGCGCGGACATCGAGGCCGAGGCGCGGCAGGTCGCCCGCCGCGCGCTGGTGCTGGACGAGATCGGCGAGCAGGAGGAAATCAAGGTCAGCGAAGAGGAGATCCACGAGGAGATTCAGCGCCGAGCGGGGGCGGAGGGGATGACCGAGCAGGCTCTCGCCGAGCGCGTCTCCTCGGACTCGACCGAGCTCAACCGGCTCGTCACGCGGATCTACCAGCGAAAGGTGGCGGCCCTGCTGGTGGACAGTGCGGAGATCGCCGAGGAGACCGTTGAGCCGGAGCCCGAGGAGGAGGAGGGCCGGGCTGGGGAAGAGGGGGACGCCGCCGCCGACAGCACTCCGGAGTAGTCGTCCGCGGGGGCGCCGAATTCCCGCGAGACCGGCCGCCGATTGCATAGGGGCAGCCGCTGGCAGTAGCTAGCAGTAGCTAGCAGTAGCTAGCACTAGTTAGTGGAGGGAACTCGGGGGCTGCGCGACGGGGCGGGCCGCCTCACTTTCCCGAGTTGGGGTCTTCGCTGCGGCCTCCCGACGAGGCCGTTCGTGGAGTGCGAAGCCCAGCACGTCGTCCATCGTCGAGACGAACTGGAACTTCAGGTCCTTCTGCACGTGATCGGGGATCTCGTCCAGGTCCCTCTTGTTGTCCTGCGGGAGGATGACCGTCTTGATCCCGGCCCGGTGGGCGGCCAGCACCTTCTCCTTGACGCCGCCGACGGGCAGCACCTTGCCCCGCAGAGTGACCTCGCCGGTCATCGCCACATTGCGGCGCACGGGCCTGCGAGTAAGCGCGGAGATGAGAGACGTGGCCATGGTGATGCCGGCGGAGGGGCCATCCTTGGGAATCTGGCCGGCGGGCACGTGGATGTGCACATCGGTGCGCCGATAGAAGTCCTCGTCTATGTCCAGCGCGGCGGCGCGGGTGCGAGCATAGCTGAAGGCGGCCTTGCCGGACTCCTGCATGACGTCGCCGAGGTGTCCCGTCAGCAGCAAGTTGCCGCGGCCCTTCATGAGGGTGACCTCGATGAAGAGGATATCGCCGCCGAACTCCGTCCAGCCCAGGCCTGTGGCGACGCCTACCTCGTCCTCTTTTTCGGCGATGCCGAACCGGAAGCGAGGCTGCCCAAGGTAGTTGCGCACGGATTTCGCCGTGAGGCGCGCGGCCTTCACCTTCTCCTGGGCAATGCCTTTGGCGACCTTGCGGCAGATAGCGGCGATCTCGCGTTCCAGGTTCCGCACGCCCGCCTCACGGGTGTACTCACGGATAATGCTGCGCAGGCCGGACTCCGTAAACCGCAACTGCTTCGGCTCCATGCCGTGGTTCTTCAGCTGCTTGGGAACCAGGAAGAGCTGGGCGATCTTCAGCTTCTCCTCCTCGATATAGCCCGGGAACTCGATCACTTCCATCCGGTCCTTGAGCGCCGGCGGAACCGGATCCAGCAGGTTGCCCGTGGTGATGAACATGACCTCTGACAGGTCGAGCGGAACCTCCAGGTAGTGGTCGCTGAACGCGTTATTCTGCTCCGGGTCGAGCACTTCGAGCAGTGCGGAGGCGGGATCGCCGCGGAAGTCGATCCCGATCTTGTCCACCTCGTCCATCATGAACACCGGGTTGCGCGTGCCTGCCGTCTTGAGGCCCTGGACGATTCGCCCGGGGAGGGCCCCGACGTAGGTCCGCCGGTGACCTCGGATTTCGCCCTCGTCGCGCACGCCCCCCAGCGAGATGCGATGGAACTTGCGCCCGGTGGCGCGAGCTATAGACCTCCCGATGGAGGTCTTCCCCACACCCGGCGGGCCGACGAAGCAGAGAATGGGACCCTTGATGTCTTTCGCGAGCTTGCGAACGGCGAGGAACTCCAGCACCCGCTCCTTCACCTTCTTCAGGCCGTAGTGATCCTCGTTGAGAATGCGCTCGGCCGCTCGGATGTCGAGCTTCTCCTCGCTGCGCTTGTTCCAAGGCATGCCGATGAGCCAGTCCAGGTAGGTGCGTACCACCACGACCTCGGGCGAGGCCGGCGGCATCCGTTCGAGCCGGTCGAGCTCCTTGAGCGCGCGCTCATTCACCTCCTCCGGCATCTCCGCTTCCTTGATGCGTGCGCGGAGATCCTCGATGTCTCCAGTGCGATCATCCCGCTCGCCCAGCTCCTGCTGGATCGCCTTCATCTTCTCCCGCAGGTAGAACTCCTTCTGCGACTCTTCGAGCTCTTGCTTGACGCGGGAGCTGATCTTGCGCTCCACCTCCAGAATCTCGATCTCCCGGTTGAGGACGTTGGCCAGAATTTCGAGGCGCTTGCGCTGCCCCGCCGCCTCCAGCACCTGCTGTTTCACCTCTACCGGCACCTGCGCGTAGTAGGCGATGAGATCGGCCAGGCGCCCCGCGTCCGTGACGCGGCGGGCCGATTCGAGCGCATCCGGCGGAAGGTTCTTGCCGAGATTGATGAGCCGCTCGAACTGGGCGACCACATTGCGCACGAGGGCCTCTGTCTCGATCCCCGGCTGTTCGACTTCAGCGACTGTGTCGAAGCGGGCCTGCAGGAAGGGATCGGTCTGAGCGTAGCTGGTGATCCGAATCCGCTCGGAGCCTTCAATCATCACGCGAATGTGGCCATCGGGGAGAGGCAGGGTTTGGACGACCTCTCCCAGAGTCCCAACCTCATAGAGGTCATCCGGACCAGGATCGTCCACGGCGATGTTCCGCTGTGCTATCAGCGCGATCCGCTTCTTGTCCTTCATGGCAGCTTCGAGCGCCTGGAGGGAGCGGGCCCGTCCTACGAACAGAGGCACGACCAGGTAGGGATAGATGACTGCGCCGCGGGTCGGGAGCACCGGGACTTCACCCGGAGTACTCTCCTTCGCCTGCTTCACCTCGTCGGGATTCACGATTCTGGCCTCTTTCAGCTCGGACACGGTCCGCTCCTTGTTCGCGGGGGTGATGCCTGCTGCTAACTGGCGCGGCGCTCCTGGGCCTGGGGCGGAGGCGGCTCCTCGTGCTCGCTCTCCGCCTCCTCACCTTCGATCCGCTCGACGAACCTGGCCGGCTGTTGGCGTCGAACGGCTTCGGCGGTGACGAGGCACTTCCCTGTCCCACTACGAGAAGGGACCTCGTACATGATGTCGAGCATGACTTCTTCGATGATGGTGCGGAGAGCCCGTGCGCCGGTGCGACGCGCGATGGCCTGCTCGGCGATGGCTTCCAGCGCGTCCTGGCTGAACTCCAGCTCGACGCCATCCCATTCGAGGTATCTGCCGTATTGGTGAACCAGGGCATTCCTCGGCTCCACCAGTATCCTCAGCAAGTCTCGCTTCTCCAGCGGGCTCAACGTGGCCACCACCGGCAGACGGCCTACGAACTCGGGGATGAAGCCGAAGCGGAGCAGATCCTCGGGGAGAACCTTGCGCAGAATCTCCCCGAGCGACGTCTCTCGCGTGTCAGCAAACGCGGGCCTGAGCCCGAACGGCCGCGCCTCGCTGGTGCGGTTGCGGATGATATCTTCCAGTCCCTCGAAGGTGCCGCCACAGATGAACAGGATGTCAGTTGAGTTCATCTGGATACATTCCTGCTGCGGGTGTTTGCGTCCTCCCTGAGGCGGAATGTTGGCGATGGTACCCTCGAGGATCTTCAGCAATGCCTGCTGCACGCCCTCTCCGCTCACATCGCGCGTGATGGACCGATTCTCGCTCTTGCGCGCGATCTTGTCGATCTCGTCTATGTACACGATGCCGCGCTGAGCGCGCTCCCTGTTCCCGTCGGCGGCCTGGTATAGCTTGAGAAGGATGTTCTCGACGTCTTCGCCTACGTAGCCGGCCTCTGTGAGGGTGGTGGCGTCGGTAATGCAGAACGGCACGTCGAGGATCTTGGCCAGCGTCTGCGCGAGCAGAGTCTTCCCGCTCCCGGTGGGGCCGATCAGCAGGATGTTGCTCTTCTGCAGCTCGACGGTCTCGTCGTCCTCCCGCCCCATCTGGATCCGCTTGTAGTGGTTGTAGACGGCGACCGATAACACTCGCCGAGCATGCTCCTGACCGATGACGTACTCGCTCAGGTCCCGACAGATCTCCTTGGGAGTGGGAATGGGAAGCGTGAACGGCAGCTCCCCCTCCGCCGCCGACGGCGCCTGCTCTTCTTCCAGCAGTTGGTGGCAGAGCGCAGTGCACTCGCCGCAGATGAAGACGCCATCGCCGGCAATCAGACGCCCCCCCACATCGCTTTGCGTCTTTCCACAAAACGAGCACTGCGGCTCCGTCCTACGCGTTCGCATTACCTCTCCTCCACATCTTCACAGCCGACGCACCTTAGAGCGCATTTCATAGCCCTCACTCGCCTGGCTGTCCGCTAGAGACGCTGGCATGAAATGCGCCTGCTGGAGCCTGGCGGCTTGTGCTGCTGTTTCATAACCTCCATCTGAGGCTATGAAACAGCTTCTAGCCCTCGCCGGCCGGCTCCGGCTTCGCCTCTGCCGATGGCATGGAAAGCACCTCATCGACGATGCCGTATTCTTTGGCCTCCTCGGCAGCCATCCACCGGTCTCGCTCGGTATCGACCTTTATGGTGCTGACCTCCTGGCCGGTGTGGTGGGCCAGGATTTCGTTGATGCGGTCGCGGGTCTTAAGCAGCTCATGGGTGAAGATCTCAACATCGGTCACCTGGCCATATGTCCCGCTGACGGGCTGGTGAATCAGGATCCGGGAATTGGGCAGCGCAAACCGCTTCCCCTTGGTTCCGGCGGCAAGCAGAAGAGCGCCCATGCTGCACGCTTTCCCCACACAGTAGGTCTTTATGTCCGGCTTCACAAGCTGCATCGTATCGTAGATGGCGAGCCCGGCCGTCACTTCCCCGCCCAGGGTGTTGATATACATCTCTACGTCTTTTTCGGGATCTTCGCTCTGAAGGTAAAACAACTGGCCGATCACCAGGCTGGCCACGGTATCGTTGATCTCACTCCCGATGAAGATGATGCGGTTCTGCAGCAAGCGGGAGAACAGGTCCCAAGACCGCTCCCCCCGGGGTGTCTGCTCAACCACGCTGGGTATGTACAGCATTATCTTTCTCCTGTCCACAGGGCCGACTGGAGTCTTTCGCAATCGCGCCAGGAGCCCCGCAAGTCAGCCCGGTGGACCCAGTAATAGGTACCCGAAAAAGGCCCGCGCCTCACAAACACCTTGTCCACCCGAACCACAGCCCAAGAGACGCGGACTCCCCGCCGGGCACGCGACTCTCCCGGCGGCAGCTTATCAATACCACGTTCGGGCGAATCTCACCTGTCCCTCTACTGCAACAGCGGCGCACCTGAGCAGCTCCTGAGCTGCCCCAAGAGCCATGCCGTTGGCAAGCAAGCGACCTTTCACACTCGGCCGAGGCCCCCCGGCGGCGAGCTGAGGACCGGGGCGCCATCCGGGAAGGGCCAGGGGGGCGTCGGGATTCGACAGCGGCGAGGGAACTGGAACCATTGCGCCTGCGAGGATTCGACGACTACGAGGCCCTCTTCCTCTTCCAATCCCGGCCCCGACCGGCCCCGGCGGCACGCCCCGGGGTCGGCCCCGCTGAGAGGAGCCTTAGGCGGCGGGGACCCCGCTGGCTTGGCGCGAGTGTTTGGGCAGCCGCGCGTCGGCGCGAATGACGTGCCAGGCCGTCTCGATGAGCTTCCGGTTCCGCTTCCGGCTCTCTCGTTGCAGCGCGCGATGCGCCTCCTCCTCGCTGAGTGCGAAGCGACGCATGAGGACGGCCTTCGCGCGAGCCAGCACTTTCCGGTTTTCGGTCGATTCCCGCACCTCAGTCAGTTGGCGGCCGAGTTGACGGAAATCCCGGGCACGAGCGGCCGCCAGGCGCACCGCGGCTATGAGGGCCTCTGCCGGCGCCGGCTCGACAATGTGGATCAGCGCGCCGGCATCGAGGGCGAGCTTCGCGGCCTGATGGGAACAGGCGGGCGTCAGGAGGACGAGGCCTGGGCCGCCGTTCGCGGCGACCCGGGCGAAGGCGGAAGCCATCGAGAAGCTGCGAGTGCTGGTGCGAAGGAGGACGACGGCCGGACGCAGCTCACGCACCCGGTCGTACGCGCTGCCAGTGACGAGTGAGAAGGCCCGGACCGAACACCCGTAGCTCCGCAGGCTCCGCGCGATCTCTCCCGCTCCGCCCGTCGTGTCCGCCACGACCGCGACCCGAATCGGTTGGCTTCGTGCTTGAGACGATGGCATCGGCTGCCTCCGCGAACAGAATGCGCCTTCCAGTCCCTAAGCGGAACGGAGGGCAGCCATTGCCCTGCAAGGTCCAGCCGCCGTGGCCGGCAGACTCGCGCGCTTCTCGCGGCTACGAGTGTAGCTCCGGCCCCACGCGGAGGCAAGCGGATGATGTGAAGGTACGCTGACAACAACGAGAGTGAAGAAGCCGCCTGTGCCCCGTCTGACACATTCAGCTACCGGGGTAAGAAGAGAACAACCTCCCCCACTTCGTCTCCAGGGCCGCTTTGACGCGGCGCTTCCCCACACACGGGTACCAGTAGACGTCGTGGTACAGGATGGACGCCAGGTACGACCAGGGTGCGATGGCGGTGCGCAGCAGGAACTTCTCGAGCGGTTTCAGGGGGCCCCAGTAGATCGCCTTCTGGCCGCGGCTGGCGAATGTGTTTTGCTCGCGGGTAAAGCCCCAGTTCTCGCCGGAAATATCGTCACCAACCACCTCGATCTCGGCGGGATCGCCCACCCCCAGCCCCGCCTCCTGGGCCAGCCGGATGAAATCCAGTGACATCGGGTCGAATCCCATCATCTTCGCGGTGATGGCATCGATGGCGACCTGGTCCGCGCTGGCGAGGATCAGATCCTTCTCATGTGGCACCATGCACCGTGGCCCCGGCCCGTCGCCCGCGAAGGTGGCGTCGGTGACCGCGAAGATGCCGGGATGGATCTCTTTCTGGATGGTGAGGAGATCCACCAATGTCTCGTGGATCACCGAGTGCGTCCAGTGGCGCCGCTCGTGCAGCAGCCCGCCGAAGGCGTTCTTCATCGCCCCGGTCATGGTGGTGAACACGTGGGTTTTCGCGGTGGGGAGCTGGATGATGTTGCTGCCAACCAGCCGCTTCGGGATGCGAATGCCGTCCGGGAAGATCTCCGGAAGCGCCAGCATTTTCCCCTTCGGCTCATAGGTGATCCACTCCTCACCGGCCTCGTAGAGGTGGACATTCCGTATGTCGTGCTTCTCCAGCACCGGCTTGTGCTTGTTGGCGACCTCGCCTTTGCGAGCGGAGACGACGACCGTCTGGTTGTGGGCGCCATACAGCTTCTCCCGGGGCCAGCCATCTGCAAGCAGCTTCTTGATCACCCCTTCGAGCTGCCAGGGAGTGGTGGAGCAGGCCGGATACCAGTGCTGCCACGAGATGTTGATCTTGAGAGCCACCTCGGACTCGCGGTCGAGGTGATCGCGGTAGCCGGCGAGATCGAGCAGGCGCGCGTAGTCGTCCAGAACAGTATCGGGTTTGGTGCGCAGCGCGGCGACGATGGGACGGCTCACTTGGACCTCCTCATCTGAAGTAGATGACCCCTGCTACGATACCCACCCAGACCAGCACGTTAGCGAGGAAGGGTCGGTCGGACAGGACAATCCTGTCGGGGTCGCCGCCCTCCCCCTTCTGGTGAACCAGATAGAGGTACCGGAAGATGCCGAAGATCACGCACGGCACGCTCGCCATCAGCCCCCTGGTCCCAAACACAGCGACGGTTCGGGCGTCCACGGTGTACAGGATATATGCCATCAGCGTAGAGGCCGTGACGACCGCGATCATCTGATCCAACAGATAGGGGCTGTATTCAGTCAGTATCGTGCGGTGGGCCGAAGCATTGTCTTCGAGCAACACCAGCTCGTGGCGGCGCTTGCTGAGTGCTATGAACAGGGCCAGCAGCAAGGTGCAGATCAGCAGCCAGTGCGAGATCTCCACGTTGATCGCCGCCGCCCCCGCAGCCGCCCGCAGCACGAAGAAGATCGCCACCAGCAGCACGTCCAGAATGACAATGTGCTTCAGCGAGAAGGAATAGAGCAAGTTGAGTGCGAGGTAGATTCCTGCGATGAGCGTGAAATGGGCGTTGATGGCAAGCGACAGAGCAATGCTCAAGGCGGCCAGGCCTATCGCGGCCGGGACTGCGAGAGCGACGGGCAGGCGGCCGGAGGCGATCGGCCGCTTCCGCTTCGTCGGGTGCTGCCGATCCCGCTCCGCGTCCATGATATCGTTGACTATGTACACGCTGCTGGAGAGAAAGCAGAAGATGATGAACGCCGCCAGGGTCCACTCTACCGCGCCCCTGTCGTCCAGCTTCTGCCCGAACGCTATCGCGGCGAGGACGAAAACGTTCTTCGTCCACTGCCGCGGGCGCATGGCTTCTAGCAGTGCGATGAACACAGCCATCGATCTCCGTAGTATACTGAATACCACAAGGTGACGGCTTTCCCTACCTGACGGGGGCGCCGGGCCGGCCGTTGGTCCCAGCGTCGAACGAGAGGAAGCGATCGTGAACAGGCCGCCGTTCGATAGGAGCAACCTGAAGCTGCGCCCGCTGGCAGAGCGAGAGCACGACATGGCGCTCGACGACGTGCTCCCGCTCGACGCCGACACCGCGCCATTCGACCACCCCGATCTCCCCAAGCTCGCGGACCGAATCGCCGGCGCGGCAAGGCAGGAGCGCGAGGTGATAGTGATGATGGGCGCGCACGTCATCAAGCAGGGCCTCTCCCGGTTCCTGATCGACCTGATGCGCCGCGGATCGATTACTTGTATCGCCATCAACGGCGCCTGCGTCATACACGACTTCGAGCTGGCAATGATCGGGGCGACGACAGAGAGCGTTGCGCGATACATACGGGCCGGCGAGTTCGGCCTCTGGCAGGAGACGGGACAGATCAACGAGATCGTGAACGCCGCTGCCGACGACAGGGGGTATGGCGCCGCCGTCGCGGAGGCAATCGCGGCGCGCTCGTTTCCGCATCGGGAGGTGAGCATCCTCGCTGCGGGCCGCGCGCTCGACGTGCCCGTGACCGTGCACGTCGGCCTCGGCTACGACATCATCCACGAGCACCCGAACTTCGACGGCGCGGCGACAGGCGCGGCTTCCTATCGGGACTTCCTCACCTTCGCCGAGCACGTGCGCCATCTCGAGGGCGGCATCCTCCTCTCTCTCGGAAGCGCTGTCATGGGGCCGGAGGTATTCCAGAAAGCGCTCTCCATGGCGCGGAATGTGGAGCGGCAGGAGGGCCGGGAGATACGACACTTCACCACCGCAGTCTTCGACCTCCACGACCTCGGCTCCGATATTCACACGGAGCCGCCCAAGACCGACCCGCGCTATTACTTCCGCCCGTGGAAGACCGTGCTGGTGCGGACCGTGGCCGACGGCGGAGAGAGCTTCTACCTCCAGGGCGACCTCCGCGCTGCACTCCCGGCGCTGCACCGCGCCGTGCTATCGCGGCTGCAATGAGAACACCATGACGCGAGAACGCCTAGACCAGATCCTATCACGCTTCGCCGACACCGCGGTGGCCGTCCTCGGCGACTTCTTCCTCGACAGGTACCTGGAGATCGATCCGGCCCTCAGCGAAATCTCCCTGGAGACCGGCCTGGAGGCGAGGCAGGTGGTGGCCGTTCGCTCTCAGCCGGGAGCGGCCGGGACCATCGTCGCCAACCTCCGCGCGTTGGGGGTGGGGACTGTCGTTTGCGTCGGGTTCGTGGGGGATGATGGCGAGGGCTTCGAGCTGGTGCGAGGCCTGCGCGCTCTCGGCGCACAGACCGACCACCTGCTCGTGCGTTCCGACCGATTCACCCCGACCTACTGCAAGCCCGTGCTGCGCGCCCCGGACGGCAGCGGTCGGGAACTGGAGCGCCTCGACACGAAGAACCGAGAGCCGCTGCCTCCCGACCTCCAAGAAGCCTTAGCCGAAGCGGTACGCGATCTCGCGCCGCGCCTGAATGCCGTCATCGCCCAGGACCAGGTACACGAGCCCGAGTGCGGCGCGATCACAAGCCGGATGCGCCAGGCGCTGGCCGAACTGGCGGAGCAACATCCGAAGGTTGTGTGGTTCGGCGACTCGCGCGCCCGAATCGGCGACTACCGGAACCTGATCGTGAAGCCAAACCGCGAAGAGGCATGCCGCGCCGTCCATCCTGACTCTCCGGTGCACGACGCGCAGGAAGTGAAGAAGTGCGCGGCGGCCCTGGCGCGGCGGGTCGGGAAGCCCGTCTACCTCACCCTCGGCGCAGAGGGCATGGCCCTGGTCACCCCGGAAAGAGTGCAGCCGATCCCGACCGCTCGTCTTGCCGGCGAGCTGGACATCGTCGGCGCGGGAGACAGCGCGACTGCCGGAATCGTCTCCGCCCTCTGCGCGGGGGCGAGCCCCGAGGAAGCCGGCATCATCGGCAACATCGTCGCCTCAATCACCGTCCAGCAAATCGGCACCACCGGCGCCGCCTCCCAGGACCAGGTCAGACAGCAGTTCGCGGCCCACGAGGACGTGTGGCGCGAGCTGCCGGCCAGTTCGTAGGGCAGGCCTGCCCTGACCCTGTCGAATGGGAGCGTGTCTCCTGCCACAGGTGCTCCACCCTCCCCCCTGCTGTCATTCTGAGGGAGCGCCCCGCGCGACCGAAGGCCTGCCCTGAGCCTGTCGAAGGGAATCCCGCCGTTCGAAGGTCCGCTGCTTCGGCGCATCATTCCCGACACAGCCGAAGCGCCATAGCAGCAGGACGAACGCGAGCATCACGGCCTGCCCGAGCAGGCCGCTGAGGCCAGTGGTAATATCATTCCGACCGCGCAGAAACGCCAGCGGCAAGCTGCCGGGACCGTTGACAGAGGCGTGCCCAACCGCTGCCGGAAACACACTCCCCGACGCCAGGCGCAGCCAGCCGAAGATCACCCCCAGCACGACGCAGAACCCAACCATCAGCAGCACCCCCAGCACCGGATGATCGGGGTAGTTGTGCCCCTGGAGGATAATCGGCGCGTGCCAGACGCCCCAGATGGCCCCCGTCAGCACCAGCGCGCGCCCGGTACCCAGCGGCAGCAGCCGCATCAGCAGATACCCGCGCCAGCCGAACTCCTCCCCAAGACACGGAATCGCGTTCATGACAACAGCTTGGGTGAGACTGGCGAGGATGATGTAGATCCGCATCCGCTCGAAGGGCGGAAGCTCCATCTCGGGCGCCCGCTTCTTGATCTGCACCATCATCTCGGTCATCCAGGGATCGAACTCCGCCTGCCTCAGCCAGATCGAGAGCCCGAATGCCGCCAGCCCGAAGACCACCGGCAGCAGCCACGCCGCCAGGTAGTACCGTCCCCGTCCCCACCGCAGCCCCGCGTCGGCGAATCCCTGCCGCTCCACGAACAGCCGAACGAACAGCGCGGAGAGGCCCGGAACGAACATCACTCCGACCAGAACCAGCAGGTACGGCACGCTGCCCGTTTCGTACCGCCGGACAACCCCGATCTCCAGCGCCCACGTCACCCCAAAGGTGAGGAGCAGAAACACAGCCAGGCCGAGCCGAGCGCGACCCCCATGAAGTGGCAGATGTGCAGTGCCGTTTCGCATCGGCCAGCATCATACCGCCCGCGTGCGCGACAAGGCAAGCAGTTCGTCGCGTGGGGTGTGACCCCAAAGCCTGGGTTCGTAGGAGCGACATTCTTGTCGCGACCTACTGTGGACGCTGTCGGCACAAGAATGTGCCTCTTACGATCACGACCCTCCGACCGGCACGCAGAAAGGGGTCACACTCGTAGGGTGGGCCGCCCCCTACTGTCATCCTGAGCGCAGCGAAGGATCTTGCTCCGCTCCCCGCGCCCGCGCGCCGCCGCGGCTGTCATTCTGAACGAGAAGAATCCCGCCGTTCTGTAGGGCGGGTATGTCGCCCGCCTCCAGCGGGCGCATGCCCGCCGCCCCACCTCAATACCCCGGATACGGCCTCTGCAGTTCGTAGGGCAGGACCTTGGTCCTGCCATTGCCTCTAAGGCGGGCCTTCCACGCCCCGCCGCAAGCTGTCATCCTGAGCGCCGCGAAGAATCCCGTCGTTTCCTCTGTCGCCGGGCGCCTCTTGCGCCCGTCACGGCAGGTGGGGGATCCTCAAAGGGGGAGGGTGTCCCTCCCCCTTTGAGTCACGCCAAACCTCTCTCCTCGCATCCACGAGTAGGGCGGGTATGTCGCCCGCCTCCAGCGGGCGCATGCCCGCCGCCCCACCTCAATACCCCGGATACGGCCTCTCCAGCGGCAGCCTCACCGGCTCGTTCGTCTGAAACGACTTGATCGCTGCCCAGGCGCACTCCAGCGCGTACCGGCCGTCCTCCCCCGGCGTCTCCGGCTCTTTGTCGTTCATCACGCAGTCGATGAAATGCTCGATCTCGCCCAGGTGGCCGCCGGGCGTAAACGGAGAGCGAGCGATATCCGTGTCGTCACTCATGCGCCCGAAGTGATGGATCTCCTCCACCGCGGGATTATACTCTGTCATCCCGCGATAGATGCGCATGGGACCTTGGCGGTCTATGCGCACACCGCCTTCGGTGAAGAACACGCTCATGTGGCCGCCGAAGTTGCTCGGCTGGTTCGCCCCGCCGTCGATGATGCCGATAGCTTCGTTCTCGAAACGCCACAGCACCACGAGCTGGTCGTCCGGCAGCGTGGGCTCGCGGTCCGTGTAGATGAACGTCCCCGCCTCCGCATAGATACGCTTCGCCGGCCCCATCAGCCAGGGCAAGAAGTGAAAATCGTGGACCACCCCTTCAATGGCGGTGCCGCCGCTCTTCTTGGGATCCAGGAACCAGCCGGTGCGCTTCCGCAGCCATTCCGCCCGCATGTGGTGAGCGGCGTAGATGCGGATAGGCTTCCCCAGCTCCTCCGTTTCCACCATTTCTTTCAGCCGCCGACCGTGCGCGGAGAACGGCCTGGGGAATGCGATCATGAGCTTCACGCCGGCCTTCTTACAGGCCGCAATGGCGCGGTCCGCATCATCCAGGTTCACTGTGAACGGCTTCTCACACAGCACCTGCTTGCCGGCCTCGGCCGCCTTCACCACCTGCTCCGCGTGCGCGAACGGCGGAGAGCAGATGTCCACCGCGTCGACGTCCTCCCGCGCCAGCAGCTCGTCCAGGTCCGTCGTCCACGGAACATCTCCGGACAGATGTGCGGTGATCTGCGCCATCTCGGCGTCCACATCCATCACCGCGGTGATCTCAGCCTTGCCCTCCAGATGCCTCCAGCACTGCACGTGACTGGCGCCGATGCCGGCCCCGCAGACCATCGCTACCCTCAGCTTGCCTTTCGCCATCGCTCTCCTCGTTTCTCGCGCGTTACAGGCCGAACCCGCGCAGAGCCTCCCGACTCCGAATCGCTACCTCGTCAGCCGTCTCCTCCGTGCCCGGGACCTCCAGCGTGAGATACCCGTCATAGCCGATCTCTGCCACGGCGTTGGCGATCTCCGGCCAGTCCACTGTCCCCTCCCCGATAATGGCCGCCCCGCGGCCCTCCGCAGTGGCTCTGAAATCCTTCACGTGCAGCATCTTGATGCACTCGCCGAGCTTTCGCATATCGGCGGCCGGATCTGCGCCCCGCGCGGTCGCATTGCCGACATCGTAATACACCTGGCAGGCGGGGGAGTCGACGCGGCCGACGATCTCGATCAGATCGTCCGCAGTGCGGGCGAGCGCCTGGCCCACGTTCTCCACCCCGTACGCTACGCCGGCTTCCTCAGCCTCCGGGGCGCACTCCTTGAGCACTGCAACGAGGTTATCCCGCGCCTGCTCGGGCGTCAGCGATTTCGGCTGCCCAACCGGCAGCAGGATCACCTTTGCTCCGACGAGGGCGGCGAAGGGAGCGGCCTGCCGGATGATCTCAGCGGCCTGGGCGCGGACCGACTGGTCAGGGCTGGTCGGATAGAATCGCCACAGCACACCCAGACAGAGAGAAGATATCTCGATTCCGGCTTTCTGGGCCGCCTCGCCTGCGGCCTCAACACGCTCGGCCGTGAATTCCTCCGGCCAGTGCAGGCCCAGGCCGGTGCTGCCGAAGTCGCCGATGTCGATCTCGTAGCCCTGGTAGCCAAGCTCCGCCGCCCGCGAGATCGCATCGAGGAGCGGGTACTTCCGCTCTATGCAGATGGAGTGCATCGAGAGTCTCATCGCGGCATCTCCAATCCTAGGAAGTCAACCGGGAGATTCCCGGAGACATGGCAATCTCCTTCACTCCCCGAGACGCGCGCGATTGCGGTACAGAAAGCAGCGAAGAGGGGACACGAACCTGGGGAGAGCCGGCAGCAAGGCCCCGATGCCACGGCGAAGAGCGAGATCATCTCCTCTCAGCCTTACCGTGGCCGGTGCGGCGAACCAGAGCACGCCCCGATTCTTCACCGCCGGAGCAGCGACCAACGGCCTGCCCAGCGGCCGGCCTGGCGGCCTGGCCTACCTGTAACGATATGTGATGCGGCCTCTGTTCGGGTCGTACGGGGTGAGCTCGAGCTTCACGTTGTCGCCCGGCAGAATGCGGATACGGTACTTCCGCATCTTCCCACACGCCTGGGCGAGGATAACCACCCCGTTCTCCAGCTCGACGCGAAACATTGTGTTGGGCAGAACTTCCCGTACTATTCCTTCTGCCTCGATCGCCTTCCTTGGGTCCTTTGCCACACGACCTCCCTGTTGGTGTTTGCGGGGCACTCCGTCTCAAAGAGCCGATGCCCCAGGCGGCTGCCTGCCACCGCGTCATAGCATACCACGTGACGACCGAAGACGCTAGGCGCGTGTCGCCCAATTCTCACGCGCCGGCTCCGCCCACCGCGACACCCAAATGGCGCGCCGCCGGCGCCGGTGAGCCAATGGGGACACAGAGAGGACCCTCGCGCTCGGCGAGGGCCCGGTGCTACAAATCAGGACCCTCGCGCTCAGCGAGGGCCCGGTGCTGCTAATGGCATTGCACTGGTACGCCCGACAGGACTTGAACCTGTGACCTCGGGGTCCGCAACCCCGCGCTCTATCCAACTGAGCTACGGGCGCACCCGGCCGATGCTAACACAGCAGCACCCAAAACGCAAGCCGCTGAGCGACCAGAGGCACCATACATCCGGCCCGCCCGGCACAGCCAGCCTGCGCCCCGCAAGCCCCCTGCTTGACATCTCTGTCCGGCAGCCTAGAATATGGTACGCGGCGCTGGCCCAGACAACAAGCGCCGGAGAGGGCAACAACCACCATGAGCGATGAGACAGGAGGGAGAGGCACGGGTGGAGAATCAGCCACCTGGAAGATCCTCGTGGTTGACGACGAAGAGGTAGTTCGGAACCTCGCAGCCGCCTGCATTCAACACGGCCTCGGCGAAAGGCACCAGGTGCTGCAGGCCGGCGATGGCGAGGAAGCAATCGCCATCGCGGAGCGGGAACGCCCGGACCTGATCCTGCTGGACATCCTGATGCCGGGGATGGACGGCATCGAGGCCTGTCGGCGTCTCAAGAGCGCGGCGCCGACCAAGGCGATTCCCATCGTGTTTCTGACGGCTCTGGGCTCGGACAAGGACGTGACAAGAGGACTGGAACTGGGCGGCGATGCCTATATCGTCAAGCCCTTCAACGCAGTGACGCTTACGGCGCAGATCTCGGAGCTGCTCAGCCCAGGCGGCCAGCAGCCCAACTAGGTGTCACATGGAGGCAGGCGTGGAAGAAGCCGAGACGCTGGACCGGCGGCGCTACGTCGGAGTTGACATCGGCGGCACGAACCTGCGAGCCGGCGTGGTGGACGACGCCGGCAGGATCCTGGGAGAGGCGCGCCGCCCCGCCCTCGCCGAAACGGGCCTTCGGGCTGCGGTGGCGCGCTCGATCGAGGCCATCAGCGAGGCGATTGACACCGCAGGCCTGTCAGTACAGGACATCCGGGCAATAGGGGCCGGCGTGCCCGGCGCCCACCGCTCGGAGGAGGGCATCTGTACCTACTCCCCGAACTTCGCCGATTCCCACGGGGTCCCCGTCCTTCCCCCCATTCGGGAAGCCTTCGGCCTTCCCGCCTTCATGCTCAACGATGTCGCCGTGCAGACGCTCGGAGAGCATCAATGCGGCGCCGGCCGCGGCTACTCCCAGATGGTGATGATCACCCTGGGCACCGGCATCGGCGGCGGCGCCATCATCGAGGGCGAGCTCCGGGTCGGCCCCACTGAGGGGTTCGCGGAAGTCGGCCATATGACCATCGAAGCAGACGGACCCGTCTGTGGCTGCGGCAACCGCGGCTGCTGGGAAGCGCTCGCCGGCAGAGACGCCATTATCCGCCGGGCCATCGACAAGATGCAGAGGGGCAGGCAGACGGCGATCGCCGAGATGGTGGACTATCGGCTCGGCTCCATCACGCCCGCTCTCATCTCCCGCTGTGCGGAAGAAGGGGACGCCGTCGCCATAGAAGTGCTGGCCGAGACCGGCCACTACATCGGCATCGGCATTGCCAATCTCATCCAGCTCTACAATCCCCAGGTGCTGGTTGTCGGGGGAGGCATCGCGCAGGCCGGGACGCGGCTCTTCGAGCCCATCATGCACACAGTTCGCACGCGGGCCATCATGGTCCCGGCCGTTACCTGTCGTATCGTTCGCTCCCAGCTTGGCGACGACGCCGGCGTTATCGGAGCGGCCATGCTCGCCATCCAAGGGATGAAGCGGATGGAGAGCGAGCGGCCGTCCTCTGCCCCCAGCGAGGCAGCCTCCTCGGCCCTGGCCGACCCGCCTTCCTCGGCCCCGACCGACCCGCCTTCCTCGGCCCCGACCGAGCCGCCTTCCTCGGCCCCGACCGAGCCGCCTTCCGAAGGCCCTCAGATCTGAGAGACGGCCTTCTGGGCAAAGCGGGGCTTTCCCGTGGAATAAGGTGCATAGGCGCCTGCGTCTCTATCCACGCATCTTGTCCATGCGCCTGCGTCTATGTGTACGCGCGCGGGTTTGTGGCGCCGGCATTGGTGTGCTAAAATAGGCGAGTCGAGTTTCCCTGCCCCGCAAGGGGGGGAACATGCCATTGTGTGCGTTCGGTGACGCACCGTTGTGCGCGTCCGGTGACGCACCGTTGTGCGCGTCCGGTGACGCACCGTTGTGTGCGTCCGGTGACGCCGGCCTGAAGGAGTGTTCGCGTTGGCGCGGTTTTTCAGAATAGCTAGTTGGGTCGCTCTGGTGGCGGTAGCCGTAATCGTGCTCCAGCTTGGCATGAAGACCAAGGAGCCGCTGCTGGAGTACGACTACGGCACCTTCATGGATAGGGTCAGGGCAGGCGAGATCAAGAGCCTCGTCATCAGCCCGAAGAACGTCGGCGAGGGGTACCTCAAGAAGGAGTCGAGCCGGCGCTACCGAGTGAACTTGCCCCCTGACATGAAGACCTACATGGAGACGGTGGAGGCCCACATCGACGAGGTCGAGGTGAGGCCGCCCTCCTTCTCCGATGTCTGGGTGAGCGGCCTCTTCTACCTCCTCATCACCGGCCTCCTCATCGTCGGCTTCTGGATCTTCATCATGCGGCAATCCCAGAGCAGCGGAAACCAGGCCCTCTCCTTCGGCCGGAGCCGCGCCCGCCGCAGCCCCGAGACTGGGCCGAAGGTCACCTTCGACGACGTCGCCGGGGCGGATGAGGCAAAATACGAGTTGATGGAGGTAGTCGAGTTCCTGAAGAACCCGCGCAAGTTCCAGGCGCTCGGGGCGCGGATTCCCAAAGGCGTCCTCCTGGTGGGACCGCCGGGCTCCGGGAAAACTCTACTCGCCAGGGCGATCGCGGGCGAGGCCGGAGTTCCCTTCTTCCACATGAGCGGCTCGGAGTTTGTTGAGATGTTCGTCGGTGTGGGCGCCTCCCGCGTGCGCGACCTGTTCGAGCAGGCGAAAGCCAACCGCCCCTGCATCATCTTCATAGACGAGATCGACGCCGTCGGCCGACAGCGCTTCGCCGGACTCGGCGGCGGCCACGACGAGCGCGAGCAGACCCTGAACCAGCTCCTCGTGGAAATGGACGGCTTCGAGGCCAACTCCCGCGTGGTGCTCATCGCCGCCACCAACCGCCCGGACGTCCTCGACCCCGCGCTGCTCCGACCCGGCCGATTCGACCGCCGCATCGAGGTGGATAACCCGGATCTGAAGGGCCGCCATGCCATCCTCGAAGTCCACGCCAAGGGGAAGCCTCTGGGCGACGATGTGCACCTGGAGACGATCGCGCGGCGCACCCCCGGCTTCTCCGGAGCCGACCTCGCAAACTTGGTGAACGAGGGCGCCCTCCTCGCCGCTCGGCGCGACCGCGAGAAGATCGCGATGCTCGACTTCGAGGACTCCATCGAGCGCGTGGTCGCCGGGCCCGAGCGCAAGAGCCGCGTCATCTCAGAGACCGAGAAGAAGGTGCTGGCACATCACGAGGTCGGCCACGCCGTGCTGGCGGAGCTCCTCCCCCACGCCGACGAGGTCCACAAGGTCTCCATCCTCCAGCGCGGCCCCGCCCTCGGTTACACCTTGCAGCTCCCCACCGAGGACCGCTACATAATGAGCCGGAGTGAGCTCCTCGACCGGATCACCGTCTTCCTCGGCGGTCGCGTCTCAGAAGAAATCGCCTTCCAGGAGATCAGCACGGGAGCCACCGATGATCTCAAGAAGGCGACCGAACTGGCGCGGCGCATGGTGACCGACTTCGGCATGAGCGAGGCGCTCGGACCCATCAGCCTGGGGCGCAAGCACGAGCAGCCCTTCCTCGGCCGCGACATTATGGATGACCGCAACTACTCGGAGCAGGTGGCCTCCGCCATCGACAAGGAGCTTGCCACCATTATCGAGGACTGCTACGAGCGGGCCAAGCAGCTCCTCACCGAGCACACCGAGAAGGTCCGCTCCGTGGTGAGCGTGCTGCTGGAGCGAGAGACCCTGACCGGGGACGAGATCCGGGCCCTCATGCGGGGCGAGGAGCTGCCGGAGAAGCTTGTCGCGGAGCCCAAGGCCGAGGAGAAGGTTGTGCCGGCCGAGCCGCAAGAGGAGAAGCCTCCGCTGCCCGGCGAGCAGCCCCAGCCGGCCTAGCTGGAACGCGGAGTTCGGCGATCCCGCCGCCGTGCGCTTACTAGCGCACGGCGGCTTCGCTATTCGGGCAGCCTGAAGGCGCGTTGGATGAAAACGGCCATCTGGTCGCGGGTGACGCCCCAGATGGGTTGGTAACTGCCGTCGGAGTAGCCGGAGACGATGTCGTGCTCCGCACAGTACTCAACGTGCTTGTAGCACCAGTAATAGGTGGGGACGTCGGGAAAGGTGGGAACACCGGGTGGATCGTAGGTCGCCAGCCCGGCCTCGCCGGTGGGCGTGACCACTGAGCGCGCGATGAAGACGGCCATCTGGCCGCGTGTGAGGGTCCAGTCGGGGTGATACTTCCCGTCAGCGTAGCCCTCGACCACATCGTTCGCGACAGCGCATTCGACATGGTCGTATGCCCAGAAGTCGGTCGCAACATCGGGGAAGGTGGCCTCGACGGGGCCGGCGGGCACGGTCGGGCCGGCGACGGCGCGAGCAATGTAGACCGCCATTTGATCGCGGCTAACCCTGAACTCCGGATGGTACAGCCCGTCGGGGTAGCCGGCAACTATATCGGCCATGTGGCAGGCCCCCACTTCATAGAAGGCCCAGTGGTCGAGTGGTATATCCTCGAATGTCAAGCGGTCCCGCAGGAAGATGTCCCCCCAGCCATTCTCATCTGCCGCCACCACAGAATCATACGGGGACGCGAAGACGACAAGGCGCCCATCTGCGCTCACCGCGGGAGCCCAGCAGGCCGAGTCGGGCAGAGCGTCGTCGTCTGTAAGGCTGACGATGGAGGTATGGCCGGTGCCGAGGTCATGGAGAAACACCTGCGAGCCAAGCCTCCAGTACTCCTCGGACAACAGGTTAATGGCATCTGATTCGAAGACCACGTAGCGGCCGGCGGCGATCACCGGACCGAGTCCGAATGAGTAACTCGCATAGGGGAACTGGCTGCCATCGCTCGTGACACTGACTCTTCTCGTCTCCCCGCTCTGCCTGTCGTGCACGAAGACATCTGAACCGCCGTTTGTGTCATCCGGTACCAGGGTGGAGGCGAAGGACAAGAAGACGACGAATCTCCCGTCAGAGCTGATCGAGCAGCGACTTGAACCATCGTCCCCCTCAAACCCCTGCGAGGAGACACTCACTCTTGCCGTCTCCCCCGTCACCCGGTCATGCACGAAGACGTCTCCTCTTCCGTTAGTGTCGCCCTCAACGAGATTGCTCGCGTATGAGGAGAAGACAACATAGCGACCGTCTGCACTGAGCGAAGGCCACTCCGAATGGCCGTTCCCCTCCATCCCATTCGAGTCAACGCTGATTCTGGCGGTCTCGCCGCTGTGAGCATCGTGCACGAAGACATCCCTGGCTGGATGTGTGTCATTTGGCACAAGGTTGGAGGCGAGAGAAGTGAATGCTGTGAATCGCCCGTCACCGCTGATTGTTCCGCCCCTCGACCATGCGTTGGCCTCGCTTCCGTCCGACGACACGCTCACGCGCGTTGTCTCCCCCGTCAGGCGATCGTGCCAAAAGATGTCCGTCCTCCCATTGGTGTCACCGGAGACCAGATTGGAGGCAGACGACCCGAACACGACGAAGCGGCCGTCCGCACTGATCGCACTGCCGTAGCTGGGTCCGTTGGCCTGGGAACCATCGCTCGCGACGCTCACGCGGACGGTGTCTCCAGTGACGCGGTCTCGCACAAATACGTCTTCGCCACCATTGGTGTCATCAGAGACCAGGTTCGACGCCTCGGAGGTGAACGCCACGAAGCGCCCGTCGGCGGACATGGCGGCGAACATGCTGTGCCCATTTCCCTGTGTGCCCGCGCTGGAGACACTGACTAGCTCGGTGGTCGCGGCGGCAGATGGGCTCGCGAGGCAGAGAATGAGAGCGAAGGTGGCGAGCATTCCCCTGCAAGTGTCCATGCTGTGAGTTCCTTTGGCTGGGCTCTCGGCGGGGAGACTCAGGGCGGATCACTGAAATTGTACCACAGGTTGACCGGTTGTTGGCCTACGATGTGGGCGCGGTGACTACGGGAGATCGCTCGCGTTCGGCTGAGCATGGCAGTTCGGCAGCGTGCGGCAGGACTGGTGGGGGCTCGGGCGAAGAGAGAGCGGCGCGGCCGTCCCGAGGGGCGGGCGCGATTCCCATGATTGGGACAGGCTGAGTGAACCGCAACGTCAAAACAGTGCTAGCGGTCTCCCTCCTGTTCGGAGCGGCGACCGGAATCTACGAGTTCATTCTCCCCTACTACCTCAGGGAGCAGGGCCTCTCGTTCCAGGACATGGCCACGGTATTCACCGTCGCCGCCGCGGTGATGGTCGTCCTCCGACTCGTCATGGGTCGCCTCGCCGACCTCTGGGGCAGAAAGCCCTTCTATGGCCTCACCTTCAGCGCCAGCGCGCTCGCCATGGGACTCACCCCCCTCAGCTCCTCCATCTGGGGACAGAGCCTGCTGAAGACAGTGCGGGACGCCATGTTCTATACCCGCGAGAGTCTCCATCCCGTCATCCTCTACGAGGAGAGCCGCGGCCGGTTCATGGACTTCATGGGCAAGACCCGAGGCATGGAGTTCCTCTTCATGGCCGCCGGGACCCTGGTTGCCGGAAAGCTCTTCATAACTTGGGGCACCGCGGGGAACTTGTGGCTGGCCGCCGGGCTGCTGGGCATGGGCTTCTTGCTCTTCTGGGCTCTCTTCACCCCAGGCGCCGCCGCGGCTCGGGAAGAGCGGGCCCCCGGCCGCCTGCGCGATCTGTTCTCCTTGCAGATACATCGCAACCTGAAGGTGATCGTGGTCTCTGTCTTCATCTTCAACGTGGGACTGACCACCAGCCACTCCTTCATCATGCCCCTCTTCTTCTCCGACAAGTTCGGCGTCAGCGAGTACGCCGTCTCTTGGGTCATGCTCCTGCACAGACTGACCATCGCGCTCCCCCTGCTGATCGCCGGCACCCTTCGCATTCGGAGCCTGAAGTCGGTCTACATCCTGACCCTGGCACTGGAGGGAGCGATACTCTCCGCCTCCGCCGTAATCCCCAACTTCTACGCGGCCTCCACCGTCTGGCTCCTGCACGACTTTCTCGGGGCCGGTGTCTGGATTCCCATTCAGGGCCTCATTATCCAGCAGTACACGCGCCCGGAGAGTCGCGCCCTCGAAGTGGCGAAGATCCTCGCCTACGGAGGCGTAGGCACCATCTTTGGACCCGCGCTGGCCGGCTACTTGGCCGCCCACGTAAGCATAAGCGCGCCCTTCTTCGTCAGCGGGCTGCTGCTGATCCTGGCCTCCCTCGTGCTCTTGCAGTTGCGAATCTCGCCTCCCGGAGTGTGACCCCTTTCTCCGGGCTAGTCGGAGGGTCGTGATCGTAGGAGGCACATTCTTGTGCCGACAGCGTGCACAGTAGGTCGCGACAAGAATGTCGCTCCTACGAACCCAGGCTTTGGGGTCACACCCGCCTCGCGCCTCCCGACTAAGGTTGCCCGGAGCACGCTAATGTCGGGTTGGGCAGGAGTTCGCTTGCCCGGGCCTTGCCGCAGGGCCTCCTGCCCCTGTAGGCCTGACAGCCACCGCTTCGGTAGCACGACTACAGAGGCAGTGCCAACGCCCGTACGGTGACGCACGGTGCTTGAGCGCGTGGCAAGCGCGTGGTACCATGTTTCTGTTCAGAGTGGCCTAGCGTCGGTCCGCGCAGCGCACAACCGCAAACTCCTCCGCCTATGGTGGAGAACAACGGTAGCATGAGAGGAAGAGTTTGACGGCAGCCAAGCTGGTTCGCGTATTGGAGCGCGCTGGCTGGAGGGTGGTGCGTCAGAGGGGCTCCCACCAGCGGCTTGAGAATCCACAGCGCCCCCGAAACTCAGTCACCATTGCTGCCCATGCAGGTCGTGACCTTCCGGAAGGAACGCTGCGCGCGATCCTGCGGCGCGCCGGGCTCTCCCGTGAGGAATTCGAAGCTCTGAGGAGAGGATGACATGCAATACAGCGTGATCTTGACCCCCGAACCCGAAGGCCGCTTCACCATCACCATCCCGGCGTTTCCTGACTACGTCGGCTTTGCAGAGACCGAGGAGGAGGCCCTCGTCCTTGCCCGTGAGGGAATCGCTTTCGAAATCGAGCGCCTCCGGGAACAAGGGCAGGCCCCCCCCACGGAATCGGCCCCTCCGAAGGTTCTGCTTGTAGGAGCGTGACCCACATCCCGCCGCTCTTCTTGCTTCGGTAGCACGCCGACCGAAGCAAGCGCGAGAGGTAGAGGTACCAGTGCAATGAGACTAAGGGTCACGCCAGGTCTTGACGAGTATCAGCTGCTAACCTGCCTGCAGCACGACCTGTGGGGCAGCAGGAGAGCGCGCTTCGGGAGATGGCAGGTTGGTGACCTCCTTGCTTTCAGAGTAGGCTAGCGGCTTGCGGGCCTTGCGGAGGTTTCAGGGAAGCGTTTCTCGTCTGAGGACCGTGTCTTTGAGGATGACGTTTTCCCCGAGCGCATCCCTATCAGGTTCGAGCATGTCACGCGCCCGGAGAGTCGCGCCCTCGAAGTAGCGAAGATCCTCGCCTACGGCGGCGTAGGCACCATCTTTGGACCCGCGCTGGCCGGCTACTTGGCCGCCCACGTAAGCGTAAGCGCGCCCTTCTTCGTCAGCGGGCTGCTGCTGATCCTGGCCTCCCTCGTGCTCTTGCAGTTGCGCATCTCGCCTCCCGACTAAGGTTGCCCGGACCACGCTAACATGATACAATGCGAGCGTTGGGCCAATGATCGCCAACGGCTTTGAAGGGGAGGAGTACCTGCTCTCCCGCCCCCAGAGAGGCGGGCCCCATGGCTGAGATGCCCGCCGGCGCAGGAGCAGGGAAGGTCGCCCCGGAGCTGAGAGGCCGAACCCCGCACTACGCGGGCATAAGCCTCTCCGGGTAAGCCCGTTACAGCAAAGAGCCCTGCGAAGCTCACCATAGAGGGCGAAGCAGGGGAATCAAGGTGGTACCACGAGAGGTCCTCTCGTCCTTGGACGAGAGGACCCTTCCTTCGGGAGACCGTGGATGCCAAAGACCGAGCTGGCGAAAACGTACGACCCACACCGCGTGGAGAAGAAGTGGTACGAGTTCTGGCAGCGGCGAGGACTCTTCCGCCTTCCCGCGGCCTCCGAACGTCCGGGAGCGCCCGCCTACTGCATCACCATCCCCCCTCCCAACGTCACCGGCTCCCTCCACATAGGCCACGCCCTCCAGCACGGCATCCACGACGCCATTGCCCGATGGAGGCGTATGTGTGGCGATCGCGTGCTCGTGGTGCCCGGCACCGACCACGCCGCAATCTCCACCAACATGAAAGTCGAGCAGGCCCTCGCCGAGGAAGGCTCCTCCCGCCACGATATCGGCCGCGAGGCGTTTGTCGAGCGCTGCTGGGACTGGACCCGCGAGTACGGCGGACAGATCATCGACCAGCTCAAGGCCCTCGGCTGCTCCTACGACTGGGACCGCACCAGCTTCACCCTGGACGACGCCTACTACACGGCCGTGCTCGAGGCCTTCGTCCGCTTCCACGCCCGCGGTTGGATATACCGCGGCCACCGAGTCGTCAACTGGTGCCCCACCTGCGCCTCCACCGTCTCCGACCTCGAGGTGGAGCACAAGGACCAACAGGGCAACCTGTGGCACATACGCTACCCGGTTGCTGACGGAAAAGGAAGCGTCGTGGTCGCCACCACTCGGCCCGAGACCATGCTCGGCGACACCGCGGTGGCGGTCCACTCCGAGGATCACCGCTATCTCCATCTCCACGGCAAGCAGGTCATGCTCCCCCTTATGAACCGGCCCCTGCCAGTCGTCTGCGATGACATCCTGGTGGATCCCGAGTTCGGAACCGGCGCCGTCAAGGTCACGCCGGCGCATGACCTGAACGACTTCGAGGCCGGACAGCGAAACGACCTGGCGACCGTCATCGTAATCGGGACCGACGGCCGCATGACCGAGGAGGCCGGGCCGTATGCCGGCCTGGACCGCTACCAGGCACGGCAGCGAATCGTGGCCGATCTGGAGGCACAGGGCCTCCTCGTGAAAACCGAAGACTATGTCTATCCGGTCGGCCGCCACGACCGCTGTCACACCGTGCTCGAGCCACTCCTGTCAGAGCAGTGGTTTCTGCGCATGTCGGAGCTTGCCGAGATGGCGCTCGCCGCCATCGAGGACGGCCGCATCGAGGTTTCCTACCTCCCCGACCGCTTCCGCCTCTACACTATCGACTGGCTGAAGAACCTGCGGGACTGGAACATCTCTCGCCAGATCTGGTGGGGCCACCGCATTCCCGTCTACACCTGCCGCTCCTGCGGGCACGTCACCGTGCAGGCAGAGGCGCCAACGAGCTGCGAGAGCTGCGGCGGCGAAGTCGAGCAGGACTCCGACACGCTCGACACCTGGTTCTCCTCCGCCCTCTGGCCCTTCGCCGTCCTCGGCTGGCCCGACGACGAGGCCATGAAGACAGCTTGCGAGCAAGGGATCTACCCCACCTCCCTGATGATAACCGCGCGCGACATCCTCCACCTTTGGATCGTGCGCATGATCATGACCAGCCTGGAGTTCACGGGGCTGATCCCTTTCCGTCAGGTCCTGGTTCATCCCACTGTGCTCAACATCGAAGGGCGGCGGATGAGCAAGTCGCTCGGCACCGGGGTGGACCCGCTCGACCTGATCTCCCAGTACGGCTCCGACGCCACCCGCTTCAGCCTCCTCTATCAGTGCGCCTCGGATCAGGACATCCGTTTCGGCGAGGAGCGCACCGAAATGGCCCGCAACTTCTGCAACAAGATCTGGAACGCCAGCCGCTTCGTCCTGATGAACCTCGGCGAAGAGTTCCAACCAGCCGAGGATACCCCCCAGCGCATCCGCGCAGACGGATCGCTCGGCGAGAAATGGATTCTCAGCCGTTATCGCGCGATGCTCGAGGCGTCCGAACAGGCGCTCAACGCCTTCGAGATGGCGGAGACCGCGCGCGCGGTACACAACTTCTTCTGGTCCGAGTTCTGCGACTGGTTCGTCGAGATGTGCAAGCCCCCCCTGCGCGCAGGCGGCCCCGCGGCCGAGCGGGCCCGCCAGACCCTGTGGTTTGTGCTGGAGGGGACCCTGCGCGCCCTCCATCCCCTAATGCCATTCATCAGCGAGGAGATCTGGCAGAAGCTGCCGGGAACGGGAGAGGCCCTGATGGAGGCGAGATGGCCCGCCGCGGAGCCAGCCTGGCGAGACGAAGAGGCGGAACGCGGGATGGAGGCGTTCATGGCAGTCGTGGTGGCCGCGCGCAAGCTCCGGGCGGAGCAGAACGTCCCCCTCGCGCAGCGCGTAAGCATCGCAGTGGCCTCCGGGTCCGAGCGAACGCGGACCATCTTGGCCGAGAACGAAGAGGCGATCTTACTCCTCGCGCGGGGAGCCGACCTCCATCTCTCAGACGATACCGACACGCGCCCGGCCATCGCCGAGCTCATCCACTGCTGCGGAGAGCCGGCGGTTGTCTCGATGGAGAGAGCGGTATCTCGGCGCGAGCTCGAGCAGCACCGAACCAGATTGGAGCGCGAGCTATCTCACCTCGAGCAGGAGGACGCGAAGCTGAGGGCGAAGCTCGAGAACGCTGAGTTCTGCCGTCGCGCCCCCGCCGAGATTGTGGAGAAGGCACGCGCCCGCCATGATGATCTCGAGCAGACCAGAGCCGGGCTGACGGCACAGCTGGCCGATGTTGTGGAGTCGCTGGGACAGTGAGACAAGCGCCCAGTACAAGTGAGTTTCATCTGGCGCCCGAAGGGGAAAAATCCTCTTGGCGAGGCGGGGCCACTAATGCGAGGATGTTAGCGTGACCGACTTGGGTTTTGATCGCTATGTGACTTACCTCACCGCGATCATCTATTGGGCGCTGGTCGTCTGTTGGCTCGCCATCATCATCTTCTATCTGAGACAGTACCTTCGTTTCAAGCGGATATACCCTCTGCTCACCACCCTCCTGATCGTCCTCTTCATCGATGGCACGCGCACCTTGATCGAGAGCATCTACTTCGGCGCCCGCTACACCGCTCGCACGGGCCTCATCGCCCCCTACCTCCATGACCTGCTCGACCAGCCCCAGTACGTGCTCATCCCCAAGACGCTCAACTTGATAGCCGCCCTCGTCATCATCCTCGTGATAGTCCGTCGTTGGTTCCGAAGCCTCGAGGAGGAGCAGCAACATCGCCGCGCCGTCGAGCGGTTCCGGGCGGAACTCATCTCTCTCGTCTCCCACGAGCTTCGCGCACCTCTCACCTCCATCCGCGGATACGCACACACCCTGGTGCGCGAATTCGGACGCCTCGGAGAGGATACCCAGAAGGAATTCCTGGAGGGAATCGCCTCGGAGTCCGAACGCCTCACCCACTTGGTTTCCGATCTCCTCGACACCAGCCAGATCGATGAGGGGAGACTCCGCCCCGAGCGCCGGGCCGTCCGCCCGGAACAGCTCTGCGAGCAAGCCGTCCAGAGCGCGACACATCCCGACCTGAAGCACACGCTCCGGGTCGCCGTCGCTCCCGACCTGTCGGAGGTGCTGGCCGATCCCGACCGAATTCATCAGGCCCTCTCTAACCTGCTCAGCAACGCAACCAAGTTCTCCCCGGAGGGGAGCGAGATCATCGTCGGGGCGCGACCCCGCGACGGCTGGGTGGAGTTCTTCGTCGAAGACAACGGAGTCGGCATCCCGCGGGAGGAGCAGGGCAATCTGTTCACCAGGTTTCACCGCGCGGGGAACGCTCGCACCCCCGGCACCCCCGGAGCCGGCCTGGGCCTCTACATCACCAAGGGCATCGTGCAGGCCCACGGTGGCAAAGTTGATTTCCAGAGCGAGCTGGGCCGCGGCAGCACCTTCTCCTTCGTCCTCCCCACGGTCGAAGGCAAGATTCGCGCCGAGTCGGACGGTGCGAAGACTCTCCCGCCGCCCGCCTAGCATCTCGCCCGGACTGCCCGCTGCAATTCCGCGCCCGGCCTGAAGGCCGCGCCCACCAACCCCTACCCGCGAGTAACCGGCGCCTCCTCCTCCAGCGACTCCGTCAGCCGCACCGCCTCCCGCACAGCTCCCGCCGGCCCTTCCAGAGCGATAGTGACCGCCCCTTCCGACCCAGCGACGCCCCCCGATGCCACATGCCACGCAGCCACGCCGAACAGCACCTCGAAACCCTCCAGCTCGGTCACCACCCGGGCGTTGCTGAGCACAGCCATCCCGACCGGAATGCCGTCCGCGTGGTCGAGGCCGGCGATCCCCCCGCAATGCCGTGCCGCCTCCGGCACGTCGGCAATCAGCTTCTCCAGACCGATCGGAGCGACCAGGTGGGCCCCCCGCGCCGACACCGTGCCGATCATCTGCCCGACCGTACCCCCAACGTCACTGGCCAGCAGCACGCCAACATTCCCCTCCGGGTCCACCGCATTGCCGCCCTTGATGAACACATCGCCTCTGCCGAACTCGCCCAGCAGCTCGACCCATCCCCCTTCGAACGCCTCGCCCCGTTTGAGCGCGATAGGAGCGAGACGGGTTCCGCCCTCGGTCACGTCAAGACGGCCGCCGGCCACCACACCGGCGGCATACCGCCACTTCGGCACCACCCGGCCCACCAGCTCCTCCGCCACGTACGCGTTGGTGGTCCCGTTGCCGATGATGATACGGCCTTCTCCAAGCGCGCGCTTCACCTCCGGCAACTGCGCCACTGCACGTGCGATGATGCGTTTCGACTCAGAAGGATTCAGCACCACGACGGCACGCTCCAAATCCTGCCCGGTATCCATGTCCGACCTCCCGGCGCCTTTGCCACGCCACTCTCAAAGCAAGGAGCGGCCGCCCGCGGCAGCCGCTCCCTATGACTGTCCAGCTTCTATGACTGTCCAGCTTCTTCTTTGCCCCAACCTCACCGATTATCGGCCAAGGTTGCGGCGACTCTACCTCGCCGTCAAGACCCGGTGTCTACGCCCGGTCCAACTCGCGGGTCATCACCGCCCCCGCCGCCGCGTCGGAGCCTCCTGCGTCTGCGTATCCTGCTGCTGGCGCTGTCCCGGACCGCGTCGCTGGATCACCCGGCCTGTCTTTGTATCCACAATGCCGCCCGGAGTCATCATGACCTTCCCAGGCCCCTTCACCTTCTTGTAGAACCACCACCCCGCGAGCAGAACTACCACCGCGATTATGACGAGTGCTACCGCGGGACTGACTGTCTTTCTCATGCGATGTCACCTCCTTTCCTAGGCAACAGGCGCCTGCGCTGCCGCATCGCGCGGGCTCTCTCGCCCCCCTTGGCCGCAGCACGCCCGGGACTCCCCGTTGTCCACCTGCCGCCCAACGCGGCGGACTATAGCACGGCAGTCTGCCGGTGTCAACCCCTTCTGTCAGCCAGCGCCCCTGTCAGCGCTCCGCAGGCGCGTCGACGAGCCTGGCCGCCTCCGCCGAGCCGCTTGCGCTCCCCTCCGAGAGCATTCGCCGAGATATGCTCTGCCGCGCATCGAACACGGAGAGCTGCGCCAGCAGCAGCGATATGGTCGATTCCGCCCCCCGGTTCTGGTTCACTCCCCTCTCCGTCAGCGCATCAAAGCAGCCCCCGGTCTCCCCGTCGTAGAGAGCCATTCCGTGCCGATTGCGACCGAAGAACCACTCCAAAGCAGCCCACGCGTGTGTTAGATGCTGAGCCTCTCCGGTAGCGTCGAAGGCGGCCAGAGACGCCTCCACCATCACAGCCGCGTCGATTGGCTGCTGGTCGTATAGGGGCGGCTCTTCCGCCTCCGAACGGTACCATCCGTCATTACCCACCAGGCAAAGGACATCGCCTCTGAATGTCTTCGCACACAAGAACTCCATCGTGCGCCGGGCCACCGCGAGGTATTCCTCACACCCGGTGATCTGATACGCGCGGAAGAGACCCTCCGGCAGCTTGGCATTCGCATAGGTCATCTCCGGCAGCAGCCATTCCCAGTCGGGCCGGCTGTGTTCTCGATACCGGTCGATCAGACCGCCGGCCAGGTGCTCCGTCAGCTCCCTCGCGCGAGGCAGCTCCTCCGGCCGCGCCTGCGCCCACCGATGCAGAGCCGTGATGCTGATCGCCTTCCCGCGGGGATGCTCCAGGCTGGTCAGCCACGGAAGCGCGCGATGGAACATGTGTTCCGCGGGGCCCACCAATCCCGACTGCGGAGGCGCCAGCAGCACCCATCCCAGAGCCCAGATCGCCCGCCCGAAGCAGTCCTCGGAGCCTGCTTCGTCGAGCCGCTTCCTCTCGTATCCAACGAAGTTGTGGAACCTGCCGTCCGACATCTGCGCATACAGCAGGAAGGCCAGATAGCGACTCGCGAGCTCTCGGCTCAGCTCGTCCCCGTGCAGCCGATGATGTTTCACGGCGACCACCAGCGCCCGCGCGTTGTCGTCGGTCGTGTATCCGGTCCGGTAGTCCGGCAGCGCGTAGTTGGCGTGTTGCAGGATGCCGAAGCAGTCAGTCAGCCGTCGCAAGTGGTCGAGCGACAGCGGCCTTTCGGTCGCGCTGGGTATCATAGTAGTGCTCTCCTCCTGGATCGAGCGACAGCGAAAGCTGCGGCTGGACGTGGTCCCGCGCGTCGACGGGGACGGGACGCTCGCGCAGCACCTGCTGGAAGAGCGAAAGGTATTGGGCGCCCACCGCCGGCCACAGCATCTGCCGGCCGTACATGCGGCTCCTCTGCTCCAGCCTCCCCTGCAGGTCGGGATCATCCAGTATCTCTGTCACCGCGGCCGCGATGCCCCGTTCCGAGCGAAAGTCCACCAGCAGCCCGCCCGCCTCCTCCAACAGGAATCGGGCATACGCGTACGGGGTGGACACCACAGCCCGGCCCGCCGCCACCGCGTAGGCGAGGGTCCCGCTGGTGACCTGTTCCGGGTTGAGATACGGGGTAATGTAGACATCGGTGGCGGCGAGACAGTTGAAGATCTCGGACTTCGACAGGTAGCGGTTCACAAATCGCACCGAGTCCCCCACTCCAAGCTCCGCCACCAGTTGGGTCAACTCCTCCCGGTAGCTCTCCTTCTCCACCCGCTTCACCCCCGGGTGGGTCTGACCCGCGATCACATAACATACATCCGGGTGCCGCCTCCGTATCTCCGGCAATGCTGCAAGGGCATACTGCAGCCCCTTCCCCCTCCCCACCAGGCCGAATGTGGACAGCACCTGCCGGCCGCAGAGCCCAAGCCGCGCCTTGGCGTCATCGCGCGCCTCGCAGGAGGGTGCCATAGCACCGTGGTGGATCAGCGCAATCTTCCCCCGCTCGATCCCGTAGTCCCGACACAGAGTGTCGATCGCCAACGCATTCATGACCACGAGCCGATCCGCGTAGCGCACCAAGTCGCGGACGTGGGCGCGCACCCGTCTTTCGGGCTCGGGAATCACCGTGTGAAGCGTGATGACCGCCGGCCTGGCGAGCCGGTCCAGGAAGCGATGGAGACCCCGGCCCTCCGGGCCGCCGAATATGCCAAACTCGTGCTGCACGCACGCAACATCGACGGCCGCCTCGTTCAGGAAATCCGCGGCCGCCTCGTACTGCCGTTCCCGCTCCTCCTCCACGATGAGCACCACCGGCCAACGGTACTCGCAGCGGCGCGGGCCGCTCTCCATGGCGATGACGAATGGCTCTGCCGCGCCGTCACCCGCCACCGTAGCCGTCGTCAGGTCGGCACAAAACGTCGCCAGCCCACACTCCCGCGGCGGATACGTGCTCAGGTAAGCAACCCGTAGTGGACGCAGGTCCCCCGACCCCCGCTCCCGCGGCATACTCTCGCGATGCTGTAGCTGCATATTTCATCCCTCCCATCTATTCCCCACCGTCAACTGCTGTCCGGACATCGGCCGTGCCGCCATCGCGCGGGCCGCGTCGCCATCGCGCGGATGCTGCGAGGGCCCTGCGGCCTGCACGCTGGCCTTCCTGGACTCTCCGGAGACGCACGGACAAACCAATCCCGTGACAGGTCGCAAGGCGCGAACGTCCACAGAGAGGCGCAGCGAGAAACAGGACGTTCGTGGGGCCCAGGAACTCCTGGCGGCCTCCTCCCGAGAAGCACGCCGTGGCTCCTCTGCTCGCCTGGAGCGCTGCAGCGCCCAAAGCCGTACCGCCCTCGGACGCCATCCGAACGGCCATCCAGACAACCTGCGAACGGCCGTGTCTTTATGGTTCCAGATGCACCCGCCCCCCCCCTTGTTCGATCAAACGACAACCCTCAAGTGCTCATCCGAGGGGCTGCCGCGCTTCCAGCGCGTCCCCCGGCGGCCCATTATCTGTTCGCAAGATGGGGAAAGATGTGGTTAGCTATCCCAGAGAACCTCGATGTCCGACTCCTCTGCCCATAAGACAACGTCCCATATTGACGATAAGATAATGAGTATGCCAGGTGGAACGCGCTGACTGAGCACCTGCCGCGCACACCAAACAGGAGAAACAGATGCCCTCCCAATCACCGATCGTGATGATCAGCAGCTATCCACCTCGGCTGTGCGGCATCGGCACATTCTGCGAGGAGGCGCGGGAGTTCATCCAGGCCCGCCATCCCGAGCGCGAGGTGCTGGTCATATCGCATACCGACGGAGCGGGCGATGGCGTCTTCCCGATCATCGACATCGCGCGGGCCGACTGGTGGCAGCCGGTCGTGCAGGAGATATCCCGCTTGTCTCCCTACGCCATCCACATCGAGCACGAGTACGGGCTATACGAACACGTAGACGCAGAGGGCCGCGGCGACTCCAACGGGGGATTCCTCGAACTCCTCAGCGCCCTCGACCGATGGCCCGTGGTCGTGGAGCCGCACACCATACACGGGCGCCTCCGCGATCATGAGGTCAACTTCGTGCGCGAGATCACTGCACGCGCCGACCTCGTGCTCTTCAAGTGCCACTACCAGAAGTGGCGGCTGGACTGGAATTTCGGGTCCAGGGGTTGGGCCACCCCCACCAACGTGATGGTGGTGCCCCACGGGGCCCGCCCCGATCGCCGCTGGACACTCGCGCAAGTCACCTCTCTCAAGCAAGAGCTCGGGCTCTCAGGGCTTCCCTACTTGGGAGGCCACCTCGTCGGCCTGGTGGGCTGGATCCAGAGAAACAAGCGCTGGGACATACTCACCTCCATGTGGGAGGAGATAGCGGAGGAGGTCCGCGCGCGCACCGGCGACGAATGGGACCTGCTCGCGGCCGGTGAGCTGCGTGACCCGGCCGACCAGGAGGCCTTCGTCAGGTATCGCGGCGCCGTCGAGCTGCTCGAAACAAGGGGCCTCGCCCACTTCTACGAGTTCATCCCCCGCGGCGACCTCTACTACAAGGTGATGGCGTGCTGCGACTTCGTCGTCCTCCCCACCATCGACGAGACTCAGTCCGGGACCCTCGCCCGCATCTTCGCGCTCAACAAGCCCTTCATCACCACTGCGCCCATGGAAGGACTAACCGCCCAAACCCTCGAGAGCAAGGGCGGCCTCCTGTTCAGCACCAAGCAGATGCTGCGCGAACATGTCATCCAGCTGGCCTGCGATGAGCAGCTCCGCATGATGCTCGGCGAAAACGTCAAGCGGTATCTCGAAGAGGTCGTCTCCTGGGACGTGGTGGCCGCCCAGTACGACGAGGCCTACGAAATAGCCCGCCACGCCTGCCGGACCCGGCAGAAGCCCGTGCTCCCTCCCGAGTTCTAGCGCGCGCCCCCTCGGGCCCGAAGAGGAAGCCCCCCTCCCATGCGAGAACTCAGAAGGCCTCTCGCGGAGGAGGCAGCATGATCAACCCCAAGCTCGCAAAGATCTTCTACGGCGGGGACTACAGTCCCGATCAGTGGCC